>Ga0206939_10301_pt1 | contig 10853 bp, 6 predicted proteins | sample Alteio_BWOrgHeat_10_FD_152921 | JGI IMG/M metagenome (GOLD analysis project Ga0206939, IMG submission 152921) | Enriched cells from forest soil in Barre Woods Harvard Forest LTER site, Petersham, Massachusetts, United States -... | ecosystem: Environmental > Terrestrial > Soil > Temperate forest >... | reverse complement strand
GAACTGCACGGCATGCGTGAGGTCTCGCTTGGAATCAATCAACGTTCCGTCCAAATCAAAAAACAATGCGTCGACGGTTACCATAAGCGTTTAAGTCGGTTACGCGCGAATGTCCATTCGGCAGAGTCGATGCCTTTTCCCAACATCAGCACATGAAACGCGCTGCCCATGCCTTCGGGATGAATGAGATATTTCAGCCCCCCGCGACTCAATGTTTCAGGATTTTTGATACGTTCGAGGCCTTGAAGCAAAAACGTTCCCATCTCCATAAATGCCAGAGGCGTCAGACCCGCGTTTTTGGCGTCGAGCGCGAGGCTTGTGAAATCCACATCCGCCGTGAGATCCACCAGGCGCCCGGGATCGATGAAGTCGGCGCTCACTTTGTGTTTGGAGAAGGCGCGTAACGTTCCGCGCGTCCGCTCGGGCGCGTAATACTCGTGCGCGGGACGGCCGTAATCGATGAGGAGAATCAAACCCTTTTTTAAAACACTCGCCGCTGAGATCAGCCAATCGGACATGGCGAGATTGACTTCCGTCTCATAATCTTCCGGCAAGGAAATCTTAAGCTTTTCAAAGTAAGCCTGGAGTTTAGACGTTGAAGGGTCGCGCCAATGAAAGCGCGGTGACGCGCCGGACTCTTCCAAAAATAATTCGCGGAGCCGCCCTTTTTTCATCGCCACACGGTGAACAGGAAACGCGTCGATCAATTCGTTGCCGAAGAGAATGCCGTCTGTGGGTTGGCCGCTTTGGAGATCCGCGCCGACTTCCAACGTGGGAAAATTTTTCATCAAAGTCTTCAAAACATCCTGCCGGACAGGACTACGTTCGACCGCAAGATACGGAAAGGGCTGCGACTTCAAAATATCGCCAGCGAGCCGGCCTTCGCCCGCGCCGACTTCAATAATTTTGAAGTCCTCGCTGGCCAATTTTTCCCGCCATCCCTGAAAAATTTCAGCCAAAAGCCGTCCAAAAACAGGCCCCACATCGGGCGCGGTAAAGTAATCCCCGGTCTTGCCGCTTTTGGCCGCTCCCGACGAGTAATAACCCGCCGGACCGTAGAGCATGCGGTCCATATAGTCTCTAAATGTCATCATCTCGGGCGGTATTGTATAATTTGGGAGATGAACGTAATTCCTGGAAAGCAGCAGTTCGTCAGTTTCCCCTTCTTCAAACTCGACTCCGCTTGGCGGCGTCTGAGTGAGTCCGAACGGACGCGCGGTAAAAATGAGTTCCGGGACGTCGTGGAAGCGGCTCAGCAAAAGATGATCGTTCTTCCTTACAGCACGATCGGCGTTCGCGGCGATGTGGATTTCTTTTTTTGGCGCGTGAGCTATTTTCTGGAAGATTTTCAAGACATGACCGCTCAACTGTTGAATACGGGCATTGGCAAGTATCTCACTCAGCCTTACTCCTATCTCTCGATGACGCGCCGCTCCATTTACGTCGAAGAACATCAGCATGAAGGCCAGGAAGGCAGTCGGCTATTTATTGTTCCGGGTTTAAATAAATATGTGTTCGTATACCCTTTCATTAAAACCCGCGCCTGGTACGCGCTCGACAAGAAACTGCGCCAGGAAGCGATGACTGAGCATATTGCCGTTGGCCACAAGTACCAGTCGGTGAAGATCAATACGACCTATTCTTATGGTTTGGATGATCAGGAATTTGTGCTCGCCTTCGAGAGCGATAAGCCGGAAGACTTTCTAGACTTGGTCATGGAACTGCGCGAATCCAAAGCCAGCGCCTATACCTTAAAAGACGTTCCGACTTTTACCGGCATCATGAACCCCATCAAAGACGTCCTCGACCTGCTCGACAAACAACCCGCCGGCATAAAGCAACCCGTTTCATAACGCGCGTGCCATGCTACTCCTCAGCATTAAAGAGGCGGAGATCTTTGCCAACGCGATTCTCAAGCCAGCGGAGCCAGGCCCTGTGCTCCGCAAAGCCGCACAGCAATACAAGAAATGGATAAGGCTTAAGAGAGCGCGAACCCGCCGAAAGCGGAAAAATGCAAAATACGAGTAGCCAAAACGAGATACGAAAGACGACGGGATGGTGTCTCTCAATTTCCGGGTGGCTATTCGTATTTTGCGTTTTTCCGCTTTCGGTTGGCTCGCTTTTTGGTTCAGCGTTTGTTATTGCGAATGTTTCCGCGTAAGCATGGGAAGACCCGTGATGGTCTTTCGCGGCTCTTCTTTCTCATTTAACTTCGGAGAAAGGACTTTGTCGCTATAGGGGCAGATCTTGATGAGATGGCATTCCCAACAGCGCGGGGTTTTGGCGACACAGATGTAGCGACCGTGCAGGACCATGGACTGCGAGAAGAAGACCCAATCTTTTTGCGGAACGACCTTGATGAGCTCCTGTTCTATTTTGACAGCGTCTTCTCCCTTCGCGAGCTGGAAACGATTTGAGAGGCGGATCATGTGCGTATCCACGACAATGCCCGAGGCGATCCCATAAATCGCGCCCAAAATAACGTTGGCGCTTTTGCGGCCAATGCCCGGCAGCTCGAGCAGCTGTTCCATCGTTTTTGGTACTTCTCCCCCGAATTTTTCAACCAATACCCGACAAGCGCCCATAATGCTCCGCGTTTTGGCGCGGAAGAAGCCGCAGCGGTAAATCATTTTTTCAATGTCTAAAGGATTTGCTTGGGCAAAGGCTTTGGCTGTAGGATAACGCTTAAAGAGCGCCGGCGTAATCTCATTGACCGTCTTGTCCGTCGACTGCGCGGACATAATCACTCCCACCATCAGCTGCAGGGCATTTTTATGATTGACCTCGCACAGCGGATGCGGCCAATGCTTCCGCAGAAGAGGCAAAAGCTTCTCAATAAATTTGCTTTTCATTGACCCACCGGCTGACGAACCACCACTTCGGGGTCTGGATCAAGATACACTTCTTTGGCGCTCTGAACCACATCCACCGTTCGTACGGCTATGTGAATTAAAAGATAGGCCAATGCGATGAGAAATGTCATGTAAGTGACGAACCATACCCGATCCTTGCTGGCCATGAACCGGCGAACCGCATACAGCGCATTAGGGATAAGAAGAACGCCGACAAGAAGAATGATAACGCCAAAAGCCCAGATCATGAATTCCTTAAGAGCGGTGCGTCTTGAGCCAAGACGTAATTTTATCGAGCGGGAGCGTATTGATGACATCCGCTTTCGTGAGCCAGCCTTTTCGAGCGAGCCCCACGCCCCGCGGATAGCCGTGGAGATCGCCTTTAGAATGCGCGTCCGGATTAATACAGAATTGAACCCCCAGCTTTTTAGCATGAGGCATCAAACGCCAATCGATTTCCATCCGGTCCGGCAGCGCATTGATTTCGACGGCCACATTTTCGCCCGCCGCCGCTTTAAGGATCTCTTCCACATTCAGCGCGTACGGTTCGCGTTTTAATAAGAGGCGACCCGTCATATGTCCCAAGATCGTCACGTATTTATTTTTAAGCGCTTTGACGACGCGGGCGGTCATCTCCGCTTCCGGCATTTTGAAAAAAGAATGAACGGAGGCGATCACAAAATCGTAATTTTTCAGCACGTCATCAGGATAATCCATGCGGCCGTCTTTCAAAATATCGCATTCGGATCCCCAGAAAATATGAATCTTAAATTTTTTGCGTAAGGCGTCGATCACTTTACCCTGCTCTTTCACGCGATCGATCGAGAGTCCCCCGGCATATCCCGCGATTTGGGAATGATCCGAGATGCCCACATATTCCAATCCCATCTTCTGGGCTTCCAAGATCATCTCTTCCAGTTCCACTGTCCCGTCGCTCCATGTGCTGTGCACATGGAAGACACCCTTGATATCTTTGGTTTCGATGAGCTCCGGCAGCGCTTTTTTCTCAGCGGCCGCGACTTCACCCCGATCTTCCCGCAGCTCGGGCGGGATGTATTGAAGATCTAATTTTGCAAACAATTCTTTTTCATCGCGGCAAGGAACGAGAACTTCCCCTTTTTTAAATAAGCCATATTCGGAAAGCTTCATCTGACGGCTGATCGCACGCTGGCGCATGGCAATGTTGTGTTCTTTAGAGCCGGTAAAATAATGGAGCGCAAAAGGAAATTGCGCATCAGTGACGACGCGCAGATCAGCCTGAATGCCGCTGTGGAAAAGGACGCTTGATTTTGTTTCGCCTTGCCCTAGGATGCGTGTAACACTGGGAAGATGGACGAACCGTTCCATAATTTTCGCCGTCGCGCCATTACTGGCGACGAGGATATCGACATCGCGCACAACTTCTTTTTGCCGGCGCAGGCTGCCGCAAGCGGAGATGCGTTTGACACCAGGCACTTTTTCGAGCTCTTCGATGATCAGGCGAGCCGTCTCCTGGGCTTCTTCTAGAAGATGCTGCTGCGCATGCTCTCCATGAAAGGCAATCCCTTTGAGAATATTATCCTGCGTCGACTGCCCGAAGCCTTTCAGCTTGGCGATTTTTCCTTCTTTGGCGGCTTTCTCAAGACTGGGAAGATCTTTAACACCAAGTTTTTCAAAGAGGACGACCGCTTTTTTGGGGCCGACTCCTTGGATGCGAATCAGTTCCGTTAAGCCGGGCGGCAGCGCTTTGCGAAGTTCCTCGTAAAAGGGAAGTTTACCGGTGGTCATGAGCGTCGTGATATTTTCGCTCAAGCCTTTTCCGATCCCCTTAATCTCCGTCAAACGGTTTTCTTTGACTAGAAGATTTAGATCTTCAGTGCTGGCCATGAGCGCGCGGGCGCCATTTTGGTAGGCGCGGATCTTAAAAGGATTTTCTCCTTTCAACTCCATCAGGCCTGCGATCTCGTCGAGGATCGAAGCGACTTCGGCTTTATCCATTCCGAATGTTGGTGACCGCTCCGAGGGAGGCTGACGACACATCGCGGGCGAATTTGGCCATGACGCCCGTCGTGTAGCGCGGTTTGGGAGCACGCCATTTTTTGAGACGTTTTTTGAGCTCGGCCGCTGGGATGTCGAGGGAAATAGTCCGCTTGGCCACATTGATCGTGATCTTATCGCCATTTTGAACCGCGGCAATCGGTCCGCCGACACAGGCCTCAGGAGCCACATGTCCAATCACGATACCGTGCGAAGCACCGGAGAAACGTCCATCAGTCATGAGTGCCACTTTATCGCCGAGCCCTTCGCCCACGAGCGCGGCCGTCACCGCGAGCATCTCACGCATGCCGGGTCCGCCTTTTGGGCCTTCATATCGAATGACCACGACATCGCCGGCTTTAATTTTTTGTGCCTGAACCGCCGCGAAACATTCGTCTTCGGTGTTGAACACCTTGGCGGGACCGGTGAACGATTCGAATTTATGGCCGGCGACTTTCAGCACCGCGCCTTCGGGCGCGAGGTTTCCTTTTAGAATGATGAGACCGCCTGTTTCTTTCAAGGGATTGTCGAGCGAACGAATGACTTGCTGGCCCGGCGTCTCCGTTGTCCGTTCCGCTTCTTCGGCGAGCGTCCGACCCGTCACGGTCAAACAGTTTCCCTTTATTTTCTTCCCTTCAAGCAATCGCTTCGCGAGAAGTCCGATGCCGCCGGCTTTGTATAAATCATAGGCGACGTACTGGCCGCCGGGGGTCAGATCGGCGATGAACGGGGTTTTGGCGCTGATCGTATTGAAATCATCCAGTCGCAGCTTCACTCCGGCTTCATGCGCGCAAGCTAAAAGATGCAGCACTGCGTTCGTCGAACCACCGGATGCGAGGACAGCCGTGACCGCATTTAAGAACGCGTCGCGCGTCATGATTTTTTTCGGCGTGAGATTCTTTCGGACCAGATCCATGACCAACTGACCGGCCTGATACCCAACCAGTTCTTTGCGCGGATCGACAGCCGGAACGCTGTTGCTATTCATGGGTGAGATGCCCAAGAATTCAAATGCCATCGCCATCGTATTGGCGGTGAATTGGCCACCGCAAGCGCCCGCGCCGGGGCAAGCGACCGATTCCAACTCGAGAAGATCTTCATTGCTCATTTTGCCTGAGCTCACCGCGCCCACCGCTTCAAACACAGCCTGAATGGTCACATCTTTTCCTTTAAACCGCCCCGGCATGATCGAGCCGCCGTACAGCATGAGCGACGGCCGGTTGAGGCGAGCAAGAGCCATCACGGTTCCTGGAATTGTTTTGTCGCAGCCGGAGAGAGCCACTACACCATCGAACGAATAACCGCGCACCGCCAGCTCTATCGAATCCGCGATCACTTCGCGGCTGATCAGCGAGGTCTTCATGCCTTCGGTTCCCATCGTCGTGCCGTCGGAGATCGCGATCGTATTGAACTCAAACGGCGTTCCCCCCGCCGCGCGAATGCCTTCTTTGACTTTCGCCGCCAGTTCGCGAAGATTAAAATTGCACGGCATCGTCTCAATCCACGTATTGGCGACGCCGATGAAGGGCTTATGCATGTCCTCCTCGGTAAAGCCGATGCCTTTCAGCATCGCGCGCGCGGGCGCGCGGTCAATTCCTTCAGAAACCACGTGGCTGTAAGGTTTGAGCGGGTTCGTTGGCTTAGGATTCATGACGTTCTCCTTTGATGATGCGAACCTTTCTATTTTATCAGGTTAAGCGGCTGCAGAAAGGCGCGGCGATAGGGACTTCGAGGGAGCCGAAGAACTTCCTGTTTGCGGGGGCCTATAAAAGTAAGCGTTCATCAAATTCCCAAACCCCGCTTTTTTTGCCATTTGCTGAAGGGCATTCAGGTTTTTGAACACGAGTGTCATCTCAATCGGCATCTTGACACCATTCTTGCGCAGATCAATGAGGAATGCGCTAAAGCCCTGCCAGTCGCCGGCGACAATTTGGTTTCTGGCCTTTTGCCACGACTTCATCAGCCGATTTCGCTGTTCATCCGTGATCGGCTTACCGCCCAATGCAATTATTTTATCCACGATTCCTTCTGCAAAAGGATTCATCATCGAGTTCACCAAGTCCCGCATTGCCGGTGTCAGCTTCAAATAAAAGTTGCGATCGAGAATCGCAATTCGGCCATCCTCCGTAATCATGAAATTGCCAATATGCACGTCGGAATGAATCAAGCCATCGGGGTGATGGAGTTGAGCGACATAACTTTTTACGAGGAGACTCACAATCTGCTTCATATCGTGACCTTTCGCTTCAAGATCTTTCCAATGCGTGAGAGTTTCGCCTTCAATGAACTCTTCATGAATAAAGTATTTACTCTCCGGACCATAGGTCTTGGGCACATAGACCTCGTACTTGAAACCGACATCGCGATACGACTTATTCTCGGCTTCCACCTGAGCTTTAAATTGGCGATCCTTTTCAAGGAATCCCTCGAAATTGACATCCCGCTTGATCCATTCATACACATCATTCAGAATCATCTTAGCGATTTCGAATTCTTCCCCATAAAGAGCGATCAGCTTATCGATTAATTCATTTAGAAATCCGAACGTGCGATCCAGCAGGAATAAAAGATTGGGATTTAGCACTTTGATGACCCGCTGGATCGGTCGATCCAACTCATCGCGCGCTTTCAGTGTTATTCGAAAGACAGTCATGAGCGATCCGCCGCCTACGCGCTTCTCGACGGTCTCAACCTCATCCCAGAATGATCCCCATTCGCGTTCAAGGACGGAAACAGCCACGCCTTTGGATTGACCGCGATTGGCATCATAGACGGTACTGAATTCGTCTTGCTGCTCGTCGGTCAAAGAGACAAATTGTGGAAGAAGCTGCAGAAAACGAATGCCGATTGACCCCACATGACGCGCAATTTGAAGAATAAGCCCAAGCGGTGTGAGACGATGGGGAGTTTCTTCTTCCGATTTTTTCTCAGCCTTCATTTGTTTATCTTGAAGCTGCGAAAGTCTTTGGCGCAGAATTTCTTCGCTGTAATACGCTGCCGCTTTTTCATAGGCCCAGGGTGCTTTTATAAATTCTTCTCGCAATGACGCCAAGCGTGTCATGTCAAATTGCTTATCTGATTTTATTCGGGATAGCAAATGTCGATTTTCAAATGATATGACTTGCTCAAAAATGTCTCTCCATTTGCTCGTCTTTCGGGGTGGAAGGGCCATCCGATCAGAAATTACGGCTTGCAGCGCAAAATAAAGCGTTTTCCATGAAGAGATGGCGCCAAGACCCGTGACGACTTGTGTCAGCGTTTGGGTTAACGACCCATTGGAGTCTTTCTCGAGCAATCGATTCAACAAAAGCTGAAGAAAAGAAGATCGGTTATTCTTGTTCGATACAAGACCTTTTTCACCGGCGAGCAGGCGACGTAAGAGCGCATACTTCCCTACTTTAGTCATGCTAAATATAGTTTTGTACGGCATCATCGCTAATTCGGCTCGCAATTCGGCGATCTGAAGCGCTTCAGACTCATCGGGTTCCTCATAATCCACATCGGGATCCTTATAACCAAAAACCCGGGCCTCAAGATTTTGAAACAAGACCATTTTAAGATCGAAATCACTATCGAATGTATTCAAAAGGGCGAAAAGAAAGTCTCGGTTTGTAGAAGCTCCAAACCTGACCATATTCAAAATCACGCCCACTCCGACAGCCGATGATCCTTGTTTCATAAAAAGATCCCATTCACGAGAAATCCTGTCTTTGATTTCATGAAGTTCGGATGACGTCCGCGCTTCTGTTTCCATCAAGCGATCCAGGCGTGCGGGATCAAATAAGTCAGAATGTTCGCGGTCAAAAATAGCATTCAACTTTTCATGAAAGTTTAAATAGGGCCATAAATGGTCGTAATAGTAGTTCATTAACTGTAAGCGTAGAAATGGATCCTGAACCGAGCCCAGACATTGGGCAATCGTTTTGAGTTCATTGCGCGTAGGAGATGCCGGCAGGTTCTCCCACAACGGGAGCATCACCGCCCCAAAGATCTCTTGATTTTCTTTAGCGAGTTGAACAATATCGATGCCTTTTTCTGCAAACGCTTCAATCGCTGCAGCAAATTCTTGCCAATTCTTCACGTTGACTAAGTATTTAGCCATCAAACGGGGCCAAAATTCTGAAGCAAGAGTAGGAGACTGAGTGAGCCCCAACTCATCCGATTTATAAAAGGCGCGATTTAGAATCTCGCCTATTTTTACGAGCTCAGGCAGTGTACGCGGTGTTTGCAATACGGTTGAAATAAGTTGATTTTGTCTTTTTTTAAAATAAGCAGCATCTTTTGGATGTAATGCATTTCCGATCGACCGTTCTGGATCAGATCTCCTAGTCTTATCACTTGCATCCTCAATCTCATATGTAAATTTCTGAGCAACGCCGTTTACATCGGAAATTTCAATACTGGGGACTTCCCCTTCACGCGTTCGAATACGGGATGTGCTGTCAAGGCCATTTTCATAAATCAACGCGGTGAATGCCGTCAAATCCCACATAGGTATTTCGTCTAAAGAGAGCGAACTTTGAAAATGAATTAAACCATGTTCATAAAGTCTGAATAAGATGTAGTCCATTTTTTCTGCATATGCTTCTCCTCTGCGTCCATAGGAGTCGCCCCGAGCGTCCGGCAGTGTGTCAGACCATATTTTAGTTCCATGGGATAGCATAAATAGAATTTTGAACCCTTTAAGTAATTCGAGAAATTGAGCCGGATTTTTGCCCTGGACCAAACGCTGTAATTCTGCTGCGATATCCTGATAATCCTTAATATCAAAGGCTTTATTTTCAGTTAGCGCCTTCTGCCATATTTCATTCATCATGCTGCGACCATGGATTTCTTCAGCTAATGTCAACCCAATATTCCCATTGAGATGAATGCCCAAAGCATCCGCTTTTCGTAGAACTGTATCTTTCCATTCCGGAGAGGCCGATGAAACATTATTTATGGCGACTTGCAAGGCACACGTAGGCAACGGAACAGAAGCCGCAGAGGTCACCCCTTTTCTCTTATGAATCTCTTGAAGTCGATCCGCCAATGCAACGGCTTGGTTGAAATAGATATCCAGACCCTTTTCCGTCGGGGCTGTATTTAGTTTTAAAGAGGCCGCAAGCTCGCGACAGAGGTTTTCATATAAACCCCTTATATTTTCCGGAATTTGGACAAATAGGTCTGATTCCAAGATGTCACCCATAATGGGAATGCCGTCCATCCGAAAAGGTTCTGCATCATCCTTTTGACGGGTCCTCAATTCTTCATCCGGCAGAGGTTTGTCGCTTGAGCCGGGATACAAGTAGGTCAATCCGATGTACAACTCATAATAGAGACTTCGGGCAAGCTTGCGTCGATGAGGATCCGGCCACTTCTCCTCCGAAAATAATTCGTTATCGACGCGTGTGACCAAATTATAAAGCAAGAGCCGATCGGTCGATTCACGATCATCTTCCACCTGCTTGCGATGAGCACGACGCGCTTCAATTAAACGGAGAATCCCCTTAATGGCCATGGGAAGTTCGTCAGTACTAATTTCACCTGTTAATTCTTCTCGTCGCAATTGTCTTCGTTCATAGTCTTCTCCTATGAGAGCTTCTTCTACTTCATGCAATAATAAAAATCGATCGTATGGCAAAAATGCGGAAACGCCCTGCTTAAATTCAGCGGAAAATTCAGACAGCTCGCCTGTCAGCTGATTCATGTCCATAAAATAAAAAACGCTTTCGGTATTTAAGGCCCGGTCTTCGAGAGATCCGTGAACCAGGTCGCCTCGCGTATTTTGGTGCCAGTAACGCATAAACTCATCAAATCGTTCAAAGAACACGAGAAGCCCAAAAGGATTAACGCGCCGATGCCGCATATCCTCGACTAGCCAGCGAAGATCGGACTCCGCTTCTTGCAAATACTGCAACCCCAAGACCCGTAATTGATCTTTGACAAGATCGGCTACGTGTGTCGTTTTGGCCTTCTTTAGAATCGCTTCAACGATCTGTTGGT
>Ga0206939_10299_pt1 | contig 10879 bp, 7 predicted proteins | sample Alteio_BWOrgHeat_10_FD_152921 | JGI IMG/M metagenome (GOLD analysis project Ga0206939, IMG submission 152921) | Enriched cells from forest soil in Barre Woods Harvard Forest LTER site, Petersham, Massachusetts, United States -... | ecosystem: Environmental > Terrestrial > Soil > Temperate forest >... | reverse complement strand
GCTTCGCCCTCGAACTTGAACTGAAGCGGGTTTCCCCCTCGTTTACCGACGAGCGACGCCTCCTCGGCAAGCGGGTTGCCGTCGTCTCCGAAGATCCGGAGCTTTCCGCATTTGTCCGTGGTGCCCTGCTCAGCCTCGGCGCCGCCGTCGTCGCGCTTGAAGGCGATCACGACGCCATTCTCTTCGACGCGCGGTTCGCCGGGCGGAAAGATTCTGTCGCCCTTCCCCCGGGGCGTGTCATCGTCCTGCTAAGCCGAGGCACCCCCATGCCGGACAACGCGATCGAGGCGATCTACGAACCCATCACCCGCCGCGCGCTCATCGACGCCGTTTTCCGTGCCTCCGGAAACCGCGATCTGCCCGCCCGCCAACCCGTCACCGGCCGGCGCGCCCGAGTGCTTCTGGTGGAAGATAACCTCGTCAACCAACGCGTGGCGCTCCGACAGCTAGAACTCGAGGGAATGACCGTCGATCTCGCCGTTACCGGCTTGGAGGCGATTGCCTGTTCCTCCCGGGTGGACTATGATCTCGTCTTTATGGACATCCAAATGCCGGACATGGATGGTCTGGAGGCGACTCGGGTCATTCGAAATCGTGACGACGCACTCGGCCGGCATCTGCCGATCATTGCTATGACGGCCCATGCAATGAAAGGAGATCGGGAGCGATGCCTTTCGGCCGGCATGGACGACTATTTAAGCAAGCCGCTACGAAGAGAGGATCTGAAGGAGAAAATCATGGCCTGGGTTGACACGAAAGATGTGGCCGGTATCGAAACCTTGGACGACGTCTATCTGCAGAACGCGTTCGGAGAAGACGAGGACTTCCTGTCGGAGGTTCTCATCACCTACGTTCGATCGACCGATCTGCTCCACAGCGAGCTAAGGGACGCGCTGGCAAAGGACGACCAGCCGAGAATCCGAACCATTGCCCACACGCTAAAGGGAAGCAGCCGCTCCGTCGGCGCCGCGGTCTATGCCGACCACTGCGAACTCATCGAGACCGCCGCCACCCCCGAAGCGGTCTTCGCCGCCGCCGCCACGCTTATCCGCGAAACCCCGCGTCTCCTCGCCGCCTGCCGCACCCGCGTCCGCGTCCACCGCGCCATGGAAGCGACTCCCGCCGGCGCCTACTAATAACGCAGATACGTTTCGAAGATGGCTTGACCGATGTCGCTGCATCGGTCTTGCACATCCTCGAGAAACTCGTGCAGCCCGCTGGCGATGATGTCATCCGCCCGCATGTAATTCAGATCGTTATAGAGCCGGCCCACCGCCCGCTCCGCGTCGTTCTTCGGCGCGAGATCCCGGTTGCCGCTGATCCGCCGGAGACATCCGTCGATACGCCCTATCGAGTGCCGCACCGACGCCGGAAACTGGGGATTCAAGAGCAGAAAGTGGGATACCCGCGCCGGAGATACGCCCTGGTTGAACGTCTTCGAGAACGCCTCGAACGCTCCCACCGACTTCAGGACCGCCACCCAGCCATGGACGTCCACCGGCCCGCCGACCGCCGCCGGGTCGTCCGCCGCGTGGGTCGGCCGGTCATCCGCCGACCCTGCGTATCTAGGCAATAGGTCGTGGTACTTGACGTCGAGAATCCGCGCCGTCTGGTCGGCGCGCTCCAAAAACCGTCCTGTGTCGTGGAAGTCGCGCGTCTCGCCCATCATCAGAGTCCGGTTCGTGATCCCCTGGAAAAGGTGCGATCCGTCCTTGACTCTCTGAAAGAACGCAAACGGCCCGGTGGCGAGCACCCGGTCGATATCCCACGCCTGGAAGTCGAGGTAGTACCGGTTGACGCACTCCCACATCTCGCTCGAGATCTGGTCGCGAATCGATCGGGCATTTTCGCGCGCTGCCCGCAAACAGGAGAGAATGCTTCCTGGATTCTCCGTCTCGAAAGCGAAAAAGTGAAGGATAGAACGCTCGTCCTGCCGGTCGTGCAGTTTTTCGAACTCCTCGTCCAGGCCCGAAATCGCGAGGATGGACGACCACCGGAGCGCCTCACCGACGAGAGGGCTTTCCAGCCCGAAGTGGTAGTGGACGTCGATCATCCGCGCGGTCGCTTCCGCTCGTTCGATGTACCGTCCGATCCAATAGGCACTGTCCGCGTGTCGGCTTAGCATTCCGCTCCCAGCACCCAAGTATCTTTGCTCCCGCCGCCCTGAGAGGAATTCACCACATAACTTCCCTTTCGCAACGCCACTCGGGTTAACCCACCAGGCACGATCGTGATTTCTTCCTTGCCGACCAAGATATACGGTCGGAGGTCGACGTGCCGCCCCTCGAAGCCATCGCTGAAGAAGCACGGCGACCGAGAAAGCGAGATCAACGGCTGCCCGATGTACCCGCGCGGGTTTGCCTTCACCTTTTCGGCGAATTCTTCCCGTTCTTCCTTTGTCGCCTGGGGACCGATCAGCATTCCGTACCCGCCGCTCTCATTGGTCGCCTTGATGACAAGCTCGTCGATGTGCTCCAAGATGTAGGCAAGCTCGTCCGGTTTCCAGCCGACGTAGGTCGGTACCTGCTCCAAGATCGGCTCCTCGCCGAGATAGTAACGGATCATCGTCGGAACATACGGGTAGATAGATTTGTCGTCCGCAACTCCCGTGCCGATCGCATTGGCAAGGGCGACATTTCCTGATCGATATGCATTGACCAGCCCGGCCACGCCCAGCGAGCTATCCGCCCGGAAGGCGAGCGGGTCGAGAAAGTCGTCGTCCACCCGGCGGTAGATAACATCAACCCGCTGCGGACCGTGCGTCGTCTTCATAAAGACGAGGTTGTTGTCCACGAACAGGTCCCGCCCTTCGACGAGTTGAATACCCATCTGCTGGGCGAGGAAGGCGTGCTCGAAGTAAGCCGAATTGTAAACACCCGGCGTGAGCAAGACCACCGTCGGATCGTCCCGGCCAACCGGACGAAGGTCGCGCAGATTCTGAAGCAGCGCTCCCGCGTATCCATCGACCGGCCGTACGAAGTTTTCCCGGAAGAGGCTGGGGAAGACCCGCATGAGAATGAGCCGATTCTCCAGCATGTAACTGACGCCGCTCGGCGTCCGGCAGTTGTCTTCCAAAACCCGGTACGTGCCGTCCTCGTCGCGGATCAGGTCGGTTCCGCAAATGTGCACGTATATGTCGTCCGGCACGTTGGCGCCGACGAACGCCCGGCGATAGTTCGGCGCGTTGACGATCAGGTCACGCGGCACCTTTCCGTCCGCCAAGATCTTCCCTTCGTGATAAATATCGTACAGGAAGAGGTTCAGAGCCCGAACGCGTTGCTTGAGCCCCCGGTCGAGGTGTCGCCACTCCTCCGCCGGCACCACCCGCGGAACGAGATCCACCGGAAACGGCTTCTCGACTCCTTGGGCGTCGCCGTAGACGGTGAACGTGATGCCCTGGTTGACGAGCGTCAGGTCGGCCAGCTCGCAGCGGGCTCGAAACTCGGTCGAGGTCATCGCGCCGAGCGTCTGCTTGAGGCGGGCGTAATGACGTCGCGGCTCGTCGCCGCGCGCAAACATTTCGTCGTAGAAGCCGCCGAGGTCATATCCCTCGAAAAGCCCTCGGAAGGAAGCCGAAGATTGGGTCTGGATCATGCAAGAGCGACCGCAAGGCGGCACTGCCGGCGGAATCCTTTCAAAACGTTTGGCGAAGTATAACGCGAGATCCCGCCCCGCGCCAACCTAACCGTAACCTAACCGGCGGAACATGCGATCTGTGCCGCCGCCAGCCCACCCCAGTTCCGAAATTCGACTTCGGCAAGCCGATCGATCGTCCGCTGCAGGTACGGCCACTTGTCCGCCTTTTGCAACTTCCCCGCCGTCCCGGGAAACACGATGAACAGCAGATCGTGGCGATCCTCGCACGGGCAAGACTTGCCATCCATGCACGTGACGCCAAGCCGATGCAACGTGGCGATCGATGCCTCCCCGCTCTCCGTCACCGGTCCGATATCTCCGAACACCGCGTAGGCAACGCTATGGCTCACCGGGTCGTACGCCGCCGCCAAGTCGCCCACCTGCGCCTCGGGGACCATTCCACTGGGCAGAACGATGTATTGGATCTTCCGCGCATCCAGATATCGGTTCGGGTCGATCTTCGGCAGCGCCTCATTCTCCAGGCTCGTCCGCGAAACAAAGAAGCCGCGGTAATCCCCATCGACTTGAATATACGGCTTCCCCTGGTCGTAGGCCACGATTTCCGGCGACGGCAGCACCGCCAACGGCCCGGCCGCCAAACCGTTCTCCCGCACGCCTTCCGCCGAGGAAATCGTATCCAGGGCCAGCGTATCGTCAACCGGATGGTAGGCGTTCGGCGCCCCATCCACATCGCAGCTCATCTTGCTCTGGAAGAACAGCGGCTCACCTAAAGCCAGCGGAGCGCCGCGAGAAAACCGGCGTAGCGGCACCGCGAAGTCTCCATTCCGGTACGACAACTGGCGGACGACATCCCACTTCGCCAACCCGGAAATCGTCGATTGCGGTACCGGCGCCTGCGGCATGAAAGAAGACACCTCCTCGGTAATAGGTGGCGGAGGTGGAGGCGCCATGGTAGCCGGGAACGTAGCCGGTATCAGGCAAAGCGTTAGAATTCCAGCCAGCATCGTACTTATTCAGACCCCCAAACGCCCTGACCGCGTTCCGGAGGTCCCAAGCGTAAAGTTTTTGTGATAACTAGCCCGATCTTACAGAACGGCGGTAGTCGCGCGTGCCTTGCCCATAGAAGTCTCGATGGCTCGTCGAGAGCCACGAGACGCTCCGGTAGCCGCACTGCGTGGCGATCGACTTCAACGGCAAATCCGTCGAGGCGAGCAGAAACCGCGCCTTCTCCAGCCGCACCCGGTTGATCTCCGCCAGAATCGGCCGACCAACGAACGCCTCGAACCGCCGCTCCACCGTTCGACGCCCCGCCGGAACGTGGCGCACCACATCCGCGACCCCAATCCCCTCCGTCGCCCGCTCCGCGATGAACCGCACCGCCGCTTCGACCAACGGATCGCCGAACGCGAATCGTTCTGTCGATCGCCGCTCAACCACCCCCACCGGAGGCAGCCGGTTCGGCGTCGCCGGAACGGGAAAACCCGCCAGCAATCGGTCCAACAGCGAGGCCGCCTCATAACCGAGACGCCGAGCCGGCGTCGCGATGCTGGAGATCGGTGGGTAGCCCAAACCGGTCAAGTACGGGTCGTCGTCCACTCCGAGCAGGGCGATATCTTCCGGCACGGAAACCCCCGCCGCATGGCACGCCTCGCTGGCGAGGAGCGCCCGCTCATCGTTATCCGCAAACACCGCGATCGGCTTGGGCAAAGCCTGCATCCACGCCACCAACTCGCCGTCGACTCCGCCCATCGTCCACGCTCGCGCCGAGGGAAACCGCCGCGGATCCGCCGCGAACGAACGAACCGTATAGCCCGCCGCCGCCAGCGTCTCCTCGTAACCGCAAAACCGCCACTCGGAAAAGGCCAGTTGGGTGTTCCCGATAAACCCGAAGTGCTCGTACCCAAGGTCGAGAAAGTATTCGGCCGCCTTGCGCCCGATTGCCCGGTCGTCTAAGCCCACCCGAGGCCATGGCGGCCGGTGCACCCACGCCGCGACGTCCACAAACGGAACCCCCAACGTCGAAATCGCCTCGCCCACCTCGGCCTGACCGACAAACGCAAGAATCCCGTGGGGCTCCCACGCCGCGACTTGGGGCAAAAGAGCCGGATCGGGGTTGATGAAATGACAAACCCAGTTGCGCGACGGCCCGGCAAAGTCCCGGACCCCCATCAGCACATCGTGGTTGAACCCCACGAGCCGCTCCATTAGGAGGGCAACCCGTAACGGCTTAAAGGTTTGCATCTGTCACGTCCCTTCCATGATACGACCACGTTTGTCGCAATCCGGAAAACACGCGTCGCATATCATGATCTCTAAATGAGTCTGAACCAACTCGATCGCTACTATGGGAGCCAATTCGGCCAATGAAGGTCGAAAGGAGTTGCAATGATCGGCCAAAGAAGGATCGATACTCGCTTACGCTCTCGTCTCAGGGTTTCTCTCGTCGCCACCGCCGGGCTCTTCGCCCTCGTCCAAACCGCCTCCGCCGGCGTCCTGCTTCAAGGCTTTTACTGGGATGTCCCATCCCCCGCGGCCGGAAACACCGGATCTCCCTATTGGTGGGACCATCTCGCCGGACAGGCCAATGCCCTCCGGCTCGCCGGCTTCTCCGCCGTTTGGATCCCGCCCGTGTTAAAGGGCGCCGCCGGAGGCTACTCGGACGGCTACGACCCGTTCGACGACTACGACCTCGGCTCGAAGAACCAGATGGGCACCGTCACGACCCGGTACGGCACTCGTGAGCAGCTTGAGCGCTGCTGCGCCATGCTCCGCGCCAACAGCTTAGACATCTACTGCGACATCGTCGACAACCACCGCGACGGCGACCCCGGCAACTATCAATACTCCTACGTCGACGCCTACGGCAATGCCGGCCTCGGACGCTTCGGCAAGAGCACCTACGATTTTCACCCCAACGTCGCCCAAGACCCGGACGTGCCGCAGGGCAGCGGCGAGAACTTCAGCGCGTTCGGCCGAGACCTCTCCCCCATCAACGGCCTCTCCCACTGGGTTTACAACGGCCTGAACAGCGCGGGCGACTGGGTGACCAAGGCCCTCGATCTTCAGGGGTACCGGCTCGACGACGTCAAGGGAATCTCCACCGACTGGCTCAATCCGTTCCTCGGCTACGGCGCGATGAGCGGCAAATTCGCCGTCGGCGAGTACTTCGACACCAACCTCGCATCGGTCCAGTACTGGGTCTCGACGATGATGAGCGGCCGCTCCAGCGCGTTCGACTTCCCGCTTCGGGACATGTTAAAGAACATGTGCAACAACCCCGGGACATTTAACATGGCAACCCTGGACCACGCCGGTCTGGCGGGTGCCGACGCTGCCCATGCCGTCACGTTTGTCGAGAACCACGACACCGACCGCTCCGACCCAATCGTCCAGAACAAGGCCCTCGCCTACGCCTACATCCTCACGTCCGAGGGATATCCCTCCGTCTTCTACAAGGACTATTCGACGGATGCCGGCTGTTACGGCATGCAGGTTCCGATCAGCAACCTGATGTGGATCCACGAGAAGCTCGCGAGCGGCACGACCACCGAGCGCTACAAGAACAACCTCGTCTTCGTCTACGAACGGACCGGCGGCTCGCACCTACTCGTCGGGCTCAACAACAACACCGGCTTCGACTATCACCTGACCTGCGCCACCGGCTTCGGCGCGAACGTCCACCTTCACGACTACACTGGCCACGGAGCCGACGTCTGGACCGACGCCAGCGGCAACGCCGCCCTCGACCTCCCCGTCGCGACAAGCGGCAACGGCTACTGCTGCTACGCACCCGTCGGAATCGGCGGCTCTTTCACCGCCACGCAGCTCAGCACGACCCAGGAATATGCCGGCGCATCCGATCTCGACTTAAAGCCCGCCGATAACACGACCCTCGTCACCGTCGGCCGGATCAACGTCGCCGCCGGTAAGTCGATCTCGGAAGCCCTCTTCTACGACGTCGCGGGCTGGACCTCCAGCACCCAGATCTACCTGGAGCTCGACAACCCGTCCGGCGGCATCGTCACCACCAAGACCTACCTCTCCGGCACCGCCCAAGGCACGGCCATGAACGCCACCGCCTCCACCGCCGGCTGGTACACCCTAAAAATAAGGTCCTACAACACCCCCACCACCAACCCCAAACCCGCCTACTGGCTCCGCGCGACGTATACCGCCCCGCAGACCTGAAGCTCGTCTGACTGATGACGGAAGCACCGCAAGAACGGAGCCGAAGGCTCTCTAGACCGCGGTGCTTCAGCACCGCTCTTACCCAGCCACCAGCCCCGGCAAATGCTCAGAACCGCCAACCCGGGCTATCCTTAAAACCATGCGACCCCGCCCCATCTTCGGCCTAACCCTCCTCGCCTTCGCTACTCTCGGCCAGGCCCAGGAGAGGATCCAGGACGTCATCTACACCAAACACGATGGGGTCGCGCTCACCTTCGACGTCTTCAAACCCGCCCATCCGAACGGCATCGGCGTGATCTTCGTAGTCAGCGGCGGCTGGGTCTCTAGCCACGCCGCCATTAGCGAGCCAGTCGCCAAGACGATGACGGACAAAGGAATCACCGTCTTCGAAGTCGTCCACGGCACCCAACCTCGCTTCCTCGTCCAGGAGATCGTCTTCGACATCAGCCGTGCCGTCCGCTACATCCGCACCAACGCCGACAAGTTCGGAATCCAGCCTAACAAGATCGGCATCTACGGCGGGAGCGCCGGCGGCCATCTGTCCCTCATGGCCGCCGCCCTCGGCGGCGACGGAAACCCCACCGCCCCCGACCCCGTCGACCGAACGAGCAGCGCGCTCAACGCCGTCGGCGCCTTCTTCCCCCCGACCGACTTCCAAAACTTCGGCAAGCCCGGCCTCAACGTCTTCGACAACCCGATGCTCCGCGTCCTCAGCCCCGCCTTCGGCGTAAACGACAAGACGCCGAGGGACAAGGTCGTCGACCTTGAGAAGAAACTGTCCCCGATCACCTACGTCAGCGCGAAGTTTCCTCCCACCTACGTAATCCAGGGCGACAAGGACATCCTCGTCCCCGAGCAGCAAGCCCACGTCTTCACGGACGCCCTCAAGGCCGCCGGCGTAAACACCACCCTCATCATCGTCCCCGGCGCCGGTCATGACCCGAACCTCCTCGTCCAAAAACCCGGTCACGACCTCGCTGACTGGTTCGTGAAGACCCTCGGCGGTTAGCCCGCCGGGTGCAACGTCTTCCAAGTCTTCAGGTAATTCGCCGCCCGGGGATTCGTCTCATTCCAATGCGGCTCCGCCGCCGAATCCGCGATCATCATCAAACCCAACGCCGCCAACCGGTCCACCTTCGCCATGTTGGGAAAGTCGATCTTCGGCCATTCATCGCCCACGGCGTGGTAGTCGGGATACTCGAACGCCGTGCACAGTGTATGCGCCGGTATTCCCTGCCGCGCCAGTGCGGCGTTGTCGGAGGCGAAGAAATACCGGTCACTGAACTGCGGATGCTTCTGCACCCCCGTCCCCAGCATCTTCCCCGCGGCCTCATAGATCAGACCGACGTCTGAGTAATCCTCACCCGTAATCGAAACCGCATTGACGCGCAGCCCTTCCGTGTCGTCCGTGCGCCCAACCTGCTCCAGGTTGATGTTCGCCACCGTCTGGGCAATCGGAAACCGGGGGTTCTTCCCGTAGTAGCTCGACCCAAGCAAGCCCTTCTCCTCGCCCCAAAATGTCATGAAGACGATCGAGCGCTTGGGCCGGTACTTCGCCGCCGCCATCGCGTTGGCGATCTCGATCACCGAGACCGTTCCGCTTCCATCGTCGTCCGCCCCGTTATAAATCCGGTCCCCGTCGCCCGTCGCCCGCATCCCCAGGTGGTCGTAGTGCGCAGTGACGAGGATGTACGTGTCCTTCAACTTCGGATCGCTCCCCGGCAATACTCCGATCACGTTCCGCACCTTGGCCGCATCGCCGTTGCGCGGCTTGTAAGTCGTCGTCTGAAAGTAGCCGTCGTCCCCCGCCATATCCAGCCCCGCCCGCCGAAACTGGGAGGCGATGAACTCCGCCGCGATGTCCAGTCCCCGCGATGGCGTACCCCGACCCTCAAGTAAGTCCGAAGACAAAAACGAGAGATTTCCCTTCAGATCCGACTCCGAGATCGCGGCGAGCACCGCCTTACGATCGGAGGTCAAACGGGCCGTCCAAGGGAACGGCGCGGCCGGTGGGACAAATAAGTTGAAAGCACCCAGGAGCAAAGGCAGAAGATTCGGCACGACTCACCCAGTGTAACCGGTCGTAGTCGGTACGCTATTTCCCTTGTCGACGGAGGCCCTGAATGGCCGGACGATCCTACGGTTTTACTATCCCCTCGCCCTCTCTTGGATCTTCATGGGCATGGACGGACCGATTTCGGTGGCCGTCATGTCCGGCATGCGCGACCCTCGGGTCAACACCGCCGCGTTCCTGATCCTTATCAACCTCTCGATGTGGATCGAGAGCCCCGTCATCGACCTCCTATCGACGTCGACCACCCTCGGCAAGGACCGCGACGCCCTTTCCGCGATCAACCGCTTCGTGGTCTATCTGATCTCTTGGGTGACCGCCGCTCACGCCTTGGTTGCCCTGTCGCCGATCTACTGGCTTATGACGGACCGGGTGCTGGAAGTCGCCCCCAACGTCTCGCAGGCTGGCCGGTTCGGCTTCATCCTGATGATCCCATGGAGCGGCCTCATCGGCTGGCGCCGTTCTCGCCAGGGATTACTGATCCGGAACGGTCAAACCCACCTTATCGGCCGGGGAACCCTGCTGCGCGTTCTCGTCCTGATCGCCTTCGACGTCCTTGCCCCCTTTTTCGTCAATACAAGCGGACTCACGCTCGCCGCCGGCGGACTCATGGCATCCGTCCTCGCCGAAGCGATCTTTATCCATGTCGTCAGCCTGCCCGTGGTGCGAACTGTCCGCGCGACTCCGCCCGCCGACGGCGCCTCGCTGTCGATGCGCCGCCTCTTCTCCTTCCATTCGCCCCTGACTGCCACTACCCTGATCAAGCTGATGACCGGGCTCATCGTCTCCGCCGGCCTCGCCCGCACCGTCGACTCGACCCGCGCCCTTGCCTCCTTCGAGGTCGCCGGCACCGTCCTCTTCCTCTTCCGGGCGATCGCATTTTGCCTCCCCGAGGTCGTCATCGCCCTCTACAAGACGGACGCTGCACGCCGCAGCCTGCGCCGCTTCTCGATCACTGTCGGCCTCGCCTCTAGCGGCGCGATGCTCCTTCTCTGCCTCACCCGCCTCGACGTGTTCATCTTC
>Ga0206939_10298_pt1 | contig 10893 bp, 10 predicted proteins | sample Alteio_BWOrgHeat_10_FD_152921 | JGI IMG/M metagenome (GOLD analysis project Ga0206939, IMG submission 152921) | Enriched cells from forest soil in Barre Woods Harvard Forest LTER site, Petersham, Massachusetts, United States -... | ecosystem: Environmental > Terrestrial > Soil > Temperate forest >... | reverse complement strand
ACAAGCTTCGCGGAGCTTCGGAATGCAAGACGCTTGGCCGGAAGCCGTGGTCGTTTACCCGCAGGGGTTGCCGACCAAGTCGGCCCTGGTCGATCCGCAGGGCCAGTTTCCAGGGTGGATGGTGGACGCGAATGATCAGAATCCGGATGTTCGATTCTTCGATGCCCTCTACACGCGGGTCATGAAGAAGGTGAACGGAGATCCCAAGCGGGTCTTCGCGATGGGCCACTCAAACGGCGGCTTTTTCATGTACACGTTGTGGGCGATGCGCCCCGACAAGTTTGCGGCCTTTGGCTCGGCAGAAGCGGCGGGCGCCGGCCGCTTTAGCCTGACGCCCAAACCGATTTTTATTACCATCGGTTCGCAAGACAATATCGTGCCGCCGGCCCTGCAGCGTCGGTCGCTGAATTACGTTTTTAAAGCCGATGGTTCGTCGCCAACCGGGGAGCGTTTCGGGGAGAAGGGCACCCTTTACAACGGAACGGCGCCGGTCGTGGTTTGGAATTACGACGGAACCCACACCTTCCCACGCGACTCCGTGCCGTCGATGGTCAAGTTTTTCCAACGCTCTACGCGCCCGTGATCCCTTGCACGTCGTTCGGGCGCCGCCCTACCGAAGTTGCGCCGCCTCGATGACATGCCCGTCGGGATCGACGATGTAGGCTTGCCCGGCGAAGGTGTTATTCCCCTCGTAGTTGACCGTCGGCCCGCCAAGACCAGAGATAAACGCCCGCGCGACGCCGATGTCGGGAACGGTCATCGCCACGTGATTCCTCCTCGTATCGATTGCCAGAGCCTCTCCTCCCTCTATGTTTTGGATGAGATGAAGCTGCTGGCCGGCGCCAAGTCGAAACCAGGCCAAGCGACAGTTCGCATACACCTCCGGCTCACTAAGAAGCTCGAAGCCGAGCGTATCCCGGTAGAACTCGATGCTCCGATCGAGGTCCTTAACATTCAAGCTCACGTGATGGATAAAACTACCCAGTGAAAAGAGCGTATCCTGCGTCGAGTCCACGATCGGCTTAGACGTTCTAATCTTGTATTTTGTTACTTCCGCACTTCGCCTATCGGAAGACTAATAGCGCCGCAAGGACGGCTCCCGCCTCAAGCTTGGAATGAGACCAGGCGATGCTTACCCAACTTACAAGAACTGCACCTACAGCCACGTCATATTAGAGTACTGCTGGACGATCGGGGTTGCATTCGCCGAAATGAAATTGAGAGATAAGTAGGTCCGGACCGTATGATCGAAGACAGGCAGATAGCTTGTGCGGGTTAAGATCCGATTTTGATATCGATACCGACTTGATGACGTCGCTACCTTTGGCTCCAGTAGAAAGAGTCAGACTCGTCGTGTCATAGGAAAAGTAAAGCCAACTATTACGTGTCAGAATCAAGTCAGAGAGGGGGATTTCGAGTGCCTCCGACCTTCTTGGAGTCAATTCTCCGTTCTCGCCCGCAATATACGAGTAACCAACCTTAACTGTGGCGATATTCCGGTTCCCTTCGCCGATCTGCACCGATATCCCTCCCGGAAGGGCCACTTGAAAGCACCCTGAGTTCCATGCCGAGAACATAAATTCTACTCCGAACGAGTAAGGACGGATTCGATCGACGAATGGGAGGATGGATAAGTATGACGGCTTGTGAATAACGTCCCCTGACGGCGTGATATAGATACTATTAGTTCCGTGGTCGGGACCAACACCGTGAGAACAGTAAATCGAATCACCTAACTTGATGAACGGTTTAATCTGTCCGATGGCTGTCGATACTTCCTGACTAACAAACACCGTCGTGTGGGTAGTAACTGGCATGTTATCGACGTTTAGATCGATTCGTATATCCTGGCGACCAATCGTCCAATAACCCCTTGAAGGCAGAATTGAAATTAGGCCGTTCTCCACTTTTAACTTGTATTTTCCGTCTGACATTGCCTGGGCATCTTTGCAAACTTTAAGTGCAGTTAGCTTGATACCTATGGACCCATGGAACTCAATCGTAATGGGGTCGTTGGGATTCCAGTTGTTAGCGCTGCTACCTTCTGAGTTCCACGCATACGAGGGAGTCTCCGGACCGTGGGATGAGTCTGCCATCTTCTGGGGAGTGGCAATTCCTTTTCCGTCCTTGGCGCTAGGCTTGGGGTCTTCGGCCTGTTCACCCTTCAAAAAGCCGGCGAAGGGTTCGATAAAGTGGATTCGCGTCTCTCCGAACACAACGACGCATGCTGATGCGGCGATTGCCAGTGCGGCACACCGTCGCAATCCGAACGTTAAGGTCGAATGCCTAGGGTCGTCTTTCCAAAGCGCCGGAATGATGAAGAGGGCGAAGCGAAACAGGGAAAATGCATCGTGCTCAATCAGCTCCCTTAGTTCACGTTTTTGGGCGGCACCTTTACCTTTCGGCGGCAAAGGCGGAGTTCCTATCGCCGGGCGCCCCCCATTTGGCGGAGGAGCCTCGTAAACACGCAACGTAGTCTCGACGGGAAATCGACTGGGTCGGGAACTTAATGCATGCCTCTTCCCTGCTCGACCCGAAGGGTGACCAGGGCTTCCAGTTCTCTCTTCCTTGACCACTTTCACATTCCTCCTCCGTGAAGAATTGCGATGACTTACACCTAAAAAAACGCCGCATCCTACGACAGTCTTTAGGGTAATTTTATAATGTTACAAATATCCAGCGGCAGCACCCACCGCTGGTTTGGAGTGTAGCAGCCACCGATTGTCGTTGCTAGTGTTCTGCTATCACTTACCAATTAACTCGGCAAATCCCAGCAAATTTACCGAGGCTCTCCCACAAATGAAGTTGATCTGGAGCGAACTGTCCCAAGTCTAAGCACTCAGCAGCCAAAGGGCGATGAAAGGTCGATTCTAAGGTTGAAGACTCAAGGCAGGTTAAGGGTACCGATCGATATACTAGTCCATGCCAAACCCTTGTCTTTAGACTCGCGGCGAAGTCCTTGTCCCCACCGAAGGCCTCATCTGCCCTTACTATGGTGCGACTAACCGCTCGGCAGCGGCATCCTGTGCGCACGGGCCGACGGTCGCACCCCCAGCTAGACTATCCATTGGCGCGCAGAAACGCTACGCCCTTGGTTCCAGGTTGCAAATGAATGATCGATCGGAATTTTTAGAACTGTGCGCCCACGCGACGCGGGAGATCCATTTACCCATCCTGGGATTGGCGCATGGCGGGAAATTGAATCCGTCGTGCCTGGGTTATCCGGACGAGCTGCGAGCAGCGATGCGGGGGCCGAACCGTCAGTTGCTGGGTCAGTCTTCGGTGGGATTTCCTTCGGCGGAGGCCTATCATCTAGCCGACCACCTCCCTTCCCTATGGGCCCAGGAATACGGGGTCGTCGGCACGGAAGAGTCGGTCGACCTCGCGCGGGAAATAAACCGCCTCTACTTCGGCAACGGATCGATCGTTACGCCCAGCGGGCTGGCGGCAATCAACGTCGCGTTGGGCGTCATCTTGAGCCGTCATCCGAAAAGGGATGTTTCGATTCTCGTGCCGGAGCACGTCTACTATCCGGTTTGGCGGTTGTTAACCCGCGGAGCGTATTCCGAGCCGGATCAGGTCTTTCGCTACGGGCCGTCTGAGGAAAGTTTCGAGGCTGCCGTGGCTCGGGCGATGGAGCGTGGCAAACCGCCCGCAATCGTCTACATCGAGAGTCCGGTTAGCAACCGGTTCGACACCCACGACCTGTCGTTCTTGGTCCGCCGGGCGAAGTCGCTGAACGCGATCACCGTACAAGACAATACGAATAACAGCTTCGTCGGATGCCAGCCCATTCGAGACTACGGGGTGGACGTCGTCGCGGAAGCGGGTACGAAGTACATGGGCGGCTACGCGGATTGCCCCTACGGGTTCGTGGTCTGCAAATCCGAGGTCCAAGCGGAAGAGATGGCCTTCTTCGGCCGAACCCACGGCGCCTGCACCTTGGCGCCGGGAATTGCTCTGCTGGCAAGTCACCGCCTGAGCTCCACGTCAGAGCGCATGGAGCAATCCTTTCGCAACGCCGCCGATCTGCGTCGAACCGTATTCGAACCTATGCGTGAGAAAGGCCTGGTCGACGAGATCCTGTACTACGACCCTCTGACCTCGGGCAAGTCGGAAACGCGCCAACAGTACACCCGCGGAAACGGACTTACCACGGTCGTTTTCTCCCGCGACATTTCCGAAGCCCAAAGGAACCAGTTCCTCGACGAGTCTCCGCTGGTCATCCCCGCCGCCAGCTGGGGCGGCCACGTCACGGTGGCAACGGTGATGGAAATTGCGGGCAAACCGGCCACGCGGATTCACGCCGGCATGGAAGCTTCCGAAGACCTGGTGCGAAGCTTCCAAACCAGCTCCGAACGAGTCTTCGGATTCAAACCTACTTCTTCTTGATCACAAGAAAATAAATGACCGCGCCGAGGGCGATGACCGCCACGGCGCCGCCGGCGATCATCTTTTTTCCAATGGCGAAAAGGAGAGAAGGGAAAACGTGAATCATGGTTGTCTTAGTTGGAGCGCTTCAAAAGCATCTGACTGAAGAAGATCGTGCCTCAGGGCGGACTTGAACCGCTGAATATACCCTCATTTCAGCTCACCTCCGGTCACGTTGGCCGACCGAAATGGGGGCGAGAGGCGCCGGCTTCAGAAGAGTTCCTCGGCCAGCGAGACGATGATTCCCGCCGGGCCCCGCATGTAACAGAGCCTGTACAGGTTCTCGTATTGGGCCACCTCGCCGATGAGTTCGGCGCCGGTGGCGCGCAGACGAGCGACCGTATCGTCGACGCTTTCGACCGTAAACATAACGCTACGGAGTCCAAGCGCGTTTGGCGGTGCGATCGCCGGTTCGATCTGAACCAGTTTTGGATTGCGAAACTTCGTCAACTCAAGCTGCCCATGCCCGTCGGGCGTCTTCATCATCACGATATCGACTTGAACGCCTTCGATCCCGTTGACGCGGTCCACCCACGGCCCCTCGATCGGCGCCTCGCCTTCGATCGACATGCCGAGCTCGGTGAAAAAAGCGATCGCGGCGGCAAGGTCTTCGACGACCACGCTGACGTGATCCAGTCTCTTGATCGACATGTCCCTAGTTTAGCGAAGGTCGTGCTGCGCCCCCCGCCGCTGTTTTGAATCGCCTGCTGTTTTGAATCGCCACCTTGCGACTCAAAACAGCATCCTAAGACCGTCTAACCGCCGATGGCGTTGTGGCCGTACCAGTCGCCCGTCACCTTCGTGCCACCCTTGGTGCCCACCAGCGTCCCGTTCGTAACCACTCCCTGGCTCTGGTTTAAGGCGAAGTTTCCTTGCGCCGTGTAGGACGTCCCGCCTCCACTCCCCGTGAACTTAAAGGAGCCATTGGAATAAACATTGCCCGTCAAAGTAACTGTGCTCGCGCCGCCATTAATGAGCATCGTGCCGCTGAACGCGCCTCCCGGAGTAACGTCTCCGAACCAATTGTCCTTTACCGTTCCCTGCTGATAGTCACCCTCATAGTGGTTCGTATAAACCGTCACATCCGGACTGCTGAGGAAACCGGCATTGTAATTGACAGAAATCGACCCTGCAATGGTGCCCTGCGCCGTTCGGCCAAGCCCTGTACCTTTCAGAGTTCCATTGACGGTCACCTGTTTGTTGTTTGCTCCGTTGCAGGTGATGAAGAAGCCCCCTACGTGGTTCGCGATGCCGGTCCCCACAAAGGTGCCAAACCCGCTATCGACGACCGTGATCGTGATCAAGCCATTGGTCGCGACCGCAATCGTCATGATTCCCGTTGACCAGGTGTATGCGGAGGTATATGTGCCGGCAAACGATGAATAGTCGAAGTTGGCCTGCCCCGAGCCTCCGCATCCATAAAGTGCTCCGAAAATCGTGGCGAGAATGCCCAGTTTGATAGTTGATCGACTCATGTGTATTTCCTGAAGGGCATCGACGTCGCAACTTTGAGGCGGGAGTCGGGATGCCGAGCAGATTATCAGCCCAACCCTGCCTCAACAAGGCCACATGAGACCGACTTACACGTGAATGGCGATTACTTACCACTAAATGCGGTTTTTGACGAGCAATTCAGCTCCTCTGGGTACCAGAAGCCCTAGAATGGCGGCATGGATCGCTACCACCGCGTCGACCTTGGCGGGCCGCCGCAGGTGCGTCGCCTCGGCTTTATGCACTTCGAGGACGGCGAGCGAAGGTGGCAGATTCCCGCGGACCAATGGCACCTCATAATGCCCGATCACGGCGGCGTCGTCCAATTCGGCCGCCTATTGCTTCCCTTCGAGGGAGGATCGGTGCTCCTTCTACCTCCTCGCGCCGTCGTCCGGCTCTCGTTCGACGATCCCTCCCTAAGCGGCCATTGGTTCTTCCTTTTCAGTCCGACGGAAGGTACGCCGTTCCCGGTCGCCATCGCGACGAACACCGCCCTGGGCTTGGAGTATCACTGGTGGCGAGACAGATTTACCTACCTCTCGGCGTGGTCTCACATCACTGAATCCCACCGGACGCCCCACGCCTGGTCGCTGCTATGGCGAATCGCCCGCCCCCTCGAAGGGATCCGTTTGAACCCCTACGTAAAAATGGCCGAAGCTCTCATGCGGGACCGGATGTCCTTGCCCATCCGCATCGACGAGCTTTGCGAAGAAATCCAGGTCTCGCAGAGCCATCTGAACCGGTTGTTTCTCGACGAGCACGGCGTGGGTCCCAAACGATTTCTACTCGACCTCCGGATCTCTCGCGCCGTGAACCTCTTACGCACCACCACCAAGCCCCTAAAAGAAATCGCCGCGATGGTCGGTATCCCCGACATGCAGCAGTTCAATAAGACGATGCGCCTGTCCGTGGGCCTCTCTCCAACCGCCATCCGCTATAACGCCGCCGCGCCCGCCGACTACACGGCCGCCACCCCGGAACTCGGACTGCCCCCTCAAGAGAGACCCGCCTACGGCGATAGATCCTTGCTAAAGTACGCAAAGCCTTCGCCGTAAGCGCCAGGTTAATCATTGCAGGTTAGCGAGTCAGGGTCAAGTTTGCCGTGACCGACTGGGCCGCCGACAGGCAAGTTATCGCGCGGGGGGAGAACATTCGTTCGAGCATCTTCGCCCAACTGCAACGAGGTCATTGCCCGCCCATGATGATGACGGGCCAGACCCTCGACTTGTGCGACTCCTCTCCACCAAGGCCCATGTCAGTCCCTCCAACGTCCCTTTCCGCCGTCATTTCCTTCCGATGTCACGATCGAAAGCCGGAGGCGAATCGCTCATGAACCCATCGGAAGACGGGAGCGTGGGGTTGACCGTGCCGATCGCGTGCATCTCATGAAAGTCGCCACCTACAATGTGAATGGCGTGAATGGTCGCCTCCCGGTCTTGTTGCGTTGGCTGGAAATGGCTCAACCTGACGTGGTCTGCCTGCAAGAACTCAAAGCACCCCAGGAAAAATTCCCGGAAGCCGCCATCCGCGACGCCGGGTATGGCGCCATCTGGCATGGGCAGAAGAGCTGGAATGGGGTGGCCATACTGGCAAAAGGTGGCCCGCCTGCCGAAACTCGGCGCGGGCTGCCCGGAGATCCCGAAGATCTTCACAGCCGATACATCGAAGCCGCAATTGACGGCATCGTAATCGGCTGCATCTACCTCCCGAACGGCAACCCTGCCCCCGGACCCAAGTTCGATTATAAGCTCGCATGGTTCGAACGGCTGACAACTTATGCCCAAACGCTGCTCGATCACAAGATCCCGGTCATTCTAGCGGGCGATTATAACGTGATCCCGACGGAGCTGGACTGCCACAAGCCCGAGAGCTGGGTCGATGACGCATTGTTTTTCCCGGAATCGCGAGAGGCCTATCGAAGATTGGTGGCCCAAGGCTGGACCGACGCCCTTCGCACGCTGCATCCGGATGAAAAGATTTTCACATTCTGGGATTACTTCCGGAACGCCTTTGGCCGAAACGCCGGGATTCGGATCGACCATTTCCTACTCAGTCCTCTATTGGCCAGCCACTTGCGTGGCGCGGGCGTCGACCGCGAGGTGCGGGGATGGGAGAAATCGAGCGATCATGCGCCAACTTGGGTCGAGATCGATCCAGTATCTGGGGACCGATAAGACGAGCAAGTACGTGCTGATGAACGACCTGTCCCGTTCCGATAAAAGACGGCTGCCCGACGATCTGCAATCGATTGTAGACGCGGCCCCGAAGCAGCCTTTCCCGGCTTCGGTTAAGCCGATGCTCGCAACGCTTGTCGATAAGCCATTCGATGACAGCTCATGGTCCTTTGAGATCAAGTGGGACGGATACCGTGCGCTCGCTCTGCTGAATGAAGGGCAGGTTAATCTCAAATCTCGAAACGAAAAGTCGTTCAACGAGAAATTCTATTCCGTTCTGAACGCTCTGAAAGGGTGGAACGTCAACGCCGTGATTGATGGCGAAATCACCGTCACCTCCCAACGGGGAATCTCAAACTTTGGGGCCCTCCAAAACTGGCGGAGCGAAGCCGACGGACTTTTGATTTTCTATACCTTTGACCTCCTATGGTTGCAGGGAAAGGACCTTACCGACCTTCCCCTTACTGAACGGCGCTCCATTTTACGATCGTTAATTCCGGAAGCAGATGAAGTCATTCGCTTCAGCGAGAATTTTGATGGCCAGGGAGTCGAAGTATTCGAGGCCGCCATGTCCCTTGGACTGGAAGGCATCATCGCCAAGAAGAACGACAGTACTTATAGACCGGGCGATCGCTCAAGCAATTGGCTCAAGATCAAAGCGCATAAGCGGCAGGAAGTCGTGATTGGCGGTTACACCATGAACGAGGGCTCAAAAAAGCCCTTCAGTTCGTTGCTCGTCGGCGTATTCGAGGGCGATCAGCTCAAATACACCGGCAAAATCGGTACAGGTTTCGATATCAAAACTCAACGGACCTTGCTTGCGCAATTCCAGCCTCTGCTTCGAAACTCGTGTCCTTTTTCGACCGTCCCCGACATAAACAGTCCGTCTCGGTTTCGCCCTGACCCCCCAAAGGCTACGGCCACATGGATAGAACCCAGACTCGTGTGCGAAGTAAGTTTTACCGAGATGACCTCGGATGAAGTGATGCGCCACCCGTCATTCGAAGGGATGAGGGCGGATAAGAATGCCGGCGAGGTCGTCCTTGAAAAAGAGATCGATACAACAAGTCTTACGGATGCTCGTGCCTTGGGATCAAACAAGAACATTCTCGTACCTTCCGGTACGTCCGAGCGAAAAACACTCCTGAACCCTACCGACGCAAGCCAGGTCCGCCGGATAGATGGGCACGATCTCAAGCTCACGAATCTAGACAAACTTTATTGGCCAGAAGACAACATTACAAAGCGCGATCTGTTGAACTACTATTATCAGGTCGCTCCATTCATTCTCCCTTATCTGAAAGACCGGCCGCAATCGCTTAATCGCCATCCAAATGGCATACACGGCAAGCAATTCTATCAAAAGGACGTCAAGGGTAAGGTTCCGGATTGGATACATACCTTCGCCTATTACAGTGAAGCCGATCAGCGTGAAAAGGAATTCTTCATCTGCGATGACGAGGCGAGCCTCCTATATTTGGCGTCACTCGGATGCATCGAGATTAGCCCGTGGAGCAGCCGAACCGAAGAACCGGACAAACCCGATTGGTGCGTAATTTGACCTGGATCCTGACCGCAACAGCTTCGATGACGTAATTTTAGTCGCGCAAGCTGTCCATAAACTCCTTGACCTTCTCGGCGTGCCTTCCTACTGCAAAACTTCTGGCTCGACGGGCCTTCATATCTACATCCCCCTGGGAGCGAAGTACACCTACGAACAGTCCAAGGAGTTTGCCCGCGCTCTCGTCACGATCGTGCAGGCAAACATCCCCGAAATCACGAGCATCGAGCGCCGGGTAGCGGATCGCGAAGGCAAGATGTACCTCGACTTCTTGCAAAACCGACCGCAAGCCACCATCGCTGCCCCCTACTGTGTACGACCTAAACCGGGCGCGCCTGTTTCCATGCCACTACACTGGGATGAAGTGAAGGAAGGACTCCGCATGAATGACTTTACGATTCGCAACGCGATACAGCGCATCAAGTCGGTGGGTGATATCTTCCAACCCATTCTCGGCGAGGGAATACCGCTTGAGGAAATCTTAGCGAACTTACAAGCGCTACGATGATCGATAACCTTACTGAAGGGCGGCGCAAAAACGCCCGCTACTTGATCCGCACCGCGTCGAACGAGCGCCAGGTCGCCGGCCCCACAATTCCGTCCGGTACGAGGCCGTGAAACCGTTGGAATTCGCGTACCGCTGCTTCGGTCGTCGCGTCGAACGTTCCGCTCGCCGCCACGTTGAGTTTCATCTGAAGCAGCTTCACCGCCGAGCCGCCCGCCCCTCGCCGTAAAGTCGGCCTCCCCGTCGGATCGGCGGCCGGAATAAGCGTCAGCGGCGGAGTGGCTCCGCTCATGATCGCTGCGACGGAAGCTCGGAAAGCCACCATATCAAAAAACGGATCATCCTTGCGCCCCGCCGGCAACGCGTATTCCTTATGCGCCGCGCAAAACTCGACGCCACGGTTGACGTGCTTCAAAATCGCCGCCACTCCGTGGTGGTAGGCGTCCATCTGGATTTTCGGCCATGGGTCGTCGGTCGTTCCGGTGTTTTCGGCCTCAATGCCGATGAAGTTCGTGTTGCCGGTCGAGATTCCTTCCCAAGATCCCTTGCCCGCGTGGTTGCAGAGGCCGGCGGCAATAATGAAGTAAGTTCCGTCACGGCCCAGGCCGAGTTGGGCGAGCGGTCCGGGCAGTTCGTTCCCCGGGTCCGTACGCCCCTTGACGAGGGTGCCGAGACTCGGCATGATTCCCTTCTTGGGCCCCGCCGTGTGGTGGCAAAGAATCCCGAGCGTC
>Ga0206939_10217_pt1 | contig 10910 bp, 13 predicted proteins | sample Alteio_BWOrgHeat_10_FD_152921 | JGI IMG/M metagenome (GOLD analysis project Ga0206939, IMG submission 152921) | Enriched cells from forest soil in Barre Woods Harvard Forest LTER site, Petersham, Massachusetts, United States -... | ecosystem: Environmental > Terrestrial > Soil > Temperate forest >... | reverse complement strand
AAATTAAGAATTACGATTGGCGCGGTGTTCCTTCTCTTCGGAAGTATGGCAGCTTTCGGCCAGGAACAAGAAATGACTTGGCCTCACAAAGTTTCTCTTGAAACCGGATGCGGCTCATACCGAGTTCCTGGTTTCATACTCGGCCTAGACCACTCCATCACGCAACACCCCACTAGTCTCGATGGATTTAACTGCAATGTTCGCGTCGGCTTTGATCTAAGCAGGCGCTGGTTTCTCGGGGTCCACGCCTTTAATGCAACAGCTACTGGAAACGGTTCGTGGGCCCGCAAGGATGGTGATGCACAACTCGCAGCGGACGGCGTTTCTGGTTCTACTGCTGGAAGAACTAATTGGAAGCTCGTGGGCGCCACGTTCAATTTCGGCCAAACGTTTTTCCTTAGGGGCAGGGTCCATCCATTCTGGCGAGCTGAATTCGGAGCTGGGAAACTCGACGTCAATTTCCGCGGAGAATTTAACGGCTGCTCCACAGAAGACGTAGGATGCTCCTTTCCCATAATCGAACCGGCGGCGGACAGAGTAGCCAGGATCATCCCTATTTTCGGCGGAGAGGGCGGAATTCAAATTGATGTTCCGAGAAATTTCCAATTTCGCATGGGTCCTTACTGGAATACTGGTTTCGGCGGCAACTTTTCAGTGCGATACAGGTTTTAAGGCCGCTCTCTATATGGGAGACGATAGCCCGATCGGCCACGAGCGGGCTATTCTTTTTTTGCGAAGATCCCTTCTCTTAACCCAATTGATGAATAGGTATTCGACGTCGTCGCCCCGAGCTGGCAGGTGTTTGATCGAGAGGAACGAGGTCCATCCTCCGAAGTGACGTCTGTTGAATTAGCGATTTCCCGTTAAACCACTGAAATCTCGTGAACAAGCGAAACAGCCGTTAATTCGCGAACTCTTGAGTGCCAGCGATTTCAGCAACTTCTAGGCGGTCGGTTGCTCCGACCCGCCGCAGCAGTCGGTGAATGTGGTTCTTTACTGTTTGTTCAGAAAGATTCAGATGAGAGGCAATCTCTTTATTCGTGAGACCCCGCGCGATCATGGGCATCAGTTCCTGCTGGCGTCGCGTGAGCCGCCGGTCCATTTTCTGGATGTCTGGAACGAATCTCCCTGAACCCGCAACGCTCTTAAATAATGCCAGGCAGAGTTGAGGAGGACAGACTGCTGCACCTTGTGAGATTGCTCGAATTGCAGCGATTACTTCGGGAGCCGATGCTTCGTTAAGCAAATAGCCACTGACTCCGGCCCGTACCGCGCTCAGGAAGGGGCCCTCTTTTGGATCCATGCCGACCATTACAACATGCACATGAGGATACAAATCGCGTACCCGACTGATGAACCGAAGATTTGAAGGCGGCCCACTCAGCGAATCCATCAAAATGACCTCTTTTCTAGCTCTGCTATCTGCCCCAGAACATTGGATAAATCGGGAGATTCGCCAGCGACAGATATGTCCAGCTTTTTTTGGAGAATACGGCTCAATACTTCTCGGAGGATACGGTTACTGACAACCAGGAAGACCCTGATCCGACGAGTCAGATCGTTCACTCGGATCGCACCCCACGCGCGAAGTGCGCTTGACCGTGTGAATTCTAGGCGAATCATTCTCGGAATACAAGGTTTAATGTATTAGCCTACTAGTAATCTCAAAAATAACGAGTCCACTGGGCATCTGGCGTCGCGTCTATGTGCATGCGAGGGAGCAGCGCATCCATATGGCTTCGGCCTTAGGCAGTGCAAGTCCACGCTCTAGAGGAAGACTGCGGAACCGACTGGCTTTTCGCGGCCTGGGCCACATTCCGAGAAGAAAACTTATCGGATGCAGCAACGAGAGGGAATCACAACGCGAGCTGTCTTGAGGAAGGACTACCACTTCCCACAACGCCTTATCCTAGACGTCGTGCGCACTATGGTGTTCTCCCAGGCCCCAAGTTTGTCCGGTCCGTTCCTTGTGGTCAATTAGCTTTCTGCATGGTCCAATACTCGACGGACACTCCGCAGCAACTCTTCTGGCATAAAGGGCTTTTGCAAAAATGAGATGCTTACCTCCAATGCGTCGCCGTCAGCCGCTCGCGGGGCGTATCCGGACATGTACAGAACCTTAACATTTGGCCGAGCAGCCCTGATCTGTCTAGCCAACTCCACGCCGCCTATGCCGGGCATTACTATATCCGTAAGCAGCAAGTGAATCGGCGCCATGTGATTCCGTGCAAATTCTAAGGCTCGCTCAGGGGTCTCGACGGCGACAACAGAGTACCCGCCGCTCTCCAAATAGTCTCGAATCACATTCCTCACGCCTCGTGCGTCTTCCACCAGAAGTACGGTTTCTGATCCGCACGGACAAATTTCTTCCACCTCTTTCGCTATCATAGTCTGGTCGGCCTGTTCGATCACAGGCAAGAAAATTTTGAATGTTGAGCCCTGGCCGACTTCGCTTTGTACGGCAACGTACCCACCAATCTGTGTAACAACACTTTGTACGATCGCCAGGCCTAACCCCGTACCCTTGCCTGGCTCTTTCGTCGTGAAAAAGGGCTCGAAAAGGCGCCCCTGTATCCCGGCATCTATTCCTGCTCCAGTGTCACTCACCCTCAGCATCACGTAGAGCCCCGAAGGGATGCCAGGATCTTGATGCGCCGAGATTTCGTTGACTTCAACGTTCTCTGTCGAGATGGTGAGAGTGCCCCCCCGGGGCATGGCGTCTCGAGCGTTAACGCAAAGGTTCATGAGCGCCACCTGAAGCAAGCTGCGATCCGCACGCACTCGTCCCGACGTGGGACTCAAATGGGTGACCAACACGATGTCCTCGCCGATGAGCCGTTCCAGAAGCTGCCGAAGGTCCGCGACCACCTCAGCGTTCGCGTCGATCATCTGGAGTTCCTGTGTTTTCTGGCGACCGACGATCAAGAGCTGCGCGGTCAACCATTTTCCCCGCTCCGCGGCCTTTTGAATTTCCTGAAAACGATCGTAGATAGCACTCGTCGGATCGACCCGCTTTGAGATTAACTGGCATTGGCCAAGGATAACGAGAAGCAGATTATTGAAATCGTGAGCAATCCCGCCCGCAAACTGCCCGAGCGCTTCCATCTTCTGAGCTTGACGTAACTGATCCTCAAGCGCCTTCCGCTCAGTGATGTCCTCAACAATCACCTCAAAGTATTCCACGCTTCCTGTGTGGTTTCGGATGATCCGCCCATTTCCCCTGGCAGTGATTTGTCGCCCATCCTTTCTTTTCCACTGCACCTCACTATCTACTATCCGATCAATCTTTGAGTACATTTCGATATTTCTTGCACGTTCGGTCGGGTCCGCATAAATGTCCCTGGCCAAGTTTGCTCTCAGCAGTTCAGTCTCAGAATCGTAGCCCAACATTCGTACCAGCGCGGAGTTCACCATCAGCAGCCTGCCGTCCGGTGTGGAACGCACAATTCCATGGGGTGAGCGTTCGATCAGCGCGCGGTAGTTTGTCTCCGATTCCCACAGGGCCGCTTCAGCCCTCTTTCGCTCGGTGACATCTTCGACTAGGGCGACGAACCCTATTACCTTAGCGTTGTCTCGTACTGCCGAAATGCTGCTCCGCGCCCAGACAATTGTCCCGGCCTTCTGGACATATCGCTTTTCAGTAATGATGGCGTTTCGCTCCCCGGCCATCATTTGGGATCTCAAATCCATGTTTCTGCACAAGTCCTCGGGGTGCGTAATGGATTGGAACGTCAGGGAGTAAAGTTCCTCTTTGGTATAGCCGGTAATCTCGGAATAGGCTCTATTAACGTCAATAAATCGGCCGGCGAGGTCGGTCAGTGCCAGCCCAACGGCCACCTCTCCAAATAACATCCTGAAGGGCTTTGATCGTCTAAGCAGATGCTTGTATGCGGCAGAAGGTCGGTCGCTCTGCTTCAGACGGCGTTCGGATGCCCCTGGGATGGATCTCTTGGCATTGCCATCCGGAGCATCACCAAAGGTGGTTGATCCGGAACGAGAGTCCTGATCGAGCGAAAAGTTATTCCTATGTGCCGTAATATCACCCAGCCGGGACGGATGCACTGGCTTATAAGACGCTGCTATTTGTGCAAGCAAGTCCGTGTCTTCCTGTAAGTAATTTCCCTACAGACATTTCAGCTCTTGACGAGATGCCGGCGGATCGCGCGGCGAACCAGCGAAGCGAGTGAGTTAAATGTGACTGCTGACAGCTTGCGGCAACGGTTGGCTAGTACACTGGAAAATTCGCAAGGACCAGAGCAGTTCAACGCTTCAAGAGAACCGCCCCGTAAGAGGAATTGGATGCCACGAAAGGAGGTGAGGAAATAAGGCGGAGAGAGGGCTCCGCCTTAACAAGCTAGGGGCGGGCCGTGCTGGCCTTGCCGTAACGTTCGAGATGTGCCTGGGCCGCTTCCGCCTCAAGTGTGTCTGCACAGGGAATCGCGGACGGTTTTGGCGTTCAAACTGGAGCTACCGTTGAATGTTTATCTTGCTTAGGCACTATCGATATGAGGTGCAGATTGGAAGCTCATCTCACGTTCTAAGGGTCGAAGAGCTCATATCTGGGCCTGCTGTATGGGGAGGCAAATTCAGGATTCAGCTACCCGCGAATGGCACTGTCGGAGCAAAAACGTTCTACGGCGCCAGCGTTGATGCGGTAGCACTCGAAGTAGCTGAGCTTCTAAGCCAGAGGGAATCTTAATTCCCTCAAGTGGAATCCCACTCTTGGGGAGTAGTGTCCTTTTTTTGTAGGACCTGAGATCTCAGGGATGGCCCACATTCTATAACGACGTCGGCCCCGTCAAGACACACTTCTCCGCGTACTTGCACCTCCTCCTTTCTCTCGTGACTCAGCGCCTTCTCCACGATCTCTCCGGTCGCCAAGTCCAACACCGCAATCTGCTGATGGCCCGGATGAAAATCGCAGCCTATAACCTTCATCTTCGGCTCCTTTCTCCCGAGCCTTGGTCGCTTATCACGCCATGGCCTATCGGGTCTAAGGAGCCGACGTCGTTATGAAATCAAGAAGAGGACTTATCAGGACTTGGCAACGTCATCTGGGAGCATTGCGAAAGCCTAGGTTTTTTCGGGGCGAGCAGGTTGGACGGTTTGGCGAACAACAGATGTGAAGGCTAGCTTCGTGCACGCTCTACCTGGGCTAGGTCTCCGTGAAGGGATTGTTTTTCTGGCCGCGGCTTTCAGTGTCTTTAAAAGGCAAGTGTCCGATTCGAGCCTAACAAGAGAGGCGGGAACACGGAGTGGTCTCGCCTCTTGTTAGAGTAGTGAAACTACTTCGCACTGGGCGACACGACGACGAGCGCGCTCAGTTTTGTCCGACCTCCGTGGGCCAGGTAGACAGTTCCGTTTTTGGCGACTGTCGCGTTGCGAGCGCCTTCTTGGGTGGGCACCTGCGCGACGATGGCCAGGTGACCCTTATCGTCTGCGCGGGCGATGGTGAGTTTAGCCACATTGGCAGCGCCTACATACAGCAGGTGCGTGGCCGGCTCATAGTGAATGTCATCGACGCCATCGCCGGTATCAACCTTCGAGATAACGGCACCGTCGTGCCCGACGTCGAGTACCTCTGCAAGCGTACTGCAAGCGACGAACAAGTGGCCGGCCTTCGCGTCCAACCCCAGGCCGTGAGGACCATCCTTACCGCACGATGGATTCCAGGTCGCCACCGTTTTATGAGTCTTCAAATCAATGGCCAGCGACTTGTCGAGATCTTCCATATTGGTGTAGAAGCGGCCGCGCACAGGGTCCACGGCATATCCCTCGGGATTGCCGTCAAAGGTAAGCTTCGCTTTTTCCTCCAGCGTCTTGGCGTCGAGTATGCGGATGCCCTTCTCACCGGGGGTCGTCACCCAGACTTCCTTTGTAGGCGCGACATATGCTACGCCATCGGGCACGGCGTCGAGGTGGCCGCAGGCGCCGCGCGTCAAAGTGCGAGAATCGACGGCGCAGACCGTCGAGTCTCCACGGTTGCCGATGTAGACGACACCTTCACCGATGCTGACGGCAGTAGGACCGAATACACGCTTGCCACCACGGCCCTCCACCTCCTTGGTTTGAAAGCCGGGAATTTGTCGCACCTTACCAGTGGCGGCATCCACGACATCCACGGCGCCGGTATTTCCGCCCGGCACCCAGACGGAGTTCGTGCCCGGGTCATAAGTGATGTAATCCATAGAAACATCGCCCGCATTGTTGTCAGGGAGTGGCAGGGTGCGGATGGCGGAACCCGCGCCATCGTGCGAGCCGCCTTTGCGTGACTCAGTTTGGGCCACAACAGTTGAAGCCCATAAGGCCCCCAGGAAAATCGATCCGAGTACAAACGCCCATCGTTTCATAAATGCCTCCCTTACACGTTGTGAGGATTACCTTTTTTTGATTCCGCAAACTTCGGGCATCAACACCCGCCTGATTCTCAGGTTCCCACAGGCGTTTACTCTTCATGCGCTAATTTGTTTCCGTTCGGTCCAACTTGAACCTCGAAATGCTTCAGCCCATTCTTCACGCCTGCTTCGTAAGCAACGAGCTTGCCGCCTTTCGTCAGAGACTCCACTTTGCTAATCGTCCCGCCGCCTGCTGTTCTTCTAAGCCCGGCTTTGACTTCGGGTGGCAATGAATCCATTGCGACTTCCTCTTCCACTTCGACGATCTTGCCGTCTTTATCCATCGAGATATCTTTACCGTGTCCGTTCACCGTCAATTCGAGTTCGTAAAGTGTCTTGCCTTTTTCGACTTCGGTTGAGAAGCCTTTGATCGTGCCGCCTTGGCTTTGTTCAGCGACCGTTTTCTCAACGGCAGGAGGCAACTCTTCTCTCTTGAGTTTTTTCTCTTGTGCTTGCGCAATTGTCAGGACCGCCAATCCCGTGATGAGTGACAGCACGGCGACCCGTGCTCCAATATTCGTCATGGGAGATCCTTTTGGTTGACCGAGAATTCGGGTCCGCTGAGATGAGGCTGTGCCGATTCGTATTAAGAACCCCTTAAGCCGAATCTCCTTACCTGGAATCTCTGATTTGGACCTCTCTAACGCATCGTACGCTTCCCCTGCTCTCGAGAATTACGTAGGTATCCTCCGCCTGACCCACCTGACTCCCACTGGAGAGAGCCTTCATGGCCAGACGCTATATTAACGGCCCCTGGGAAATCAATACGCTCTGATCCAACGAAAGTATGAAACGCTCCAGGCGGTCCTGTGCCAATTGGAGGGCTACTGTATCGGGTCTCCCCCACACTCAGGGGCAAGCGTGGGTGGTAGTCGTTGGATGCGCCCGTCGATGCGTCCGGCTATCGGCGGGATGTTGAACGTGGGCGCATTCCCGGAAACCTCAGAGCGCCTCGCGCTCATGCAGACATGTGCGGTGCCCCACGCGAGGCGCCCTCACCGGGGTTAAAACCGGCGTTGGCAAACTTAGCGACATGAAGATGAAGCCAGGATTAACCTGTGCATCCACTAATCGCAGAATTTGACGCCCTTCGTCGCCAGGGCACTTGATACTGGATCAAGCGATTCGACAGAGGGGGGCTTGAGGGAGATACTCATTTTGATTGTGAGTTGAAAGGAGGGAATCACATGCCGCACATCACTAAGCGAACCTTCAGCTCTCTGTTACTCGCCGGAATTCTGATTTGTGTTGGCTATCTCGCTGCTCAACAAAGGCCAAGCCAACAGGCCGGGGGAACACAGAGCGTCAGACCACAGTCTACTCAGGCGACACTACAGCAGCAGAATGACCAGCTTCGCGATCAATTGGTGCAACTGCAAATGCAAGTCAAAGATTTGCAGGCGGCAATCAGCGACTTGAGTTCAGAACAGCAGGTGATCGAAGCCAACGCCAAGGAAGCCCACGAACTCGTACTTGATAGCCGCGTGATGAGGACACAAGACCGCGAAGACCTGAACTCCCTAGGAAGGACCGTTGGCCGGGACGAAACACAGATCGGTAAGTTGGAACAACAAGTCAGCAGCATGATGCTGGACTTGCGGCGAGTCAAAACGAAGGTCGGATTGTATTAGTTCCACGCTCGGGACGCTTCGCAGTGAGATACCTAGGAGCATGTCAACGAAATGGCCGTGAACTGAATACTACAGTTTTGCGCTGCAACGGCCATGCGAAAGCCTGAAGAGAGCGAGGCTCAGGTTGACGCCGCATTCCGCTCTACGTACCTTGCTGCGCGTTGGGCTAGCATACATTCAGTTCGTTTTTGCATTGGCGTCTTAATTCGAACGGCAAGGCTTGAACAACTCGCCGTCGGCCTTAAATATCCCGCTCTGTCCAGCCCACCTGTCGAACAGCCTTGGATTGTTCTTGAGCTGTAGCAGGGCAGTAGCGATTTTCTCCGCGGCAGGCATGTGTTGGTTTGAGAGATAAAAGCACGTTCCCTCGGGTGTTGCTGTGGGATCTATCACGCTTGGCGTTCGGCAGACATAACAATCGTGCACTTCGAATCTTGTTTTGCCGACATTTAGGACGTAATAAGGGCCCAATCGTGTGGCGCCGGTGATGGCAACGATACGCCGCAAATAGGTTTCCGCACGGTCCAGTTTGTCGATTGCAGCTACGCCATTCGAGGGCCTGCGCTGCGGGCCAGTCACCCAGAATCTCCACACGATCACAGTTACGACCGGCAACATCATCACGACCGCCAAGGTGGCCACCATAGACGAACCGCCACTCCCATCTTCAGTCCAATGCCGAAGGGGGCCTTACGCTGGCTAGCCGGGCGGGCCAAGTTTACGATTAGCCGCCCGCGATGGGATGCACCATCAAGACTTCGTTCTGCTCGCGTGTGACTTTCTTGATGCGTTCACCGGTCGCCACATCAAACGGCTGCGCACCGGTCTTGGCTTCATATTCGGCGAGCACTCTGTTCACTTCTTCCATATCAGCGGTTGCTGGATCGTATTCGAGGAGGGTGGTATCGCCGTGTGATGAAAACGCAAGAATTCTGGCTTTCATGTTCGGTCTCCTGTGGAAGTGATTCGGTGGGCTCGAATCCCTTGGGGTCATGTTGCACCCTTCCGAGCGGTTGTCAATAGGGGTCTTCTCCGTGCCGATGAACGGATATGATCCTTCAGCAGTCGCGAATAGATGTCGTACGCTCGCTCGCCCCACGTGGTCGCTTCGACCACCATGGGGATGAGCGTTGTGGCGCGAGGGGCTGGTGCGTATGAATGTTTCATCTTAGATCCGAGTGGTGGGTTCTGCCGACGAGCAGTATTGTTGGCTAGCCGCCCTCCTGACAGAACCCTCGCTCACTTCAGTTGGTACAAACCTCTCCCCTACTCCGGTCGCTGCGGGTAGAATCTCAGAGGAGGCAATAAATGAACGACGTAATCTCGACTTTGAAGAGTAGACGCAGTGAACTCGCACTCGAACTCGGACGTATCGATAAAGCTATCGCGATTCTCTCAAACGGCAGTGGCGGCGGCAGTGGTAGTAGCAAGGCAACCCGTGCACGCGCGACCGGCAAGCCGATGTCCGCGGCTATGAAGGCAAAGATTGGTCGTGGTGTTCGGAAAGCCCTCTTGCAGCGCAAGCGCGAGGCCACGGCCAAGGCCAACTCCCGATAAGCGGGATTATCGGAATGTGGCTTTAGCGATGCTTAGGGATCGGTCTCAAGGTTTGCGAATAGCCGTCCCAGCCCACTTGCGGTGCGTTCGTGTCTTCGCGTGGCCACGAACTTTGAATGGCCTGGTGATAGACCTGAGTCAGTTCGGTAAAGCGGCTCTTAGTCTTATGCGCGGCACGCGTAACCTAGGAGCCTTTCCGGCATGTATTACTTGATGACGATAAACCACGCTGCGACGATCGGTCCCTGTGGACCGCGGCCACCACGTCCGCCCGCCCCCGCCGGGGGTGGCGCGTCAACCGGTGGCGGCGGGGCCGGACCGCGCTCAGGCTGGAACAGGTACGCGTTGTGCGTCACCGGATCCACCGTGATCGTCTTCGCGCCGGCGAAGGTGGCGACTGTCGCAACTGTCGTGTACTTGTCGGGAGAATCCTGGTGCACGACCGTGACGTTGCCCTCGCCTCCATTCGGAATGTAAATTAATTTCTTCGCGGGATCCCAACCCAAGGCGTCAACGCGCGTGCCGTTCATGATCGACGCCACGACTTTTCCTGTGTTCGCATCTACGACAACGGAATTCTTGCTGCAACCGGAGAAAATCCGGTTCGACACCTTGTCATACGCGATGCCCGTCGGCCCTTCGCACGGCGCGAGCGGCCACGATGCGGTAGCCTTCCACGTCTTAACGTCAATCACCTGGATCGTGCTCTTGTTTTCATTGTTGACGAAGATGTGTCCTTTGCCGTCGGCCGCGGCGCCTTCGGGCCCCGCGTCTTCGAGTTCGGCGGTGCCTACGATGTCACCGGTCTTGGGATCGATCGCAGTGAGCGTGCCGATCGGGCGGCTGTGATTCGTGAGAATGATCTTGTCATCGGGCTCATCGTACATGATGCCGTCATTCCTTGAGGGATGTTGTCGAACCATGCGCCGAGATCCACGGAGGCACCTCTTCATAGCTGCGCCCCTAACCCGAGATGACAGATTTTCACCCGTCCACGTGCTTTCAATCTTCACGCGGCTCACTGCGATGGATACACCTGGAGTAGAGCAACGCTGATGCCAAATGCGAGCCCATTTTGGTCCGCTCGCGAACCCTTGAAATTGAGGCGGTTGCGCGGAGGGTCAAAGGTGTCATTTCTCAGCTACGGGGTTCCTGTTTGCGCCGCTACACCCTAATGCTGACGCCAGGTATTGCAGCAGCAGGTAAAGAACGGGAATTTTGCATCGGCACAATGCAGAAATTTCAACAGTCAATCATCTCAGGGGCGGCTCTCTGACGAGTTTTATTTTTCGCGCAGCACGCCTAACGTGTCGTAGGGCGCGATCTC
>Ga0206939_10297_pt1 | contig 10922 bp, 6 predicted proteins | sample Alteio_BWOrgHeat_10_FD_152921 | JGI IMG/M metagenome (GOLD analysis project Ga0206939, IMG submission 152921) | Enriched cells from forest soil in Barre Woods Harvard Forest LTER site, Petersham, Massachusetts, United States -... | ecosystem: Environmental > Terrestrial > Soil > Temperate forest >... | reverse complement strand
ACACACTTCCAAACACGCTGGCGGAGGTTCCTTTGTGCCAGCCATCGCAGACAATCCGGAGGGCGACGCCGTGCATGGGGGAGTTGCCCATCGATCGCTCCGCTCTAGAGCGGTTGAGGCGTCACAAAGCTTAGCATGATACGTTGATGGCTTGTCAATATGAATTTTTTCTGCTATTTGATTGTGGATCCAGTTGCCCGATCGAAACCCACCGCCACAGCGTAAGCCTTAAGCGTATGTGCAAGATTTTGCGTGTGATGGTGGAGCACCGGCCGGCCGCGCACCTACGGTGAGGCATGGGGGCAGCCAGTCTCCGGTCTGCACGAGTCTTCAAGACAAAAGCAGAAGCAAGCAACGAACATGCGGCGGCTGGATGTCTATGGGTTCCGTAGTTAGGAGAAGAGATAGAAATTGCGGATGAGATTACTGCCACGATCGCGAGGCTAGGTTTGCTACGAGCAATCTTTCCGTGGCCTAACGGCGCAGCTTCTATTTCCAAGACGAAGGCGTCCGGACTGGATATCTTTCAATAGAGACTCTCCGATACGCTTGTAGGCAAGCAAAGGTGCTTCTTTGACCTTTCTTGGTGAGGCCAAGATGAAAACTCCTTTGAGCTTCGACACGCACATCCCCGGGCTGACCGCGTGTTGCTCGTCTTGCATCTGCCATCGCGCGAATCTGGCGCATTGGCTTTAAACCCTACCAACGCAAGCCGGCGGTTAAACGTAGCAAAGGATGGAGTTAGGCGACGAGGAAATTCATATTGACAGCCCATCGACGCGACATGTTAAGCTTTGTGACGCCTCAACCGCTCTAGAGCGGGAGGCCCCACTGGGAGGACTCCTTTGCGGGCTGTCACTCTCTTGGAGAGTCTGCGGTGCGATGACGGAAAGGGACTCTTCCAGCGTCTCGCGGCAAGATTCTGCTTTCCTCGCATAGTTAATGGAGTGGCTGCGACGACGCCGTTTTTTGCGCCTTTATCTGGGTTGCTGCGCATGGGCGAGCAGCAGAGTAGTACCCTGTTTGCAACGTATCCGTACGTAACGGTGAAGGGTTTTGGTTAGAGTTGTGTAGCAGAGTCGGCTCGTGCTTGCTTCTTAAGGAAGCCAAGCCCACAGCTTGCCTAATTCGGCTACGTCACCGCGTAAATGTGACGGCCCCCAAACAGAAATCAATTTCTAAGGCCTGGCTCTTGCCTTAAAAACAGGAGGGATTCACTCTATGCGGATCACCAGCGTTAAGACCTTCGTGATGGGCGTACCGGGTCGCAATTGGACCTTTGTGAAAATAGCTACCGACGAAGGCATCTACGGATGGGGAGAGGCCACGTTTGAGTGGCACGAGCCCGCGGTTGTTGAAGGAATCAAGCTACTGACTCCGTTCTTAATCGGTCAAGACCCCACTCGCATCGAGCGAATCTGGCAAACAATTTTTCGCCATCACTGGTGGAGATTGAGTGTGTCGATGACCTCCGCCTTGAGTGGTATTGACCAGGCGCTCTGGGATATTACCGGTAAGGCATTCGGACAGCCTGTGTATCGTCTCCTCGGCGGGGCATGCCAAGATCGAATTCGGCTTTATCCTCGGGTGGATCTGGGCCTTCCGTCTCCGATAGAGGAAGCCCTGGCAGCGCATGCTGAAGGCTTCACAGCATTCAAGTCGGGCGTGGAAATCGGTCCTAACGGCTTCGATGAGAAAGAGCAGGTTCGGCAAATCGCTGCAGATTGTGCAGGCATCGAGAAGGCGTTGGGTAAAGATTTCGAGATGATGCTGGATCTGCAAGCGGTCTTTTCCTATCACAGCATCGTGGAACTGGCAGAGAGACTTTCCGGCCTTAATATCGTCTGGCTTGAGGAACCGGTGCCCGCGCTCACCATGGAAACGATGACACGGCTGATCGACGCCGACGTAGGGATCAAACTCGCACTCGGGGAACGCCTGTGTAGCAGATGGGGATTCAAAGAGGTGCTCGAGAAGAAAGCCGCCGATATCATCCAACCGGATGTTTGTCATACGGGAGGCATCTCGGAGTTGCGCCGCATCGGGGCCTATGCGGAGATTTTTGGTGTTTCGGTTGCACCTCACAATCCGGTAGGTCCGGTAGCCATGGCTGCATCTGTTCACGCAGCCGCGGCAATGCCGAATTTCCTAATCCTTGAATATTGCCGCCGGTCGCCGTTGTTCCATCAGGTCCAAAAGAGTGGAATTCGCATTGTGCGCGGATACGCGGAATTGCCGGAGACGCCGGGGTTAGGTATTGAATTGGACGAGGAGTTAATCGCCCGGCATCCCTATCGGCCCATGCCGGACCGCCTTTGGACCCGAACCGACGGTTCCATCCCTATGGTCTGAGAGTAAGTGGAGAAAAAGGTGAAGGATTTAAAGCTCGCCATTGCAGGTTGTGGAAGTTTTGGATCTGAAATGGCCGCGTTTCTGAGAAACCTGCCGCCCTATCAGATTGTGGCGGTATGCGATGTCGAAGAAGCGCACGCACGACGGGTCGGGGAGGAGTTGGGGGTTCGATGGTTCACGTCCTTTGAAAATTGCCTCGTCGAATCTGATTCTTCCGCCGTAGCCATCTTCACGCCGAATTCACTGCACTGCCAAATGGCGGTGCAGGCGGCGCAGGCAGGCAAGCACATCTTTTGTGAGAAGCCGATGGCGATCGATGTCGAGGAATGTTATCGCATGATCGAAGCAGCAACTGCAGCCGGCGTGCGGCTGATGGTGGGGCACAAGCGGCGGCTTCGTCCCCAGTACCGCAAGATGGCTGAGATCGCCGGGAGCGGCCGGTTCGGGAGAATTCTCACAGCCAATATCAACGGCTTCTTCCTGCGCGAGGTGCAAGGGTGGTGGCGCCGACGCGCAGAGGGTGGCGGACTGCTGCAAGTCTCAGGTGTCCACGACATTGACTTCCTGCGGTCGATCTGTGGAGAGGCGGCGAGTGTGTATGCACGGACCCCTGTCAAGACTGACCATCGCACAGACTTCGAGGACGCGATTTCCGCAATGATTCAGTTCGACTCGGGAGTATCCGCAACCCTCGAGGTCTGTCCGTTCTCGCCGCTCTACACATTTCGCCAGTCGTTCGGCGTCCATATCGTCCTGGAAAGAGGAGCGATTCTCTACGACCCCTGCGCAATGAGCGTCCGCGCGCAAGGGTGGAATGAACCGTTAGAGACCTATGAGTTTGATAACGAGGCCGGTTTCCGCGAAGCATTCACTGCCGAATTCAGTAGCTTTGCCGCTTGGGTGTTGGAGGGGAAGGAACCAGTTCTTACCGCGTGGGAGGGACTGAGATGTGTGGAGATCATGGAGGCGGCAAATCTTTCTGCTTACTCTGGCCACGAAGTCCAGCTGCCACTGCCACGAACCGCCGCGCGGCAGTCGTATTTCCATCAGCCCTCTCGGCGGCCACTCAAGGGCGAGCCCGAATTGTGGGCTCGAGGGTTCTCGATGGCCGAAGGACCCGCTTTTGACCGTGCCGGCAATTTATATGTTGCAAATTGCCGGTCGGACTATGTATCGAAGATCTCACCCGACCGCCAAATCGAGCATTTCGTCTCAACGGGGGGGAAGACCCAGGGCGTGGCTATCCATCCGGATGGTTCGATCTATATCAGCGATCACGCACTTAGAAAAATCTTCCATGCTACTCCAGACGGACAATTGAGCACCTTCCGTGATTGCTACGCGGATGGCACGCCACTTCAAGGACCGAATGAAATTGCGTTCGGTCCGAACGGCTTGCTGTATTTTACAGACCCAGGGGATGGTTGGCGCGGAAATCCTATTGCCGCGCTGGCCATGGTGGATACGGGCGGGAACGTCCAACTGCTTGCCGACGGTCTCGAGTTCAGCAACGGAATTGAGTTTTCACCGGACGGATCGACAATCTACGTGGTTGAGAGTGCCGCGAATCGGGTCCTGCACGCACCTTTACGTTCCGATGGAACACTTGCTCGACCGCTTGTGGAGTTTGTGCGTTTTGACGGACGTATCGGTCCGGACGGGCTTCGTTGCGCCGCCAACGGCGAGCTCTATGTCACCCTCTGGGGTCACGGCGAAATTGCAGTCATCGCACCCGAGGGAAAGATCGTGGACCGCATACAGTTACCCGGACAGTACCCGACGAACGCTATCTTTTTAGGTACTGACCTGCTCGTTTGCGAGGCTCAAACTGCCGCGATCTGGAAGTTGCCGCTCGATGTTCAAGGCATTCCTTCCTACGCGCAGCGAGTATGGCAATCCAGCGGTCCGCAAGTCACAACCTGACCCGACGAGGCAGAAGGACAATCGATGAACGTATTAATTACAGGAGGAACGGGCAGTTTGGGATCAAGGCTCGTGGTTCCACTGGTCCGACGCGGCGACAAGGTCGCGATATTCGATATTGCATCGCGGCCTCATTTCAAGAGCAGTGAATTCGGGGAAGTCGAGCTAATCCTGGGGGACCTGGCAGATCGTGGAGCGGTTCTTGAAGCCGTGCGATCTCACAAGACGGAAAGCATTTTTCATTTGGGCGCGATGCTCTCGTCTGCGGCAGAAGAAAACCCCTACGATGCCTGGCGTGCAAACATGGACGGAATGGTCAATGTGCTCGAAGCCGCGAGGGATGGCGGCGCTCGACGAGTCCTATTCTCCAGTACTCTGGCAACCTATGGGGACCACGTTGTCGCGCCTCTGACTGACGATGCGCCGCAGTGGCCGGTGAGTTTATACGGCGTGACCAAAGTTGCGGGCGAGCGCTTGGGTGTCTATTATCATCATCGATTTGGATTGGATTTCAGGGGAATCCGCCTTCCCGCGGTGATTGCGGCTCGTGGGTCGGGTGGAGGGGCAAGCGCATATTGTTCCGCCGTCTTCGAACAGAGCGTTTTCAAAGGTGGATACGACTTTTACGTGCGCCCGGCAACGCGCGCGCCGATGCTCTATATTGCCGATGCGATTCGTGGCCTGCTCAATTTACACGACGCACCGACGGAAAGCTTGACGCGGAGGGTATATAACATTTTTGGCATGTCTCCCTCTGCGGAGGAGTTGGCCAAGATCATTCAGGAGCACATTCCCAAAGTTCGCTTTACCTATACTCCCGACCCGCTAAGGACCGCAATTGTCGAGAGCTGGCCTCATCAACTCGACGATTCGGCAGCGAGACGAGACTGGAACTGGAAAGCAGCATGGGACTTAAAACGCATGGCGGGCGAGATCATCGAGGTGCTGCAGCATGAGCATGCAGGTTAGCGATACATACACTCAGCTGATAAATAAGGCCCGTTGGAGTCACGCTCACGGGCGCAACGTCTTTCACATCACGCAGAGTGATGTTGATGCCGGCAGGCTTTTCAGCTACGCCTATCGTTCGCAAACTATCGGTGCTTTTCATGGCACACGAGTAGCGATTGAAGCGGCAGAGAAGGGCGTCGGGTCCCGCTCAACAAGATCGTTCCTTCACCAGGCTCGGTCTCTTCTGAAACAACTCGAAGACAAAGCGATTGAACTCGTTCCGCGGGATCACCGAGTCGTGATTTCCACTCTGTATTACTACGACGAGTTGGTCAATCTCGTCATCCAAAGCCTCGATAAGGCATGTGCCCGCGTGCCGAATCCGACGCTTGAGACGATTCGCCAGCGATTCCTCGACAATCTTCATCCGGTGCACGCGGGGAATGGTCTCTACGTCGCTCAGGACATAAATCTGCCTGAACAAGGTGCCTTCATTGTTCCTAATCTTGGAATCTCTATCAAACCAGTTATCTACGGCGATTACCATTCCTGGGATTCTGCATTTCTGGCTGGAGATCAGTATGGAGTCTCGACGCATCGCCACCACAAGGGCGCAGAAATCCATCTGGGATTCTCCCCTGTGCAAGGTCATACCGTTCTCGGTTCTGGTTTCGCAGAGGTGAGCGAGGGGTATGCGATGCCAATCCCTCCCATGACCGATCACGGCTTCCGGAATACCACCGGACATGATCATGTAGTTCCGTTTATTTTTGGATCATTACCGATGACCGGATGGGGCGTCTTTTTTGATGTCGAACCCCGTCCGGGACAGGGACAGCTCGTAAAACACGATCTAGATTCGTCCGCAATGAATCACTCTGTGTACCTGGAACGAGAACTGCGGCGCGTACGTGAAGCAAAAACAAATACTCGTGAAGTGTTGATTCCCGCGGAGCGGGCGGGCTCACCGGAGATTGGCGGCTTGGAATTGGCCGTCACGTTTGTCGGGCGCGGCGAGGTAGATCTTTTGTCGAATCATTACAGAATCGTCTCGATACAGGCGGGCAAGGCGCATGTCCGCATCGGCAATGCAGAGAAAGAAGTGGGCGCACACGACCACTTCGGGGTGCCGGCGGATATGAATTGCCAGGTCGCGCAATCTGGAAACGAGCCGTTGCTATTTCTTGACGCCATGATTTTACCGGTCACCAATACCTAGGAGTGGCCCTCGAACAATTGCACTAGGCCCGAACCCAACCTGCGAATCGACGTCTTTGCCCTCCAGGTTATCTGCTTGCTCGAGGCAAGAACAATGGCAAAAACGCAAAATTGGCTGGGAAAGCCCGATGCGCAGTTTCATGGTGCGAAGTGTGAGATTTCATCGAACGTGCCTCGGGCGGAACTCGCGGCGAAACAACCAGGGGATCTATGGAAGGTCTTGATATTTGTTCTTGCGTGCCTCTTTGCTCCCCAGTTGATTGAGGGTAGCGTATCTGCTACGTCCCAAACGCCTCTTGATGCCCGTTCTGTATCCGTCGTGATCGACGACCGATCACCAGGTCTTGAGGTATTTGCAGCTAACGAACTTTGCCGCTATCTAGGAAAGCTCTTCAACATTCAGGTTAAGCCGACTACAGTCGTCCCAAGTTCGGCGACATTTGTCTTTCTTGTCGGCAACCCGGCCACAAACTCCACATTGCGTGAAGCCACCAAAGGGGAGGGCTTTCCTAAACTCGGCGATCAGGGTATTGCATTTCGTCGAATTCGGTTGAAGAGGCTTCCGGCGGTGGTTATCGGCGGTGGAAGTCCCGAGGCCACTCTGTGGGCAGTTTACGAATTAGTGAGACGTTGGGGAGTACGCTACTTGCTTCACGGAGATATTCTCCCGGGCAACCAACGGTTCTATCTTCCCGGTTCCGACTTTGTCATCGAGCCTAAATTGCAGATCCGCCAGTGGCGCGTAATCAATGATTTCGCTATGGGGCCCGCTTCGTGGGGAATGGCCGACTACCGTCCCGTCATTGATCAATTGGCCAAACTCAAGTTCAATCGTCTCTTGATTGTGCTCCCACCGTTTTCCCCTTACCAGGACTACCAGGTAGATGGAATCAAGAGAAGTTCAGCAGCCATCTTCTTCGGATATCACTTCCCCATCACAGACCAGATGGTCGGCCGGCAGCTTTTTGGTTCGGGGAAAGAGTTCTGGAACCCTGATTTGCCCCCTGACGCGAGCTACCGGCAATTCGAAGCTGCTGGAGAACGGCTGGTTCACAGCCTAATCGCGTATGGACACCAGCGGGGCATGCAAAGCATTCTTGCACTCACTCCTACACAGTTCCCGGTTGAATTCGCGCCGCTACTGCCAACCGGGATAAAGGTTCCTATTCTAGGAGCAACGGTTATCTCGCCGGGTCCGAAAACCGAGATTGATGACGCGAATTTGGCAAAGCTGGCCGGGGCGGTCATTCAATCAGCGGTGAATACTTATCCCGAAGCAGATGGAATTGACGTAGGAGTGCCGGAGTTCCGGGAATGGACGGACGAGTATCAGCGTGCGTGGAAGGCGCTTGACGCTCATCATAATATCGAACGCGACCACTCTTTAGAATCAATTGTGAATGCTGCAAGACACCGGTCAGGCTACCCAGGCGGATCAGAGCGGGCATTGAATGAAGTCAAGGGCGACATTGCGTCGCTCTATTTTTACGATCGCTTGTTCAGCGGCTTCAAAGTCCTTCAAGGGACGAAACGGCCAAAGATAATCGTGTGCTATGAAGGACTCGCGGAAGAACTTTTTCCCATCCTTGGACGTATTCTTCCTCCTGGATCCGAAGCGCTGCACGAGATCGATTACACACCTTCGCGAATCGTACACCGGCAGGGTGTCTTAAAAGGTGTCTCGAAAGGCAAGATCCCTTCGGTTCTCATTTATACCTTGAACGACGACAACATCGGTCCAGTTCCGCAACTTACGACTGACTCATTGAGTACTTTGACACGACTCTTAGTGCGCGACGGGTGGTCTGGTTTTTCGACACGATATTGGAATATTGGAGACCAGGATACGAATGTGGCTTATCTGTCCAGAGCATCTTGGGATACCGATGCCACACCCACTGGAGTAACGAAAGATCAGCTGGAGGCGGTCTGCGGACAGGGCTGTGTGGTCCCCATGTTGAACGCGCTCCAGGAGGTTCAGCGTGTAACCATAGACCTCGAATGGAATGGGCTTGGCTTTGCCTTTCCTGTGCCCGGAATGATGATGCGCAACTGGAAACCAAGACCTTTTCCGATTGCTTACACACGCGCCCATCTCGGGTATGAACGCGCACTGGAAGAGGTTCGTCAGGCGCAAAAGGCAGTTGGCGGACGCGGAAAGAGCAATTATCTGGACTATTGGGAAGGAAGACTCGAATTTGCCACGGGCTACTTGGCTGCGGCGAACGATGTCAATCATGCTGCCAGGGCAGAGGCTGCCGGCGACCAGGGCGAAACCCTTTTACAAGCAAGAGAGGCGATAGACACCTCTCGCGCAGCCATTGCTGCTTTCGCCCGCGTGGCCCGAGACCAATCGGATCGCGGCGCGATCGCGATGCTGGACGAATATGTCTGCAGGCCTCTGGAGGCTAAGGCCAAGAGCTTACAAAATGGGGCCCGGCGTTGAGGCAACGGGTGGAGATTCTCTTTCGACACAAATGCGACGACTGCCTGTCCTCATCCTAGCTCTGCCCTTTATTTGGCCGCGGTGTAGTTTGGGGCGCGCCCGCGGCTGCTGCGAGTTCTCAGCGCCCCGGGTTCCGCGCAAGCACCGCTGCCAGCCGGTTCGTGAAGGCTTCATCCACTCGGTTGTCTTCGCATTTGGGTGGTTTTGCGAACTGATTCATGTCATCGCACGCCGACTCGCTATTTGGCCTTTGACCATTATCGGAAACAGGGCGGAAGCTCATCGAAGTCATACTCGGAGCGAGCCCGCCCATCTAACGGTAACGTCGTATTAGCACGACGTGACGATCTGAGCGGTAGTGCGTCACGGAGTATACAACTGGCCCACCAGCTTCAAAGAGCACTTGACGTATGCGGAGGATCGGCGCACCGGTCCTTATTCTGAGAAGGCCAGCTGTCTTGGCGTCCGCGGAGGTCGCATCAACTTCTTCATCCGCATAGCTTATGCGAACACCGTAAGAATTGGCGAGAATCTGAAAAAGAGAACGGAGTTCCATTCGCTCCTCGAGTATGCCTGCAAAACGTGACGCGGCCATATAGGAGGTCTCGACCATGAACGCTTCGCCGCTGCTCATGAAGAGACGCTGCAGGCGCACGAGCTTACTGCGAAGTGGTAGCGCCAAACGATCAGATACCTCTCCATCGCTGGTGGTAAGAGTGTTTGAGATATCACGTGATTCTGGAGAGTAGCCATGAGAAAGCATCTCCTCTTTGAAGCTCAGTTCCAAGACACCGCTGAGTCTGTTGAATTGAATCTTGGGGGGAGCCACGAAGCTGCCAACATTTGGGAGGCGGCTGACAATGCCTTCTGAGGCAAGCTGCTGCAGAGCCTGCCGTGCCGTCATGAGACTCACCTTATGTTCGGTAGCAAGATCGCGCTCAGAAGGTACAGCATCTCCCGGATTGAGGCGTTTGGATTGAATCTCTTTCACCAGAGCCTCTGCTATCCGCTTGTAGGCGGGCACAGATGCAATTTTGGCCTTCTTTTTTGAAACGCCCACATGGAGCAAATCCGCTGAAGTCATTACGATAGCCTCGATGTGTTCGCGCGCGCGGCGAGCAGCACCTCATTTCTTTTACCACCGTTGTCTACATCCGTGCTCGAAAATACAGGCTGATCGATCATTCTTTGTCAGGGCGACGATGGAGTCTGGCATGAAAGGGCCGATCGTGGTGAAGGTAAGGACAAGATGAAGAACCCCTTCGCGCTTGAAATCGCTATGACATTCCCCGAGCTTACGGTAACTGTCTAACCGTCAATGAAACGACCCGCCTGAAAGCTGGCGTGAGCACTACGACTGAAGTCGTGAGTCCCTGCCGCTCTACGCATGATGCTCGCTTCCCGTTGCGGCACAAAATGCGGCATCGGGTTGCAGGCATGCCTCCTAACCGCTCGTCGCAGCACCCACCGAATATTTCGCAATCTCTGACAACTGACAGCTCACATTCCAAAACCATGCACGCTTGTCTTCTATCTGCCATCACAAGCCAAATCTGATACATACACCCAAAGCCGACTGCCCTTGACGGTGTACTTAGACGAATCAAAGAAGCAAAAATATTTCATATTGACAAACCATCGACGAGTCGTGCTAAGCTTTGTGACACTTTATCCGCTCTAGAGCGGTATAGCTGGAATGGTCAATTCCGGGTCCGTTTTTGAATCGTCCGCGGTGGAAGCGCAAGAGTCCGCCAGTCTTTGGGAACGAGGGCTGGAAACCAACATGGGATCGGGAAAACCCTAGCAGACGGGTCATCGAGGTTCGGGCACGAACACGCCCGTCAGTGACACGGGGGTTCCACTGAGGATCCGCGTCGACATTACAGCAAATCTCAGGAATTTGCGGCTTGAGTATTGGCCGACTGAGTGAGATCAGGATCAACTGACCTAAGAAGGAACAAGGTCAGATAGGCCATCATTCAGCGAGATCACCCGGAGCCATCATGAAGTCCGGGAGTTTTTTAACATTAAC
>Ga0206939_10296_pt1 | contig 10934 bp, 11 predicted proteins | sample Alteio_BWOrgHeat_10_FD_152921 | JGI IMG/M metagenome (GOLD analysis project Ga0206939, IMG submission 152921) | Enriched cells from forest soil in Barre Woods Harvard Forest LTER site, Petersham, Massachusetts, United States -... | ecosystem: Environmental > Terrestrial > Soil > Temperate forest >... | reverse complement strand
CGCGATTCCTTCGGACGCGCCTGCGGCTGCGAAGCCGATCGTTCCGGCGGGGTATCCGATTTTTATGGTGAAGTGAAGACGTCGAGCGCGGCTGGTGGTGTCGGCCCTCCCCCTCCCTTTTTTTCTAAGAATGTGATTCCAGGGAGTTTGCACGCGCGGGGCGTGCAAGAATGTGATTCTGAAGAGGTTAGGGACGACAGGAGTCGCCAAGGGGCACCGGACGCGCAGTTAACTGGTTTGTTTTCTCGAAGAAGCTTTCCACCGTTCAAAGGCGGGACAACGCATGATTCCAATCCACGAGCGCACAGGCTTCGGATGCTGTAGATGATTACGCCCGGGCAAGCTGGGGCGCAGCGTGCTGCGCCGCTACATGTTTGGTGGCGAATTTATTTTTCCAGCTCGATCAGGGCGAGGGCTTTGGGCTGTAGGGTCAGCGACAACGAACCATCCTTTAACGGGATCGTTTTCGATGGAGGCATTGCGGCGGCTTTGCGGAGTTGGGCGATCTGTTCGACGGTTGGGGATTTGGGGCTGCCGAGTTTTTCAAATTCGGGGAGCGGGGAGCCGTGTTCCTGATCGACGATCGTCACCTTGGCGGATCCGGTCGTTAGGCCTTTGAACTTCAAGGTCATCAACTTTGGCGCGCCTGGTTCTTCGGGCAGAGAGAGATTCCATGCGGCGACGACGAGGCCGCCGCTCTTCGTTTTCGTCACGAGAATCGAATCGGAGGCGGCGTCGAGGCGCGTGTCGCCGAGTCTGTGGAGCAAGGCGAAGTCGTTGAAGGCCGGCTTGGGGATGTCGCGTTCGGCCAGCAAGCCGAATCCGCCGTAAAAGGGCGTCTTCACGACGCCTTGCTCCTCGAAAACATCGGAGAACGTCCAGTAGCTCATGTATTCGGTGAGGCCGTCGCATTCGCGAATGGTGTTCGCGAGATACGGGCCCATGTAGGCGCTGTCGGTGACAGCGGATGTGTTGTCGTAGGCGGCGTTGAACTCGCTCCAGATGAGCGGCATTTTCGGATAGGGCGACGTGGCGATCTGGTCATGCACTTTTTTTACCGAGCGGCAGACCATGTCGTTGCGCGAGATTTTTTCGTGCGTGCCGAAGACGTCTTCCGCTTTGTCGTTGCCGTAGACGTGGGTGGAAACGAAATCGGCGGGAACGTTTTGCTCTTTGACGTGAGCAAGGAACTTGTCGGCCCACCCGGCTTGCGCGGTGGCAGGACCGCCGATGCGGAGGCGCGGGCTGACGCTCTTCACGGCTTTGGCGGTTACGTCGTAGAGATGAAAATACGTTTCGTCTTTCGGATTGCCGGCCCAGAAATCAAGATTCGGCTCGTTCCAGACTTCGAAATACCATTTGGAGACTTCCTCGATGCCGTAGCGATCGACGAGATGCTTCGTGAAGGCTTCGATCATCGCGCCCCACTTGTCCCAGTCTTTTGGCGGAGCGACGTTCATTTTGTACCAGAAGGGGTGAAGAGCGTTGGGATCGGAGGTCAGCTTTTTGGGCATGAAGCTGAGTTCGATGAAGGGGCGGACTTTGTTGGCGAGAAGGCCGTCGTAGATCTGATCGACGTAGGAAAAATTGTAGACAGGGTTGCCGCTGGCGTCTTCGTCGTAGAAGCCGACTTCGTCGTGAAAGATGGCGTGAAAGCGGACGTATTCGAAGTCGGTGATGTGTTTTACTTCGCGGAGATCGTGGCGATAGTCGTCGCGCAGGGAGAGGATGGCGCGGCCGGAACCGAAGACTTTTTCCCAGTAGTGAGGGAATGGATGCGACGCGGCGTTGGGATTGATCTCGACGGCTTCGGCGACGGTGTTTTGTGCGCGGGTGGCGTTTGGGTGCGCGGCGAAAATCGCTGCGGACGCGACGACGAGGAATAGAATGAGGCGGCGAACCACGGTGTTCGGCGTTGAGATCATTGAGTTTGTCTCCGGACAAAGTTATAGCAGAGAAGATGCAGGGGGATTGGGTGAAGTTTCGGTTGTGATGCGGGGGAGTTTAGGGGCTGAAGTCGTTGCGTGTGGATGACGAAGAAAAAGATATCGCAGAGACGCGGAGGGCGCAGAGATTCACGGAGGATTGATTCGGCGATGTGTTGGATGTGCGCCTTGCGGCTGCGCGGGCGATTGGGCGATTGAGCACGGTTGGTCAGAAGCGGCGCGGGAGCGCCGCACTCCACATGAAGACCGTGCGGCAGGTCGGTCTTGCCGGATGCGTGGGTGGCGCTTATGATGCGGGGCAAAGATATGGATTTGATGTCGACTGGGATGATAAACGGCAAATTGGAAAAGTCGGGCGGCTTTTCGAACAGGAGCTTAGAGATGAAGCGAGTGATTTTGAGTTTGGTGGTGGCGGTGATTTTTGCGGTGGGCTTTGCTGGGTTGGGCGCGGGACCGGCTTGCGCCCAGGATTGGGCGAAGGCGGCGCTGGCGAAGTCGCCTCGGCATGGCGAGTGGGTGACGGTGAAGCATGATGGGCGGTCGGTCGATACGTTTGTGGTGTATCCGGAGGTGAAGGACAAGCGGCCGGTGGTGCTGGTGATTCACGAAATTTTTGGGATGTCGGATTGGGTGCAGGAATTGGCGGACGAAGTGGCGGCGGCGGGATATATCGCGGTGGCGCCGGACTTGTTGTCGGGGATGGGGCCGGGCGGCGGGCGAAGCTCGTCGTTTGCGGAAGGCAAGACGATGGAGGCGGTGAGCAAGCTGCCGCCAGACCAGGTGACGGCGGATCTGAATGCGGCGGCGGATTACGCGAAGAAGATTCCGGCGGCGAACGGGAAATTGTATGTGGTGGGATTCTGCTGGGGCGGCGGGCAGTCATTTCGATTCGCGACGAACCGGCCGGATTTGTCGGCGGCGTTTGTGTTTTATGGGCCGCCACCCGATAAGGATGCGATGGCGAAGATCAATGCGCCGATTTATGGATTTTACGCAGGGGATGACGCGCGGATCGGGGCGATGATCCCGGGGGCGATTGAGGCGATGAAGGCGGCTGGGAAGAAGTTTGAACCGGTGACGTACGACGGCGCAGGGCATGGGTTTATGCGGGCTGGCGAGGCGCCGGATGCGAGTGCGGGGAATAAGAAGGCGCGGGATGAGAGTTGGGTGAGGTGGAAGGGGTTGATGGGGCAGTGAGGCTTGGACGAGAAGCGAAGTAAAGAAGCGATGACGTAATGAAGTAGAGATGAAGAGGTTGAAGTCGACAGTTGAAAGTCGAAAGGGAAGAAACAAGCACGTATTGATTGCATCGTGCGGACATGGGGCGCAGCGTGCTGCGCCCCTACGAGTTTGTGGCGAACGGTGAGACGTGCGTGAGGGCGAATCTAAACCCGCACCTTTTAGAACCTAAAAGGGTGCGGCACCCAACTGCCGTTTTCCTTTTTTAGTTTTGATTTTGGGGATTGAGTGAGGAGTCGAAGTGGGAAAAGTTTACGCGGGGACGTCGGGGTGGGCGTATGCGACGTGGAAGCCGGATTTTTATCCGGCGAAGTTGGCGTCGGCGAAATTTTTGGGGCATTACGCTTCGCGGCTGAATACGGTGGAGGTGAATTACACGTTTCGAAGATTTCCTACGGAGAAGTTGTTGCGCGGGTGGCTCGCGCAGGCGCCGGAGGATTTCAAGTTCGCGTTCAAAGCGAATCAGAAGATCACGCACATCAAAAGATTGAAGGATGTAGCGGAGTTCACGACGGAATTTGCTACGGCGCTGCAACCGATGGGCGCGGAGGGCCGGTTGGGGCCGGTGTTGTTTCAGTTGCCGCCGTATTTAAAATGCGATGCGGGCCTGCTGCGGGAATTTTTGACGAGCGTGCCGCGCGGGCTGAAGAGCGCGTTTGAGTTTCGGCATGCGTCGTGGTTTTGCGATGAGGCGTATGACGTGATGCGCGAGGCGAATGTCGCGCTGTGTCTGGCGGAGAGCGAAAAGCTGGAGACGCCGGATGTGCTGACGGCAGATTTTGCTTATTTGAGATTGAGGAAAGAGGATTATTCGGCGAAGGCTCGCGCGGCGGTAAAAGAGCGCGTGGCGAAGTTGGCGGCGGGCGGAGATGTGTTTGTGTATTTCAAGCATGAGGACACGCCGGAAGGGGCGATTCACGCGGAAAAGTTGCTGGGCGAGATGCGCCGCTGAGAATGGCCGGATCGGGTCGGGTTTGGACCGTGGATTTTCTGGGGAATTTACCCCTAATGGGTACACCTTTTCATGTATTTCACCGGAGCGACGGCTGACTTAAGTTGAAGCGTCAATTGGAATGGAAGCACTTTGAGGAGGTCTCGATATGCGATTCGGACCGTTTTTGGGGTTGGCGATACTACTAGTGGTTTTGTGGGCGGGCGGATTTGTGTTTTTCCATGTGGCAGGATTTCTCATCCACATACTGCTGATTTTGGCAGTGATTTCGCTGATCGTACATTTGTTTTCGAGCGGAACGCGTACAGCGTGAGGTTTAGATTGCACGTTTAGTGTTCTGAAATAAACGTTGATCGAGTTTGGATGCCGCCGATGGCTTGATGCTATCGGCGGCTTATTTTTTTGAGGATGGATTCGGCGGCGGTGACGCCGTGATATTGGGCTTCTTCGAAGATGGAGATGCCGCTGAGGTCGGAGTTGGCGAACGCGAGGCGAGCGTCGGGGGAATTCTGTTGGGCGGCGATGTGCGCGCGTTCGGCGGAAAAAATCGCGCCGGGGGTGGGGCGCACCATGGCGTGGCCCATGCGCATGATGTCGATGCGAGAGACGCATTGGCGAATGTCGGAGTGGACGCGTTCGAGATCGTGCAGGATGGCTTCCTTCCAGTAGGACCAGTCTTTTTCTAGCAGCGTGCGGCGATTTTGCGCGGGGTCGCCATCGGCTAGCGCCCAATAAAAAGTCCAGACGGTTTTGTCGATGTGAGAGCGGATGCTTTGGTGTGTCGCGTCGACGTAGCCGAGTGTGGGCGAGTCGAGGAAGACGGTGTCCCAGGCGGGCTCGGCACCGCGGGAATCGGGGAGGCGGTCGAGCGTGAGATTGGCGGTGAGCCAGGGGGAGTAGGTGAAGTCGTGGAGCGGTTGAGGCTGGAATTGGGGCTGGAAATTTTCGATGAGGTAGGGCGCGAGGAATGTTGGGGCGGCGAAGATTACGAAATCGGTTTCGAATTGCGTGTCGGTGGTGGTGACGGTGAAACCGCGTTTGGATGAGGCGGAGCTTTTTTTGGCGGAGGGGGCGATGCGGCGGACCATTTGATTTGTGCGGACATTTTCGCCGACGCGTTCGAGGAGGCGGCGCGTGATCCAGCCGTTGCCTTCGGGCCAGGTGAGCGGGCCTTTTTCTTCGGGCTCGCGCGAGACGAAATAGTGGATGCCGGCCCATGCGGATGTGTCTTTGGCGAGAGCGCCGTAGTCGTCGCGGCAGGCGTAATTCATGTACCAGTTGACGAGGGGAGAGTCGAATTTTTGGTCGCGGAGCCAGTCGGCAAAGGAGATTTTGTCGAGGTCGGCGGATTTTTGTGAGCGGCCGAGCTCGAGAGGGATGGTGAACTCGCCGGACTTGCGGTGCGTGGTGAAGATTTCTTCGAGGCGCTGGAATTGTTCGCGATCTTGCGGCTTGAGGCCGACGGCGGGCTCGATTCCCTCTTGCCAGCGGCCGTAGAGGAAAAGGCGCTCTTGCGGCGAGAAGCAAAGGTAGCGGTCGCTCCAGACTCCGTTTTGCAGAACGCCGAGATCTTCGAAGAGTTCGCGGACGTAAGTTGCTTTGGGGCCGGGGACAGGAATGTAGTGCGCGGCCCATGGGTAAGGGGTGATTTCGTTTTCTCCCCAGCCGGCGTTGCCGCCGGCGGCGTCGTTCATTTCGAGGAGGACGAAATCGGTGAAGCCGCGTTTGCGGAAGCGCCATGCGGCGCTGAGGCCGGCGATTCCGCCGCCAACGATGACGACTTGGGATTTTTCGGTTTTGGTTGGCGGTGAGAAGGAGGCGTGGTTGCGGAGTTGGTGGCCGAGTTGGGCGGATTCGTTGACGAATGAGCCGGGGATGGGGCGGTCGGATTTCAGGGAGAGGCCGATGAGGGCGGCGCTGGTGGTGGTTAGGAAGTCGCGGCGGCGCATTAGGATGAAATTATGAGGGATGCTTCGTCGTTTTGTTCGTCTCGCTGCGTCAGAAAGCAGATTCCTCGCTTCGCTCGGAATGACAAGATTTTCTAATGGCTGATGTCTTTCCAGTCCTGGTCGTAGAGGCGGACTAAGACTTGGTCGTTGAGCTGGTTTGCGGGGATGGCCAGCGGAGCCATGTCGGGTGGGAATTGGAAGAGAGCGGGGATGCCTTTTACGTCGATGAAGCGGAGGCCGCTGGGGAGCGACGTTGGCGGAGCGTAGTCGTGTTGCGAGGCAAGGACGAAGCCCCACTCGCCGAAAGAGGGGACGTAGACGTGGTACGGATATGTTTTCAGGCCGGCTTGCTTGAGTGTGTTGGCGATGCACCAGAAAGAATCGCGAGCAAACATTGGCGACGTGCTTTGTACGACGATGACGCCTTGCGCACTGAGGTGACGCGCGACGGCGCGGTAGAAGGCGGTGGTGTAGAGCTTGCCGAGGGAATAGTTCGTCGGGTCGGGGAAATCGATGACGATGAAGTCGAAACTGTCGGTGTTGGAATCGATCCACGGGAAGGCGTCGGCGTTGATGACGCGGAGCTTTGGCGAAAGGAGAGAATTTTGATTGAGCTGCGTAAGCATCGTGTGGCTGGAAAAGATTTTGGTCATCTCGGGGTCGAGATCGACGAGCGTGATGCTTTCGATTTGGGGATATTTGAGAATTTCGCGGACGGCGAGACCGTCACCGCCGCCGAGGACGAGAACGCGGCGAGGAGTGCGGATGCTGGCGAGGCCGGGATGGATCAGCGCTTCGTGGTAGCGGTATTCGTCGCGAGAGCTGAATTGCAGATGGCTGTTGAGGAAGAGGCGGATGTCGTCTTTGAAGCGGGTGAGGACGAGATGCTGGTAGCGCGTGTCGCGGGCGAAGATGATTTCGTCGGCGTAGATGTTGTCTTCGGCGGTGGCGGTGATTTTTTTGGCTTGGGCGATGCCGACGGTGAGGCCGAGAAGTACGAGCACGCACATGCCGCGGATGATTCGCGTGGAAGCAAGTTGGTTCGCAAAGATGTAGGTGGTCCAGAGCGCGACGGCGACATTAATGAGGCCGAAGAGCATCGCGGAGCGGACGAGGCCCAGGCGTGGGACGAGGACAATCGGGAAGATTAAGGATGCGGCGAGGGCGCCGAGGTAGTCGAAGGTAAGGACGTGAGCGATGACGTCGCGGAAATTGTAGCGTTCGCGGACGATGCGCATGAGGAGAGGAATTTCGAGGCCGACGAGGACGCCCATGACGATGACGAGGGCGTAGAGGATGATGCTGAAGCCTTGGGTGAACGCGAAGGCGAGCATGAGGAGAGCTGACGAGAAGCCGCCGATAACGCCGAGGAGAAGTTCGATCCAGATGAAGCGGTAGACGAGGCCGCGATTGAGGTAGCGAGAGAGGGCGCTGCCAATTCCCATGGCGAAGAGGTATGTGCCGATGACAGTGGAAAATTGGAGGACGCTGTCGCCGAGGAGATAGCTGGCGAGTGTGCCGGCGACGAGTTCGTAGATCAGGCCGCAGGCGGCGATGAGGAGGACGGAGATGAAGAGGAGGATGCCCATTGGAGTTGATTGCGGCTTGTCGTTGCGGCTCTTCGTTGTGTTGCGTTAACTAGTCGTTGGTGAAGCCTGGGTCACTCAATAAGAAAGCAGATTCCAAGCTTCGCTTGGAATGACAGTGTTTTTAACGTTGGCGCTGGTGGTCGGTGAGCGCCGCTACATTCGGCTGCCGCATCGCACCGTGTCGCCAACTCTTGCCTGAACTAATGGATGGCGGCGGCGATGATGATGCAGATGCCGATGGACATGGCGCCGATCAAAATTGCGAGCGCCATGTTGTGTTCCTGCACGATTTCTTTCCAGAGGTGATACGGAGTCGCTTTGTCGATGATGACGAACGACAAAATGAAAATCAGGATGCCTATGAACGCGTAGGCGAGGGCGGCGACGATGTTGCCGAGTGGAACCAGGTTCATGCTATTTGCCTCCTGTGTAGTGGTGATAGCTGCTGTAGATCGAACGATAGGCACCCGGATTGTCGCGGATGGAGCGCGGGACATTTCTGATTTGATTGATGTGATCCAGGCTCCAACCGCGGTATTGAGCGGTACCGATGCCGCCCAGCACCATGAATCCGTAAAGCAGGTAAAGTTTTGAGAGCATCAGTCGTTCTCCGTTTTCAAAATCGGATGATCGCTTTCGGCCCAGCGCGAACGCTCGAAGCTGATTGCTTTGAACGTTAGAAAGGCGACCGGGACGAAAAGAATCAAGAGTCCCCAGCCGAAGAAGCCGAATACGGGGACGTCGCGGCGCACTGAGACGGTGTAGCCGATCGCGGGGTGGCGGGAGTCGCTCTCCGGTTCGATGCGCAAATAATAATGTCCCGGGGGGACGCTCGGCACGATGACTTTATCCTTGCGATTGCCTTCGGTCCATTTGCCGTCGCTGTCGGCGCCGGAGTAGTAGCTGACTTCGCGGCCGAAGTCCCAGGCGCGGCCGGAGTCCTGATTGATGAGCGCGTAGTTGAGGTAGATCCAGTTGTTGGAGACATTGGCTTCAGTTTCAATCGCGACATTGGACTCGCGACCCTTTAGCTCAAAGACATCGGTGACAAAAGAGGCTTCGCCTTTCGGCGCGCCCGACGCGAGTTGGTATGTGGCCGTGAAGACTTCTTTGTTGCTGGAGAAAACATCCTCCATGAGGAGCAGACCGAGCAGACAAGCGCACAGGATGAGAAACGTGGCCCAGACCTGTTTGAGATTGACCTTGCTCGGGGCTGGTTGATTTTCGAAAACTCCGACAGGTTCGGGAGGCTGGCCTTGCAGCCTGAAGGCTTGCCAAATTTCTTTGCCGTAGAGGTATTCGCCCACGGACCAGGTGACTTCGCCGGAGATCTTGTCTTTTTCATACGACAAGAGGTGCGGCGGTTTGACGAAATCCATTACTGTCGCGGCGTCGCCGACACGCACCTGCCAGGGGAATTCGCCGAGCACGAAACCTGTCGTCGCTTCCGCCGTTTGAAAGTGGCGATAGGATTCGCCGAGATAGTTCGCGTGATCGACAAGCGAGTGGGTGAGCGTGGGCTCGACTTTGCAGACGGAAATGTCGTTCCAGTGGCCTTGATACTCGCTGAGATAGCGGAAGCCTTTGTAGGGATTGAAAAGCAGATATTCGTGCCAGTCGTATCGTTCGCCCTCGGAGAAAATGCTGCGGCGCTGGAAGCCGATGACTTCGTAGTCGGTGCCGCGCAATTTTCCGCGCGTGCCGAGCGGGATCATCGGGCGGAGTTCGTTGGTCGCCGCTTTGAATTGCTGGAGGATCGCGAGATTCGGGTCTTTCGCGTCGAGAATCGAGTGGCAGCTTTCGCAGACGACGGTGACTGCTTGTTGAAATGATCGCAGCGTGATGGCTGCGCCGCACTGCGGACAGTTCAGCGCTTTGACCTGCGGCTTCGCCGGAGCGGCGGGTGCACCCGGAGGCTGAGGTGGCCGCGGCGGCTGCGGGGGAAATGGCGGCTGTCCGGCGCTCATCACCAACCCTCGAACTGGCGGAGATTTTTGAATTTCAGATCGTCAAACTCGACGAATTCGCCGAGATACAGAGTTGGCTGGTCATCGCTGTAATCGAGCGTGGCGAATTTCCCGGTATGCGTGCGGCAGTCGGCGAATTTGACGTCGGTCTTATCCCAGTATTGAAACGGGAGTTCGCCATCGACGCCTTTGTAATGAGCGATGGTGATCGCGGTGACGATATACGTCTCACCGTTCCATATGTATTGCTGATCGACCTGAACTTGTGTGGCGCTCGGAAGGGATTGCGCTGGCACTTTCACTGGGAACGACACGGCGAACTCATCTTGCGCGTCAGAGAGCCACGCGCTGCTGCCATCGTTCATGACGATATGCCATTCGTTCCAGCCGCCTTGTTCGTATTCATACAGGATGCGGCCGGCGACGACGAACGCCTTATTTTTGTAAACACCTTCGGTGTTGAGCTGAATGGGTGAACTGTCGGGCGGCAGGTCGCCGACCTGGCCGACTTTTTTCACGTCAACGTCTGAACGGACGATGATGCTCTTGCAGTAGGTGCAGACAGTCTGCACGCTGCTCGGCCATTGAAATGTGATTTTGGCGCCGCAGTTGGGGCAATTGGCGACAGGTTGCGTCATCGGCGGACACTCGCAGTTGTCAGCATCAGTCGCTTGCCGCCTGTTCGCGCGGCATTTCGTAGGAACGTACCAGACGGCGAATTGTCACGCTTTGCGATGCGAATCGCTTTTGCAGAGCTCGCTCGAAATTCCACTCCGGCCGCGGCACGCAGCAAAAAAGATTGAGGCAGAGCGAGCCGTGCTCGGGAAACGTGTGGCACGCGAGATGCGACTCGGCGAGCAAGCACAGACCCGTGATGCCACCGGTGTGCGGAAACTGGTGCCACTGAGTTTCGCTGACGGGCCGGAGCTTCATTTCGGCGATGATTTCGTCGAAGAGCGATCGCAGTGTCTGCGTGTTTTGTAGCGCTTCGGGCGAGCAGCCGAACGCTTCGACGACCCATTCGACGCCGTTCATGGGTTGCACCCTATCACGAGAGTGGCTTGCACCTGATGTTGTCGCGGCTCGATCACGCTTGAGGTTTGCCGCATTCGGGGCAGAATTTTGACGGACGCGGAATTTGTTTGCCGCACTCGGAGCAAAACTTTGTCGTCGCGCTGCCTGCGCCCCCCGTTGCCGGAGGCGGCTGCTGAGGCGGAGCAGGTTGTTGCTGCGCCGCGGCGGCATTTTGCACGGCATTCGCCATCGTTTGACCGATGGCCATTCCCGCGCCG
>Ga0206939_10027_pt1 | contig 10977 bp, 9 predicted proteins | sample Alteio_BWOrgHeat_10_FD_152921 | JGI IMG/M metagenome (GOLD analysis project Ga0206939, IMG submission 152921) | Enriched cells from forest soil in Barre Woods Harvard Forest LTER site, Petersham, Massachusetts, United States -... | ecosystem: Environmental > Terrestrial > Soil > Temperate forest >... | reverse complement strand
CTCGCAGTCAAGACTTACCGCAACCGCGCGCGGGTTACTTCGTGGGTGGGGAGCTGGCGGGCTTTACGATGCCTTGCTCGAAATTTTTCTCGTTGGCGGCGACGCAGACGTCTTCCCCAATGTCCCAGGACTTCAGTTTGTAGGTCTTCGTGGTGCCCCAGCTCTTGGTATATGCCTTCGGATCATCGATGGTGAGCTCGAGCTGCAAGGTGTCGTGGTCCATGCGGCGGTAGCGCTCGACAACGTGCAGCGCGTCGCTATGCGGGAGGCCTTGGTAATCGAGCCAGGTCTTGTCGTTGAGGCCGACCGTGTCTATGACGAGAGTGTCCCCGTCCCACTTGCCGATGGAGTGGCCCCACCATGAGGAATCGAGGTCCTTGGGATGTTCCCGCCCGTCCATGTAGATTTCACGAAAGTCGTGACTCCTCTCATAGAGCACGATCATTTCGCCCCCGGCCGGAACGATCTTGAACGGGTGATTGGCGAGCAGGACGCGTGGCACGCCGAGCGGGTCGCAGGACTTGATGAAGGGGTCGGTATTGGAGGCAAAATCCACGACAACGTTGGGCCCGTGCCCGTTTTTTTCGGAGTCGAATTTCTGCTTGGCCCACGGTTGCATGGGGGCCGCATCCCGCGGAAGGTTAAACGGGTTGCCGCCGGCCCCCAGCCAGACTCCGGAGAGGTCGCGGGCGGGGGTAGCAGTCTCAGCATTAGCGGCACCGGGCCGCGCAGCGGTCTGAGCAAACACGAGGGGCGAGAGAGCCAGGGCCGCTAGCAGTGCGAGGATGAAGCGCATGGGAGACTCCTTTTTACGGCGCGAGCGCGACTTTCTTGCGCTGCGAAGCTGCTCCCGTTGGGGCAGGTTCGCGGCGAAGAGGTGCCTCGCGCTCGACTGCTCATTTCTCGGTGGGGGTGAGCTCTTGGCCGTCGGCCAGCACGACCTTGGACAGAAGCCCGATGGTCGAGCCGTTTTTGGCGGGAGTGGCGACAAGAGTCACCTGATCTCCGGGCTTCAGAGAGTCTCTGTGCCAGCCGGCATGAATCAGTATGGACGGAGGCTGGGTTTCAAAATTCCAATGAGCGACGTTGCCCTTGTCGTCGGTCACATCCAGATGAACTTGAGAATGGGGATTCGTCCATTCAAAATTCGATATGGTGCCCTTGAGGGTGATCCTTCTGCCTGTGTCGTAGGCCACACCGCCGTGGTGTGCGAACAGAGGAACTGAGATCACAAGAAGGCCGACAAGCAGCGCAAGCAAGACCACCGGCTTAGCTTTCATGCGGTACCTCCAATCTTAAGTCCAAAGAGCGATGCAGAAAATCCTGCTGGAGGGCATGGGGACTCGAACCCACGAGCTCCCAGCATCGAAAATAGCAACGATGAGCGCGAGTAGTCAACCGCGCTGTATCGGCGTGAAGTTAGTTTCCACTTTGTTTTCTACCGTAGGGCGGGTTAATCGCTGGGGCTATAGTATCCGCTTCTAGAGTATACGTGCACTGGCGGCGCGCCTGTGGGCGGGGCAACTTTGACCTTGATGGCTCGCCAGGCGCCGTCGCGCGAGCCGCCGGGTTTATATCCGAGGACGTATCGGTCGCGCAGCTCCATACTAATCTTGGCGGCAACATCGGGTAACTGGTCCATGCTGGACACCGGGAACGCGTGGCCGCCGGTGATCTCGGCAAGTTCGGAAAGCAGAGCGGGCCCCTTGCGCTCCTCGGGCGTATGCTTCATATCCTGGTCGTCAAAAATCCCCATGGCATAGAGCTGGCAGTCCGCTTCTCTCAAATCGCTGCGGATGCGAGCTTCGTGGTACCGGCTATGATTATCTCCCCCGTCGGAGATGACGACTAAGGCGCGTTTGCGATAGCGGGCGCTCTTCATCTGGTGCATGGCGAGGTAAATCGCGTCCAGCAGAGCAGTGCGGCCCTTGGTCTTCGTGGACATCATGCGCCTTTGCAAATCTTCGATATTTGAAGTGAAGCCGCTGGTGAGTTCGGCGCGATCGTTAAAGCTGACCAGGAAGAATTCATCCTGAGGATTGGCGGTCTTCAGGATCTGCAGCGCGGCCTGCCTGGACTTATCGAGCTTGTCGGCCATGCTCCCGCTCATATCGAAAAGAAGTCCAATCGAGATGGGCATGTCGTCGTTGGAAAAGGTCAAGATCTCCTGCTCGACATCGTTCTCGAATAGCCGGAAATTATTTTTTTGCAACCCCATCACCAGGTGATCCCGAGGATCGGTAACGGTGACGTTGACCAACACCATTTCCACATCTATCTGAATGGGCCTGCCGAATTTTTGCGAGGAATCCGCGGGAGATTTGAGTGGCACCGCGGGGCCGACGACTTGCGCGAGGCCGGGGAGCGCGAGGAATGCAAGGGCAGCCGCGCGAAACAAAATAACGAAAAAGCGTTTACGTCTTTGCGTCATTCGTACACCTACAAATGGGCCGTGGCTGGTCGACCTGAAAATCGCGCATGAGGCGCCGGACCCTGAGGGACGCGTGATTCTAGCACTACCCGCCCTAATGTCAGCAATGAAGCAAACGAGCTAGGAGTAATGGGACGCCGACGCATGCTGTGCATTGGATTCTCAGCGCCGGCTCGGGGCCAATCTTTCTGCAGGCCTAACCCTATCTTCTTGTATCTGCAGAGCTTACGAGCGCATTTGTTACTTCAAACAGTTACTAACTTAGCTTGAACAGGGGCGACTCGTTGTGTTTGAGTGATGGGCTCCCGGGCAGATAAACTTTTAGCACGTGGTAAGTCATCACGCGCTGCCGGGGGTGAGCAGGCAGCCGATTGCCAAATCTCTTGGAGGAATTAACGTATGCGACGAATCATCTTAGGGACTATCGGTCTGCTTCTGCTCTCGATTCCGGGGTGGGCGCAGGAATCCAGCTATCCCAAGGCCGAGGTATTCGGGGGCTTCTCCATCTCCAGCATGGGAGTTTCCTCGACCGACCCGACCACCGGGTTAACGACATCTCTTCGCGACTCATTCTGGGGCTGGCAGGCTTCGGCGGACCTCAACGTTCATCGACACCTTGGTTTCGTGGGCGATTTCGGCGGCCAGTACAAGACCGTTCTTGGCATTGGAATGAGCAACTATCAATACATGTTCGGGCCGCAAATCTCCATGCGCATGGATAAGGTCAATCCTTTCGTCCATGTCCTGTTCGGAGCCTCTAGACTCAGCGCCGCAGTGACCGATCCGGTCACCGGCTTGACGGCAGCCGTATCCAGCACCGGCCTCGGAATGGGCATCGGCGGCGGGTTGGACGTTAACATCTCCAATAAGCTGGCGCTGCGGGTTCCGCAATTCGATTGGACCCCAATTCACGCCGGCGGTGTTTGGAACAACAATACAATCCGCATCGGAATCGGTCTGGTTTTTAAGGCCGGTGAAAAATAGTCCGATTAACAAATAACAGGCAGGGAAGCAGGCTCTAATCGCAAGTAGATGTGGCCACCTTCTCGCACCACGCGAACCACGAGCCCCACCGGGAACGCTCCCGGTGGGGCTTTTTCTTTGCCGGGGTTAGTGCCGGACGCGCAGCCTTGGATGGCCTCTCAAGGCCGGTTCAAGGGGCATGCACGTAACAAAAGGTCGACGGAATTCTCATCTCGGGCGAAGCGGTTTCCTATCCAGCTTGCGCGCCGGGGTTGAGCGCTGCGCTTCCAGTGGCCACCACGCGCCACATCGAAAGCACTCGTGCCCCATAATGCCCGCCGGGCTGCGGCGGAGGATCATTCGCCCGTGGCGGCAAAAGACGCGTCCGAAAGTGCAGAGAATTCTGCTAACTGTCAGCACTGATTGTTTTTCCTCTCGTACGGCAATCGCATGGGCCTGAGGCGATCCTAAAAACGTCACCGCGAGGTGCCGGAACGATACAAGGGGCCAGCCTGAATGTCCAGGCGTATTCAACCGGGGCGGGCAGGAAATACTTGAACCCGTCGTTACGAAGGTTCAGGACGAGAGATTTAGCACCGCCTGGCTAGCGCGCCTGTCGGCGAGTTCGCGCAGCCACACCTCGATTGCGGAGTGTTGGCCGACAGCAATCTCTCCAAACAGCACACCCATGCCAAAAATGCCCAAGCCGCTGCCGGAATGCATGTAGATCACTCTACCGTGCAGTTCGCATGAGCTCATGCCATCGCAAATGCGGAGATGGATCTGCGTGCCGATGGGAATGGACTCGAGTGTATCGATATAGCAACCCCGCGAACTCAATTCGGAAAGCTGCCCGAGAACCAACGTGCCGTCTTGCAGAGTAGCTTCGGCATCTGCGAAAAAGATGAAGCGCGGATTGGTACGCTTTTCCGCGAAGGAAACTTGAGCCATGGTGTCACTCCAGTCCGTGAAAGTCGCCCGTGGGAAACCCATTGTATGAGTGCAATGCCGCAAGGGCTTCATCTGAACCTACTCACTTTGCGTCTCGATTATTCCGTCAGAAGGGTTGTCGCAATCTGTTAGCCGCTTGAGCCGCTTTGGAAACAAAGAAGTTAGCGGAAACAAGCGGCGGCTTGAGTGCAAGCTTTTGCGGTTCATCTGTAAGGGAAGCGGTTTAAGAGGCGGAGGTCTGTGGCCATCTTGGGATTGGCTGTGCCCAAGGGTTTTCGCCAGGTTCACGCCCTTCTTCGTCGCTTGCGGACGCTTTAATAGCCAGTTTCCTCGTTTCTCGGGACTTGGGCGGCCATCTTTCGGATGTAATTGCAACACACCTACTCGCCTAGTTGTGCCAGCGTATCACGTCCAGCAGATTGCAATAATCATCGGTCCAAGAAATGGGCCGCGTCTCCCCTGGAAACGGTTCCGCGTATTGGGCGATCTCCTTGGTGGATAGCGAAGCGGGATCGCGCGAAAGCAAGATCCAGTCGGATTGAGAGAAGGGACCCGTGGGAAGGAGCGGGTAGATGCGCAGAGCGTGAAAGCCGAACTCGCGGCTAATCCCTGCGAGGACGGGCCCAAGATCCAGTGTCTGGTTGCTAATGTGGGCCGCGATCACCGATGCCGGCCCGCGCAGATGTCCTTCGTAGACGGAAAAGGCCTCGCGCGTGAGCAAATGCATGGGGATCGCGTCGCTCGAAAACGCGTCCAGAACCAGGACGTCAAATTTCTCGATCTCCCCACGGCCGGCCTCCTCTTCGAGCGAAAGCCGCGCATCGCCCAGGACTACCTCGATCCGAGCGGGCGAATCCTTCAAGAAGGTGAAGTAGGGATGCCCGCCACTCGACAATTTATAGACGTCCGGGTCGATTTCATAGAAGCGAAAAACGTCGCCAGATTGCCCCAATGCAGCGAGCGTGCCCGCTCCCATTCCGACGAGTCCCACGCGCATCGGATGCTGTGGCCAATTGCGAATCACGATGTTTGCTCCGCTTGTTGGACCGTAATAGCCCGTCGCGAGGCGTGAGCGCTGCTTATCCTGATACTGGAATCCATGAATGATGTTGCCGTGTCGCAGTGCCAGATAGTTCTCGTCGCTAACGCTTACTACCGACAAGACACCATAGAAATCTCTGGACGACGCGATGACGTGGTAGAGCGCCGCCTTCTGCGGAATCAACAAGCCGAAGGTAAGCAATGCCAAAGCAATTCTGGATACGCCGCGGACCAGAAGTGGCGAAGGCGCTCTCCTCGACAGGTGGCGCTCCATCACATATGCGAGGACGGCGGCGCCGGCCAAAACTGCGGCCGTGGAAACACCCAACCACCGCGGCAATCGAGCTGCCTCCCCCCAGACGGGAGCAAGCACGGTGGGCGCCAGCAATACGGTGCCGGAGAGGATCAGCAGCGCCAGCGAAGCTCGGCCGGTGTGCCACCAGGAGGAGCGTTCTCGGGCGGAGACAGACAACAGCACCGCTATGCACCCAAGGACACCAAGCGGGTACTCCCAGTAATTGCGGAACATCAACGGGGCGATCAATCCCACAACGATTCCCCCAAACGCGCCACCCGCGGCGATGCAGAAATAAAATACCGTCAGGAATTCTGCTTTCGGGCGCGTCCGCGCCGCCTCGCCGTGACACACCATGCACCCCGCAAAGAGCGCCGCTGAGTAGGCGGCCAGCTGCATCAGGAAGGAGTATTCGGCCTTCGGGAGTGATATGACGATAACCAGCCCAGCCGTCACGGCGAATAGGGGATGAAAAATCTCTCGCCGATACCAGCGGTCGCTCTCAAAGCAAACGATGAACGAGAGCAGGTACAAACTCAATTGCAGAACCCATAGGAAAGGGCTCACCGCAATGTCCTGGCAGACCAGATTCGTTGTTGCCAGCAAGAGGACGGACGCACACGCGGCGAGGCTGGCCCAGAACAGCCGAAGCGACCATCCGGGAGAAGTTCCGCGCGGGCTCAAATCCGGAATAGATACTTGTTTCGGCGCGACAGGAACGGCCACACGTGCCGCGCTTCTCGCGCTGAAGAAGTAGCAAATCAGAAACAGGCCATAGCCCGCGGCCCAAGCCCAGCCTTGTACGCGTAACCCTAGATGAGGTTCGACCAAAAACGGATACGACAACAACCCTAGGAGCGACCCCACGTTCGAGAGCGCATAGAGACGATACGGCGACCTTTTTGGCCCAGACTGCGCAAACCAATGCTGCATCAACGGACTCGTGGCCGACAATAAGAAGAAAGGCAGACCAATGGCATAGATCAGCGATTCCGTGATCGCCCATGCGGGGTTAGCACCGGGCTGCGGGCGCAAGCTGGCGCCACCGATGGGCGTAGACCGGATATGGGCCAAAACGGCCAAATAGATAGCGGAAATGCCTAGAAGAGCGTCGTGAACGATGACCTGCTTGCGAATCGGAAGCCACGCGGCAAGTCCATGCGAGTACCCGTATCCGGCGAGAAACAACAATTGGAAGACGAGCACGCACGCTGTCCATACGGCGGGCGCGCCGCCGAAAAGCGGGAGGAGTTCTTTCCCGAGCAGTAATTGAACCTGGAAGAGCAAAAACGCGCTGAGGAAGATGGCTAGGGCAAACGGCAGCTGTCTAGCCCCGCTTCCGTTGGCCCCCACACCGGGTGCGCCGGGAACGATTTCGTGTTCCAGCCGTGCCCCGGCAGGAATTTCGACAGTGGCACTCATGGACAGCAACCAGTGTAGAGTGGCTACAGAGAAGGGGTTATTGGCAACAACGCGTTTGTGTTCAAAACACCATGCGCGGCATGGCCGCTGACTCTTCTCCCGATAAGTCGGATGATCGGAATGTGGGGGCTAGGCAAAGGACGCTAAAGAGGCACTGATGGCCGAGTGCGGCGCTTCGCGACTCTTGTAACTCTTGAAGAATCTGGTGGACGGCAGGGGACTCGAACCCCCGGCCTCCTCGTTGCGAACGAGGCGCTCTTCCAACTGAGCTAGCCGCCCACGGTCTGCCGCCGAGCCCTCGCGCCAAGCGCAGACGATCACTTTGGCGAACCACGGGATTACTCGGCTGGTATCGGCGATTGCGGTTTATCCTAGCAAACGACTTTGCGGTTGCCAATCGACTTTGCGGTTGCCGATTCCTGCGCTGCTTGCCGGTTCTCTCGTGTCCGCGCGCCCCAAGTAAAATTCGCGGTTCGCTCCACAGATTGTGCCAGGGCCACCCCACGGACGTGGATATAACGCGCCCGCGAACAGGGATGCAAAAGTAGTTTTGGCCTTATTGCAGGTTGGGCTGACCCAGGCTGCGCTGCGCCATCACCTTGCGGACGTTTTGGTAGAGTGCGCGAGCCTGGGGAACGGATTCAATGGCGCGCACAACTTGTGCATCAGCCTCGAGGTCCACTTCGTAGCCCGCCGGGAGGCCGAAGATGGAAACAAAGACTTCTTTCTTGATTTCGCGCTTGATCCAGTCGAGATTCTGCTCGATATCGGCGTCAGTGTAGGCGATCTTTTCCTTATCCAAATCGCGGCGAAAAATCGCCAGTACGCTATCGTTAACCACAAAATTCTTGGTGATTTCGGGCTTCGTCCCGAGGAAGTAGGTGGTAAAGCTGCCTACGCCCCCCTGCGTCTGGAAAGGGAAGAAGATATCGCGCCGCAGCAGCAACTGCTGAAAGTCATTCGGTTTTGGCTCGCTGACGACCACGTCGGGCGTGATGCCTCCGCCGCCATACACTTGCCGGCCTCCATCGGTGAGCTTGACTTCGGTCGGCTGCGGATTTTTGTGATTATAGAGATAGTCGTAAAGGGATACATCTTTGTAGTCGCGCTGAATCAGCCGTCCGCTGGGTGTGTAGTAGCGCGCGGTGGTAAGGGCGAGTCCGGTATTCTCGCTTAAGGGCGATACCGTTTGCACCAGCCCCTTGCCGAAGGTCTGTTCGCCAACCACGAGGCCACGATCATGATCCTGCACCGCGCCGGTAACAATTTCCGAAGCCGAAGCCGAGCCGCCGTTCACCAGCATCACCAGCGGCACTTGCACGCCGCGGTTCCCGCGAACCGCGTAATAGCGCCGCTCCTGCGAGGCGCGCCCATGATGCGACACGATCAGCTGGTTCTTGTCCAGGAACATGTCTGAAACCGAGACCGCTTCGTTCAGCAGTCCCCCGGGATTGCCCCGCAGGTCGAGAATCAATCCGTCCAAGTTGCTGAGCTCCAGTTGTTTCAGCGCGGCCGCGAGTTCCGTATCCGTTTCTTCGTTGAAAGCGGAAAGCCGCACATAACCAATACCGGGGCGCACCATGAAAACAACATCCACGGAGTGCTTGGGAATTTCATCGCGAGTGATCGTGAAGGCTATTGGTTGTGCGTAACCTTCGCGCACCATGTTCACATGCACCACGGTTCCCTTGGGCCCCTTAAGCAAGTCGGCGACCTCGGAGGTGGTCAGGCCATCGGTTGCTTTGCCATCCACGCTGTGAATGATGTCGCCGGGACGAATGCCGGCTTTTGCCGCAGGCGAGCCGGGCATGGGAGCCAGCACCACAGTATGATTTTCCTGCGGACCAACGTTCATTCCTACGCCGTAGTATTTGCCGCGCTGATCTTCACGCAAAAGCGCGTACTGGCGCGGGTCGAAAAAAGTGGAATGGGGATCGAGCACGCGCAGCATTCCGGGGATGGCCCCCTCGTAAAGCACGTGGTCGGTGTCTACAGGAAGCGCGTACTCTTGCTGGACGATCGATAGCACTTTGGTGAAATTCTTGATGGAATCCTGCAGATCGGTCGTTCCCGAGGCAGTCGCGCGCACGGACGGCCCGTATATGCCACCCAGCACGGCAGATAAAACCAATACGCCTAGAACGACAAGAGCTCCACGCCTCTCGCCTCTCATCCCAACCTCACTTTCGGCGCACAGTATAGCATGCTTTCCAAGGCCGATTTGACACCCCTCTTGGGCTCCTCTATGATGCTTTCTTAGAGCCTTTTTCGGCCCGGAAATTCCGATTCGCTGTAGCTAATGGTTGGACGCTTCAAGGCCGGTTTTGGGTTCAAAACACGATGCTCAGCATTCCCCACCTCATCGTCATCTTTGTAATTGCGCTGATCGTGCTGGGGCCGGAAAAACTGCCTCAAGTGGCGCGCGTCCTGGGCAAAGCCATGGCCGATTTCCGGCGCATTACTACCGATTTCCGCGTACAAATCGAGGACGAGATGCGCGACATGGAGCGCCATACTCGATTGCAAGAAGCGGCTATAGCCTCAGCCCATCCGCCCGCGGCTTTTCCTCCTCCTGACATGGAATTGCTGGGTGCCCCGCCTGCTGAAGCTTCGGTAACGCCGACCGCCGAGCCGACAGCGGTGCCGAGCGCACCTGCGGCCGCGTCCGAGAAGCCCATCGATGGCGAATCCCATCCCGCTTAGCCGCCTCCCAGAATCCGAAGAAGGCGGCAAGATGTCGTTTTTCGAACATCTTGCCGAACTGCGCACACGCCTGATTCACGCTTCGGGCGCCATCGTCGCCGGCACGTTCATCGGTGTTTACCTCTCCAAGCATCTCCTTGAGTTTGTCGCCCGCCCCATGGTCGATGCGTTACGCGCCGCCAATTTACAGGACAAACTGATTTTCACGCACCCCGCCGGGTATCTCTATCAGGTGATAACGCTCGGACTCTATCTCGGAATTGTGATCGCCTCGCCTTATGTTCTCTATCAGGTGTGGCTGTTTGTGGCGCCGGGACTTTATCGCAATGAGCGAAAGGCCGTGGCCGGCTTTGTGATCTCGTCCGTGGCGTTGTTTCTTTGCGGGATTGCCTTTGCCTATTACGTGATTCTGCCGTATCTATTGCGTTTTCTGGTCAACTTCCAGACCGGCGGACCATTTACGCCTTTGATCAGCGTGAACGAGTACTTTGATCTCGTCTTAAACGTGCTGCTGGGCGTCGGGATCGTCTTCGAACTGCCCGTGCTGGCATTTCTCCTCTCTCTGTTCGGTATCGTGACGCCGCGGTTCCTTTGGAAAAATCTCCGCTACGCCATACTGTTGATTGCTATCCTGGCGGCCGTCATTACGCCCACGCCGGACGCAATCACCATGTTGGTCTTCATGGCCCCCATGATCGTTCTCTATTTCGCAAGCATTGGCGTTTCGGCACTGGTGGTTCGCAGCAAACGCCGCGCCGAAGCCACCGCGCGCCAGGGAGTCTCCTAAAATGCGCACCGAGACTGCTCGATTGCGGAGGCTGTGGCTGGCCCCCGTTGCTGCAATGCTCTTTCTCACCGCTTGCGGCGGCAAAGGCGCCGTTGCAACCGAGACCACCAGCGAAGCTGCCTCGGCCCCTGCCGCTGCGCCTCAATCCGCACCGCCAGCTGATAAGACTGCCGGCTTCGACGGCCAGCGAGCCTTTCAGCACGTCGTCGATCTCGTAGCCATCGGCCCCCGCTCCGCGGGCACCGACGGCAGCCGCCGCGCTCAAGATTACATCACCGGCCAGCTCAAGGGCTTCGGCTGTCCAGCGGACATCGAGGCATTTCACACGCCCACGCCTCTGGGCGACATGGAGATGAAAAACATTGTCGCCAAAATTCCCGGCGC
>Ga0206939_10294_pt1 | contig 11101 bp, 8 predicted proteins | sample Alteio_BWOrgHeat_10_FD_152921 | JGI IMG/M metagenome (GOLD analysis project Ga0206939, IMG submission 152921) | Enriched cells from forest soil in Barre Woods Harvard Forest LTER site, Petersham, Massachusetts, United States -... | ecosystem: Environmental > Terrestrial > Soil > Temperate forest >... | reverse complement strand
TCGTCGTACGGCTGGAGAAGAAAAACCTGCGACGGCGCGACTCGTTGTTGGCGAAATCGAGATCGATACGGGCACGCGCCAGGTTTGGGCTCGCGGTGCCGCGGTGGATCTTACGGCGATAGAATTCGACCTGCTCGCGCTATTGATGCGCCGTGTGGGAAAAATTGTGACGCGGGAAGAGATCAGCCTCAGTGTTTTGAAGCGGGAAGCGGAACCCTACGATCGGGTTCTCGATGTTCACGTCAGTCGTATTCGCAAAAAATTAGAAAGCGGCCGAAATCTGATTCGAACGATCCGAGGTGCGGGATATGTCTTTACGGGCGTCGATTAGCGGCTGGAACAAATCGCTCTACGTTGGGATTGCGCTGGCGATGGCGGTGGCGCTCCTCATTTCTTTCTTTGCCTTTAGTTACATTTCCGACCGCAACCGCACAAGAACCGAGCTTGCCATTTTCGACAAATTCGACGAGGTCCAGCTGCAGACCGCCACGGGAGCGTTGAACCAGGGAGGAGTCCCCGCCCTCAAAAACTATCTCGATTTGCTCGACCGCGTATTCGGCGGCTCGCACTATCTGTTGGACGAGAAGGGAGCCGACGTCGTCAATGGCGTCGATCGGGCGTATTTGTTGCCGGAACCTCCGGCCACGCAGAAAAGAGTGGATACACACGGTCACATGCTGATTTCGCACGGGCGTGTTGGGAGCAAATATTTTTTTGCGGTCGACGGAGAGGGATTCCGCTTGGACCCGTGGGCGTTTCTGCCTTACTACGTTGTGGCGATCGTCGTCATGGGCGCGCTTTGCTGGCTGGCGTCGGTTTTTATCGTCGCGCCGATTCGCAAAACAGCGAATTCGATACGCAAATTCGGGCAAGGCGATTTATCGGTGCGGATTCATTCGCCGCGGCGTGACGAGATCGGTCAGCTTGGCCAATCCTTTGATCGCATGGCAAGCCAGCTCGAAGTTTTGATCGTCAGCGAGCGGAGGCTTTTGGAAGACATTTCGCACGAACTGCGATCGCCCCTCGCTCGGCTCAAGTTTGCGGTGAAACTCGCGAAAGGCAATGGAGTCGCGGCGGGAAACGGTCAGGACGCTCTTGCGCGTATCGATCGCGACTTGGATCGGCTGGGATCGCTGGTCGGCGATCTTTTGGAAATTACTGCGGTTGAATGCGATCCAGCGCGCCACGGTATGACGCCGGTGAGTTCGAAAGCGATTGTCGAAGAGGTCGCGCAGGATTGCGCGCTCGATGCGATCGCCGGAGAATGCAAGATCAATTTGAAAGCGGAAAATGGCGACGTGCGGATTCATGGAAACGCGGAGCTGCTGCGGCGCGCCGTCGAGAACGTTCTGCGAAATGCGATTCGGTATTCGCCGCCGGCGTCTGTCGTCGATTTGGATTTCGAGAAACAGAATCAACGATTGATCATCGCCGTCCGCGATAGAGGACCAGGAGTTCCGGCGGAGATGCTCGGTCGCATTTTCGATCCGTTTTTTCGCGTGGAGCCTGCGCGCGAATCGCTGGCCGGCGCGGGATCTGGGCTGGGCTTGTCGATCGCAAAGCGTGCGGTCGAAGCGCATGGCGGCACGATCGTCGCTGAGAATACATCTCCAGGTTTACGAATTTCGATAACCCTTCCGATTATCGGCCAGTAGCTTCGTTTTTCATCGCATTCTGCGCATTCCGCGCTCAAGAATTCTTAAGATTCGCGTCTCCTCGCGGATCGTCTAATCAGTGTGCGAGTGCTCGTGAGGAGACCAAAATGAAACAGTTACTCGGAATTGCTGCAATCGCGTTGTTGTTGGCTGTTTTTGTTCCGGCGTTGGCGGCGAAGGCTACACCACGATCCGTTTTGATTCCGGCGACGGTGAAAGTCGGTTCGACCGCTTTGCCGGAAGGACATTACACAGTGCTGTGGGATGGCTCCGGCCCCGATGTGCAAGTCACTTTGCATCAGGGGAATACGACAGTGACTGCCCCCGCGAAGATCGTTGACAGAAAGAATGGGAGTGTCGCGGTCAACACGGTTCACGACGGCGACTCCAACGTTCTGAAGGAAATTGCGTTCAAGGACCTTACGTTGGTGTTTGACGGCGGCGCGCAATAACCATTCACACGCATTCTTTTTATCGTTGCTAAAAAAGTTTCGGGCGCACTCCACTAGTTGTGCCTGAGCGGCGCATCGCTGTCCGGGACCCCAAACGTGCCTCCGGACAGCGGTGACTCGCCGTATCGAATCGCTTCCAAAATTTCCACGGACAGATGACGCACGACGCTTCGGCGGTCGCGCGTCGTTTTCTATTCAGTTGCTGTCCCCGGCATTTGGCTGCACGTTGCTTGGTTCGGACCACGCGACAGAAATGTTACAGGTGCGGCGCGGGAACTCGTTGCCTTCTTAACGTTTATTTGCGACGATTTCTTTCAGATTTCACTGCCAATCTTGCCCCACGCGGGACGGCGCGCTGGGGATATAATGTCGCGGACATAGTGTCGCGGCTGGACCGCAATGATAGACAAGCTTGGGAAATTCGAGATCCTCGGCAGGCTCGGCCAGGGCGCCATGGGTGTGGTGTATAAGGCGCGCGACCCGTTCATTGACCGCATTGTCGCTCTCAAGACGCTCACCACAGGTTTCCTTGAAGATCCCCATCATTTGAAGCGGTTTTACTCCGAAGCGCGCTCGGCGGGCAATCTGCGCCATCCGAATATCGTCACGATTTATGAGTTGGGGCACGAGGGCGATACGCCGTTCATCGCGATGCAGTTTTTGAGCGGCGAGAGCCTCGACAAGATTATCGATCGCATGCCCAACCTTCCGCTGTCGCAGAAGCTGGGGTTTGTCGTTTATGTCTGCCGCGCGCTGGATTATGCGCATCGCCAGAATCCGCCGGTGATTCATCGCGACGTGAAGCCGGGCAACGTGATGGTTGCGCCGGATGGGAGTGTGTTCGTCGTCGATTTCGGTATCGCGCGGCTGGGCGACAGTACCGTGTCGCAGTCGAAGGGATTGCTCATTGGCACGCTGGGATATATGTCGCCGCAGTTGTTTCGCGGCGCGACGGCGGATGCGCGCTCCGATATCTGGGCGACCGGAGTGATGTTCTACGAATTGCTGGCGTATCGGCGGCCGTTCAAAGGCGAGAATGCGGCGGCGCTGATGTCGAACATTATTCTGGAAGATCACCGTTCGATTCAGGATGTCGCGCCGGGAACCCCCGACGATGTGCGGGTGATTTTGGATCGGATGCTGGCGAAGGATGTCGATGCACGCTATCAGACGATGGAGGAATTGCTCGCGGAACTTGAACCGGTGTGGCGGCGCTATTTGCAATCGGACATTTCGGTGATGCTGGAGAATAGCCAGAGGCTTTACGGCGAAGGCGATTTGATGGCGGCGCGGTCGGAGATTCTCCAGATTCTTGTGTGGGATCCGACGAACACGCAGGCCAAGGGAATCGCCGACAGGATCGGCAGCGAAGTTCGGCGGCAGCAGCTCGGCGAACACCTGCAAGCGCTGATCGAGAATTCGCGGAAGCTGTTTGCAGAGGGACGTCACGAAGAGGCGAAGTCGGAAGCGGAAGCAGCGTTAAGGCTCGACTCATCGTTTGTGCCCGCGCAGGAGATGATGAGCGAGATTCGCGAGGTGCTCGACCGCACACGCGAGATCGACGTGGGAATTCAGACTTCGCGCGAAAAAATGGGCGAAGGCTCTTTGACGGATGCGGAGACGCAGCTCCAGAAGGTGTTGGAGCTGGACCCGGAGAATGCGGTCGCGCAGGATCAGCGGCGGAAGTTGCAGCAGGAACGCGCGAATCGAGAGCGCACGAAACATCGCGCGTCGCTGCTGGAAACTGCGCGCGCGTTATTTGCGAAGGCTGAGTATGACAAGTGCGTCGAAGCTTTGCTCACTGCGCGCGCGCAATTCCCCGGCGATCACGAGATTTTGCAGCAGCTCGATTTAGCTCGGCGCGAACAGCAGCGGGCGAAAGAGCGGCAGGATTTGCTGAAGCAGCGCGTGCGCGAAGTCGAGCGCATGATCGATCGCCAGGCGTTGACGGAAGCGATTGATTTGGCGCGGCAGACGATCGCGACGGTTGGCGCGGAACCGCGGCTGTCGGACATTTTGGCGACCGCTGAACGCGAATTGGAATTTCGAGAGCAGAAGAGGCATGAGCAGGAGCAGAAATTGGCGAGCGCTCGCGTTCTGTTGGATGAGGGACGATTCGACGAAGCCTCCTCGGCGGTAAAAGAAGCGCTGGAGATTCACTTGTTCGCGGATACCGATCCGCGAATCGCGAATCTAATGGCGGAGATTTACACGCGAAAGAAAACTTCGTCTGCGTCGGGCACGGGTTCTTCTGCGAGCGGCGTTGGCGGCGAGATTTTTCGCGGCACAAAATCCGATCCTGGAAAAAGCGACGCCGCGAAAAGTTACGTATACGTTCGCGGAAGCGAGCCGCAGAAAACGTCGCCGGGCGCAGGCCACTCCGTGCCGCTGAACACTGCGGAGTCGCCCGCGATCTCCGCGCACAGCGTCGGAGCGTCGCCGGGAGCTTCGCCGACAGGAGCGGGGACCTCGTCCTCCGGAATTTCGCAAGGAGCGGTGACCGGGTTGCCGGCTTCGGGGATTTCGCCGGATTCCGGTTGGCAAGAGCGCGAGCGCGTATTCGTCAGCGATGTTGAGAAAAAGTTGGCAGGGTACATCGGGCCGATCGCGGGAATCATCGTGAAGCGGACCGCGGCGAAGGCCAGCGATCCGTTGGATTTGATCGCGCAGGTGGCATCGAACCTTCACGTTGAGGAAGATCGGAAAGCGTTTCTCGCGCGAAAAACCGAGTTGCTGCGAAGTTTGACGGCGCCGGTTGCAGCTTCGACGTCGGAAGCAGCGACTGCGACCGTACCGAGTCAAACGGGCGCGGCGAAGGCCAACGAAGTGTCGGTGCCGCTGACTCCGGAGCGGACGCGGCGGGCCGGCGACTTGCTCGCGCGCTACGTTGGGCCGGTGGCGAAAATTTTGGCGGAGCGAGCGTCTTCACGCGCGGCGAACGAAAAAGCGCTCTATGGAATGCTCGCGGAACATTTGCAGAATCCGGCGGAACGCGCGCGCTTTCTGCGCGATGCTGGATATCCCCAATCGAATTGACCCGCGCAAATCGCGCCATCATCTTGGTGAAAACCTCAGGGGCTGAAGCCCTTTTTTGTTGGCAACACTCATGTCGCGGCTAAAGCCGCGATCCCCAAGGCCAAGAGAAGAACAAGCAGATCCCTCGCTCCGCTCGGGATTGCAGTTTGTCAGCGCGCGGTCCGCCGAGATGCGCGGGGACAGCCGCGCTAGGAAGTGCGAAGAAGTTTCATTGCTTCGACGAGGCTGCGGCCCATGCGGTTGAAGGATTGGGAGAGTTCGCCGATTTCGTCGTGGCCTACCGTCGGGAAGTCGGCGATTTCCGAGTTGCCCATACTCACATCGGTCGCCAGCCTGGAGAGATGATTCACCGGACGAACCACCAGGAAATACAAGAGAGCGTTGATGGCGATGGCGAGCAGTACGAAAACGGCGCCGAGTGAAATCATGAACGTCAGGAATACGCCGTTCGCCCGCTGAATCGGCAGATGGGTCGGCACGGATACGATTTGCGCGGTGACGATGTCGTTGAGTTTCCAGCCGAAGCCGTTGGCGCTTCCATATTTTTCCAGCATCGTGCGCGGCGCGGCGTCCGGCGTGTCGTGACAGGTCAAGCAGGCGGGGTTGGCGATCTTCATGGGGCGCGCCATGTAGAGCTGGCGGCCGTTCGGCGTGTCGCGCTCGCCGACTAGTTCAGTGGTGCCGCCCGACTTGCGAAATTCTTCCACGATGTCGGCTTCCCAATCCGTGGCGCGATTCACCGGGTTGGTCGGGTTGAGCGTGGCCTCTTTGTATGAGTACTCCGGAAATTTTTTCTGGAGCTGCGCGAAGTAAGTGTTGGCGGAATAGGCCGGGACGGATTGCGGCAGGAACGTGTACTTCATTTGTGTGTCGAGCAGCGGCTTGATCTGCGTTGCGGTGTACGTGCGGACGGCGAGCGCGGCCTCCATCATGATGCGCGCGTTTTCGACGATTTCAGCGCGGGCGTTGGCTTGCAGCAAACGATTGCAAACGGCGCCAGTGGTTGCGAAACCGATGGCGAATACCAACAGCAATACCAAGTTGAATTTGAGAAGGAGCTTCATTTTTGGCCTCGACCTGGACGACTCGAATAAACGTTATGAAGGATTCGTGCTACTGGCCGGCTTGTCGGCCGGCTCCTTGGGTTCCGGATGCAAAATCTTATCCCATTCGGGGTATTGAGAGATATGCGCTTCGATTTGTTTGCGGAAATCGGGATCTTTGAGGCGCGACTGGAAGCGATCGGCGATGCCGCGTCGCCACGCGAGCGGCATTCGGAGATAGGGTTCTGCTTCGGCGTACGAGACCGGGTGATCGGTTTTGGGCTCGACGGATTTTCCGGCGAAATGCTCGAGGCGCGAGGGAAGAGTGTCGCGAAAGGGTTTTGGCATCGCGTCGATGAACGCCGGATTGGGGCGCGTCGTGGTGGCGATATTTTTTCCGGCGTGTCGCGTGAAGAATTGTCCGGATTTGGCGGGGACTGGCTGGCGCGCGTTGCCGTCTTCGCGGACTTCGGCGATTGTGGCGGAGCCGGATTCGAGGAAGAGTTCGGAGTCTTCCTGGGACGCGTGGACCAGCACTGTGCCGGCGGTGGTAGTGGTGGCGAGAGTCGGCGTTTCGTAGCGGTACGAGCCGGCGCCGGCTGCGGATTCGCCTTTGAGCCAGCCGCTGAGGAGCGCGAGTTCGGCGGTGTCTTTTGCGGGGGCGGATTTGTCGCCGCTGTGGCGAAGGATGTAGACGCGAGTTGCGGGACCGAGGGCGACGACTGCGCCGCCGGTGAATTCCAGTTGGGCGAATCCGGCGTCGGAGCTTTCGAGGATGTCGCCCTGGCGGAGGCGCATGCCCTCGACGCCTTTCAGAACATTGACGCCGCGGATGACGCGGACGGAGCCGTCCATCAAAGTGAGCGAGCCGATGCCGGGGGCGGGCGCTGCGGCCGGGATTGGCAGCAGCGCGAGGAGGAGGGCGGCGAGGGGCAGGAAATTCATGTCAATTTCGCACAACAGGGAATTTGTGAATTTGTCGGCATGGCGCGGGGCGAAAGTGGAAGCATCGTAGGCGAAGGCGAAGTCAGGATGCAACGAAGTAATGAAGTGGCGATGAGGGGACAAGACGGGGGTGCTGGTGTTGGGGGAACGTCGCCTTGAGGACAGAAATTCAAAACCCGCACCCTCTGACCCCTGAGGGTGCGGCACCCAAGAGTCGGCGCAGCGAAATTCGAGCATAGGTTTCGCCTTAGGTTCGCTTTCAGGGGGTATACCCCGGGTTGTTTTGCAAAGAGTGTGGAAGTTGTTGAAAATGCGTTGGTTGCGGATGCGTGATTTTCAAGAGTGTGGAAGTTATTGAAAGGGAAAGGGTTGCAAGGGGCGGGTTCGAAGAGATTTGGGCTGAGGCGGGGCGAGGCGGAGGGTGGGTCGAAAATTTGGCCGTTGAGGCAGAGCGAGACCTCGCTCCCTCCCGGAACGCTGAACGAATGATAGGGGATTGCGGGGCGCTTGTTAAATTTGAAATTTTTATTGGGGCAGATTGCAGCGTGCGTTCGAATTAATGCTGGTCCAGAAACGATGCGACGGAATCACAGAGCTTCTCCTCTCGGTAATTGGGCTGGGGTTTAGTCGCCTAGGTAGGCGGGGAGTCTTGGGTGCTTCTTCCTGAACTCGGCGATACAGCGCTCGGCCTCGGCGACTTTGTCACGTAGATAAGGTTGCTTCAGCTCGTGTGGTTGAAAGTCTTTCCTGACGAATCTGGTTCCTGAAGGATCGATGGTGATTACAGTCTCAAGCAGGACCTTTCTGAAGAACGGGTTTGGAAACATTTCGTCGAAAATGACGAAGGTCTGCTTGGTGTAGGGGTCCATCACTTGTAGCTTTGGATTGATGCGTTGCAGTTGGCGTACAATTTTTTCGTACCTCTCGATCCATTCCGCATCGAGACGTTGCTCTTCCATTCGGCTGGTGAAGTCCTTCTCTGCAATACTCACCTGCTTCCTCTGATAGAAGAAACTCCCTGCGCCGAAGTACACACCCAGGCCGGTGACGAGCAACGTCACGCAGCCGATGATCACTCCAGCGATAATGAGACCGTGATCTGACATCTAGTTCGCTTTGTACCTGCTCTCGACTTCTTTCATTAGTGCTTCGGCCTTCTTCACCGCGTCACTGATGGCATGCTTTCCAACCCGGTTCGTTGATGGTAAGGCGCTCAATTTTCAGGGGATGCTAACACAGCGAGGCCGAATTGGTCCGCTGTCCCGGCGAGTGATATGAAACCCCGATTGGTCGCGTTATGGCGCTTTGGAGTGGGAAACACTGCCCTTTGGAACAGTAGCGCCGCGGAATACCAGGTCTTAGCCTATTTTTGCGCGAACAACGACTTTGATGAACCCCAGGGAAGCCGTCGAAACTCCTCTAAACCCCGCGCAAAAGGGAAACCCCAGTGACGATCAAGAAGCGTCCGATGACAGCCGATGGTACGAGTGCGGAGCGACGAAAAACTCGCCGCTTTCCGGTGGTGATTCCGATCGAGGTGAGTTGGCGCGGTAAGGACGGCATTTCGGTCAAAGAGGAAGCTGTCGCCCGGCAAGTGAACGCCAACGGCGGTTTTGTGAAGATGTCGAATTATCCGGAGTTGGGCAGCAGAGTGACACTGGCGAATTTTCTTTCGGCGCAGACAGCCGAGGCGAGAGTACTGGCCGCGCCCGAGTCGCGCCAGGGGGTTGCGAACGGTATCGTCGTCGAATTGACGGTTCCAAACGAGAGCTTTTGGGGCGTCGATTTGCAGGTGAACAAGACAATTCTCGAACTGAAAAGCCTCGAAACGGCGTTGAAGTCTGAGGACATCGACGTTCACTTGATGCGGGAATATCGCAGCGCGGTCGAGAACATCCGGACGATTACAGAGACGCTGCAACATCTGAGAAAGTGCCAGTCAGAAGGCTCAGACAGCGGCGAACTGCTTTCGATCCTGGCTTCCGACCGAATTCGCCGCATCACTGATCTCTGCACGGAAGCGGTCGCCGATGTGGATGCCAGCCAGGTCGAACACGAACCCAAAGTTGTGGATGAACTAAAACGGGCGATGCAACTTCTCCAGCAAAATTTGAAGCAGGGTCGCAAGGTGGAGACAATCGCCGGGCTGAAGAGATCTTCTGAGGACTGACAACGCCGGGCGTTTTCGATTCGGGCATCGCGTATTTGAACGTCAGAATGAGTGCCGCATCGCTGGTGCGGGCGTAGCTGCGTTTGCCGATTTCTACATCTCCAGTTCTGTTCAGATTGGCCATCGGTCGCACGGATGATCAAATCCCCTCATCCCCCGAGTTGTTGGAGACTTTCTTCAGACGCTGAAGCCCCGTGCTGAATGAGTTGGAATATGGCGGCTGAAGCCGCGACCCTCTGAGGAAAAGGTCAAAAACTAAAGTCAAATTTCGCGCCCTCTGAAAGCTGAGGGTGCGGCACCCGGCAGGGGGGCGCGCAATCCTGGAGCCCATCGCCCGTGGATCATCACGACTCAGCGGCGAGGGGCTGGGCGGCGTCGACTTTGAACCAAGAGATGGCGCCGATGAGAAGAAGAGCGACCATGGGTACGAAGGGCGCGTCGTAACTGTGGAAGCGCTCGACGATGTAACCGAAAGCCAAGGCTCCGACCAATCCACCGAATTGAGCACTGGTGTTCATCAGGCCGACGATGCCGCCGGAATGCTCTCGACCGATGTCGAGACAGACCCCGAACACGATGGATTGCTGAAAAGTAATGGCGCCGTACATAAGAGCGAGCAACGCCAGACCAACGAATGGGCCGTGGATGAGAAGCGCGGCCAGGGCGAAGGCCGCAGCGATGCCGAGCGCGCCTGTCCCCAAGAATCGCCGGCCGTTCCTCAGGCCGATCCGTCGAACAAGGCGGTCGCTGAGCAGGCCGCCGCATAGGTTTGCGATACCGGCGACAAGATAGGGGAGGAAAGAGAAAAATAGTCCAGATTCATTGAATCCGCGCCCACGCACGAGGAAAGTGTGAAACCAAGTTTGGAAAAAATTGTAGACGTAAACGTAGCAGAACGCCGTGAGCAGCAATGCGCGAATGCTTTGAGACTGAAGCGCGAGGCGTAGAGGAAATTTCTCGTGCGGTGCGAGGGCCGGCGGAGGGACTGCCTGACCTGGGGCCGGGATGTTTTCCTTTTCCGCGGGCGAATCGCGGAACCAGCCGTACCACACAGCGGCCCAGACTAAACCCAGGACTCCGAATGCATAAAAAGATGTGCGCCAGCCGTAGCGGATCTGGATGGGCACAACGAGCAGAGGAGCCAAGGCCGCGCCAGCCTGACTTGCTAAAAGAAATGTGCCGAAGATCGTGCCGCGATCTGTGGGCTTGAACCATCGGCTGACGGCGACGCCGGCGTTCGGGAAAGCTCCAGCTTCGCCCGCGCCGAATAAAAAGCGTACGACCAAGAGCACCGGGTAGCCGGTGACTGCGCCGGTGAGAGCAGTGAACGCAGACCACCACAGGACGATGCGCGTCAGAACCCGGCGCGCGCCAATTCGATCGCCGAGGGCCCCTGTAGGGATTTCGAACAGGCAATAGGACAACGTGAAGATGGCACTCACCCAGCCCCAAGCGGCTGGGCGGATGTGAAGCTCGTCCTGTATGCGCGGGCCAGCGACGGAGATGCACACGCGATCAAGATAAGTGATTGCGAAAAGCAAGATCAGTAGGAATAGAACGACGTAGCGATCGCGGGTTGTGCGGTCCATGGGCTTGATTCTTTGATGGCCAGAAGCTGGAAGCCCAACAGGCGATCAAGGGAGAGTTGCGCGAACACTATCGCAACGGATGCTGTATGGGAAGAGAGATCGTAATGTCGCGGGTTAGTCGGTGAGGATGTGGAGGGCGACGATGGAGAGGATGGCGGCGGCGAGGAGGGTGGAGGCGGCGATGAGGAGGAAGGAGGATTGAGCGCGGAGA
>Ga0206939_10293_pt1 | contig 11127 bp, 6 predicted proteins | sample Alteio_BWOrgHeat_10_FD_152921 | JGI IMG/M metagenome (GOLD analysis project Ga0206939, IMG submission 152921) | Enriched cells from forest soil in Barre Woods Harvard Forest LTER site, Petersham, Massachusetts, United States -... | ecosystem: Environmental > Terrestrial > Soil > Temperate forest >... | reverse complement strand
CGGGAATAATGGCCGCGCAGCGATCAAAGCGAATTGGCTGTATTACCTCACCGGAAACGACAACAACGGCGGCCTATCGTCAAGCCAGCTGACTGGGACGCAGGTCGGGGTCAACCTGATCACATCGACCGGCGCCGAGCTTCTCGTTCCGGGCCAGACGCCGCCCGTACCGCCGAGCATTAACAAGATCGGGGACTTCGAGGTCACGCAAGTGGGGTACAAAACACCGGATAAGGCGGGCAAGGACAATAACTTTCGCGGTTTGACGATCTTCGACAATACGATGTACGTCACCAAGGGCAGCGGCGGCAACGGCATCAACACGGTCTATCAAGTCGGCAAAGCAGGTGTCCTGCCGACGGGGACCACCGCACAATTGGTGGCCGAGCCAATCACAATCCTGCCGGGGTTCCCTACATCACTCGCGAGCGGTGTGGATCAGAAGGGCAACCCGGCGCCGGTATCCTTTCCCTTCGGGATCTGGTTCGCGAATGCGAGTACGTTGTACGTTTGCGACGAGGGAGATGGGACCCTGGTTACCCCCGCGGTCAACGGGAACGTGGCAGACGCCGCGACCCTCGCCACGGCGGGCGTGCAGAAGTGGAGTCTCGTGGACGGCACGTGGCACCTGGATTACGTTCTCCAGGCGGGTCTGAACATCGGCGTACCTTACAGCGTTCCGAACTATCCCACGTCACTCAACCCGGCAACGGACGGCTGCCGTAACATCACGGGTAGAGTCAACCACAACGGTACCGTGGACATTTATGCCGTCACATCGACGATCAGCGCTAGTGGAGATCAGGGCGCCGATCCCAACAAACTTGTAAAAGTCACCGACCGTCTCTCCGCGACCACCCTCCCCACGGGTGACTGGGACCATGATCGTGACGATTCTTGGGAACAGTTCACCACTATTCGAACAGCGCGCGCTGGTGAAGTGCTCCGCGGCGTGGCCCTTGCTCCCGTGGACCATGATCGCGACCATGATCGCCGTGAAGGCGATCACGACCAATAAGGAAACGGGCTGCCTGGAGCCGGCTGGTGCCGACTCCAGGCACAAGCGCCAAGACTAAGCCCTTGTCGGTCGGATCTTTTTCGGTTGCGCATACGAGTCCTCTTTTAGCGTTGCCCTAAATCCGTCACGAAGTTGACGCACTTTCTTGCTTCCCCTATACTCCGCTCTTGCATCTCCGCGCGCTGGTCTTTCCCGTTCACAATGGTGAAGGCAGCAGCAAGGTAGCCCCAAAAAAAGCGTCTGCCCGGTGTGCCAATTGGCTTTGGTATTGGAACGGCAGGCGGAACCCAAATAGGACTTCATGGCCGAGGCAAATTGCCGGCGCGAGCTCGATTTAGAGATTCCCGCCGCGGAAGTACAGAAAGCCATTGAACGCGTAGCACGCGAATTTGCGCGCGTCGCGCGCGTCCCCGGGTTTCGTCCGGGTAAGGCGCCTATCCCTCTGATTCGTCGCCGATTCGCTGACGATATCAAGGGCGAGGTATTGCAATCCCTGCTGCCCGAGCAGATCGACAAGGCCGTCAAGGATCAGAAGCTTGTGCCCATTACCCAGCCCCAAGTCGATCACGTGGATTACGCGGAGGATCGTCCGCTCAAGTTTCGCGCCAGCTTCGAAGTCCTGCCCGAATTTGAGCTGGGCTCTTACAAGGGCCTGAAAGTGGAAGTCGAGAAGGCCGAAGTTACCGAAGCGGACGTTGACAAGGCTCTCGAAGCCATGCGTGAACGGGCTGCCACGTTTGTACCTGTGGAGGACCGCGCGCTCGAAAGTGGAGACTACGCGCAGCTGAAGCTCGTGGGCACGCCCCTTGGTGGCGGCGAGCCCCTCAAGGCTGACAACGTTCTCTGTCACCTCGGCGCCGAGGAAACACTGGAGTCCTTTACTCAAAACTTGATCGGAGCGAAGCCCGCAGAGCACCGGCGCTTTGAGGTCGAGTACCCCGCTGATTATCCGGACACAAAACTTGCCGGCAAGAAGTACGCTTACAGCGCCGAAGTGGTGGCCGTAAAGCAAAAGAAGCTGCCGGAACTGAATGACGAATTAGCCAAGGATGTCAGCGAGGCAAAAACGCTCGAGGAGTTGCGGGGCAAGATTCGCCAAAATCTTGAGGCAGAGATCGACGCGCGGCACGCAGCGGCGGTGCGCGACGCCGTGCTGGTAAAGATCGTCGCAAGTCATGATTTCCCGGTTCCTGAAGCGCTGGTTGAAAACCAAATGGATGTGCGGCTGGAGCGCGCGGTTCGGTCACTGGCGGCACAAGGAGTGGATCCGCGAGCTGTTAATGTGGACTGGGTGGCTATGCGGCGGCGTCAGCATGCTCGTGCCGTAGAAGATGTCAAAGCCGAACTGCTGCTCGATCGCATCGCATCGGCGGAAAATATCGAAGCCACCGACGAGGATATCGACCAGGAAATCTCGAAAATTGCGGAGCGCAGTGGCGAATCTGCACCAGCGATCCGCGCTAGCTTGACAAAGCAAGGGGCGGTGGATAGGATGAAGTCGAAGCTCCGCAGTGAGAAGACTCTTGAGTGGCTCCAGAGCAATACTGAAGTAAGCACTCGGGAGCCGGAGCGGTCCTAACCGGTCTCTTCCTTCAAGTTCCCTACTCTCGATGACACATTCAGACGATCCGGGTCCACGCGCCACAACGCTCATACCGATGGTGGTGGAGCAGACTACGCGAGGCGAACGCGCCTATGATATTTATTCGCGGCTGCTCAAAGACCATATTTTGTTTATCGGAACACCCATCGACGATCACGTAGCGAACCTGGTGACCGCCCAATTGCTATTCCTGGAAGCCGAAGATCCGGAGCGCGACATCCAGCTTTACGTCAATTCGCCTGGTGGGTCTATTACGGCTGGCATGGCCATTTACGATACGATGCAATACGTTCGGCCAGATGTGGTCACGACCTGCGTTGGACAGGCGGCGTCGATTGCCGCCCTGCTGCTGGCGGCGGGAGCTCCGAAGAAGCGCTTTTCGCTTCCCAATTCGCGCATTCTGATTCACCAACCCTGGATGTCGGGCCTGTCCGGACAAGCCACAGATATCGATATCCACGCGAAAGAGATTTTGCGCATGCGCTCGGTGATCAACCAACTCCTTGCCGATCACTGCCAACAGCCGATTGGCAAAATCGAGAAAGACGTTGAGCGAGATTTCATTATGTCGCCTCAGCAGGCCAAGGAATATGGCTTGGTTGACGAAATTATTCACAAGCATCGCTGACGCGTACCTAACAGTTAGTAGCGAGATAGGATTGGTCGGTGCCGTGAATGGGGAAAAAGTTCTAATATAGTGGACGGGGCTTGTCCCTCCAGGGGACGTCGGAGGTCAGCTGTGAGAAAATTGAACACAGACGAACCGCTGCGTTGTTCGTTTTGCCACAAAACGCAAGAGCAAGTTGAGAAGCTCATCAGCTCGCCTTCAGACTATCCACGGGCCTATATCTGCAATGAATGTGTGGGCGTTTGCCAGCAGATTCTCGAAGAGGAAAAGCGCGAGCAGGCCGGACCGATCAATCGGCGCCTTCCCCGCCCGCCAGAGATCAAGTCCTTCCTCGATAGTTACGTCATCGGCCAGGATAAGACCAAGAAGAAGCTGGCTGTCGCCGTCTACAATCATTACAAGCGCATATTCCTGAACCACCAGCCGGGCGATGTCGAGCTCACGAAATCCAATATCCTGTTGATTGGCCCTACGGGCACCGGCAAGACGCTCCTGGCGCAAACGCTCTCGCGCATGCTCGATGTACCCTTCGCCATTGTGGATGCCACTACGCTTACAGAGGCTGGCTATGTGGGCGAAGACGTCGAAAATATTATTTTGAAGCTGCTGCAAAATGCTGATGGGGATGTTACCAAGGCGCAGCAGGGCATTATCTATATCGATGAAATTGACAAGATCTCCAAGAAGGATGAAAACCCTTCCATCACGCGCGACGTCTCCGGCGAGGGTGTACAGCAGGCTCTCCTCAAGATACTCGAGGGTACGATTGCCAATGTTCCTCCCCAGGGGGGCCGTAAGCATCCGCACCAGGAATTTACTCCTGTGGATACGACCAACATTCTCTTCATTTGCGGCGGAGCATTCGTAGGATTGGAAAAGATCGTGGAGCGCCGCGTTGGCCAGAAATCTCTGGGCTTTCATACCGATGCGCAACCGGCGACCAACAACCGTCGCAACGTGGAAGTGCTCGAGCAGGCCCAGCCCACTGACTTGATCCGTTACGGTCTGATCCCGGAATTTGTGGGCCGGCTGCCGGTCGTCGGCGTTCTGGGCGACCTCGATAAGCCCGCGTTGATGCGTATCCTGACGGAGCCAAAGAATGCGTTGATACGGCAATATCAGCGGCTGTTCGAGTTTGAAAACGTTCGGCTGCGCTTCGCCGACGATGCCCTCGAGACGGTTGCCGATTTGGCCCTCCAGCGCAAGGTCGGCGCGCGCGGACTGCGCATGATCCTTGAAGATCTGATGCTCGATCTCATGTACAACCTGCCGGCCCAGCGGAAGGTGCGCGAATTCTCCGTGACCGCAGAGATGGTGCGTAGCCGCGAGATCAATTGGAACCTGCTGGAAAAAGCTGGATAATACGGGATAATTAAGTGGTGAGCCTACCTAGGACCAATGTTTACCCGCGAGAAGAATGACGTGAAACGCGTTCCCATGATGCCGGTGAGGGATATGGTGATTTTCCCTCAGATGATGCAGCCGTTTATCGTCGGCCGCGAAGCCTCTGTGCGCGCGCTGGAAGAGGCGCTGGCAGGCGAGAAGAAAATTTTTCTGGCCACCCAACACGATGCCTCCGTCGACGATCCTAAACCCGAAGAGATTTTTACGGTCGGCACCCTCGCCAATATCGTACAAAGCGTGAAACTGCCGGACGGCAATATTCGCGTACTGGTGGAGGGCGTCGAACGCGCCAAAGTTGTGCAGCTCACTAGCGAAGAAGGCTTCTACCGCGCCACCCTGCGGCTGGTGCCTATGCGGGTTGAGCCTTCGCCCCAGATCGATCAGGCCGTTCGGCGCGTGAACGGACTTTTTGAGCAGTACGTCAAGCTCTCCCAAAACCTGAATTACGACACCATGATTGCCGCGGCTCGCGTCGAGGACCCTGCCAAGCTTTCCGATACGATCGCAGCCAATTTACAGGTTCCGGTGGAAGAGAAGCAGGAGTTGCTCGAGAATTTCGACGTATTGGATCGTTTGACCCGCGTGGCCGAAATCCTGGAAAGCGAGCTGGAGAAGCTTAACGTCGATCGAAACATCAATACTCGCGTGAAGCGGCAGATGGAGCGCGCACAGAAAGAGTACTACCTCAACGAGAAGCTCAAGGCGATACACAAAGAGCTTGGTCGCGGCGAAAAGAGCGAGCTCGATGAGCTTAAAAAGAAGATCGAAGCCGCTGGAATGCCCAAGGAAGTCCACGAGAAGGCCATACAGGAACTGAAGCGGCTGGAGATGATGCCGCCCATGTCCGCCGAATCAACCGTAAGCCGCAGTTATCTGGACTGGCTGCTGGCCGTGCCCTGGAAGAAGAAATCTAAAGAGATTCGAGACATAGGGATCGCTGAAAAGATTTTAGAGGAAGATCATTACGGGCTGGACAAGGTCAAGGAGCGCATTCTCGAATACCTCGCTGTCCGCCAATTGGTCAAAAATCCCCGCGGATCGATCCTCTGCCTGGTGGGCCCTCCCGGCGTGGGCAAGACTTCGCTCGCAATGTCTATCGGCCGCGCAACCGGACGCAAGTTTGTGCGCGTCTCTCTGGGCGGCGTGCGGGATGAGGCGGAGATTCGCGGCCACCGCCGCACGTATATCGGCGCCCTGCCCGGCCAGATTATTCAGATGATGAAGAAAGCCGGCACCGTCAATCCGGTCTTTGTCCTCGACGAAGTGGACAAAATGTCTATGGACTTTCGCGGGGACCCTTCGGCTGCGCTTATGGAAGTGCTCGATCCCGAATTGAATCATGCTTTCACGGACCATTATCTCGATGTCGAGTACGATCTCTCTCGGGTGATGTTCATTTGTACCGCCAACGTACTGCACACGATTCCGCAGCCCCTGCAGGATCGCATGGAAATCCTCCGCCTGCCGGGCTATACGGAGATTGAAAAGCGGGAGATCGGCAAGCGCTTTCTGCTGAAAAAGCAGCGTGAGGCCACCGGTCTGACCGAAGAGAATTTGCAATTCACTGATGAGGCGCTCAACTACATCATTCGGCATTACACGCAGGAAGCAGGCGTGCGAAACATGGAGAGGGAGATCGCCAATGTTGCCCGCAAGATCTCGCGGCGCGTTGTCAAAGAAGGCCGGCAAATCAAGATCGAGGTTACCCCGGCGAATGTCGGCGAATTCCTCGGCGTTATCAAGTTCCGGGAACTCTGGGCCGAGAAGAAGAATGAAGTCGGGCTGGCCACTGGCCTGGCCTGGACCGAAGTAGGCGGCCAGGTGTTGACCACCGAGGCGGGATTAATGCACGGCAAAGGGCGCCTCACGCTTACGGGAAAGCTCGGAGATGTAATGCAGGAATCCGCTCAGGCAGCCATGAGTTATGTGCGGTCGCGCACCGGCGGTTTCGGCTTACCGCACGACTTTTACCGTCACCTCGATATACACGTTCACGTTCCTGAGGGTGCCATTCCGAAAGACGGCCCTTCGGCTGGGATCACGATTTGTACGGCCATCGTTAGCGCTCTCACGCGCATTCCCGTTCGTTGCGATGTGGCTATGACCGGTGAGATCACTCTGCGAGGTAAGGTCTTGCCCATCGGCGGCGTTAAGGAGAAAGTGCTGGCCGCGCATCGCCTGGGAATCCGCACCGTGCTCCTGCCTAAAGATAACGAAAAGGATCTCGCGGATATTCCGCCCGACATCCAGTCAACTTTGGTAATTCAGTTTGTAGAAACTATGGACGAGGTTCTGGGATTAGCATTGGAACGGCCGCTTCAGCCGTCAGCACTTCCCGCTGTTCCGGAAGTGCCGACCAAGTTCGACGCGGAAGCAGAGCAAGATCAGGAATTAACCAACTGAGGGAGACCCTCGGGCGCGTTTCCGGTCGAGGGGTAAGCCAGTATGCATTCTGCCCGGGAGTGACCCGCCCCTGTTTGGTTCCTGTTCGAAACCTAGAAGAAAAACATTGTTCGGCAACTGAGTGTTAGTTTCGCCCTATGACGGCGCCAATTTCTAGGCGGCCGCCTGCTGCAAATACCGAAAATACGGGGCCGCAAGACTGCGGCTCCAGTTAAGGTCAAGGAATGATCACAATGAGTATTAGCCTTGCAGAACTGAAGGAAAAAAACATAACGGATCTGGCCAAAATCGCAAAGGACTTGGCGATTCCCGGCTCCAGCGGAATGCGCAAACAGGAACTGATCTTTCAGATCCTGCGCGCGCAAACGGAAAAGAACGGGCTCATATTCAGCGAAGGTGTTCTGGAATGTCTTCCGGACGGCTTCGGCTTCCTGCGCGCGCCCGAATACAACTATCTGCCAGGCCCCGATGACATCTATGTCTCGCCGTCGCAGATTCGCAAGTTTGATCTGCGAACCGGCGATACCGTCTCCGGCCAGGTGCGTCCGCCGAAGGATGGCGAGCGTTACTTCGCTCTGATTAAAGTGGAAGCCGTTAACTTCGAGGATCCGGAAGTCGCGCGGAATAAGATCTTCTTTGACAACCTGACTCCGCTTTATCCGCAGGGGCGGCTGAAAATGGAGACCACCAAAGAGAACCTCACCGGGCGGGTGCTCGATCTACTCTGTCCCGTGGGCAAAGGCCAACGCGGGTTGATTGTGGCCCCGCCGCGCACCGGCAAGACCATGATGCTGCAAAATATCGCCAACTCCGTAACGGCCAATCATCCGGAAGTCGCTCTCATCGTTTTGCTGATTGACGAGCGCCCGGAAGAAGTTACCGACATGCAGCGAACCGTGAAGGGCGAGGTGATCAGCTCGACTTTCGACGAACCCCCTCAGCGGCATATCCAAGTCGCCGAAATGGTCTTGGAAAAGGCCAAGCGCCTGGTCGAACACAAGCGGGATGTGGTCATCCTGCTCGACTCCGTCACGCGTTTGGCACGCGCGTATAACGCAGTCACGCCGCCTTCGGGCAAAGTGCTCTCCGGCGGTATCGACGCCAATGCCCTGCAGCGGCCGCGGCGATTTTTCGCCGCCGCCCGCAATATCGAGGAGGGCGGATCGCTCACCATCATGGCTACGGCCTTGATCGATACGGGAAGCCGCATGGACGATGTGATCTTTGAGGAGTTCAAGGGAACCGGCAACATGGAAATCAATCTCGACCGGCGGCTGGTGGATAAGCGTATTTTCCCCGCTATCGACATCAATCGCTCCGGCACTCGAAAAGAAGAATTGCTGCTCCCGGCCGACGAGTTGAACCGCGTATGGGTGCTGCGGAAGGTCCTCAATCCGCTTTCGCCGGTTGAGGCCATGGAACTGCTCCTTGGAAGACTGTCGAAAAGCAAATCAAACGGGGAATTTCTCGCTTCCATGTCCAATCCGAGCTAGACCTTCCGGACTGCGGCCTTCGCCCCATCCCGTTCGCGCGCCAGCAAAACGATCAGTCGCGCTGTCTCTTCCGCATTCATCGCTGTGTTATCCACCAGGACGGCATCGTGTGCGCGAACCAGCGGCGACACCGCTCGTTCTCGATCGCGCCGGTCACGCTGGCGAACTTCTTCCAGAACCTCAGAGAGCTCCAGGCATTCGCCCTTTTGCGCATGTTCCAGGCGTCGCCGCTCCGCCCGCACCTCAACCGAAGCTTCCAGAAAAATTTTCAACCCGGCATCGGGAAAGACGACCGTGCCAATGTCGCGGCCTTCCATAACCACGCCACCGCCTCTTGCGGCACGCCGTTGCTCTTTCACCAGCACCGTCCTTACTCCCGCAATGACCGCGACTTTCGAGGCTGCCTGCGCAACCGCGGCGGAACGAATCTCATCCGTCACGTCTGCGCCGTCCACCAGTACACGAAAACTGTCATCGGTGCTCAGCAGATCGATCCTCGAAGCACCGGCCATCGCCTGCAGTTCCTCCTCGGAATCGAGCGGCACATGGTTCCGCAGCGCCTTCCAGGCCACCGCGCGATACATCGCGCCGCTATCCAGGTAAACGTAGCCCAGCACTTCGGCCACTCGCCGCGCTACCGTGCTTTTTCCGGATCCCACCGGACCGTCGATCGCTATCACCAGTTCACTCATAGGCAAAGCTTGGCTACACTTTCCGCGGCAGTTAAATGCGACCTCAAATACGCTTAAATGCGCGCTCGATCTCCCGAAGCGAATAGCGCAGGATTACCGGGCGCCCATGGGGGCAACTCATTGGCGATTCGGTCCTGGCTAGCTCGCCGAGCAGCCACTCCATCTTCGCCTGATCGAGCGGCATATTGACCTTGATGGCCGCGTAGCACGCTGTTGATGCTGCTATCTGCCCCTGCAGCGAATCGATGGAGATAGCCTGATGCTCACGCTCGATTCCATCCAGGATCTCCGCGAGCAGCCGCTCGGCGTCCGAACTCGGCACGCCCGCCGGCGTGGCCTGAATGGCCACGCTCTGCGACCCCATCGGCGTCACTTCGAATCCGTTCGCGGAAAGCTCCTCCCCAATCTGTTCGAGAATCGCTCGCTGCCGCGGCGTCAAGTCCACAATGATCGGCACGAGCAGCCGCTGACCCGTCAGCGCCCCCTCGCGCCGCGAGCGAAGGTGCTGCTCGAAGAGCACGCGCTCATGCGCCACGTGCTGATCGATGATCCACAGCCCTTCGGAATTCACTGCGACAATGAAACTCGCATTCACCTGCCCTAGCGGCTTCAACTCCATAATGCAAGACGCGCTCGCCGCAGGTTCCAGCGCACGAGCGGGCTGCTGGGCGGCGCCGCGGAAGCAACCCTCAACCTGGCCGGGTGCGCTCATGATGGTCGCGGCCGCTGCGGCTTCGAACGCAAAACGCTGCGTTTCGGGCTCCGCCGGGGCTTCCGTTAGCGCAAAGCCCTCAGCTGCCGGTCCGGGGTAAGCGTCGGGTAAAGGCAGAGCGGCCCGCGGTGGCGACATCGGGGCCGGCGCTGCGGCGGCAGCTACGCCCGATTGGCCGCTAGGCGATGATGCCGGGCGGCCGGCGGAAAAGCTCGCAATCGGCCGGACGCGCGCCAAAGCCTGACGAATGGTGTCTCGGGCAAAGTCATGCACGCATTGGGAGTGCCGGAAGCGAACTTCAATTTTTGCGGGGTGGACGTTCACGTCCACTTCGTGGCTGGGCAAATCAATAAAAAGCAACGCCACCGGAAACACGTCCGCGGGGAGAATATTCCGATACGCCTCGTGGATGGCATGGAGCACCAGGCGATCGCGGACCAGTCTGCGATTCACGAAAACGTAGATGCCGTTGCGGTTGGAGCGCTGTACCTCCGGCCGTGAAATGAATCCTCGCACAATCAGCTCGGCCGCGTGGCCCGCATCGAGCTCGGCTTCCGTGATCGCGGCACGGATGGAAGTTGAAACCGGCGCGATCTCAATCATCTCCTCGAGCATCTGCCGCCCAAAAAGCTGATAGACGCGCTCCGCCAGCGTGGCCACGGGCGGAACATTCATGATTTCCTGCGTGGGAGTCTTCAGCCCAAACTGCTTGTCCGGATTGGCCAGCGCATAGTGCGTCGCGAGCGAGGCCACATGCCCAAGTTCCGTTGTGTCCGATTTGAGAAACTTTCTGCGCGCCGGAACACAATAAAAAAGATCGGCCACGCTCACTGATGTGCCGGTGGGCAGACCCGCCGGCTTCACTCCCAGAAGCTTGCCCCCGGCAAATTCCACGCGCGTTCCCTGCTCCTCGCCGCCAGCGCATGTTTCGAGAAGCAATCGCGAAACCGAAGCGATCGAGGGCAAAGCCTCGCCTCGAAAGCCGAGCGTCGCAATGGAAAGCAGATCGTCCGATGTGCGCAGCTTGGAAGTGGCGTGGCGCTCGAACGCCAGCAGCGCGTCATCGTGGCTCATCCCGTATCCATCGTCGATCACGCGGATCATCCGTTTTCCGCCGGCTTCGACTTCGATGCGTACCGAGCGCGCTCCCGCGTCGAGAGCGTTTTCGAGCAAC
>Ga0206939_10291_pt1 | contig 11158 bp, 6 predicted proteins | sample Alteio_BWOrgHeat_10_FD_152921 | JGI IMG/M metagenome (GOLD analysis project Ga0206939, IMG submission 152921) | Enriched cells from forest soil in Barre Woods Harvard Forest LTER site, Petersham, Massachusetts, United States -... | ecosystem: Environmental > Terrestrial > Soil > Temperate forest >... | reverse complement strand
TCACGCCCTCGCTTTCCATGAGCGTGTGGAGTGACTTTCCATCCAACTCCGGGCCCGCAAATACAATCTTTGCCCCCACCATGCAGACGGTGTACGGCATACCCCAGGCGTTGACGTGAAACATCGGCGTGATCGGCAGCACCGTATCGCAGATGTTGCAGCCAAGCTGCATGGCCGCAACCATGCTGTGCAGAAGCGTCGATCGATGACTGTAAAGCACACCCTTCGGGTTGCCGGTCGTCCCGGAGGTGTAACACAACGACGAGGCAGCGTTCTCGTCGAGGGCCGGCCACTGGTAGACATCATTCTGCGCCGCAATCAGCTCTTCGAAGCAAAGCAGGTTAGTCAACTTGGTGTCCGGGGGTATATGGGCACGGTCCGTCATCACCACGAACCACTTGATACCCTCGATGCGATGAGCGACAGATTCGACCAGGGGCAGAAAGCAGGAATCGAGAAAGAGAATCTTGTCTCCCGCGTGCCGGATTATATAAACCAACTGATCTGCGTGGAGTCGCGGGTTCACCGTGTGCAGCACCGCACCGGAACCCGACACTGCGTAGTAGAGCTCCATGTAGCGATGGCCGTTCCAGGCCAACGCTGCGACACGGTCGCCTTCCTTGACCCCGAGCGCACCGAGTGCCTTTGCCAGTTGACGGACGCGTGCAGCCAGCTCGCGGAATGTCTCGCGGTGAAGGTCACCCTCCAGCCGCCGCGACACCACTTCCACTCCTCCGTGGTGCCGATCCGCATGATCGATGATTTGGGAGATCAGCAGCGGCTGCTGCATCATCTGTCCGTACATGGGCGCCTCCGAAAGCCAAACGACCCCTCTCCCGAATGGCCCGCTCCGCCTTACGCGGAGGTGCGGCGCGGAGCCGTCCATCAAGGTCTCCAATTCAAGGAAAGACCTGGGCCAGAGGCAGGGTCTAAGCCTCTTGCGCGGACCATCCGCATTCTCTCATGGACCAGTTCATAGTTGGGGGTTTTGCATCAGGACATGAACGAAACGGGCGGCGGCGAGGAGTATTGCTGGAATGGAAAGGGGCCGGTCACACTTGAGGCTCAGCACATAACTCCATCAGTCTAACTAATGTAGCGGATGGCAAACCCGGTCTCGTCATCGTTGGCAATCTTCAACAGCTGAAGTTCATCTTCTGGCACATCGATCTGTACGGCTGCGTCGCTGCGCAGCTGAACTCCGTAGATGTACCCGTCGCCACTCTGGTGAACTTCCTTGACCGTACCAATCTGGCCACCCTTGACCTGGACTATGTCATCGTGGATAAATTTAGGCGCACTCATAGAATCAAGCCTCTCAAAGCTTTGGATGCTGACAGCGCCCTGGACGGATGCTAAAGCGGTTTTCTCAATGGTTGTAGACCGAACCCGGATTTTCTTTGGAGCTGGTGTGCCATCGAACTGCACGTCAATGCCTTCGGTAAGTGCCGCGCACAAGAAATCCGGGGGAGCACGTCGCCTTTCGATTCGACAGTCTGAGAGATCGATTTCCAGGCGACGGGAGATTTAGCCAAAACAATACGGCAAGTTGTGGGATAGGCTGGAAGCGAGCTTAAGCACAATGGCTTGTCGGTGACGACTTCGTTTTTGGCCGTCATGACCGGTGTGAACCCGGTCGGTCTAAACAAGAATTTAGTCCGCAGGGGGACCCGATGAAGCGCACGTGGACGATCATAGGGGTAGGCGACGTGCCTGGCAGCTTGAAATGGTATCAGCTGCTGTTCGGTCAGGCAGTTACTCTTCCTGCCCATGATTACTTTGGGCAGATGCTCGATTCAGATGGAACTGTCTTGCTCTGCCTCCACCAGTGGGGCGCCCACGAACATACCTCATTGATGAGTCCCGATCACGGGACACCCGGCAACGGGCTCCTTTTGTTCTTCCGTGTCGATGATTTCGACTTGGCGCTTCAAAGGGCACGCGCTCTCGTCACTCGGCTCGAAGAGGAGCCACACGTGAATCCGAACACTCAAACCAGGGAGTTCTCGCTTCGCGATCCGGACGGATATTACGTTACGATCAGCGCGCTCTCTGCCACCTGACAAGGCGCTCCAGCGTTCCGCTTCGCTCCCATTTCATGAGGGAACGCGCTGGGGAACTTACTGAAAATGCGACTTCGGGCGACGCTCTCTGGAACATTGTTGTGCATGCCATCCAAAGCCGCCAGAGCCGCCATCTCGCGTGACTCTTCGCTCAAATGAGTCCTGTGGAAGCGAGCCACGTGAAAGTGAGGATGGTTACTTCTGGCTAGGAATAAACTCCTGCTGGACAGCTTGGCGCATGAGGTCTGGAGGAAGGAGACCTTGGGCGAGGATGAAGTCGTGGAACTTGAGTTGGTTGAACCTGGGGCCGAGAGCGGCTTCGGTGTCCCTGCGAAGCTGCAGGAGTTTGGTGTAGCCGTAAAAGTAACTGTTGGCCTGACCGGGACTGCGATAAGTGAAGCGCTCGACTTCTTCCTGCGCGAAAGCATGAGACAGCACGACGTCGGTTTCGAGGATGCGATAGGCGTCGGCAGGCTGCAGCTTGCCGGACTGTAGTTCAGGGTCGATAAAGGCGCGGGCGGCACGGAGCAGGCGCAGCTGCAGCGTCTCGAACTTGCCTTCAATAGGCTCAAAGGGCTCCATGATGTATTCGGAATATAGACCCCAACCTTCCACGTTCGTGGAGTTGAAGGCGTAGAGGGCGCGGGCAAGCGAGACGCCCTGCTCGAGCATGGAGTCAAACTGGAGTTCATGGCCGGGGCGTACTTCGTGGGCAGTCATGGTCCAGGCTACGGCGTCGAAAGTGAAGTCATCGTAATGGTCGCCATTGGAGCCTGAGGAAGAGGGTGCATTGAGCGGTAGGACGAACTCGCCGCGCTGGCCGGTGTTGTGCATGAAAGGCGGCGGGACCATGTGGGGAGCGGGCTGCTGGGCGGTTTCGGCCGCTGTGGCAAGGCGGATAACCGCGGGCCGGTCAGGCAGGGTGACGAGCTTTTGCGCAACGATGATTTCTTCGATGGCCTTAAGGCGGGCTTGGTAGAAGGGCAGGATGGCATCGCCGACGAGCTGCTCTTTTTTGAGCTGGCGGATGACGTCCCGATAATCGGAGGAAGGATAGTGGTGGGCCTTGGCGATTTGCGCCGCCATGGCGTTCATCTGGGCCTGGTATTCGGTGAAGGCGGCGTGGGCCATCTGGGCGAGCTGCGCGGGAGGAATGTCAACACCGTAGCCCTCCAGCTCAAGCGCGTACGCACGGGGGTCTTCGCGAAAATCGCTGCGGGCTTTCGGGAGCAGGTTGGCACGAATCCAGGCGTCATAGGAGATGAGCTCGACTTTGAGCCGGTCGAAAGGCTCCTGCCAACCAGTCAGGTTGTACTTGGTAAAGAGGGCGGAAAGGCCGTCGAGATAAGCGCCATTGCGGCTTAGCTCGGTCTCCATTTCTCCCCGGGACGGATAGACCATGTCCGGCTTCACCATCTGCTCGATAGTGCGCTGCTTAAGGATGTCAGTGAAAGGCGTGTAGACCTCGCCATCCACTGTGCCGCCAACGTACTTGCGCAGCCGGACAACAGCGGCGGCGCGGCGCTTGTCGGGTGTCTGGGTGTCGAGCAGAATCTGCAGGCCGCCGAAGATGGCAGCGGTTGCGTTCAGGAACGGCACTTCGTGGGCCTCGGCGTAGTCCTCGGTGCGGAAGTTCAGGTTGTAAGCCTTTTGCACGATGGCCATGTCTTCGAGGACGTTTTTATCCTTTTCAGTGACCATGGCGGACCGGATCTGGGCGAGCTCGGTCTCGGTTTCAGCCCGGCGTGCATGCTGGTCAGCGAGGCTCGGCCTGGAAATGAGAGTGTCGAACTGAGCCATGCCCTGCCGGGAACCGCCTTCTGGACCGTGTTTAAGGCCGATGGCGAAAAGCTGGCGGGTGTAGTCGTTTGAAACTTCGATCCAATGCTTTTCGGAAATGCGCGCTCGTACGTCCGCACCGGGAGCTGGGGATTGCTGGGCTTGCTGCGAGGCGGGCAGAGCAAAGGTGACAAGGGCGGCGGTGAGGGCGGCGACTAGCTTCATGCTTGAGAGCGCTCAGACGTGTCCCTCGATTCTACGCAGCAGGAACGATGTCATGCCAGCCCGTTTCTGGCTTTTTCGACGGCTGGACCGCTCGCTACGCCCCCGATGACGTGCATCACCAAGGTGACGTTCCGTGTTTACTAGCGGAGTTTCGTGGGGCCGAATCGGAACGCAGCTTCGCTTGGCTGAAAAAGTAATTTGCGTGCGTGATTTCCGGAAGATCTGAATCGGCGTGGCTGCAGTTCGTGAGCAGCCTGCGGTAATGCCGCTCCGCGGCAGGCCGCAGTCCTGCCTCCTGGGCGGAAACAGCGGCGCCGTATTCTGCTCTGAGGCGTCCAGGGGTGGATTTCAGGGCCGATTCATAGGCCGTCAACGCGAGCTTCGGCTGCTTTGCCAAAAGCAACATATCACCCAGCATCTCCCACGCGGGAGCGATGGAGCCTGGACTGACAGGCGATTTTTCGGTTGCGTCTTCCATCTCTGCGGCGGTTCTCATCTCTTGCACCGCCGCGTCGTGATCACCCTCTGCCCATTTGATCCAGGCGCTCACAATCTTCGATTGAACATTCACCTGAGCCACATCGCCGTCGGCGCTCTGCGCGGGTGCGTCGCGCAAGGAAAGCAGCGGTTGCATTGCTGCCTGAGCCGCCTTAATGTCCCCGAGCCTCGATGCGCCAAGCGCGCGGGCGAAATAAAGAGTCGCCTGAGTCGACGCATATGCGTCCCCGGGGGAGGTTTGTGGAGGCAAGGGAAGGGCCGCCGCAGTCTCCCACTGCTGACGCTCGATCCAATACCGGGCTGGTATCGCAGCTGTCGCGTATCGTCCGGCATAGCGGGCCGCGTCGCCCGGATCGACAGCCGGAAGTTGTTGGGTCAGTTTGCGGGCTTCCCTTATGCGCCCGGTTTGCAGATACGCATAGATTAGGTAATCCAAGGCGTGTAACTCGTCGCCGGCCAGCTTCTGTTTGCGCGCGCTGTCGGCCGAGGCGAGGTTTGAGGCAATGGAGTCGTCCCATAAACCGAGCCTTGTAAAAATGTGAGAGGGCATATGCAGGGCGTGAGGCGAGTCGGGGGCAATCAGGGAATAGTGCTTCGCCGCATCCAAAGCCAGCTGAGCCAGCACCGGATTATCGTCCGCGTGGATGATGTAGTGCGCGACACCCGGATGTCGCGGCTGCTGCAGAATGATCGGTTCGAGAATTTGGGTCGCCTTCTTCTGATTCGCATAAGTCTTGTCATTGAGTGGAGCATTCGCGATCAAAGACAGTGCATAAAAGATGGCCGCTTCGCTGTCCTGCGGATAACGGCTATGCAGCGACTCCATCGCAGTCTCATACCGTTTGGCGCGGATACGGTGACTTTCTGAGCCGGCATTCTGATAGAAACCCTGAATAGCGCCCAAATAGTCGCGTTCCCTTTGCGTCTTCGGTCTCATCGACAAACCTTCTTGAGCGGCTTCCAGGCCGATCCTTAGATCGTCCTTAGTCGGCGGATCCCACAATTGGCGGTAGTGGCTCATCGCAATGCCCCACTCTGCCATGCTGCAACTGGTATCTGCGCTCAAGACGCGAGCAAATAACTGCTCTGATTTCCGGTAGCCAAAGGAATGTAAAGTCGCCACCGCCAGATCGAATTCGTCGCGCAGCTCAGGACTGCATGACGTATCGAAGTGGACTGTTCCCAGCCGTTCCGGCTGGTCCGACGCATGATCATGCTGCGGTGCACATTCTACCCAGGCTGGTGTAAATACCAAGAAGCCCAGGAAACATGCGAAAACAAAGCGCAGCATAACCTGTGTCTCCTCAATCCATGGATCATAGTAGCTGGTCTCGCGCGTTTTGTGCTGGGCGACTTCAGGCCTTAGCACTCATTGAGAGTTCTATCGAACCCTCTTCAGCAGGTGTCTTGGGCATGGTCGACAACTTGAACCTCATGCTCCCGACTGACGATCCAAGCTCGTATGTCGAACTTCATGTGAAACGGGATATTCGGTAACTCGCCTTTATAGCTTTGTGTACGGGCTGAAGAGTCTGCGTGAGAACCATCGTTCCGAGTTCAGCCCCGCAGGGACGCCTGAACTTCAGACTTGTCCAAATTAGGTTTTAGACAGAAAGGAACGAATTGTGATTACTTCTCACTCATACGCACCATGCGCTTTTAACCGCAGGTCCCTCCGGTTAAAAGCCTAATTTTCAGTGGGCCAAAACTTGCAACCTGATTTGACGTTGGCCAAGCGGCCCTTAGTCGAATCAGCCGACTACGTAAGGAGCGGGTGGCAGACGTATTCAATACGCTCAATTGCCCCAGTGCGAGTATGCAATGCCTGTCCATGGACGTATGCGAACCATAGACTCGTCGAACGTCCTGAAAGCAACCGCCCAATGTAAGATGGTGTTCGATCGAGGTTCTTTTATGGATGATCTCGTCAAGAGCACCCGCTCCGCGCTCACTCGCGCCGAACTGCCCGGTATGAGCCTCATAGAACACCTGGAAGAGCTCCGCAAGCGCCTGATACACTCCGCGATATACCTAGCGATCGGCTTCGTGGTCGCTTACCACTTCCGCGAAGGCCTGTATGGCTTCATTCAAGTACCCCTCGACCAACTTCACATTCCATTGAACTTTACCCACCCCACCGATGGTCTGATGCTGTACCTTAAAACCGCATTCGTCGGTGGCGCGATATTGGCCAGCCCTTTCGTACTGTTTCAGATTTGGCTCTTCATCTCGCCCGGCATGTACGCCCATGAGAAACGTTACGTGTGGCCTTTCATGTCCGCGACCATCGGCCTCTTTCTTGCCGGTGCGTATTTTGGATACCGCTGGGTTCTCCCAGGCGCAATCAAGGTGCTGGTGCTTGACTACGGCCACCGGTTCCACCCCATCCTCACGATCGAGGACTATACAGGCTTCTTCCTGGCAATCATTCTTGGCCTTGGCATTGCGTTTGAACTGCCCATACTCATGTTCTTCCTGGCACTGTTCGGTCTTGTTGACGCTAAGTTTCTTCTTCGCAATTTCAAATACGGCGTTCTGGTCATCTTCATCATTGCGGGAGTCATTTGCCCGCTGCCTGACCCATTCGGTATGTGTCTATTCGCCTGCCCCTTGCTTGTTCTTTATTTGCTCGGTATAGGGATGGCTTTCATTGCCCACCCGTCGCGGAGGAGGTCAAAGGTCAAGCCATACAAAGCAGACCTCGGGATGCTGGTCCTATCCCTTCTGAGGTTTGCAGCGCTTCTCAAGGCTCAGCGTGATGCTCGGCGTACGTCCCCTCACGGTTGGAACCCGCCATCTTCCTCACGGGTGTTTACTTCCCTTACGCTCTGAGCCCCGATCCGGGCCGGTGGCCCATAAGCGCTAACTTATGGGGGGTTTTGTCCAAACCCTCGCAAAATCGTCATCCTGAGAGTTTGTGACTTTATTGTCGGGATGACATTTTTCTTGGGTACGCCCACCCGTACCAAAATATGAATTGTCATCCCGACCGGAGCGCCGCGAAGTGGAGGGATCTGCGGTTCTCTCCATCAGGCAACGGATGCACATGAAATCGACACGCTACCCTTTGTCATCCCGAGCGAAGCCGAGGGATCTGCAGTTCTGCAGGCTCGTCCTGAAATGCTTTTCGAGGAAGCGGTCTGGGCTTCGAGGCCCGTAGAGCCGCACAGTCCCCAACATTGTCCGAGCGCCGTAGGCGCGCCACCCAACACCGTGGCACGCGATCAATCGGTGTAGGCGCTCCGTTCAGGATGACGATTTTGTGGCGAGTTGGAAGTTCAAAAAACCAGCGTCTTCTCGGATTTCAATGTCTTCCAAAATAAGTTAGCGCTTATGGGCGGGTGGCCCGGGTCTCGCTTTGGAAACCTGGTGGGTCAAGAGGGCCTGAGTCCGATTTCCGCAGAGGAAGAGCAGCGCATGCTCGCCCCCAGTGTAGTAGGCAGAACCAGTTCGGCTTCCAATGCTTCATCCAGGCTGATTCAACCCGTAGCCGCTCTTTTTCGCCGGTGCAGCAAGATCGGGACCTGGACCTGGCCACTGTTCCATTCTCTCCACTGAGCCTCGTCTCACTGGATTCCGTTGCAGGGAGTCGAGTTTCTCGGCGCTTGCTCTCGGCTAGGCTCCCTCAGTTCATCCCGATGCGCGGTACCTTCCGTAACACGCGGTTTGGCCCAATTGCTGCAAAGGTCAGGGTAGGCTCCTGTATACTTCGAATCGAGCTGTCTTCGCTTCCCCCGCGGCGATTCAGTCGACTCCCAGGCATCTAGACCTGGTACAGACGAGGTTCTATGCGTGGGTCCTTTTCTCTTCCTGCCTTGCTATTGACGTTGATTGCTTTCCCGGGAATGTCTGCGGGTCAGAGCGGAACCGGTACTGCTACTACCACTGTGACCGCTAACCCCTCCACCATCACGGTTGGTGGAACGGTAGGGCTCACTGCAACCGTCCAGCCGGCCAGCACCACTACCAGGCCCACCGGCACAATCACATTCCTGGATGGAACCACTCCGTTGAGCAGTAGTCCCGTCGCCCTGGCGCCGAATAGCTTTGCCAGCGCAACATTCCCGCAGACCTTCGGGACGCCTGACCCTACGTTCACGCCACAGCCGAGTATTGAGAATAAGGGTCCGTATACGGGCGAATTAGTAGGTGATCTGAACGGCGACGGGGTCCCAGACCTCTTTATCTATAATTTCGCAACTCCGTTCTCCACACAGACCTTTACCAGCAACGGGAAAGGCGGCTACAAAGCTGGCGCGGTACAGACGTTCAGCTTTCCTGCTGGCTGTTCCGCCGGCGGTTATGATGTAGTGAGCTCTCCGCAGCTGATCGACTTAAACGGGGACGGTAAGGCCGACATTTTATGCGGAATTCTGGTCGCCTATGGAAATGGAGATGGAACCTTTGCTCAGGCCGTCCCCGTTCCGTTTCTTTCTAGCGGATTCGACACCGCATATGCAGCCGATCTAAACGGAGACGGCAAGACCGACATTCTTGCCGTGCCTACAATCAGTGAGACATTTGGATCAGCGGTTCAATATGCATTTACGGTTTTCCTCAACCAGGGTGGAGGATCGTTCGCATCTGCAGGAACCTTCCCTGTTGCCGCGGTCTCTTATCAGCCGGGCACAGGGTTCTTTCCTCCGATAGTCGTAGATCTGAACAATGACGGCAAACCGGACATAATTTCGCAGACTCTGACTTTCGGTTTCACGCAAGAAGACAACCCCCAACGAAGCGTCGACGTACTGCTGAATAACGGAGACGGCACCTTCGGCACGTATATGCCGGTTACTCTCTCGACTCCTCCAGACAATGGTGGAGGCCCGGCGCCCTACGTAATGGGTTCTGGAGACGTTAATGGCGACGGCAAACCGGATCTTATCCTGACCTTAACGGATACCGCGGCAAGTCTAGATGCCATGGTGCTTCTGGGGAACGGAGATGGAACCTTTCAACTGCAGACTAATCTGATACTGCACGCTGAATTGGGCCTTCCGGCCAACCAGACCCCGGCTATTTCAGTTGAGGATCTTAATTTAGACGGCAAGCAGGATCTAATCTTTGGCAATGGCCAGGTCGCCTTGGGCAATGGGGACGGGACCTTCGTTTTGTCTACCCCGCTTTTTGCCTATCAACCAGAGGAGACGACGCCGCCCTGGGCATTCCCTCTCGTGCAAGTGACGCTTCCCGGCAGCCTGATGCCCTCCCTAGTCTACCTGTTGCCTACTGCCACTCCACCTGCAGTGTCTGTCTTTACCCCGCAAACCAGCAGCTCGGGCGTGCTCTCGCTCACAACCTTGGCCGTAGGAACGCGCACCATCACCGCCCAATATTCCGGCGACGCAAACTACGCCGCGGATACTTCCGCAGCGGTTACGGTTACCGTCAACCAGGCGGTTTCCACCACTGCGGTCACGTCCTCGGTCAATCCGAGTTCGGCCGGGCAGAGTGTAACCCTGACCGCCAAGGTCACCAGCAACGGACCTCCGCCGACTGGCAATGTGACCTTTACCTCTGGATCCACAACGCTCGCCACGGTCGCGCTGAGCGCAGGATCGGCAGTCTACACAACTACGTCATTCACCACGCTGGGCACATTAGCAATCACTGCCTCGTATTCGGGGGATGCCAATACAAAAGCCTCATCGGCAACACTCAGCCAGGTGATTACTGGCCCGACTCTCACGTTGTCACCGTCAAGCATCACGTTTCCCGGCCAATACGTGGGCACTTCAGGCTTGCCGCTGACGGTCACCGCGACCAACCCAGGCACTGCTCCTCTGACCATCACAAGCGTAACCACCAATTCCAAGGACTTTGGCGTGCTCAACGCTTGTGGAGGCAGTCTTGCCGCCGGGTCCAGTTGCGCGATCGGTGTCTTCTTTGACCCCGCGAGCAGTGGGTCCGTCACCGGAATGCTCACCATCTCCGACAACGCCAGCGGGAGCCCGCAAACGATACCACTAAGCGGCTCGGGGCAGGACTTCTCGTTTACTTCTTCTTCATCGACGCAGACAGTTACTCCGGGCTCGACCGCCACGTACACGATCGCTGTGAACCCGATTGCCGGGTTCAATCAGACGGTGGCGCTGTCCTGCAGCGGAGCACCCACAGGTTCTACTTGCTCGTTGTCGTCTAACTCAATCGCGCTTTCAGGTTCTACCCCGGCATCGGTAACCGTTTCCGTGACGACTCTGGGTAACTCTGCCACCGCTACTCAACCACGGAGTCCCCATGGCACCCAAATTCCAATCTTCTTTGCCATTTGCGGCTTCCCAGGGTTGTTGCTCTGGGGCGGCTGGCGTGGAGCCCTGGGCAAGGGGAAAACTTCGGCGATCTGCGGGACGGCGTTACTGGGAATCGTTTGTCTGCTGATGGCAGGCTGCGGCGGAAATAGCAGCAGTACCGGCGGCGGAGGCACACCAGCCAACACCTATACCTTAACGGTGACCGGGACATTTGCCGCTGGCTCTTCCAATCTAACCCACAGTACGAACCTCACCATGGTTGTGCAGTAGCTTGCAGAAAGCGGCCTTGACGAACTGCCTGCGAAATTCTGGCTTCGGCGCGTGGCCCACTCAAGCCCGGTT
>Ga0206939_10290_pt1 | contig 11236 bp, 8 predicted proteins | sample Alteio_BWOrgHeat_10_FD_152921 | JGI IMG/M metagenome (GOLD analysis project Ga0206939, IMG submission 152921) | Enriched cells from forest soil in Barre Woods Harvard Forest LTER site, Petersham, Massachusetts, United States -... | ecosystem: Environmental > Terrestrial > Soil > Temperate forest >... | reverse complement strand
CTGGTCCCTTTGTAATAGACGATGAATTGTTGGTTGACTCGCGGAATGGACATATCCCTCGAATGTGAGCAACGGAATGCTCCGATCGGCATGAAAACTGAATCCGCACCACGCTGAGGCGCCTCTTTCCCAAAGCACTGAACATCCGTGTTTCCATACGCTCCCGAGTGAAGCTGCCGCGGCGAAGCGAGTCAAAACAAATCGCTAAATTTAAATCGTGCGGGCGTCGCGCGAATGATAGGTATCGCGACCTAAAGTAACCAACTAACAATGAAAGGTTTAAATAGCGCGAGCTTCCACGATTGGTTGGATTGGTCTTGTGGTGAATAGGGGAAAGTGTGGAAATCCGCAGTTCTATGTTTTTGTTCCGGCGCTGGCGCGGGCGATTTAAGGAATGGCAAGGCTGTAGTGCGGCTGGGGGATGCTTTTGTTGGTGCCCGTCTGCAAAGCTCTGCGCCAAACCACCGAGATGTGGAGTGATGGCGACGGAATCTGCCGGCCCTCCGGGGTTGATCATCTGTCCTGGGTATTCCGGTGCTGACGCCGTCGGCTTATCTCCTGCGGTCCCCTCCGGGACGCCCGGACCGCGTTCAACCGGCACCACTTTCAATCACACCCCGCTCGCCCGTTGATTTTCCGAGACCTGTTGCGAAGAGGTCGCCCCACCCTTCAACTCGAACCCGTATATTCCACACTCGGACGAAGAGTCGATGTAGCCGCCCCGCCGAGACGGCGGTGTACGGGACAGATGGAGGTTGGCAAACGGTCGAGCCTCTGTCGGGGCGTGGCGGCAGAGCGCCGCGGCTACATCCGGCGCGCAGCGTGTCGTCCAAGCATTCGGAGGGTGAAAATATGCGGGCTAAATCCCTATAAACGAATTGCTTGCGCGAAATTGGAGGTAAAAGCGCTTCGCGCAATCTCGCGCCTGTCTTCATCACGGCGAAATTTCACTCTGAACACGGGAAGGGGCACAAACCTTGCTGTTTTAAGGGATAATGAACCACCTCGAAACAGGGAAAGCGGCCAGCGCTACTCCGTTTCACGTTTTGCTGGTCGAGGACAGCCAAATGGACGTTCTGCTTCTGAAAGCCCTGCTGGCGAAGGATCGCGACACATTCGTGATCCATACGGCAGACTCGATGCGGGCCGCCATCGAGCGACTCCACGAGGGCGGCATTCAGCTTGTGGTGACGGATCTTTGTTTGCCCGACAGCCGGGATTTCCAAACACTCTCTGCGATCCAAGCCGCCGCTGCCGGCATCCCGGTTATCATATTGAGCGGGCTGAGTGACGAAGAGGTCGCCGTCAGGATGGTCGAGATGGGTGCGGAGGATTATTTGGTCAAAGGGCACATTGACCGTCATTCCCTGATCCGGGCGATGCGCTACGGGATCGAGCGCAACCGTCTGAAAAGGGAACTGAATCGTGCCCATGACGAACTCGAGCAGCGCGTGCAGGAGCGCACGTTCGCGCTCGCGAGCGCCACGGCTCAACTCCAGAACACGCTGGACCGGTTGCAGCAGACTCAAGATCAGATGATGCAGCAGGAGCGCTTGAGCGCGTTGGGCCGCATGGCCAGCGGCATCGCCCACGATTTCAATAACGCTCTTTCTCCGATTGTCGCCCTCAGCGAGCAGTTGCTCGATCCCAGCCCGACGGTCCAGGCGAAAGCAGACGAATACCTTCGCCTCATCCACCTCGCAGCCAAGGACAGCTGCGCTGTCGTCGGGCGATTGCGCGAGTTTTACCGCTACCGGGACGCGAACGACGTCTTTACGCCGGTGGCGCTCAACGACCTCATTCGCCATGTGGAACTGCTGACGAAGCCGCGCTGGAAGACGCAGGCGCTCGGGCGCGGCGCCTATATTCAATTCGTGACCGAGTTACAGCCGCTCCCCGCAGTCAGCGGCAACGAATCGGAGCTGCGCGAGTTGCTGACCAATCTCGTATTTAACGCGGTGGACGCGATCCCGGTGCACGGGACGATCACCGTCCGCACTTTCTGCAGAAACGAAGCAGTGATCCTGCAAGTCACCGACACGGGCACGGGAATGACGGACGACGTGCGGATGCATTGCCTGGAACCATTCTTTACCACGAAAGACGATCACGGCACCGGACTCGGACTGGCGATGGTTTGCGGCATCGTCCGCCGGCACGGTGGCGAGATCGAAATCGAGAGCTCTCCGGGAGATGGGACGACCATCACGATCTCACTGGTCACCCATGCTGCCGCGTCCGTTCCGGCGCGCACCAAGCTGGTGCCCAAACCGCCGGAGGGCCTGGCCATCCTCGTCGTGGATGACGAGGAATTGATTCGGGAAGTGCTCGTCGTGGTCCTTTCCGAGGATGGCCACACGGTCGAATCGGCGGCGAATGGCGCCGAAGGTCTGCAAAAGCTCAGTGTCCGTCCCTTCGACGTGGTCATCACTGACCGGGCGATGCCCCGCATGAACGGCGACCAATTTGCCACCGCGGTCCGCGCCCTTTACCCCGGCATGCCGCTGATCCTGCTCACCGGCTTCGGCGATCTGATGTCGGCAGTGGGCGACCACCCCTCCGTTTTCGACGTTGTGGCCAGCAAACCGTTTACGGCGGATTCCCTCCGCGACGCGATCGCCGAGGCGCTGGCGTGCCACGCGCCGGAAACCGCGACACCGGCTGCCTTCCTTGAGCTTCCGAGTCAGGTGATTTGATTCGATTCGACGAGAATCTCGCCGTTTCGGTGACCAAGGCGATCGTCGCTGCCCCGGCAATCACGACCATCCTGGCCGGCGCAACGCTGCGGTCGATGGGAAATAGGTGGAAATAGGGGTCGGAAATAGGGGTCACGGAAATAGGGGTCAGCCGAGAATCATTGACAGGCGATCTCGGCGGCGCCAGACTACAGCTCATGGCTCGCAGTCTTCGCATCGAATATCCGGGCGCATTTTATCACGTGATGGCCCGCGGCAACCGCCGCGAGAAGATCTTTCGTGACGATACCGACCGGCGCTTTTTCCTTCAGACCCTGGCGGATGCCTGCCAGCGCACCGGCTGGCGCGTTCATGCCTGGGTGCTTTTGGACAATCATTACCATTTGCTCATCGAAACCCCGCAGCCCAACCTGGTCGTCGGCATGGGCTGGCTGCAAAACACATACACCCGCCGCTTCAATACGCGGCACCGGCTTTGGGGGCGGCTCTTTGGCGACCGCTACAAGGCGGTGCCAGTCGAGGGTGCCGGCTATTACTACCAGACGCTGCTCGATTACATTCACCTCAATCCGGTGCGCGCCCGGCTCCTCGACGCCGCGCGCGGCCAGAGTGTGCGCGATTACGCCTGGAGCAGCGTGGCCAGCGGCTATGCGTTGCCACCCCGGCGGCGCGCGCCCTGGCTGGCTTGCGCGGAAGCACTCGCGGCGTGCGGCTTTGAAGATGACAGCAGCGGTCGCCGGCGCTTTGTCGACGAACTTGACCGCCGGGCGGTCGAAGAAGGGCGCACGAGTTGTGGCGTGGCGGCTTCGCAAAGTGCGGATGGCCGCCGCAGTCACCTGCGCCACGGTTGGTTTTGGGGAAGTCAGGCCTTTGCCGAACGCTTGCTCAAAGTGGTGGCCACGGGCGCACCAGAACGCTCGCGGAGCACGCACTACCGCAACACCCCCGAACAACAGGCGCACGACGAGAAAACGGCTGAAGAGATCGTGCGGAATGAAATGCAGGCCGAAAACCTTGAGGAGGCCGAACTCCAGCGGTTGCCAGGCAGCGAACCACGCAAAGTGCGGATCGCCCGCGCGGTGCGGCAGCAGACGACCGTTTCCCTTGCTTGGATTGCCGCCCGACTGCGGATGCGCAGCGCGGGTAATGTCTGCCAATGCCTGCGGCGGGAAACTCTCTCGCCTTCAAAAGGCATTGCATGAGACCGCCTGTAAATAATTCTCGGCTGACCCCTATCCTAAATAAATGACCCCTATCCTAAATGTGTCTCTGGCTTGGAACCGGTCGCATTCGGAGGGAGGCCTTCTTCCCGGACCGGTTCAGCCGCCAAGCGGGTATGAAGGTGTTTCGATGGAGCCGCCAAAGCCAAACGCGAATGCGAAACCATTTCCGGAGCATGGACCCGAATACTACCGGGATTTGGCGACTCAAGCGAAGTTGAAGAATAGCGAGCCGAGGCCCGTTCCAACTGAGGCGCCAGCGCTTTCGTCGTCGGTCCCGCCGGGTACCGCAAGTCCCACGCCCGTGATTAAGGGCAAGTCGCCGCTGTGGCCTTGGGTTGCGGGAATCGCCGTTCTAACTGTGATCGCGTTTTTAGCCTTGAAACGCCGCAGGTGATTGGGCGCGGAGGTAGGGGTCAAGGTAGGGGTCAGCGTTTGCGGGGTCAGGTTTGCGGGGTCAACGCTTGACAGTTGACAATACAAACCTGGAAAAACCTGCCGCGTCCGGCTTGAAACTGCGTTTCCCGACCACCTCTTTATCGCCATGCGCAGCCGCTACATCATCCGCGAAACCGGATGCTGGCCGCGCGGGACAAAATTTGTTTGACGGGAAGGAGAGGACGATTGAAATGAATCGGATGAAGCCATGGGTGTTCACTTTTGGACCAAGGTTCGCGAGGCGAGTGGGCTCTGCCTGCGAAGGCCATCTTGTGGAACACGGGCCTGCCGGAGCGGTGTTGCCCGCGAGATGAGAAGCGGTCGCGAAGATCCCACGCCGGCGAGTCAATCCAGCCTATTCAAGGCAAATCAAGGTGGCTCAAGGTAAATCAAGCCCAATTAAGGTAATTTAAGGTGAGGGATTTTTTTTGGCCCTTTGGTGATCCATATGCCGGAAGGGATAGATGCCACAAATATCGAAGGTACGCGCTCCCGCGCCTCCCAAATCCCCTGACTTCGTCTCGAAATCCAAAAGCGCAGTGGCAGGGAATTGGAGACGCGCAGGAGCGCGTCCCTCCGGCGTTCCACTTTCGTTGACGATTGCCCCCTGGAATAAAACGAATGGCGTGAGTCCGGCGACGGGTGGAGAATATCGGTCATGATTCCCCGCCGTTCCTTCCTCCGGACCGCCGTCAGTACAGGGGCACTCGCCGCCTTGGGTGACTTCGGGTTCCTCGCGCAACTGCCCTCCGTTTCCGCGGCGGAAGCGGTGGCCGACACCCACCTCGTGCGATTCCACCCCGAGATCGAGCCGCTCGTGCGCTTGCTCGAAGACACGCCGCGCGAACGTCTGCTCGAAGAAGTTGCCACGCGCATCCAGCGCGGGCTCCCTTATCGGCAGTTGCTCGCGGCGCTTTTTCTCGCCGGGGTGCGCGACGTTCAGCCGCGCCCGGTGGGCTTCAAATTTCACGCGGTGCTCGTCATCAACTCCGCGCACCTGGCCAGCCTCGCTTCGCCGGAATCGGATCGCTGGCTGCCGCTCTTCTGGGCGATTGATAACTTCAAAGTCTCGCAAGCGGCCCAGCAGAAGGAGGGGAACTGGAGACTGGCGGCGGTCGATGAGTCGGCGGTGGTGCCGGGTCACCGGGCGCCGGCGGCTTTCGCCGAGGCCATGGACCACTGGGATGAGGCGGCCGCGGATGCGGCCATCGTCGGACTCGTGCGGAGTAACACGAGCGCCGATGAACTGTTCGAAATCCTTTGCCGTTATGGCGTGCGGGATTTTCGCGAGATCGGGCACAAGTCCATCTACGTCTCGAACAGCTTGCGCTGCCTCGAAGTCATCGGCTGGCAGCACGCCGAGCCGGTGCTGCGCTCGCTGGCTTACGCGCTGCTGGATCACGTCGATACCAAGCAGAATCCCTCGCAAGCCGACCTTCCCGCCGACCGGCCATTCCGCGAGAATCTCACCTTGGTGAAAGGAATCCGCGAAGGTTGGACGGAAGGGAAGCCCAGCTCCGAAGCGAGCGCGGACCTGCTGCAGACCCTCCGCGCGGGCTCAGCGGCAGAGGCCAGCGGACAGGTCGTCAAAATGCTCAACGATGGCGTGGCGCCGCAATCGATTTTCGATGGCCTCTTCAGTGGCGCGGGCGAGCTGCTCATGCAGGCGCCCAGCACCATCTCGCTGCACGCGACCACGTTTACCAACGCCGTCCACTACGCCTGGCATCGCGCGCAAGACGAGGAACTTCGGCGGCTGCTCCTGCTCCAAAACGCGGCGTTCCTGCCGCTCTTTCGCGGCGAGCACAAGGACACTGGCCTGCACATCGACGCGCTCGAACCGCTCGCCCCGAAAGCCAGCGGCGACGAAGCCGTGGCAGAGATCTTCGCGAATCTGCATCACGACCGGCTCGGGGGCGCGCGCAAAATCCTCGCCTGGCTCCAGGACAATCCGGACGCCGCGCCTTTCGCCGCTGCCGCGCGGCGCCTGATCTTCCTCAAGGGGAACAACGCGCACGACTTCAAATTCAGCTCCGCAGTCCTGGAGGATTATGAACAACTCTCTCCGCCCTGGCGCGACCGCCTCCTGGCGGCGAGCGCCTTTAATCTAAGGGGCGCGGATGACAAGGACAATGATCTCGTCAAGCGGACCCGTTCGGCCCTCGGCGCGTAACGCGTCTTGGACACGCTCCTCATTTGCTCAGCCTCGCGAGTCGATCGGCGGGGCAGGGGGAGCGGAATCGCTGCCGGAGATGGAGCAGCCGGCGGCGCGGATCAACTCGGTCAAGCGCGCTTGCGTCACCTTTTCCGGATCGTACTGAATGGCGATTTTGTTCTCCACAAACGTCACTGATTCGACGCCCGGCTCATCGACCAGGGCGGCTTGCGCGGTTTGTTGATTGACCGCGGATTCCAGCCCCTCGACCGTCAGCTCCAAATCCAGCAAGGCCCGCAACTCACGTGGGATAGAGGAAGAAGACGCGTCGTCCATAGGTTCAATTGGCTGCGTTCACGGCATTGCGGAATGCCTCACCGGGTTGTCGCATCCGCGGCGTGCTGTGCGTCGCCGTAGTACTGGCCGCCTTGATAGTGGTTGGGACGCCTCGGTTTGGAATGCTCGGCGCAGCTTGCGCTGAACGCGACTACCGCCACGAGGCAAAAAATCCGAAGGGGCATTCGCATGAAGCAACATCCGCCAGCCCCTTCCAGTCTTCAACCTGGGATGCTTGGCACGGCGATTCATCCAAGCCGCACTGGATCAGGCCTCGCCCCGATCAGGGCACTCGTGATATATAGCGGACGATGAAACTTTGGCTCGGCACCTCAGGATTTCAGTACCCCGAGTGGAAGGGCAAATTCTACCCGGAGAAAATGCCTGCCAGCAAGATGCTGCCCTATTACGCGGAGCGCTTCTCAAGCACCGAGATCAATTACACCTTTCGCCGCATCCCCGCGGCGAAGACCATCGTCGGTTGGGCCGCTCTCACGCCCTCGCACTTCCGCTTCAGCTTCAAGGCGCCCCAGCGCGTCACGCATTTCGCGAAGCTGCGCGGCTGCGCCGAAGTACTCGACGTCTTCGCCGAAGCCATCGCCGTCGGGAAAGAAAAGGCCGGCCCCGTGCTGTTCCAGTTGCCGCCCACCTTCGTGAAGGACGTCGAAGTCTTGCGCGCGTTCCTGGCGGATCTCCCGCCCGGCCTGCGCGCAGCTTTTGAATTCCGTCACGACTCCTGGTTCGACGACGCCATCTTTGACACTCTGCGCGCGGCAAACGCCGCCCTCTGCATCGCTGAAAGCGAAGACCTCGTCACGCCATCGATCCCGACAGCCGATTTCGGCTACCTCCGCCTTCGGCGCGAGGACTACTCCGTGGCTCAAATCCAGCATTGGGCGGCCTTCGTCGGAGAACAGGCCTCGCGTTGGTCCGAAGCGTTCGTCTATTTCAAGCACGAAGAGCGCGCCGTCGGCCCGGAGTTTGCGCGCCAATTCGGCGCGGCGTTTTTCGGAGAAGGCTGAGAGGGCGTCTAATAAGTAGTGATGGTGGCTCCTGCTGATGTAGCCGCGGCGCTCTGTCGCCGCGCCACGCCCCGGCGGAGCGGGGCGGCTACATCTCGCGCTCCGAGCCCCTCGCCCATTTATTAGATGCCCTCTATGGCTCGAAGTCGGGATCGGCAGCGGCGAGGCGGCGTTCGCGGTCGGCCTCATCCGTCCCCTCGTAGACCAGTTGGGCCGCGATCGAGTCTTCGTCGTCCTCGACCGCCGGGCCCACTTTGGGAACCGCGGAACCGTGATCCGCGGGAGCATCATCCCATTCCGTCAACTCCTTCGCCCTGGAATCTAATTCCGGCGCAGTCACATCCGTGGGCGTTTCGTCCGCCATGTCGGCGATCTCCTCGGCGGTCACTTTCTCGTCTTCGTCCTCGTTGCGAGTTGGTTTATTTGCGCTCATATAATCTAGTTCGCACCGTCCCCACGAGGCGGTTGCGATGACTCAGCCGACCAGTGAACAATTTTGAAGGGCCGCGCCATGCCAATGTTTTTTCTAAAAAGTCTCTTGCGCGTCTCAGGTTTGTCCATTATGCATCTCGTCCCTTTCGCGCTCTCTTGGGTTGCACCCACGCTCTCGCGGCTCTGGCTTCGGCTGGCGGCTTCGACGACGGGTGAAGCCAAAATGGAGCCAGTGAAAGGGAATTAAAAGAAAACGCACCGCGCTAAAAACGCGAAAAGACGCGTCCGCGAAGAAAATTGCTTGCGCCGCAAGTGAAACCTCCTAGTGTCCGCGCTCCCCGCTCCCGGCGGTTGCTGCGCAAGGCCCGCCCCGGCGGGTTTTTCAGTCTCTAAATTCCGCACCCAACGGAAGGCGGAGAACGCAGCCGCAGAAACAGAAATTTTCCACTCCAACAGTCAATGCCAACGATCAACCAGCTCGTCCGTAAAGGCCGCTCGAAAGTGACGGTGAAATCCAAATCGCCGGCGCTGGCCAATTGCCCGCAACGCCGCGGCGTGTGCGTGCAGGTGATGACCCGTACGCCCAAGAAGCCGAACTCGGCGCTGCGCAAGGTCGCCAAGGTGCGCCTTACGAACGGGCAGGAAGTGATCGCCTACATTCCCGGCGAAGGGCACAACCTCCAGGAGCACTCGATCGTCCTGGTGCGCGGGGGCCGCGTGAAGGATCTTCCTGGTGTCCGTTATCATATCGTCCGCGGCACGCTCGACGCTCTCGGGGTGGATGGCCGCCGCCGCAGCCGCTCGAAGTACGGCGCGAAGCGTCCGAAGGCCGGCGCCGAAGCCGAAGCCGCCAAAGGCAAGAAGAAGTAAGACACCTCCCGCTCTCAACTTTTCAAACTCTCAACCCTCAACTTTCCGCTCATGTCCCGTCGTCGTCGCGTTATTCATAAAACTGAGAAGCTGGATGGCCGTTACCACAGCCCGGTGGTCGCGCGGTTGATCAGCACGGTCATGAAGAGTGGCAAGAAGTCGCTCGCCGAGCGGATCGTGTATACGGCGATTGAAGAGACCCGCACGGGGACGGATGTGGTGGACCCGCTCGAAGTCCTCAACCGCGCGCTGGATAATGTGAAGCCGCGTCTCGAAGTGAAGAGCCGCCGCGTCGGTGGCGCCACGTATCAGGTGCCGATGGAAGTGCCGCCGGGCCGCCAGATGGCGCTGGCGATGCGCTGGATCGTCGGTTATGCGCAGGCCCGCAAGAATGTGCCGCTCGTGAAAGCCCTCGCGTCCGAGCTGAAGGAAGCCGCCAACGGCCAGGGCAACGCGATCAAGAAGCGCGACGACACCCATAAGATGGCGCAGGCCAACCGCGCCTTCGCTCACTTCCGATTTTAACTTTTTCCCCAGTAACGAAGCCTCAACCCTGACACTACTATGTCCGCCGCTGCTGCTCCCGCTACGACTAATCCCAACTCGCCGAACCGCCAGTATCCGCTCGAGCGGACACGCAATATCGGCATTGCCGCGCACATCGATGCGGGCAAGACGACGCTCACGGAGCGCATCCTTTTCTACACTGGCATGATCCATAAGATCGGTGAGGTGCATGAAGGCACGACCGTGACCGACTGGATGGAGCAGGAGCGCGAACGCGGCATCACCATTACTTCGGCGGCGACGACGTGCTTCTGGCAGCAGCGCAAGGAAGAGGGCGTCTACAAAGCCTTCGAAGCCATCAAGATGCGGGTGAACATCATCGACACCCCCGGCCACGTGGATTTCACGGCCGAGGTCGAGCGTTCGCTGCGCGTGCTGGACGGCGCGATCGCCGTGTTCTGCGGCGTGGCCGGCGTGCAGCCGCAATCGGAAACGGTGTGGCGCCAGGCGACGAAGTACAACGTCCCGCGCATTGCGTTCGTCAACAAGATGGACCGCGTCGGCGCAAACTTTAACAACGCGATCAATGACATGCGCACCAAGCTGAACGCGAATGCGTGGCCGGTGCTCATCCCGCTGGGCGCGGAAGACACGTTGCGCGGACAACTCGACGTTATCAACAAGAAGGCGATCATCTATCTCGACGACGAGAAGATGGGCTCGAACTACAAGATCGAGGAAATCCCGGCGGAGCATAAGGAAATGGTGGACAAGGCCTACCAGGAATTGGTCACCGCGATTTCCGATCTCGACGACGAAATCGGCACTGCTTTCCTCGAGGAAAAGCCGATCACCATCGAAATGCTCAAGGCGGGCATCCGCCGCCAGACCATCGCGAACAAGTTCGTGCCGGTCGTGGGTGGTTCGGCCTTCAAGAACAAGGGTGTGCAGTACCTCGTCGATGCGGTCATCGATTATCTGCCGAGCCCGATCGACATTCCGCCCGCCAAGGGCCAGGACCCGGACAGTGGCGCGCCGATGGAAGCGGTCACGGACGACAATGGGACTTTCTGCTCGCTAGCGTTCAAGCTCTGGACCGACCCCTTCGTCGGCAAGCTCGTCTTCTTCCGCGTCTATTCCGGCAAGGTCACCAAGGGCGACACGATTTACAATCCGCGCACGAACAAGCGCGACCGCATCAGCCGCCTGATCCAGATCCAGGCCGACAAGCGTGAAGACATCGACACGATCTACTCGGGCGACATCGCGGCGATCGTGGGCATCAAGAACGTCACCACGGGCGATACGCTCTGCGATGAAGATCACCCGATCTTCCTCATCCCGCCGTCATTCCCTGACCCGGTGATCTCGATGTCCATCGAGCCGAAGACCAAGCTCGACCAGGAAAAGATGGGCATCGCGCTCCAGCGCCTGGCAGAAGAAGATCCCACGTTCCGCGTGAAGACCGACGAAGACACCGGCCAGGTCATCATTGCCGGCATGGGCGAGTTGCACCTCGAAATCATTCGCGACCGTATGTTGCGCGAATTCAAAGTCGAC
>Ga0206939_10289_pt1 | contig 11305 bp, 8 predicted proteins | sample Alteio_BWOrgHeat_10_FD_152921 | JGI IMG/M metagenome (GOLD analysis project Ga0206939, IMG submission 152921) | Enriched cells from forest soil in Barre Woods Harvard Forest LTER site, Petersham, Massachusetts, United States -... | ecosystem: Environmental > Terrestrial > Soil > Temperate forest >... | reverse complement strand
CATGCGCCGTTGGAATATCGATGAGCTGCCGCAGTTCTGGAACGTGCTCAAAGGCGAAATGAGCCTGGTCGGGCCGCGGCCGGAGCGCCCTGAGCTCATCAAGGTTTTTAAAGAAGAGATCCCGCACTACAACGCCAGGCACCATATCAAGCCAGGCATCACGGGCTGGGCCCAGGTGAACGGGTTTCGTGGGGATACTGATTTGAACGGGCGCGTCCGGTGTGACTTATATTATATAGAGAATTGGGGTCCGCTCCTGGATTTTCAGATCATGCTCATGACGCTCTTCAATAAAAAGAATGCATGCTGAATCCTTGAGAGATGAAAATTGCCTATTTCTTTCATCGTGATGCCGCCAGCCCGTCGGTCCAATCCGGCCGGCCAGCCTCCATTCTCGCCGAGTTCCGTGAGATGGGGGTTGAAATCGAGCCGGTATTCCCGCTGCGGGCCAGGCCGTCCGCAAAGTGGATGGTCAAGAAGATGTGCTACCGTCTGATGGGTCGCTATTATCGTTGGGATCGCGAACCGGAACGCTTGGCTGCCTTTGCCGAGGAATTTCATGAAAAAACATCCGGCAAGGATATGGATTTTATATTCAGCCCCGGTTCCGAGGTGGTCTCCCGGCTTCAAACCGACAAACCGATTACGTTTTGTGCGGACGCAACGTTTGCGAACCTGGTCGATTATTACGAGGATTTCACCAGCATATCACGCGAATATTTGCGACAGGGGCACTGCCAGGAGTCCGCGGCCCTGTCGCGGGCCAGGCTGGCGGTGTATCCTTCCGCCTGGGCGGCGCAGTCGGCCATCGATTTTTACCGAACGGCGCCGGACCGGGTGGCGATCATCCCTTTTGGCGCCAATCTGGGTCGGAAAAACAAACGTGAGCAGGTCTGGCAATGGATTGAGAATCGCCCGCGAAACTGCCTGCGATTCCTGTTTGTCGGCCGGCATTGGCGGCGCAAGGGCGGAGAAATGGTGGTGCTCACCGCCAAGAGGCTGATGCAATTGGGTTACCAGGTGGAACTCGATGTGGTCGGATGCAGCATACCCCGGCACCATCGCGACCTGCCCTGGATCAAGCAACACGGGGTGCTAAATTCCAGCAACCCGGCGCAGATTCATAAGCTCAGCCAGTTGTTTGCCCGCGTACACTTCGTCTTTGTGCCATCCCGGGCCGAGGCCTACGGGATGATCTTTGCCGAGGGCAACGCTTTTGGTCTCCCCGTGGTGACCACGGCCACCGGCGGGATTCCATCAATCGTCCGTGACGGATGGAACGGATTGCTTTTTTCACTTGCCGCGGACGCGGCCGATTATGCCGAAGTGGTGATCCGGTCGTTTTCAGATCGCGGGCGCTATGAACAGTTGTGCCGCCAGGCATTTCAAGAATTCGAGCGCCGGCTGAACTGGCGCACCTTTTGCAATCAATACCTCGAACGGGCAGCCGAGTGCTCTCGCAGACCGGCCAGCAACCGCCTGGCCATAACATATTAGATTATTTTGGCCATGCGCATCGGTTTTCTCGCCAATAAGTTTTTGGATCCACGGAGTCCCGGCTCCTGGTCGGGTCTTCCGTTTTTTACGAAACGCGCGGTCGAGGATTCGGGTATCGAGATGCTGACGATATGGTCCGAGGAAAGCCATAAGGCCGAATGTTGGATCCAGTTTTTTTATTGGCGCCTGCTGCATAGGAAACGTTATTTGAGATACTGTAATAAAAGGCTTTTGCAGGGCTATGCCCGGCAGATCGAGCGCCGTCTGGCCTCGGGTCCTCCGGTCGATGCGGTGTTCAGCGTGAGTACATGGCCGATCGCCTATCTCGAGACGAATTTGCCCGTCGTATTGTGGACCGATGCCTGTTTTGCCGGCATGCTGGATTTTTATGGGTCGTTCACCAATTTGGCCGAACCCAGCATTCAGGCCGGTCACGCCGCCGAGCAACGGGCCTTGGATCGCTGCGCTCGGGTCATTTATTCATCACAGTGGGTCGCACAGACCGCTTTGGAACACTATCGCGTCGATCCGGCCAAGCTTTGTGTCATTCCCTTCGGGGGAAATCTGCAAGAGCCCCCGACTTTCGAACAAGCCGCGGCCATGGTTTCGGCGCGCGATCGGTCCCGGTGCAATCTTTTGCTGGTGGGCGTTGACTGGGAAAGAAAGGGCGCCGACATCGCAGTGGAGGCGGTGGAGGCGCTGCGAGAAGCCGGCTTGGATGCCCGGCTAACCGTCGTCGGTTGCAAACCACCGCCCGCGCGCGGGCTGCCTTCCTCCGTTGAAATAATTCCCTTTATTGGGAAAGAGACCGCCGAGGATCGCCGCCGACTGGACGAAATTTATGGCCGCAGTCACTTTTTTATCATGCCTTCGCGGGCCGAGGCTTTCGGCGTGGTTTTCGCAGAGGCGAGTGCGTTCGGTGTTCCTTGCCTGGCCACCAAAGTGGGCGGGCTTCCGTCCGTGATTACCGATGATGTCAATGGCCGGCTGTTTTCCCTCGGCGCCCGCGGCAAGGAATATGCGGATTATATCCTGAAGTACGTGCGTAACCCGGTCCGATATCGTCAGCTTGCATTGCGGACCGCCCGGGAAGGGACCACGCGGCTTTCCTGGAATGCTTCGGGACGCAAAGTGGCGGGAATACTCGATGCCTTGGTCCATCAGGGAACGGCGGCCGCGTTGGCTGCACGGTCCGTCGAAGCGGCGAAATCCTGAACCATGATGACACCTTCCATTATTTCCCGATCAAATTTGCCAACCGAAAACAGGGAAATGAATGCGTCCATTGGTGACGCTCCGTCCGGCAGTGGGTGGCTGTCGACCTCTGCCTGGATGTCATTCCTGGCGGGGTTTTTCACGGCTTTCACGGTTTCGTTCGTGGGTGAAATGCCGGTCGGTGAGCTTGTCCTAATCGCCGCGGCGGGATGGGCCGTGCTTTGCGTGGTTTTCAACCATACCTGGCCGGGGCCACTATGGCAAAGCCGGTTTTTATGGAGCTTGTTATTCGCACAATTCCTTGCCCTCGGCGGTTATATTTTTTCCGATCTGTACCGGCATAGCTTTCCGCTCGATATGGCGCGTGGTTGGGGCCGCATGGTTTTTCTCGCCATTGATATCGTTGCCATCGCCTATCTCTTTGGCTGCGCGCGACGGAATTTCCTGGTTTTCCTGTTGGGACAATACCTGGGCGCAGTCGCAAGCGCCTTGATCACCGGCCCATTGTTTGGGGACATGTGGAAATTCGGGGTCGGCGCTCCATTAACCTATTTGATTTTTTTCATCGCGCCGTTTGCGGGGGCGTTCGCGACCGTGATCGCGGCCGGGGCCATCGGAGTGGTCCACTTTACGATGGATTATCGCAGCATGGGCGGACTTTGCCTGCTGGTCGGGATGCTGACATTTTTGCAAATAATGCCCCGGCGGTTCCGGCTGTGGCTCGCGCCATTGATGATGATCGTGGCGGTGGGCGCGGTGGTGTGGATTTATGGGCAGACCCAGGGGGACGGGAACCGGGCCACCCGTTCTGACGTCGAACGTACGGCCATGATCACCGCGGCGTTCGAGGCCTTTGAGCAATCGCCGCTCATTGGACATGGCTCATGGTTCAGCAACTCCGATGTCTATGATAATTTCATGCTGATCCGCTCTGCGGCGGCCAAGCAGGCGCATGTGGGTGGCTTTGCCGATCCCAACCAGGATCCAGGCGCGACGGCCCTGCACTCACAAATTTTGGTGGCGCTGGCCGAAGGCGGTTTGTTCGGCGGCTCATTCTTTTTTGTTTTTGGCGCGGGTCTGATTTGGACCCTTTACCAGATGGTGTTCGTCCACCGCTGGCACCGGCTGACTCCGTTCTACACGCTGGTTTTAATCTCAGCACTTTGGGATTTGTTCTGCAGCCCATTTTCCGGGGCGCAGCGCGTGTCCATCGCGATGGTGTGCGGCCTCATCCTCCTGGTGCAGACGGAAGCAATCAGCCCGAGCCCGGCCAGGCCATCCCGCCAATGAATCCATTCCCACGTCTCCGGCGACGCTTTGCCCGGCTTTCTGGACGTTCCAGGGCCGTGGGCCTCTTTTTTGCCACTTCCGTGACAGCCAGGGCATTCGGAATTTGCTGTCAACTTTTGCAAGTTCCCGTTGCGGTGAAATCGCTTGGCACTGAGGCCTTCGGGCTTTGGATGGCCCTGACGAGCGTCGGCACCATGATCATGTTTGCCGACTTCGGCATGGGGCAGGGCGCGCAGAACAAACTTTCCGAGGCCTTTGCCGCCGGAAAGGAGCGGGCGGCGCGGGAGCTTTGCGGAAGTGTCGCGGTTTTCCTCTGCTCATTGGGGCTGCTGCTCGCCGCGGGGGTGGGCTTGATTGTGCCGGCGCTCGATTTTACCGCGCTTTTCAATCTCACCGATCCCATGGTCCAAGCCCAGGCCCCCCGGGCCATCACGGTCACGCTGCTTTTATTCTGCGTGAATTTTCCGCTCGGGCTGGCGCAACGGCTGGCTTACAGCAGGCAACGGGGTTGGATGCACAACATCGCCCAGGCATTGGGCGGAGCTGGTTCGCTCGGCGGCGTCCTGCTGGCTGCGCATTTGCACCTGGGCCTGGCTGAGTTCATCGCCGCCGCGCAGCTCCCATTGATTCTGTCCAACGCCGGGTTGTTGGCGCTGCAGCTCATCCAACTGGGTTGGTTTAATTTTCGCACCGTTCGATTTCACTGGGCCACCATGCGCGAATTGTTGGGGCTGGGCGCCTGTTTCGGCATCCAGCAGGTCCAACTTGTCCTGCTGATTTCCCTGCCGCAGATAATAATATCCACGGGTCTCGGCGCCGCGGCCGTCACGCCATACAATCTGGCGCAGAGAGTCTTTAATCTTTTCGCCATCGTTCAAAACGCGTTCATGCTGCCGCTCTGGCCGGCCTACTCGGATGCGAAGGCCCGCGGGGAATTTGACTGGATTCGCCGGACCCTGTTTTTTTCCCTGCGCGTCACCCTGCTGGGCGTGATCGCGCCGATGGCGGCCGGCGCCTTGTTCGCCCGGCCGATTCTTGCCTTATGGGTTGGCCGCCACGCCGCGCTTCCATCCGAATCATTGGTCTGGCTGCTTTTCCTCTGGAATGCGGTATTTTTTCTGGAGCAGCCGTTCGGATATATGCTGGCGGGCATATCGGAAGTACGACGGCTGACTTTTTATGCCGTGGTCAGCATCGTGGCGAGCGCGGGCCTGATGTATTTGCTGGTCCAGCGTCATGCCCAGGAAGGCGTCGTGGTTGGGATGGTCGTGGGATTTCTGCCTTACCTCTTCCTCGGCAATATCGCCGAAACCGTCCGGGTTTTTCGCCAGATGCGTGGCCAGCGGAAGCCCCACCCCGCTTTGGCCAAGCCACGGCCCGTAACCCTGCAAGCAGACTGTCTTTATGAACCTAACCAGCGCTGACCAAGGAGTGCTCCATTCTCAAGGCGACGGGGCCGACCTTGCCCGGATTCGTAAAGTGCGGGTGACGCAAATCTGCACCACAGCCGTGAACGGCGGGGCGGCCAAGGCCGCGCATCGTTTGCACCGCGCACTCGCAAAGGAAGAAGTTGAGTCCCGGATGCTGGTGGCGCAGCGATGCAACGCGGACGAGGACACGGTGGAATACAATCCGGTCAAACCGGTGCCCGCCGCCATTGGCCGCGCGTTTTTCCGGCTGAACCGGCGCTGGCATCGTCCCCGATTCCGAAAGGCCGGCGCGTATTTCACTCCTGAGTGGACGCTGACCGGATGGCGCCTGGCCTCACAATTACCTCCCTGCCATCTCGTGAATCTGCATTGGGTCGCCGATTTACTCGACTATCGCACGCTGCCACAATTGACCGAACGGGTTCCGGTCGTCTGGACCTTTCACGACATGAACGCGTTCACCGGCGGCTGTCACTATAGCGGAACATGTGAACGTTATGCGCAGCAATGCGGAGCCTGTCCGCAGCTAAGAACGTCATCCGGCGAGAACGACATGACCCGGCGGATATGGAATCGCAAGCAGCGGATTTTCGCGCGCATTTCCTCGGAACGATTTACCATCGTTTGCCCAAGCCGCTGGCTCGCCGGTGAAGCGAGCCGAAGCACTTTATGCCAGCGTTTTGATACGCGCATCATTCCCAATGGGATCGATCCACACGACTATTATCCCGTTGAACAAACCGACGCCCGCCGGCGATTTAACCTGCCGGCGGGGGCCAGGATCGTGTTATTCGTGGCCGAGCAAATCGAAGATCGCCGGAAAGGGTTTCGTTTTCTGCTGAAAGCGCTGGATGCCATCCGGGCGATCCCTGGCCTGCTGCTGGTGACGCTGGGGCGTGGTGATACTTCCATCTTGTCGGGTCCTCTTTTCCGGCATTTGGGGCCCGTGCATGACATCGAGAGTTTGCGGTCAGCCTATAGCGCCGCCGACGTTTTCGCCATTCCTTCATTACAGGATAACCTGCCTAACACCGTTCTTGAGTCGATGGCCTGCGGCACTCCCGTGGCCGGCTTCGACGCCGGAGGGGTCGGCGAGGCCGTCATCGACGGGCAGACTGGTTTGCTTGCCGCAACCGGCGACGACACCGCCTTTGCCATCAACCTGCGCTCAATCCTGGAGGACGAGGGGCGGCGGCGGGCACTCGGCGGTGAATCACTGGCCCGGGTCGAGCGGGAATTTACCGTAACCCTGCAGGCTAGCCGCTACGCCGCGCTATACCGGGAAATCCTGCAAGCCCAATCCGCCGCCCGCTGGCAGGCTGTTGAAAAACTCTGCTGAACCGCGGAACTGATTCAAACGATAAAATGAAAGGGTATGAAAAATTTCTGCTGGCCTGGGTGTCGGCCGCAACCGCCGTGCTCTCCTGCGCAGCCCAGGCGCCTCCGGCCATCGAAGACCAGCGATTCGGCGTCATGACCCATTTTGCGCAAGGCTGGGATCCATCATGGATCCCGCCGATCGCCCAAGGCGCGGTGCCCGAAGTGCGCGATGAACTGTACTGGCAGACCGTGGAACCAGAAAAAGGAAGGTTCGTTTTTCCCGATCCATATGAACGCTACATGGCCGGACTGAATAAGAACAATATCTCCCCATTGATTGTCCTAAGCTTCGAAAACAGCAATTACGACAATGGGCTGACCCCGTATACCAACGACGGAATCGAGGCCTACGCCCGTTATGCCGTGGAAGTGTTGCGCCACTATGGGAAGCAGATCAAAGCGGTGGAGATATGGAATGAATATAATGGGACTTTTTGCAAGGGGCCGGCGGCCCAGGATCGGGCCGGGACTTATTTGTTGATGTTGAGAACGGCCTATGCCGCCATCAAACGGGAACGGCCTGATGTGATCGTCGTCGGTGGAGCCACCAGCGGCATTCCGATGCCTTACTGGGAAGAATTGCTGGCGGGAGGCGGTCTGGCCTTCATGGATGTCCTGTCCGTGCATCCCTATCGTTATGACTCGCCGCCGGAGGGCTTGGAAACGGACCTCGCGGCCTTTCAGGACCTGGTCAAAAAATACAACGGTGGAAGGCCCAAGCCCATCTGGGTGACGGAAATCGGCTGGGGCACAAAGCCCAGCACGGCGGTGGGCGACCTGGCGATCGACGATGAGGCCCAGGCCAGATTTTTGGTGCGAGCCTATGCCCTGCTCCTTTCCTCGGATGTTCAACGCATCTACTGGTATTTGCTCCGCGACTATCAACAATTCAACATGGGCCTGATCCGTGACGATGCCAGGCACTCGCCGAAACCGGCCTACGTTGCGATGTCGACGATGATTCAGCAGCTCCGCGGTGCGAATTTTGTCACGCGTGAAAAAACGCCGGACGACATCTATTCATTGGTGTTCGCCCGCCCGTCCGGCGAGGAAGTCCGCGTTCTCTGGGCGCTAAGACGGGTCGCGATCGCGGCCAGCGGAGCGACCAAAGCGGTGGATATAAACGGGAGGCCCGTCGAGTTCACCGGCCAATTGCACATCGACGATTCCCCGGTTTTTGTGACCGGCCCGCTGCAGGGGCTGCCCTCGCCCCCCGCCGCGAAGGAGATCGTGCTGGCCGATTCACTGCGGGATTTCTCATCCGCACAGGGAAATCCGTGGTCTTATGGCGTCTTCATGGGCGGCTCCACGGCCTTCATCCCGCTGCCCAATTATGTCATCACGGATTGGGTAAAGACCTGGACCGGCCAGTATCCCTATATTTCGCTGACCGCGAGTGATCAGCATCCATCCGCGGCGGGTGCAACCCCGGTTTCCGCGGTGCGCCGTTGGCAAGGCAACCATGCCGGTCCGGTTCGGATTGCCGGCCACTTCCGCTGCGGGACGCAGGGCGATGGCGTCGGTGTGAGTATTTTTGTGGATGGCCGGCGGCGGTTTAGAAAATTACTTGGAGGCGGGAATGGAAACCCGGTCGTGGAGTCGTTCGATTTTGTCCAGACCGTGCGTCCGGGCACGGTCATCGATTTCGCCGTCGATCCCGGACCGGGGGTGGACATCAATTTTGATGCCACGACGGTTTATGCCACCATCAGCAAGGAGGCCCGGTGATGTCACACTATCGGCGCATTTTAGTGGTCACACCGACCCTCGGCAATTCCGCGTTTCTGGATAAAACCATGCACTCGGTGGAGACACAATTGCTCGATATCCTGCATGTCGTTTCCGCGCCGGCGGAAAAGCAACAAGCCCTGCAGCTGCGTTTTCCTCATGCCCGGGTGGTGCCGGATGCCGGGAAATCAGGCGGCATTTACGGCGCGCTCAATGCCGCGCTGACCAAAATCACGGACGGATGGGACTGGTTCACTTATATCAACGACGACGACCTGCTGCTGCCTGGATTCAGTGAGGTTTTTTACCGGCATATGCGCTCGGTCGCAGCTGAACCCGTGATTTACGGGGACGTGGAATTGATCGATGAAAACGGCGGAGCCATCTCCCGTGTGACCACCGAACGCAACCCGGCGTGGATTCCCGCCTTGTTGCAGCAAGGCATCAGCCCGCTCATGCAGCAGGGTACGCTCTTTCGTCGCGACGTCGTCCGCCGACTAAAGGAATTTGACCTCCGCTATCGGCTTTGCGCGGATCTGGATTTCTGGCTGCGCGCCTATGTGGCGGGCGCCAAATTCCGCTATTATCCAAAGCGCGTGGCCCAATTTCGCCTTCGCTCCGGCCAGCTGTCAGGCAACACCGTCGCGACCCAGCACGAACAGGATGAAATTGTGCGACGGCATTTGCCGGTTCCCGTCGCCGCGTGGAGTGTCCGGTTCGCCCGCTGGCGTTATCGCGCATGCAATCTGCCCCGATATCTGGAGAGAACGCGCGCCCGGGGATTTCGCACCAGCTATCAATTGCTTCAGGGCAACCCTGTCCGACGATGAACCGTGAATCACTCGAAGTCGTCATTCTGAACGATTACGCCTCTTTAACGGGCGGATCCACCGCGGTTGCGCTCGCCTCGGCGGTGGGCCTGGCGGCGCGCGACCTGGCGGTGACCTTCTTCGCTTCCGTCGGGCCCGTCGCGCCACCACTGGTCGGCGTGCCCAATTTGAAAGTGATCTGCCTTGGGCAGCCGGAACTCGTGAAAAATCCAAACCGGCTGCAGGCCTTTGCGAGCGGGTGGCGAAACACCCGGGCCCTGCGGGCCCTGCGCCAAGTCCTCTTGACTAAATCTCCCCGGAAAACGGTGGTTCACGCCCACACGTGGAGCCAGGCGCTGTCGCCGTTTGCCCTCACCGTTGCCAGGGAGATGGGTTTCCCCGTGGTCGTCACGCTGCACGATTTTTTTATCACCTGTCCCAGCGGCGTGTTTTTTGTGCATCCCACGCGCGAGATTTGCCGGCGGACGCCGCTTTCGCGATCATGCTGGTGCTGCAATTGCGATCGGCGGAATTATGGCCATAAGCTCTGGCGCAACGCCCGCAGCGTGATTCAGAACCGGATCCTGAAAATCCCGGATAAAGTTTCTTATTATATCGGCGTTTCCGACTTCAGTTTAAAAATCATGCGGCCTTACCTGCCCCGGGCGACGCCGGTCAGGGTGATCAGAAACCCCGTCGATTGCCTGAAGACCGAACCTGCGCCCGTGGCGGAAAACAGGGACTTTCTTTTCATCGGTCGATTTTCAAACGAGAAGGGCGCCGTCCTCTTTGCCCAGGCGGTGCAGGCATCCGGGGTGGCCGCGACTTTCATCGGCGACGGAGCGCTCATGCCAACCGTGCGGTCCATCTGCCCTCAGGCCCGTTTCACCGGCTGGCTACCGCCGGAGAAAATCCGCCCATACCTGCGGACCGCCCGGGCCCTGGTTTTCCCACCTCTTTGGTATGAAACACTCGGGCTGGTTGTCATTGAAGCCGCGGCCGCGGGTGTCCCCGCCATCATTTCGGACCAATGTGCCGCCACGGATTATATTCGCCACGGGGTTAACGGACTTCATTTCGCCCACGGTTTGGTGGAGCCGCTCAGCCGGCAAATGATGGAGTTAGATGCAAACCACGGCCTGGCCGCCCGCCTGGGCCGGGCGGCGCACGACTGGTACTGGAGCAACCCCTGGACTTCCAACCGTCATGTTTCCGAGCTGCTCGAAGTTTATCAAGGACTCACCGGGCCGTCCACGCCCGCAGCCCAGAAAGGAGCCTGCCATGAAAGTGTTGGTCGTCACTGAACCGGGAGTTGATGGCGTTTTCCGGTACGTAGAAACCCTCTGTCATTATTTGGTCGACCAGGGGATTGAGGTGCACCTGGCCTATTCCGACCGGCGGGGAAGCGATTGTCTGCCGAAATTGGTCGCCCTGGTCGAAGAGCGCGGCGGTTTAACCGTGAACCTGCGCACCTCGAACCGGCCGGCCTTTTCCGATTGGGGCGCGTTTTGCTCACTGCTCAAACTGGCCCGGGCCGTAAAACCTGATGTCATCCACAGCCACAGCTCGAAGGCCGGGTTTCTGGCCCGAGCCCTGCGCTTTTTTGGAGTCAAAGCCGTGCAATTTTATCATCCCCATGCCTATGTGGGCATGCGCCCGATACCCGGGCGGCTTGATTCAGTTTATAATATGATCGAAGCTGTCCTTGGACGGACGGCTTATACCATCACGGTCTCGTCGGCGGAAAAATTATTTGCCTGTGAGCGTTTGAAGATTCCTCCGTCGCGTGTTTTTCTCAAGAAAAACGGCGTCGATACCGATTTGTTCACGCCGGCCTCGCCCGGGGAAAAATTCCGGCTGCGTGAAACCTTGGGGCTGCCGTTGCGCCAGCCGATCCTGGGTTTCATCGGACGCTCCTCGGCCCAGAAAGATCCCCTCACCCTTTACCAGGCTTTT
>Ga0206939_10288_pt1 | contig 11370 bp, 7 predicted proteins | sample Alteio_BWOrgHeat_10_FD_152921 | JGI IMG/M metagenome (GOLD analysis project Ga0206939, IMG submission 152921) | Enriched cells from forest soil in Barre Woods Harvard Forest LTER site, Petersham, Massachusetts, United States -... | ecosystem: Environmental > Terrestrial > Soil > Temperate forest >... | reverse complement strand
AATCCCGATCACCGTGGCGCCTCGCGCCTTGGCCAATTGCACGTGTAACTGCCCCGTAACCCCCAGACCTAGCACCGCCACGGTTTCGCCCGGGAAAATATTGATCTGCCGTTGTGCGTGCAGGCAGGTGGTCAGCACTTGGATCAGAGGCGCCGTTTGATTGTCGATCGACTCGGGCAGGGGGAAGACGTGGCTTGCCGGTGCCGTCACGTATTCGGCGAAGCCACCATTCGCGTCGCGGCCGAGCAGCATGCCGTTAGGACAGAGGTGCGTCTGCCCAATCCGGCAGTGGAAACAGGCGCCGCAGTAAAGTTCCGGATCGATGATCACGCGATCGCCGGGCCGCACCGTGGCGCCTTCCCCGGCTTCCACGACCTCGCCGATCATTTCGTGGCCCATGATGCGCGGATACCGCACCGGAATGGTGCCGCTGTAGATCTTGTAATCGGTGCCGCAAATGCCGCTGTACGTCACGCGGACCAGCACCTGGCCGTCGCCTATCGTCGGACGCGCGACCTCGCCCACGGCCAGTTCGTTCGGCGCGCTCAGGACCATTGCCTTCATAAATCTTCTCCCCAAGCCAAGCCGTTAGGCCCGGCCTGCACCTGGCGCTTGTTCCGATTTCATTTTCAGAACTTCGGGATTGACGGGATTTCGCGGCGCTTCGCCTTTGAGCACGCGGACCACTTCTTCCGCCGCCTTGGTTTGCAAATCGACCAGGGACTCCTCCGAATAGAAGCTCGTATGTGGGGTGATGATCACGTTGGGCCGCCCAAAAAGCGGCGAACCCGACGGCGGCTCCTTAGGCATGACATCCAGCGCCGCGCCGGCCAATTGCCCCGCGTCCAGCGCCTTCGCGAGTGCAGCTTCGTCCACAATGGGGCCGCGCGCCGTATTGATCAGATAGGCCCCCGGCTTCATCTGCCGAAAAACATCGGCGTTGAACAGACTTTGTGTCTCCGTAAGAAGCGGGCTATGAATCGAGACGTAATCGGATATCTTCAGCAGTTCCGCAAATTCCACTCCTTGCACGCCCGCCCGCTCGAAAATATCTTTCGGAATATACGGATCGTAACTCACCACTCGCATCCCAAAAGACTTGGCCTTGGGCGCCACCAATTGCGGAATTCTCCCGAACCCCACCAACCCCAAGACGGTTCCCCGCAGGCGATGAATGGGCACCACCGCCGGCATTTCCCAGCGGCCCGCATGCACCATGGAATTCGCCAGTGGGATCTTGCGCACCGCGGCCAGCAGCAGCGCCATGGTGTGATCGGAGACTTCGTCGATGCAGTAATCGGGCACTTTCGTGACCACGATGCCACGTTCCGTCGCGGCTGGAATATCGACGTTATCCACTCCGATTCCAAACCGCGAGATGATCCGGCAGCGCGTCATCTGCCGGATCATCTCTGCGGTGATTTTAGCGTACGTGGCCAGCAGCGCATCGGCATCCTTGGCCACCCGCATAATCGCGTCGGCATTGGGCTCCGCGGCCAAGTGCAGCTCCGCGCCGATCTTGGACAAAACGGCGCGGGCCGGGTCCAGGTTTGGAAATACGGAGTCGGAAACGGCTACCTGTAGTTGCGCCATTTAACGCTTCATGGCCTCTTCCATGTGTTCCATACGCGTGAACACCACCGGTCCCTTGCCGGAGACGAGCACATTCTCCTCCAGCCGGCAGGTCTGTTCGAGCTTGGGATGTCCTGCGAAGGTCTCGATCGCGAAATACATGTTCTCTTTGATCTCCGCGGGATACTTCAGCGAGTACGCCCGGGACATCCACATGCCCTCGTAAAGCGTAATTCCGATGCTGTGGGCGAATTGCTGCAGCGTTACTGTGCCGTATTTGTCGTCGTCGTATTCCGGAAACGCCGCCGCCACATCCGCGGTAGTATTTCCCGGACGCAGCTTTTCGAGCCCCGCATACATCGAATCGTACACTTCCTTGTACAGATCAATCTCCTTCGGCGTCATCTTCAGGCCCTGCGGTCCGCCGCACTTGAAGCAGCGCACGAAATCGATGAAGTACCCCGAAGGCCCCACTGCGTTGATGTCTACGATCACCAGATCTCCCTGCCGGATCAGCTTGTCGGTGGCCCAGCGGCGGTACGGGCTGGTATTTCCTCCGGACGCCACGATGATGTCGTAAATGATCTCGCAGCCGCGCTCCAGCATGAACTCGTGCACCTTGGCCTCGATCTCGCGCTCCCGGACTCCGGGCTTGAGCCACTCGTATTTGATGCGCCACATGGCCGCGTCGCCGATGCTGGACGCCTGCTTTAACAATTCGATTTCATCCCGCGTCTTCACCACGCGGGCCTTCGAGACGGCCGGCCAGCCGTTCACGATTTTCAAGCCGTGCTTCTGGAACGCTTCCAGGGCGGGCATGTCCAGGTTATCGATGCCGATATTCTCTTTGGCTAGCCCGTTTTCCTTCAGCACCTCCACGACGCTATCGGCCATGCGCCCCGCCATGAATGGCACAGCGCCTTCAGCCCACTGCCAGGTAATCGCGGGACGGATGCGGCCTTCCATCCAGGGCAGGTCGATCTTGGCGCACTGCAAATCCGACCCGGCCGTTTCGAAAAGCACCGGCTCGCCGCCATTGGGCACCACCGCATATCGGATGTTGATGTTGTATTTCCAATTTCCCTGATACGAAGCCGTTGCGTAACGTATATTCGCTCCGGCAAACAAGACCAGCGCGCCCAAATCCTGCGCGACCATCTGTTCCTGCAGCTTCGCCAGGCGTTCTTTTCGCAGCCGGTCGAAATCCACTCGGTATTGCCAGTCCGCGCCCGTCTGGCTGTAAAGGCGTCGCGGATCCCACTCGTGCGGTTGGCCGATGAAGCTCGTGTCCAGCCGCGAGCCGTTCACGGATGCCGATGCTTGCGCAGCCGCCTTCTTCGTTTTCGATATCTGTTCCGTTTTTGCCATGTAACTTACACCATCCTCATCGATGAATTCAGGCAGGCTAAGATTCTCCTGTGATAGGAACAGCTCTCAGGCGAGCGATTCTTCAGGGGATCAGCGCCAAACCCGTAAACTTGACTTCCAGACTTACTCCAGCAAAAGCGCCATCAAAAAGGGCACGTAAATATACACTGCCGCCCGCTCGCCAGTCCATCAGAAGTCAGCGCTCCGCCGGCAGGCGATATTTTCACATTTGCTCCATTCTGATTTCGGATTTCCTCGTACGTGCAGGGGGCTTGCCTGTTTCGGGCGGCGCCCGAATTTCACTGATCAGCTAGCGCCTGAATTCAGGCGCCCATCAGAGACCGCGTTTTACTGCGCGACCGGCTGGCCGCCGGCTGGCGGCACGCCAGTTCCAATCTGCCTTGGCTGCTGCTCACGCTTCGCCTTGATTGCGGCGTAGACCTTCTCGGCCGTGGCAGGCAGCGAGTGGATGCGAACGCCAACGGCGTTGTGAATCGCGTTCAGGATCGCCGCTGCCGTGGGCACCAGTGTTGGCTCGCCCACGCCCTTGGCCCCGAATGGGCCGGTCGGGTCGTAGCTGTCCACGATATCGACCTCTACCTCGGGCATGTCCAGGGAAGTCGGCATAATGTAGTTCGTAAGGTTTGGATTGATCTGCCGGCCGTTAGCGTCGAAAAGGATCTCCTCTTCGAGCGCGAATCCAACCCCCATCGAGATGCCACCCTCGACTTGACCCTCCACCAGCATTGGGTTGATGGCCGTGCCACAGTCGTGCGAGGCCACCACGCGGAGCACCTCTACTTCGCCCGTCTCGTCGTCCACGTCCACTTCCGCAATCTGCGTGGCGTAGACGTAAGTGCCGAAGGGCTTGCCCTGCCCGGTTTCCGGGTCCAGCGCGACTGTCTCGGGATTGAAAGAGGCGCTGCCGATCGGCGGCTCTCCCGTGACTAGGCGGGCATGGTTTGCCACGTCTCCGATGTGCACGTTGCGCTGCGGGAAGCCCTTCACGATAATTTTATGGTCCTTGGCTTCCAGCTGGCTGGGCTTCACACCAAGCATCGGCGCGGCCACATCAAACAGGATCTTCTTGCATTTTTCGGCCGCAAGCCTGGCCGCATTACCTGTCACATAGGTGGTGCGGCTGGCAATCGCTCCGGTGTCCATGGGCGTTGCGTCCGTATCCGCAGAAACCACGTGCACGTCATCGGTAGCGATGCCCAGCTCCTGTGCCGTGATCTGCGCCAGGATCGTCAGCGAGCCCTGGCCCGTCTCCACCGTACCCGTCAGCAGCGTTGCGGTGCCGTCTTCGTTCATCTTGACCACGGCAGAGCTCGGGTTAGCGGCTACAGTGAAACCGATCGGGTACCACATGCAGGCCATGCCGCGTCCGCGTCGTTTCATGATCGCCCGCCATTCGTTTTCGCGCTCTCATTGCCATTCGTGTTCCAACCGAAGCGCTTCGCAGCCTGCAAGAGCGACTCCTTGACCACTACGCTATGCAGCTTCTGGCTGGTTGGACTCAACGAGCCTTCCTCGAACACGTTGAGCAACCGGATCTCCAGCGGATCGATATTCAGGGCGGTGGCGATATCGTCCATGTGCGATTCGTAGGCATAGCAAACCTGCGGAGCGCCGAATCCGCGCATGGCCCCGGTCATCGTTTTGTTCGTGTACACGACGAATGCTTCCACATACAGGTTCTCGATGTTGTAAGGTCCGGCGGACAAAATGCACGCCTTGCCAAGCGTTGTTTCGCTCCAGGAGCAGTAGGCGCCGCCATCGAGCACCAGGCGTATCTTGCGTCCCAGGATCTTGCCCTGCTTGGTCACGCCGGTCTTGTAGTCCATGACCAGCGGGTGTCGCGTCGTCGAGGCGATGAACTCCTCAACTCGGGTGAAGGTGCACTTGACCGGCCGCCCCGTCTTCTTCGATAGCAACGCCAGCGCCGGCTCCGTGGTGATCTCGTTCTTGCCGCCGAAATTCCCGCCCACGACGGTTGCCACCACGCGAATGCGGCTCATGGGTATCCCCAGGGTCCGTGATATATCCGCCCGGCCCAGCGTGATTCGTCCCAGGGTTGAATAGAGGGTTACACGGCCGTTCGCGTCCCATTGAGCGATTGTCGCGTGGGGCTCGAGGGGCACATGCTCTACCATCTGCGTCCGGAAAGTCCCCTCGAAGATATGGTCGGATTCCGCGAACGCCTTTTCCACGTCGCCCTTCTTGATGACCTTGTGCCCGTATACATTGGCGCTTGGTGCATGCACCCCGGGCGTTTCTAATTTCAATGACTCCAGCGGGTCCAATACCGGAGTCAGCATTTCGTACTCCACCTTGATCTTGTCCAGCGCCTCGGTGGCAATCTGCTCGGTTACCGCGGCTACCGCCGCGACGCCGTCGCCCGCGTGGAACACGCGCGTATCGGCCAGCACCGGCTGATCCTTCAACGACGGCCCGAAAGAGTTGCAGGGAATGTCGCGGCCGGTAATCACGGCCATAACTCCCGGCATCGCTTCGGCCTCTTTCGTATCGATGCTCTTGATTCGGGCGGAGGCAACGCCCGCCCGCTTGATCTTGGCAAAGAGCATGTTGGGGAAATACATGTCGTCGATGTATTTCGTCTGTCCCAGACCGTGCAGGCGGCCGTCTGCGCGAGTCGCCCGCTGGCCTACCGCGGGAGTCTGCTGGCGGCCCTCCGGGACCACCACTTCGAGCGGAAAGGTCACCAGCGGCGCGATTGTCGGCGGGCGGAGTATCTCCGGCTGTTCCAGTACATCGGGTTTATCGGCGACTTTCGTGTTCTGTGCCATGGTTAGGCTCCTTCGCGCAGCTTAAGCGGATTTCATTGCCGGTTCACCGCGTAAGTTGCTAGCGGCAACCTGGATCGCTTCAATCATCTTCGCGTACCCAGTACACCGGCACAAGTTTCCGCCCAGCGCGTCGCGAATCTCCTGGGTCGTTGGCGCGGAGTTCTCGTCGAGCAGGGCCTTGGCCGACATGATGATCCCCGGCCCGCAGAAACCGCACTGCAGCGAACCGTAATCTTCGAATAATTTCTGCAGCGGATGCAGGTGGTCGGCGGTAGCGAGCCCCTCGATCGTTAGTACTTCCCGGCCATCCACCTGGCCCACCAGCATCAGGCAGGAGTTGACCGGCTTGCCGTCCACGATCACCGTACACGCCCCGCAATCACCCACGTCGCAGCCCAGCTTCGCGCCCGTCAGATTGAAATTGTCGCGCAAGAGCCTGAGCAGCGTAGTTTCCGGAGGTGCCGACGCACTGCGAGTCTCGCCGTTAACTTTGAGTGTTACGTTTACCATTTGATGTCTCCAGTCGCTTGGCCTGCGCCAGGGCATAGGCCCCTTCTATGGCTCGCTTGGTGAGTACCGCGACCAAATTCCGCCGGTACTCCGCGGAAGCGCGAAAGTCGCTGATCGGCTTCGCGTCGCCTACGGCGACGCGGCCCGCCTCCGCCATGGCTTCCGGACTGACTGCGCGGCCTTCCAGATAAGCCTCGGCTTGCGGTGCGCGGATCACTTTCGGAGCCACTGCGCCCAGCGCGATTCTCGGGGCCTTGAAAATGTTTTTGTCCCAATCGATCCACACGCTCGCCGCTACATTGACAAGCGCAAGCGCCTGTCCTTTGCGCAGGCCGAACTTCAGGAAATGCGTGGGCTTGCCGAGATTCTGCTTGGGAATGATGATCTCCGCGAGCAGTTCATCGGGCTTGAGAATAGTTTTGCGGGGACTAACGAAAAATTCGCTCAGCGGCATCTGCCGCCGGCCCGCATTCCCTGCCACGGTGACTTGCGCCTCGAGCGCCATCAACGTCGGCCCGCTGTCCATGGACGGCACGGCGGTCACCAGATTACCCCCCAGCGTGCCCAGATTGCGGGTCTGTACCGCCCCTATCGTGTGCGCCGCATCCACCAGCGCCGGGAACATGTCCCGAATGATCGGTGAGCGCATGATTTGCGAGTGGGTGACCAGGGCGCCGATCACCAATCCTTGTTCGGTGATCGTAATGTTCTTGAGGTCGTCGGCGCGCGAAATGTCGATAACTACATCAGGCCCATGGGTGGAAAACTTGAGGTCGGCCAACAGGTCGGTGCCGCCGGCGATGATTTTGACCCTCGCAGTCGCGGCGTGCTCGGTGAGCAGCGCTACCGCATGGCTGGAGCTCTTGGCGGCGAAAAATTCGAATGCTCTCATGCTTCTTCTCCCAGCGCCTGTGGCTGGACGATGCCTAGCAGGTCAAACAGGATTCTCGCTAAGCTACCATGTTCCCACGCACACCGCAATAGCGGCGGGCTCGATGCATTTGATTTCTAGAGCTTTGAGAGTACGGGCGCGTCTGCAGCAAGCCCGGTTAGTCGGCGGCCACGGCTTTGCGGCGTGATTTCGGCAGGGACGGCGCCGCTGCCGGTGCAGTCTCCATGGGCAGGCTGAAACGGCGGATTTTGTCGTAGGAATATAGCGCGCTCGCCACTGCTCCGGCGGTCGCCACACACCCGATTTCACCCACGCCCTTTGCGCCGTAGCCGCCTACTTCATCCGGTACTTCGATCAGGATGATATCCACCTTCGGCATGTCTTTGGCTCGCAGAATACCAAGGTCGCGCAGCAGCAGCGAATCCGGCACGCCGTTGGTCGTTGGGAAATTCTCAGTCAGCGCATATCCCAGGCCCATGTGGACGCCGCCTTCCATCTGCTCCGCGCAGAGGCGCGGGTTGATCGCCCGGCCGACGTCATGTGCCGCGATGACGCGCTCGAGCCGGCCATCGTCGTCGAGAATCACCACTTGCGTCGAATAACTGAAGGTCAAATGCGTCGTCGGGTTTTTCAGCGCCGCGGGAGTGCCGGGCTTCGTGGTGAAATCACAAGCGTAATCGCCCGTGTATTCCCGGCCGGCGAGTTGCGCGATGGGTAGCTCCTTGAGGTCAGCCGCCAGCTTGGCCGCCGCACGTTGTGCCGCGGCGCAACTGAGCGTGGTCGCGCGGGACGCCCACGTCTCCCCGCATTTGTTGCCCATCTCCTCGTTCCAGATGACGTCGATGGTCTCCGGCGGCAAACCCGTCTCCTCGCACACGGCTTGTCGAGTGGCTGTGTATACCCCTTGCCCCATCTCCGTATAACCGTTCAGCACGACGACGCGGCCGCCCTCCGCCACGCGAATCTTTATGTGCCCGCTATCGACCGTGCCGTTCCCGATTCCGGTGCTCTTGATTCCGCAACCGATCCCGGCGTATCTCGCATTCTTGTAAGTATCCTTCACGGCCTCGAGCGATTCGCGCAGGCCTCGTACGCTGTCTCTCATGATTTGCCCGGTGGCGAACGCATCGCCTGGATTCAGGATGTTCCGCTCCCGGATGTCATAACCGTCCACGCCGATGCGCTCCGCGAGAATGTCCATCACTCCTTCCATCGCGAAGTGCGCCTGATTGGTGCCGAATCCCCGCATCGCCCCGCTCGTGGGATTGTTCGTATAGACGGCTTTGGACTCCACATCCACATTGGGCACGCGGTAAGGGCCGCAGCTATGGCACGCCGCGCGAAGCAGGCATTTGCCGCTGGTTCCCGCATATCCTCCGGCATCGCCGGTGATGCGAGCCTTCACGGCCAGCAAATGGCCTTCGGCATCCGCCGCCACTTTGTATTTCAAAGTCATGGGGTGCCGCTTCACGTGATGCTGTGTGGATTGCTTGCGTGTAAGAACGGTTTTCACCGGCCGCTGGAGCAAATACGCTGCCAGGGCCGTCTGCCCCTGGATGGAGAGCTCTTCTTTGGCGCCAAATCCGCCGCCGCTCGCGGCCAGCGCGATCTCCACCTCTTCGAGCGGCAGCTTCAAAATCTTGGCAATCTGCTGCTGGTCGTAAACCGAGCCCTGGCTTTGCGTGTGCACCTTGACGCCCCCGCCCTGAGGCAATACCAGGCAGGCTTCCGGTTCGAGAAACGCGGGTTCCACCGCTTGCGTTTGGAAGGTCGCTTCAATCACGTGAGCGGCATTCGCAAACGCTGCTTCGACGTCGCCACGAGCGAATGCCGTCGTGTCGATCAGGTTTCCGTGCTCATACATGTTCCCTGCAGGATGCACCTGCGTCGCCCCTGGCTTAAGGGCTTCAAACGGGTCCGTCAGTGCCGGCAGAGGCGCGTAATCGACTTTCACCTCATTCGCGGCTTGGCGCGCGTGAAACTGCGTGTCCGCCACCACCATCGCCAGAAAATCCCCCACGCAGCAGGTAATTTCGCCAACCCCCACAAAAATCGGCAGGTCGGGATACGCGATTCCCGTGCCTCGCTGGCCGGGCACATCCGCCGCGGTAAAAATTCTTTCCACCCCCGGCATGGCCAGGGCTGCGGAAGTGTCGATTCCCAGCACCTTCGCTCGCGGATGCTCGCTCAACACCATCGCCCCGTGCAGCATCCCCGGGGCGCTCATATCGTCCACGAAAGGCTTCTCGCCCAGAGTTTGGTCGAGACCCCCGTAACGCGGGACCGATACGCCTACGCCGCTCTTGCCTTGTCCAGGCGGATTCCAATGCCGCTTCATCCCGAACTCTTCGCCAAAATATAAATGGCGCAGTGGTTCCGTTCGTGGCATCTCGTGGTGATCGTTCCAAGCCTCGCCCGCCGTTTGTATGGCATCGATAATCCGGCCGTAGCCTGTGCAGCGGCAGAGATGCCCGTCCAGAGCCTTCGCGATGGCCTCCCGGCTGGATGCCTGGCCGTTCTGCAGCAATGAGCTTGCCCGCACCACGATACCCGGGGTGCAGAAGCCGCACTGGACTCCGCCTTCTAGCACAAAAGCTTCGCCCAGGACGCGCCGCATCTCCTCGGGAATTCCCTCAAGTGTCTTGACGTCATGACCTTGCAATTGCTCGGGCTTACGCAGGCAGGAAAGAGCCGGCCGGCCGTCTATGAGCACCAGGCAGCAGCCGCACGTGCCCTCGGGAGCGCACCCGTTCTTAGCGGAGACAATGCCGCACCCCTCCCGGAGGACCTCCAGGAAATGCATTCCCGGCTCATACGAGGCCGAGACCGCCTTTCCATTTAGGGTAAACTCAACCTTGGGCACATTTCCTTCTTTCGGGGACTACCAACTGCCGGTCATCGGCAGGTTCGCTAGCGCCTATCCCTGGTTTTCTACTTCTAAAATAACATACTTAGCGCTCTCCGGCCATACCCGGATACCCCCGTAAGTCCTATCTGCTACTCGTGTAGTTATAGGGACTTATTAGTCCGATAGCCCCTGTTGGATGCGCGTGGTCTCGCGCGGTATTCATGAAATCTCCGAGCTGCCCACGCCGTCCAGACTCCCTGGCACAGCCGAGTCCGTCGGCCCCCTGACGCTGGCTTGAAGCTTGAAAGTGGCTCGTGTATTGTATGGTGACCGACTTCAACCGAAACCAGTGAGCACGTTAGAGTTCGCTCGTTCGGCGACGCGATCAATTTACGGAGGCTAAATGCAGACCCCTTGGAAGACCGATAAATGGTTCATCAGCCCCTGGTGTTATCTGCCGGAGGTAACTAAAAAGTATACTTTCGCCCCTAAGATCAAAATTCACGATGTGACCCTGCGCGACGGCGAGCAGCAGACCGCCGTGGTCTTTCGCCGCGAAGAAAAAGTCGCCATCGCCAAGCAGCTCGATGCCCTCGGGGTTCACCGCATCGAATCCGGCATGCCTGCCGTTTCCGATCAGGATAAAGCGGCCATCCAGGATATCGCCGCCCTGGGCCTGAAGTCGGAAATCTTCGCTTTCGCCCGTTGCATCCCTGAAGAGATCAAGGTCGTCAAGGCCTGCGGCTGCACGGGCGTGGTCATCGAGATTCCCGCCAGCGACCACATGATCAAGAACGCTTACGGATGGACCTTCGATCGCGCCATGAAGTCCTCCATCGACGCTACGCGCGCCGCCAAAGAGGCCGGCCTGTATACCGTCTTTTTCACCATTGACGCCACGCGCACCGAAGTCGATCGCCTGCTCGACATCGTCGAACGCGTTGCCACCGAGGGTCATATGGACGCCTTCACCCTTGCCGACACCATGGGCGGCTGCACACCCGACGCCATCTATAATGTGGTCAAGAAAGCGATCGAGCGGCTCAAGAAACCCCTCGAGATTCACTGCCATCAGGATTTTGGCCTTGGCGTCGCCAATACGCTGGCCGCGCTGCAAGCCGGAGCTTCCGTCGCGCAGACCACCATCACCGGCCTCGGTGAGCGCGCCGGCAATGTGCCCATGGAAGACGTAGTCATGTCCTTGCTCTGCCTCCACGGCATCGATATCGGAATTCGCACCCAAAAATTCTGTGAAGTCTCGAAGTTCGTCATGGAAAAGGCCAAGGTCACGCAGCCCCCGAACCGCCCGATCGTCGGCGACAAGCTCTACGAAGTGGAATCCGGCATCATCGCCGGCTGGATTCGCTTGG
>Ga0206939_10287_pt1 | contig 11400 bp, 10 predicted proteins | sample Alteio_BWOrgHeat_10_FD_152921 | JGI IMG/M metagenome (GOLD analysis project Ga0206939, IMG submission 152921) | Enriched cells from forest soil in Barre Woods Harvard Forest LTER site, Petersham, Massachusetts, United States -... | ecosystem: Environmental > Terrestrial > Soil > Temperate forest >... | reverse complement strand
GCCGCTCGCGCAGCTTGAATGCGTGATAGTTGGTAATAACGATCTTCGCCCGCTTGACATCATCCAGCATGTCTGCGGGCGCCAGTTCGCGGTTGGCATAGTAGCTGTCGGGATCGCTCGGTAGGAGAACCCGAAGCCGGTCTTTTATAGTGAGGCCGGGCGTAACCACGAGAAAACCACGAGTGAAATGCGAGCTACCGGGACGGCGAACCGCGTTGACGGTTTGCCAGGCAATAAGCATGGCCATGACCGCCGTTTTGCCGGCGCCTGTGGCGAGTTTGAGGGCAAGGCGGGTCAGCTCTGGATTCGCCTCCGCATTGGCATTGGCCAAATGTTCCAAAAACTTCTTCCCCGCCGGGCGCTTCGGCGCAACCTCGGTCAGCCAAATTGCGGTATCAACGGCCTCGACCTGACAGAAGAACGGCCGGATGCCCTGGAATTGATGGTGCCTCCAATGCTGGAGGAGCCGCGCCGTTTCCGGGGTGACGAGCCAGTCGTTGTGGCTGGGCAGGCGCCGCCACTCATCCACCTGCTGGCGCAACTCATTGATGATAGGAATCGGCTCGTAGAGTTGTTTGCGTGTGGATAGCCCCGCGCCATCGTCGAACTCCAAGTCCTCCTGGTTTGGCGACTCTTTTCGTTTCCGGGGCTTCGGGATCGGCGTGATGAACTGTGCGGTTCGCCGCGCCTTCACGGTCCGTTGGGTTGGTTGGCCGTTCGCGTCCAATTCCCAATGTCGGGCTGGATATTCGTAGGGCGAATTGAGGATCGGATGCTCGAAAAAGCGGTTTTCCATCGTCGGGTGCCGTGCCCCTTGCGCCACGGTCCTCTAAAGCTACCCTGCTCCGGCGCGATCACAATGTTTTCCCAAGACGAACCGCGGCCTTGCAGATGATTTGCCCGGCCTGAAATCGCCACTTTGGAGAACGATATAAGTGTACGCCGGAGGGCTTGGCAGGTTATGCCGCAGGCCTACGCTTCTCTTCGATGAAGCGTGAGACGGCACGATCAAATCCATGCCTTCTGCCGTGAAGCAAGGGGGAAACATCGTAACTCACTTAAACCAGCGCGACGGATGGCCATCCTGAGCGCCCTGAGACACATTGCGGGATGAACCTGTAAAGCAGGATGGTGGTTTACCCGACAAACTTGTCCTGAATAATGTCAAGCGCATGACCCGCCTCAAGGACCTCCGCGCCGGAAAACGAAAAGGGGCAACAGGCCCCGCAGATTTGGGCAAACTGGGGGGGCCCCGACCAGAACATACGTTCGCCAGTATCCCCCGCTCCCATCATCAGACTCATGCACCCTGGGCCGTCAAGGAAGCCCATCCTCGTCCGGTTCTTTACAAACGCCCAATCCTCAGGGCGTCACTGATTACCGTCACCAGCGTCCCAGTGACCGCCGCATGTGACTAAATAAAAATCAACCCCCATAAACTAAACCACCCCAAATGGTATCTATACCAGTGACAACCTCTAACCATGAAATCCGGGGAGAACCCGCGCATGACACTCAGTCGCATGAGCCCTGCCTACGCCCTTTTCAACCGTCGCCCCAACCCGCCACAGCCGCCGGATGACCTCGCTGCGGATCCACCCGCCAGCCAGGAGGGTACCGAAGACACCGCCGAGTGCCCGCGTCCCGCGCCGGCCGCCGCCACGTCAGCCCCTACTGTTAAGCAGCCTCCCCAGAAAACCGCTGCAGCCGATAGTCGATCCGCTCCCGCCGCGCAATCATCGTTACAAACCGATCCCTCCGCCGCTGTCCGCCGCGCCAATATCCTCTGTCTCACTGACGTGCAGCACCGGCCCGTCGAATGGCTTTGGCACGAGAGGCTCGCCTCGGGCACCTTGGCCATGCTCTCCGCCGATGTAGGAGCGGGAAAAACCTGGATCGCCCTCGCCATCGCGGCCGCGCTCAGCCGTGGCCGCGCCCCCTTCAGCGGCGAACCACTCCAACCCTGCACCATCCTTTACGCCACCACCGAGACCGCGGCCTCTGAAGTCATTCGTCCCCGCTTCGCCCAGCTCGATGGCGATCCGTCACGCCTGCTCCTATTGCGCGGAGCCGTTTCCGCCGCTTCTGGGGCCGGGTTCAGTCTCCGCGATACCGAGGTCATCGCCGATGCCCTCGAGCAAACCCATGCCCGGCTGCTCATCGTCGATCCCTTGCACAGCTTCTTCGGCGCCGGCCTTAACCTGAGTCCTTCGGGCGAAACCCGCCCGCTCCTTGACCAGCTCGCGCTCCTGGCGGAAAAGCATCGCTGCTGCATCCTCCTCGTCCGCCATCTCAGCAAGCGTGGCCGGGGCAGTGTAGTCAGCCGCGGCATGGGTCCCCTCGAGTTGTCAGCAGCCGTGCGCACTGAATTTCTCGCCGGCAGCTCCCCCGACGCGCCCGCGCAGTCGGCGCTGCTGCACCTCAAATCGAATTTAGGACGCCTTGCTCCGCCCCTGGGCTACAAGATCGACGAGCGCGGCGTCTTCGCCTGGACCGGCCCTGTCAGGATCACCCCGGAGGAATTGCTGTCCACCCGTGCTCCCGTGGCTGCGCAGCCTCAGCGTAGGTTTGCCGCCGAATGGTTGCGCCAGCAGCTGCAGAGCGGGAGTCGTTCCCAATACATGATCGAGGTAGACGCGCAACGCGATGGCATCTCCATCGCCACCCTGCGGCGCAGCAAATTCGACATCGGCGTCATCAGTGCGAAGGATGGAGTCTCCGGCCCATGGTATTGGTCTCTCCCGCCGGCGGATCCAATGCAGAAGGCAATCTAAGTAGGGGGGAGGGGGGTGGCCACAAATTTTGAGCGCCTTCGTGAAACAAAGGACTTATCAGCCATCGAGCATGGTGCGCCGCAAACATCAGGGCTTTAGTGTCTGCGTCAGAACCCTGCGGTCGGGTAGGTCCGGGCTTCAGCCCGGACCTACATTCTCAAAACCCTTCGGCCTTCAGGCCCTGCGGTAAGCCTTTCTATCCATCCACCCTGCGTGAATTCAAGGACGGAGACAAAGCCGGCGACAGGATACCCAATGCATCACCTTCCGAATGCCCACGCCACCATCAGCGGGAACTCCTCTCGCCAGAATGAGCCGCCGTGCGATCCAGTTCGCTCATTCATGACGACATCCGCACCTGCATCGCGCAGCGCGTCCGCCCACCTTCTTGCATTTCCGAGGAAGAACGGCTCCTGTGTGCCAGCGACAAGGTAGGTGCGCGGAAGCGGACTCGGCATAACGCCAGGCGGCTTGTAACCGCCACCAGGCGAGGCGCAGAAGACCGCACCGTAGACATGTGGATGCCGAAGCCCAAGAGCGAGCGCCAGCTCTCCACCCGCCGAGACACCGAACACTGCGGTACGTTCCGTGGGCAGCGCCACGCCAAACCGCGACGCCGTCCATCGGCGAACGTCCTCGACGAAGAACTTCTCGTGTGCCGCGAACCGCTCCGGATCAAAGCCCGGTGAGTACTCATGGAGCCGTAGCGTCTCATCGCTCAGCCCATGTAGACCGACGATCATGGTGGATGGCACGTCGGCCTCTTCGAGCAACCGGCCCCACTTCGAGATTCCCTGACCGTCGCCGGCGAAGACGATTGCTTCGGGTGGGTCCGGTGGAACGTATACCGTGACCTGCCGTCCACCGTCGTACTCGAACCTCTCAGTGACAAATTCTCCCGGGACTGCGCCGGGGGTCTTGGCGGGCGCTCCGTCGGACTCACTTAGCTTACGGTTGACGTGATTACGTGCTTGCTTCTTCATGGCCTTGCCTTCATTCGTGGTCCCGGCGCGCCGGGATCACTCCTCGCGACCCTTTATGAGACCACGTGAGTTGCTAAACCGCTCTCGGTAACCGTCTGCTGTAACTAAAGAAAAGCCAATCCCCATAAACTAAACCACTCCGAATTGTATCTATACAAGTAGCAACCTCTAACCAGGGAGTCGGGCTATCCGGCCCATCGTGCCACAGCCGCCGGATCTCCTCGCTGTCGGAGCGGGCAATACCTGGATCGCCTTCGCTCACCTAACCATCTTAGGGGGGCGGGAAAAACAAAAATTTGAGCATCTTCGTGAAACAAGGATTTATCGGCCATTGCCACAGGTAATTTGTTCGCTGATTTCGCATCATTTTCAGAGGCCGCTTCTGCGGTGATTAGCCTCAAGGCTAATCCACGTGATCTTTGACAATCCAATGGGACGGTTCTGCTAGGCACAGAAAAACGCTGCCCTCGAAAAAATTGTTGCCCCCGGCTTCACTCACCGTCCATGCCCAGCCCAGCGAAAAACGTTGGTGGCCCATTCAAGCCTTGTTTTGGCTTGAGTGGGAGAATGCGACAACCTGTCGGGTGCTTGTGCGGCTAATAGTTGGTCAAGGCCAATGCCCTCAGGGGCTAAAATCCCTCGAGGATTGTCTTTTGCATACGGGGTGAACAGGCTGCGAAAACTCTTGTTTTTGAAGGGTACGGCCTTTAGGCCGTACATATCTGCTTTGAAATGAAAGCGGCTTTAGCCGCTGCGGGAACAGTTTTCTTCTCTTCAAAAGTTTTTCAATCTTTCACCGCGGTGGATTTTTCCGCAGCCTCCTTAGTCCCTGTACTCTTCTGGTTTGTAACCGGAGGGAACTGGCCGCCCAGATCAAAATGGGAATTAGCGCGCATACCGCGCACCTTTTAGACATTTCGCCAGAATCCTGCGCCTTCGGAAAGGCCGCGGCAGCAAAAGGAATTCATAGAAAAGCAGAAAAATCCCCCTGCAACGAGGACTTAGTACGTTAGTACGTACCTTTTTAGCAATTTCCCGAGAATCCTGGCCTTCGGAAAGGCCTCGGCAGCATCGGGAATTCAGAGGAAAGCAGAAAATCCCCCGGCAACCAGGACTTACCACGTTACCACGTACTCTTTAGCCATTTCCCGAGCCGACAGCCGTTCCCCAGTGGGTGTAGACCTAACCCCGATGCCGATGAACCACTTCACTCGTGGAAAGCCTCGCAATATGATCCGTGCTACATTATGCCGCACAAAATGTGGCATAATGTAGAACGGTCGTTTCATGAATGCCGCACATGCCCAAATCGGCGAATGGCTCGGTGTGAAGTCCCCGGCAACCGAGACGGAGATCCTGCGAATTGTCGAAGGACAGCTCGCGCCAGCCGTCATTAAGAGGCTAATCTCGCTTGGCCTCCAACGCGGAGAAATTGATGCCGTGATCATTCCGCAGCGCACCCTCCAGCATCGCCGGTCGCGCCGGGAAAAATTGACCGTCGAGGAGTCGGACCGCGTGTTGCGTGCCCTCCGGGTCTTGTCGCTGGCCCAATCCGTTTACGCCAGCCGGGAACGAGCGCTCGCCTGGTTGCGGAAGCCTCATGCCCGACTGGACGGTCGCGCGCCGCTTTCACTGCTTAAGACCGATACGGGAAGTCGAATCCTCGAGGAACTACTGATCCAAATTGACGAGGGCATGTTCGTCTGATGGTCCTGTGGAGGATCAGCCGTCACCGCGACCTGAAGGGAATTGGCGGCCTCAAGGCTGCGGGACGCTGGCACCATGCAGGCCACCCGATCGTTTATCTTGCCGAGTCACCCGCATCCGCGTTGCTCGAAGTATGCGTGCACACCAGCGCCAACGACGTGCCTCCGGAATTTACGCTGCTTAAGATACAAGGGCCGGATATCGAGATGGCGTCGATCGGTATCGATGCTCTCCCTGATAATTGGCGTACGCAATGGGAGGTAACGCGCGACTTGGGCACCGCCTGGCTGGAAAAGAATGATGGCCTACTGCTACGTGTTCCAAGTGCAATCGTGCCTGAGACGATGAATTACCTGTTCAACCCGATTCACCAGCAGGCCAAGGACTTTCGTATCGTCGAGGTCATCGCATATCCCTTCGATGAGAGAATCAAGAGATAGCCATATTCTTATCGACGCAATAGCGGCGACTAACCATAGGTAACTCTACAATCGGGGCGAGAGATTACCGATTTCCAGCGAATCACAGCTATGCGATTTGCCATGGACCCCAATAGCGAACCATTGCTGTTCTCTTTGCAGTCCTGATCGCGTACAATTCGGTCTGAGTAACGGTGAGTTCGACCACACCTGCGGTCAACTTCCGGGATGCCCTCAAATACCTTTCCCCCACTATGTCTTGCGATTTCAAGTCGCAAGTCTCGTGACGCCTTGTGGAAGGGGAAGTAAATGAGCACGTCAGACATGCGGTCCGACGAGCTAAAGCAAATCTATCGCCGAGTTCTTAAGCGCGTTCATCCTGACTTGGCAGTGGACGAGTTGGACAGGCTGACGTGTGAACGTCTTACGCAAGAGGCGAACGCCGCGTATGAGGCGGGTGATATAGCCGCACTCAAAGCGGTCCTGTTACCAAAGCCAGTAACCCATATTTGGGAACCATGGACATACCCGGAGGCGCAGCCACCGTCAGGCCAGCAAGAGCCACCTGCGCCACCACCACCGCAGCAACCACGGCAAGAGGCGCCACCGCCAGAAGTATCCACCAATATCTGGGAACCATGGACCTACACCGAGGCTCGGCAACCGTCACGCCGGCAACAGACGCCACCCCCACCGCAGCAGCCCCGGCGAGAGGCACCACCGCAACCAGCATCGCAGCAACCGTGGCGACAGCCACCGCAGCGCGCCGGTGTCCCGGCGGCCCCGGCATTTGTTCAAATCTCTAATGATTATCCGAAGGGCTTGGTGGTTGCACTGGCAGTCGGTGTGCTGGTCGTGATCGGCGTCCTTTGCGTCAACCCGGGAAATCTACGGGCACTTTCCCACTCCTTCTCGACCACGCTCCAGGCGGCGGTAAGACGTTACAACGGTGGAGCCCAGCATCTGCAACAAAGCACGGTTGCCCCGCCCTACATCGTTCACTCCTACGTAAACCCACCTACGATGCAGTCCTACGGAGACCCATCCTGGGTAGGCTGCACGAGAATTGGCGGTGGCAGGAGCGATAGCAGCCGGTTGATAGCCTCGGTACAAAACAGCCTCGTCAATAACCTTGCTCTCTGGCCTGTGACCGGGCGCACGGGAATCAGGTTCAAGCTGTATCAAGACGGAAGCGTTGGCGATATGACGCTGGATTACCCCTCCGGAGTCGTGCAGAGGGACAGCCAAGCCTGGGCGAGCATTACCAGGTCGATCCCCTTCACGGAAGTCGCCAAGGACAACACGGACCAGTTCTCGCGACCGTTCGTGGAAGTTGGCTGCTACTTTGTCTTCAATTCTCTCAACCGGCCGGACGTGCCTCGCTATCAAGCACCCGTGAGCGCCGCTGCAGTGACTGGCCCGGATTCTGAACCCGGTCCTGCGGTGCTCCCTAAGATCCAATCAACGCCGGCAGTCACTGATTTTGAGCGGCAATATCCGGCGTATATCGAGGCGGTGAAAAGCCGGGTGACTCAGAACTTTCATTCATCGGAAGTGATTGGCAACATACCAGCGGGTTCCACAGTCTTCGTTCAATTCCTTGTAGGTCGTGACGGTGCTTTAGGAAACCCGACGGTGAAAGCATCCAGTGGCTATCCTTCACTGGACGAGTCTTGCTTGCGAGCATTAACGCGCGCTGAGAACTTCGGTAAGCTGCCCGAAGGCTACCAGGAAAGTAGCCTGAAGGTGCTCTATCACTGTACCTACCCAGGCAGCTCTGTTAAGTCCACACCACCGCCGACGCAAGCCGCGCAGTCAGGGCAACCTGAGACGGCCCCGAACAAGCCGTCCGAATAAGACCGGATCGTCTATCCTCGAACACGGGTTCTTATTTCTCTACCTTTTTCTCCGCAGCTCTGTAGGTTTCCTCAAACACGACGCTTTCCAGTGAAGAGCGTCGCTGCCATCCAACCCGCTCCAGCTCCGGCTCATTCCCGAAACTATCCACGTACCCCAAACAGAGATACGCGACCGGCACAATATGAGTGGGGATCCTGAGGATGGAACGGAGTGCCTCCGGCGAGAGGATGCTGACCCACCCCACGCCGACGCCCTCCGCGCGTGCAGCCAGCCATAAATTCTGTACCGCGCAAACGCTCGAGTACACCGCCGTCTCTGGCATGGTCTGCCGGCCAAGGCCATGTCCCTGTTCGCTCTCTGCATCGCACACCACGCAGAGATTTTGCGGAGCCTCCAAAATTCCTTCCAGCTTCAACGCAGCATATTGGTCTCGCCGCGCACCCTGGTATTTAGCCTCTGCCTCCTGGTTCGCCTGTCGGAACGCAGCGTGGATCTCCCGGCGAACCGCAAGGGAGCGGATGACAATGAAGCGCGACGGCTGCATGAGTCCGACCGAAGGCGCCTCGTGGGCCGCCTTGAGCAGTCGAGTCAGCAACGGGTCTGGTAGGGGAGTAGGCAGAAAGCCGCGGCGCACATCACGACGCGCGCCGATCACTCTATAGATAGCGTCGCGTTCCGCTACATTGAACTCTGCCGCAACGCCCGATGGCTGGGGAAGCTGGCTCATCCCCAGGCCCACAACCAACGCCTTACATCTCTTTCCTGCATGGTCTGAGTCTACGCGACGATCGAGGTGGTGGCCCATTCACCCTGCAGTTGGCTTGAGTGGGTTCACACTATCTCCTTATCAGGCCGGCACCTGCGTAACACCCAACTGCTGCAGCATGCCGAGCTGGTCCGAACTTCCCCAGCGCTCCACCATCTTGCCATCCCGGAACTTTGAAATCTGCACCCCGCGGATACGTATCTTTTTTCCCGTGGGCGGTATTCCCATCAGAGGACCCTGGTGGGTACCCGTCATAGTGTAGGCGAAGGCCAGCGACTCGTCGTCGGCCACCATCGTTTCTGGGGCAACGCTCAAATCCGGAAAGGCTTCCCTCAGCGCAGAGAAGAACTTGCGGTACCCTTCCGGCCCTTTGCCTTGGCCTGGTGCCGGATCGTGGTCGACGCAATCCGCGGCTACGGCCTCCCGAAACAGATCGAACTTGCCCATATTCACGGCCTCTGCAAACTTCCCCAGTGCCGCCAGATTCTCCTCTTTGCTCATGCCAGCCACCTCAAAAAATCAGATGCCAGCAAGACGCAATCAGACCGTTAAATTCTCTGGGCCTTCAATACACCTTATAAGGCAGGAACTTGCCGCTCATCACAATATTCACCCGATCCCCCGCGGGGTCCGGTTCTCGCTTGATCTCCATCTTGAAGTCGATCGCGCTCATAATTCCATCGCCAAACTCTTCCTGGATCAGCTCCTTGAACGTCGTCCCGTACACACTCACCAGCTCGTAGAACCGATAGATCAACGGGTCACTCGGTATCGCGGTCGGCAGCGATCCGCGATACGGTGTTGTTTGTAAAGCCTGGCCGGCCTCCGCCGGCAGCCCCAGCAACTCCACCAGCACTCCAGCCTGTTCTGCGCTGAAGGTCATCTGTCCCAGGCAGCCTGCGGTCACCCATTCCTTGCTCTTGCCCACCTTCGCCGCGAGGTCTTTCCATGTCAGCCCCTTGGCTTTGCGCGCCTCGAGAATCAACGCAACCACATCGCTTCGCTCCATTGGCGTCTCCCTTTCTTCTTCTCCGGTCCAGTCACTCTACCGAAGTCTAAATCAGGAGACGCCAACAAAATGGCCCGTCCCGCACCCCGAAGCCCTAGCTATTTGCAAGTCTTTCCGTTGAGGGCGAACGAGGTAGGCACCGCATTCGTCGCGTTGTTCCAGGTTCCATTGAAGCCCACACCGTTGTAGGTGGTGCCGGCAGGGATACTGCCGTTGTAGCTCATATTGGTGACCGTCACGCCGGCTCCGTTCTGGGCTACGTTGCCGTCCCAGAGCTGCGTGACGGTTTGCCCATTGGTGAAGTTCCAGCTCAGCGTCCACGCCGAGAGCGGCGTGCTCCCCGTGTTGGCAATGGTGATCGACACGTTGAATCCGCTCGGCCATTGGCTGTTGATGGTGTACGTGATATGGCATGCGGAGCTGCCGCTGCTGATCGTGGAAGTCTCCGCGCTCGCTTGCGCCGAGGGTGACGACGTTCCTTGTGAATCCGCCGCTTCCACCACGTAGTAGTAGGTTGTGCCAGGGCTCAGGCCGGCGTCAGAGTAGCTTGTACTGGTTATCCCGCTGGCTATCTGGTTACTCGAGGACGGGGTAAACCCGCTGGTTGTGCTGCGAAAAACCTTGTACGAGCTGATGGTGCAATTTGCCGGAGCTGTATCTGCGGTCCAACTTACGTTGATGACGCTGGAAGAAGCCGCCGTTCCCGACACTCCACTTGGCGCCGACGGGATCGAAGTGCAGGTCGAGCCGCCTCCACCGCTGCCCGCTGCTGCGCTGACAGAAAAGCCGCTCACGGCAAGCCCCTGGCCCCCTGTCCAGATCTCAAAGCCGTACTCGACATCGATAAGCCACCATGACGGTTGCAGGCTGCCTCGAGTCACCGCATCGCTGAAAAAAGGCAGAAGATTCAGGTTGCTTACCGAGGTCACCGGGGTCTGCCGCACATATGAAACAACATTCCACGATGACTGTCGCCCACTCCACACCGCCCAGGTCGTGCCGTCGATGGTTGCCGTCGCGATTTGCGAGCCGAAGGGCTGCGGCGATCCCTGATGATTGGTCCAGATCATAATTTCCGCGCCGTTCGGCTGTCCCGAAGTCGTAGACGTCTGGTTGAACCAGATGTCGTAGGCCGCGTCGTTGTTATACCCCGACGGCTGGGTTATGGTGACGCTGGTGCTCGCAGATGCGATGTTGTTTTCTTCGATAGGGAAGGGATCCGAACTGGTGCAATCACCCCAATGGCATCCGCGGAAGATGGAAGGATAAGTCGCCGGGGCGCCATTCGTGGATAGGTCAAAGTTCGCAGTCGCAAGCGTAAAACCTGTGCCGCTTACTGTCGCACATTGCTCGTTGCCGGAATTCCACTCGTTGTTCTGGTAGATATACTGCCCATTCGCGATGGAAACCGTCCCGAACTGCGAACAGGTCGACTGGGCCATGGCTGCAGTCGGCATCCCGACAAAAGCGAAGCAGACTACGAAGGCAATTGCCAACTTACGGAAGCTATCTTGATCGTTCACGCTCTCTCCTCCATCGGAGTTAGATGCGCTCCAAGCAATGCCGATGAGGGTCCGTGCCCGTAAACGGTGCTCATTCTAGTAACCATCGACAGCGCGCCGCCGGGTCGTTACCCTGATAACAATCCACACCGCGAGGCCTGTCATGCCCCCTACCTCCGAAGCCACTACCGCCAACCCCACCTGCCACCTCGTCCGCGCCGGCGAAGCCTTCCAGGGCAAACAAGGCCTGATGTACTCCCCGGCCATCTCGGCGGAGAGCGTCGGTTCCCAGGCCCTCCATATGCAGCTGCTCACCATTCCTCCCGGCGGCCGCGCCAAAGCCCACAAACACGCCTCCCACGAAAGCGCGGTCTATATGC
>Ga0206939_10285_pt1 | contig 11434 bp, 12 predicted proteins | sample Alteio_BWOrgHeat_10_FD_152921 | JGI IMG/M metagenome (GOLD analysis project Ga0206939, IMG submission 152921) | Enriched cells from forest soil in Barre Woods Harvard Forest LTER site, Petersham, Massachusetts, United States -... | ecosystem: Environmental > Terrestrial > Soil > Temperate forest >... | reverse complement strand
TGAGACAAAGAAGCTCATTAAGGCTGGCACAGACCCAAATAAACATAAAGAGGAACAATTTCAAAGAAGCCTCGGGACTACCGAATCAACCTTTGAGGCCGTAGGCCGGGAATGGTACGGGAAACAGATATGGAACCCCAAACACGCCAAGAATATCCTCAACGCCCTCGAAAAGGATGTGTTCCCTAAAATTGGGTTCAAACAGGTCAATAAGATTACGGCTCAGGATATTCTTTCTATTCTACATGATATCGAAACGCGGGACGCGCTGGACGTGGCAAAACGGGTGAACCAGCGTTGTGTCGCTATCTTCGACTACGCGATTGTCAAGAACCTCTGCGAATTCAACCCTGCTATAGGTCGTACTAAAGTCCTCAAAAAGCAGGAAGTCAAACACCGCCCCAGCTTACAGGAGAACCAGTTACCTGACTTCATGAAGAAACTGGAAGAGTACAGAGGTGGGATGATCGTAAGATTGGCCTTGAAGCTTCTCCTCCTTACCTTTGTACGCCCCGGAGAATTGCGCTGGGCTCGCTGGGATGAGATCGACGAAAAGAAAGCTGAATGGCGTATTCCCGCCGAGCGTATGAAAATGAAACGTGCTCATATCGTCCCTCTTTCCAAGCAAGCACTAGAAGTGCTCAAGGAGTTGCGGGAGAAAACGGGTAGAACTGAATTGCTGTTCCCCGGGGAGCGTGGCGCGGATAAGCCTATTTCCGATGTGACGCTAATTAAGGCTCTCATAATCATGGGCTATACCGGAGATAAAAAAGTTGTCCCGCACGGCATGAGGCATACGGCTTCAACGATCTTGCACGGGAACAAATTCAAGAGCGAAATCATAGAAGTCCAGCTTGCCCATATAGATAAAAACAAAGTCCGGTCGGCTTATAACCATGCGCTGTATCTGGATGAAAGAAAGCCGATGATGCAATGGTGGGCTGATTATCTCGACACCAGTGCGAAGGCAGCGAACGAAGTAACGGCTGATAGCCTTGAGCAAGCTGCATAAGGGATAGAGCCGATGACAGAGCAACAACCGCAACAATCGAATAATAACAATGGTGAAGTCCCCTTGGTTGTGTGGGCATGGGAATTTTTAAGGCGCAGGGATGATTATAAGGAAGCCTATGATAAATACTCAGGTGAAGCTGAGGTTTATAAGAAAGAGCATGGGGAGAATTGGAACAGTGTCGTGATTGATTACGACCCGCCAATAAAAGGCGGTGATAGTCACAATGAATTTCCGAAGATTGAATTCATATCATCTAAACTTCAGCACTTCTTGGATTGGCATGAAAATTTCAAAGAAGAGACCATTAAGAAAGAAGAGCGAGAGCAAGAACGACAAGAGAAAGAACGGAGATGGGAACTAGAAGAGCCGGAGCGAGAAAGGAAACGTCAACAAGATATAATTGACAGACAAGAAGAAATAACAAGGAAGAAAAAGGAGGAGGAAGAAAACCAGAAGAAATGGTAGAGAGAAGAGCAGGAAAGATACGAAAAACACCTTTCCTCCCTCAAAAGAAAAAAGAGTAAGAAGAAATCTGAAAACAAAGGGACAGAGACGAACAGGAGCGGTACAAAGAATATCTTTTTCTCCCCAGATGATGATTAGTCTGAAACTCGGCACCAGAATGAACGTCTATAACTTTATCGGGGGTATGTCATGTCTGTGGACTCTGGAATTGCATAGCTAGTGCTCTAGCTCCTTTAATCCCATAATGGCGCATCACTAAGAGGAGCCGGTACGAGGCCACTAGGGGCCTTCTAATTTTCATCCTCCCCCTTTCCTGCTTTCCTGGCCTTCACTCGCCCCAAAGCCCTCCGCTGGGCTTAGACGAAGGCATATAAGGGGGTCGAAGAATAAAGTTAGGGATATCTACCAGCCCTGTGTAAATATAGAGGCGTTCTTTGGCTTTATCACTGATGTCCCGGACGATTCCTAATTCTTTCAGGTTATTCAGTGAGGGCTCCGGGGGGTATCTCCAAGGTTTTAGGGGCATCAATACTGCTTTTATACCTTAAACCCCAAAAATTCCTTAATTCACTTCCTTAAACCCCAAAAATTCCTTATAATGGGCCGTAAGGGGGTCTTAATGCCCAAATTTAGCCTAGAGAGCCTGCCAGAAGCCTTTGTATCTACCACCTCCATGTCTAAGGCGGTTGCGGCTGCTGTTACGCAGGGCCGCTTAAAGCGGCTAGGAACGCGGCTTTATACGAAGAACCTAACAGACGTGCCAGAAGCCATTGTTATGCGAAATTGGTACTATCTGGTGACAGCCTATTTCCCTGATGCCTTGATTGCCGACCGTACCGCGCTAGAAAACAAACCTGCGGCGGATGGTTCGGTATTCATCATCTCAGACAAGAAACGCGAGATCGAATTGCCGGGGGTGACATTCAAGCCGCGCAAGGGCGCACCAGCGCAAGATACGGATTTGCCTTTCGCGGGTGGTGCACGGTTGTCATCCACGGCGCGAGCGTTTGTAGAGAACATGCGGCCTTCGCGCTCAAGAGACGATGCGATACCCCGCACCCTATCCAGAAAAGAACTTGAAGAACGGTTGGATGGGATTATCCGCCTTGGCGGGGAAACGGCAATAAATAAAATTCGAGATGATGCCCGTGCTGTCGCAGAGCAAATCGGACTGCAAGAAGAGTTCAAAAAACTGGATGAGCTTATCGGAGGGTTACTTGGTACACAGGACAGTGAAGCCGAGAGTCCGCAAGCCGTGGCGCGGATGGCAGGAAAGCCTTATGACCCGCCGCGCCTGAAATTATTTGAAAGTCTATTTGCCGCCCTGCGCAGTGCCGCGCCCATTCACCGCCCTGTAAAAGAACCTACGGCGCATGAAAACGCCAACCTGTCCTTCTTTGAGGCTTATTTCTCGAATTTCATTGAAGGTACGGAATTTGAGATTGAAGAGGCGGTAGACGTTGTTTTTAAGGGAGCTATTCCGAATGACAGGCCGCAGGATGCGCACGACATTTTAGGTACATATCGTTTAGTATCTGACCAGCGCGAAATGGCGCGGCTACCTAAAACTCCCGATGACCTTATCAAGATTTTACAACACCGCCATTTTTCTTTCATGGAACAAAGGCCGGACAAATTGCCGGGACAGTTTAAGGTCAAAGTCAATCGCGCTGGTAGCAGCTTCTTTGTCGAGCCGGAACTGGTAACGGGTACGCTAGAAAAAGGGTTCGAGTTTTACGCTGCGCTCGAAGTACCTTTGCACCGCGCTATATTCATGATGTTCCTCATAAGCGAGGTTCACCCCTTCGCGGATGGTAATGGCCGGGCTGCGCGTATCATGATGAATGCTGAACTGGTAGCTGGTGGGGAACAGAAAATTATCATTCCTATCGTTTACCGCAACAACTACCTGACTGCGCTTAAATCCATGACGCATAACGGCCATACTGCGCCATTGATACGGACGCTGGATTTTGCCCAACAGTACACCAATGCTATTAACTGGTCTGATTTTGTTCGGGCGCGGGAGATGCTGGAAAGAACCAACGCCTTTATGGATGCAACCGAAGCGGATAATCAGGGCATCCGGCTGGTTTTGCCGGGAGCCATTTAAACTGATGTTCTCCTGAGTATCTTTTCTTTTGTGAGGGAGAAAAGAAAAGATAGACAGCTAATTTTTCTTTTCTATTTAAATATGGCTAAAGCTTTCTAGCCCCCCTAAAACCAGAATTCGGCTTTTCTTGACTTTCCGTAGGCGATTTATAGTATTTTGTGGCCCTATATGATAAGCTCAAGACAGCCCAAGGAGATGAGATTAAAGACGTTGGTTGCAGGTTCAATTCCCGGTTCTAGCCCTTATTCTTTAGGGTATATTTCAGGGTATAAAAAGGTTCTGCGTGATAAAATTATCAAGTAAAATCAAGACTTACAGCTATAGTTCAAATCCTGTCCCCGCAACCAATTAAATCAAGGGCTTAGCTGGCAACAGCAAGCCCTTTTTAATTGCGTGGCACGGTGGTGGCACAATTCCCGACAACGAATCCCAACAAGCTCAAAACAGCTAGGAATGGCAGTTTTGAGGTTTAACTGTGCCACGATTGTGCCAAAAGAAGGGTCGGTCTAATTAAAAGCCTGTTTTGATTAGGTTTTAATTGTCCACCCTTCAGGTTAACTCCCTCATGTTGCTGTTTTTTGCTGACAGTTCAGCTTTATTGAGGTGAGGATAATAATATGGCATCTATACGTCAGCGCACCAATGCCGAGGGTGAAACCACGTATCATGTGCAAGTTCGTTTAAAAGGCCATCCGGCAGAGACAGCTACGTTTGACCGCCTTACGGATGCAAAGATATGGGTGCAAAGCACAGAGGCCGCTATTCGGGAGGGGAGGCACTTTAAAACTGCGATAGCAAAACAGAAAACATTAGGTGAGGCCATTGAGCGATATTTTAAGGATGTGTTGGCTCATCGGAAAAACCCTGTTAATGAGGAGGCCTATTTGAACTGGTGGAAAGATCAGCTTGGCGATTATATTTGGAAATGCATGATTATCCGCAAGAAGAAACACGTTTGAAGTTTTGCAGGAATTAATTGTACAGGGCAAGAAAGAAGCTTCGGTACAGGGATTAACAGGCGAACTCCTATTGCAGTTTCCCTTGGATGCTCAAGAAGTTGCCGCTAATATCGAAAAAATTCATGGGATCGTTGCAAGAAGGTTTTCGCTGATCGGATATAACCTTGAATGGGCTTCAGCGATAGAAGCACGGCCTTCGGCTCGACCCGACTGGCATTCATCTGATGAAGTACCTGCGAAACCCAAACTTCGTCTTGCCCTATCTCCCGCCTCTATCCTTCTAAAACCTTCTTCTTCCACATCGGCGTATACCTTCGCTAGCATCAATGTCTTCAGGCGTTTCTGATAAAAGGACAGGCCGATGGAGACGAGAGCCATCAGAATGAGCGGCAGGATTGATTTCCTGGCGACGGTCAGATTGTCTATAAACTCTCTCATAAGTTGTCCACCATATTATATTTCTATCTTAAGATGTATCACAAAATCCGGCATGCCATGGTATTGTCGCGGCTTGATGGCGCCGTAATAACAAATTGGTTACAATTACTTTGATAAAGAGTTAACGAAATAATTTGACCGTGATCAAGGCGTGTATTTCTTTTAGTGATAGAAACGCTTTGTTGAATTACTATTTATGTTTAGCTAGTCTTGATTATCCGAAGTCTCCTCAAAGGACCTTTATGGCGATACATGGGGTGCTACACAAAAATTTCTCGCTGCAGTGTGGCGCAGTTTTAGGGATAAGTGCTTTTATGATCCTGTCTGCGCACGTAGCGTGGGCGGATGCCAGTTATTTCGATCTTTCACCGGAGCAGCTTCTGAATGCTGAAGTCGTTTCCGCTTCTAAAAAGCAGGAAAAGGTTGCTGAGGTACCCGCCGCCGTCTATGTCATCACGCAGGAAGACATCGCCCGTTCCGGCATGACCTCCATCCCGGAATTGCTGCGCATGGTGCCGGGCGTGGAAGTCGCCCGTACCGATTCCAACACGTGGGCTGTCAGCATCCGCGGCTTTAACCAGCCACTGGCGGATAAACTTCTTGTCATGATCGATGGCCGCACGGTTTATAATCAGCTGTTCGCCGGGACTTTTTGGGAGGCCCAGGATGTGCCTCTGGAGAACATTGAGCGCATCGAAGTCATACGCGGCCCCGGCGGCGCGCTGTGGGGCGCCAATGCCGTCAACGGCGTCATCAATATCATCACAAAAAACGCCAGCCAGACGCAGGGGAATCTCGTCAGCGGCGGCGGTGGAAATTACGAGAAGGATTTTCTGACGGCCCGCCACGGCGGCACGTTCGAAAACGGCAACGCCTTCTATAACGTCTATGCCAAGGAATCCGATCACGGGACCTTCGATGTGGTGGATGGCGCGGCTCCGCCCCACGATGCCTGGCAGGATTACCGCAGCGGCTTCCGCACGGACTGGGGCGGCGATAACAGCCGCGACCACGTTTCCATGCACGGTGATATCTATCACGTCACCAGCGACGATTATAACGATACTTTCTCCCTGACCCCGCCCGTTTCCTCAATCGTGCCGGAAGCCTTCTACTCCAACGGCGCAAACTTTATGCAGGACTGGCGGCATGCCTATGATGATGGCTCGTCGTTCAAGCTGCAGTATTACGTCGATTATACAAAGCGTGTCCAGCTCCTGTTGCAGGACAGGCTCACAACGCTTGATGTCGATAGCCAATACAACTTTAAACAGATGGGCCGTCATGAAATTATCGTCGGCGGGGGGTATCGGGTAACCGCGGATGATACCGGTGGATCGCCGCAAGTATCCTTTGATCCGCAAAACCGCACAAGCGCGCTGTTCAGCGGGTTTTTTCAGGATAAAATCACCCTGCAGCCGGAACGCTGGTTTTTAACGCTGGGCTCAAAACTCGAGCATAATGTTTATACGGGGTTTGAAGTCGAGCCCGACGCACGGCTGGAATGGATGCCGGACACGCAGCAAACGGTCTGGACTTCTGTCTCACGGGCCGTCAGGACGCCGGACCGCATCGAACGCGACCTGAATATCGCGAATGTTATCGTCGGCCCCAATGTTCTCGAACCGGGCTTTCCGTCAGAGCTTGTATTGACGGAGAACAAGGCTTTCGGCTCTGAAGACCTGATCGCCTATGAGGCCGGTTACCGGCGGCAGATCACGAACGATATTTCTGTCGATACGGCGATATTTGCAAACGACTATACAAACATGCAGAGCATTACTGTCGGCGCTCCGTTCTTTGTCCCGCTCGGCGCCGATCCGGCGCACTATGTGTTTCCCATCGTTGCCGTGAACCAGCTGACAGGCGAGGTTTACGGCGCGGAACTGGCGGCCAACTGGAAAGTCCGGACGGACTGGAAGTTGTCGGCGGGATATACCCGCCTTGATATGTTTTTGCACGCCCCTCTGGCGGAGGGCGCCAGTCAGGAAACAGAAGAGGGACAATCTCCCAAGAACCAGTTCAATCTCCGGTCCTACTGGAATATCAACGACGCCTTGACGTTAGATACAGCCGCTTATTATGTAGGCGCGCTTACGCAGAGCGGGGTGCCTGCCTATACGCGCGTTGACGCCAATCTGGGATGGAGCATCGATAAAGGGCTGCGGTTCAATCTGATCGGCCAGAATCTCTTTGATGCCGCGCACAGGGAATTCGGCAGCATCACCGACCTTAATACGTCGCAGGTTCCGAGGAGCGTTTTTGGAAAGCTAACATGGCAGTTTTAAGGCATGGACGCTTGTCAAAAATAATTTGTCTCTCATGGCTTGCTGTCTTTATAGCGCAGTGCATACCGGCCTACGCGGATGAGCCGCCTTTGCAGATGGAGGAGCAGAAGATCGAAGCCGGCCTGATCTATAATTTCCTCAAGTATACTGACTGGACACCGGCAAAAACGGAGGCAACCTCCACTCCGATCGTCATCTGCATCTTTGGGAAGGACCCGTTTAACGGCTATCTGCAGCCGATAGAAGAGCGTACCGTCAAACAGCGCAATATCACAATTCGCCATGTTGACAAGATACCGGAAACTTCCCGTTGTCATCTGCTTGTTGTGGGGACCGAGAAAAAAGAGCTCTGGCCCGAACTGCATGAATTCCTGGCAAGCAAAGACGTGCTGACCGTCAGTGATCTTAGCGGGTTCTCCGATGCCGGGGGGATGATCCAGTTCAGCCAAAGGAGCGACCGTATCGCCATGGATTTGAATACAAAAGCCATAGCTGAAGCGCATTTGCACGTTCAGGATAGCCTTCTCAGGCTCGGCACGATAATGAACCACTCCTCTCGTGAGGATCAGTAGGGTGCCCTATTTTCAAAATCGCGGGCGTTGGGGGTATCTGCTGCATGGTTGGTTTATATCCCTAATATAGGGCTATTGCCTTTAGGGCTTTCAATGTATGTCTGCAACACTATTTTCGCATGGTTGCGCCGCATTATCCGTGTTATAGACGATGTGAGTAATGCGATCATATCCCTCAAGAGAGGGGTGTTCTTTAAAAAATCAAATGATGGGGTTAGTCATGATAAAACTTATTGATAAACAGGTTTCGAAAATCGCGATAGCCGTTCTTGTCGGCGGCCTTTGCCTGGCGCAGGCTTCTTATGCGGCTGACCCTGCGGCAGAAGCAAAATCCGATGTGACGATGAAGCATCAGGACAGCAAGGATCGTGTCGAAGCACGCATCAAGGCGCTACACGACAAACTGAAAATTACAAAAGAGCAGGAGCCTCGGTTTGAGGCGGTCGCTAAAGTCATGCGGGAAAACGAGGCTGCCATACATGAGCTCGCCGAAGCGCGCCATGCCAAGGAAGATGCCAGCGCGATTGATGACCTGAAATCCTACAAGGAAATCGCCGTCGCCCATGTGAAGGGCCTTGAAAAGCTGATCCCGGCTTTCGAGAGCCTTTATAACGGCTTTTCTGACGAACAGAAATCAAATGCCGACAGCGTATTCGGTAAGTTTGAAGGTCATGAAGGGCACAAAGGCAGCAAAACGGACGCTCCAAAAGAATCGAAGTAAAGGACAGCCCACATGAAAACAATAACTGGTTTCTGCAGAACGGTGCTTGTTCTTGCTGTGACAGCCGGCTTGGCCGGCGCCTTTGCTCATACTGCGCAGGCAGACGAGTGGGGGGATCACGAAAGACAAGCTCACGATTGGCACGAGAGACACATGCATCATCATGATCATGACCGGCCGCAAATCATCGAGGAGCCGAACATCGTCTATGCGCCGCCTGTGATTGTCGAGCCGCCTCCGGCTCCGGCGGATGACAACGAGTCATCGGGTTTCAATATCACCATACCGATCAATATCCACTAAGCTTGGCGAATTCTTGCCATGCTGGCGGGTGGATGGCGCGGTCACGTCTGAACAGAGACGTGAGGATCCGTCATTCGTCACTTGATTTTCATCAAAAAAACTTTAGCCATCTAAAATGGAGAGGTTGATTTTGAACAAATACATTCTCCGGCGAACTGATACGCTCTGGCGAGATCCTGACAAAGACGAAAGGACGGCGCATGGCAGACCCGGTTTTGCAATTTTTCACGACAGGCCTGCCGGGAGAGGAACATTTGCACCAGCCAAACAGATGGGCTGCGGGCGCACACGGAATTGAAAAGATTTATAACCGGTGGATTGACGAGGATGTTCTTTTGCATGAATGCGTTGCCCTGAGCAGCTGGGAAAGTCGGTAAGGGTATCGCATAGAAATTTCTAGATCATCTGTTGCAAAATATCGCGCGCAATCTCGTCCGGCGGGCGGTTGTTGAGCACAACCAAAGCGTCCTTCGGCGGCTCAAGGGCTTCCAGTTGGCTCGTCAGTAAATCCGGGTTCATATATTCATGCTGCCGCTGCGCCAGTCTATTGACGAGCAGTTCCTTTGCCGTCTCCAGCAGGACAAAATGCACGGTTCCGGCGGGCAAGCCGGTCCTCAATATATCCCGGTATCTCTCTTTCAGCGCCGAACACGCCAGCACGCCGCCGGAGCCGGATAAAAACCATTCCTGCATAAGACCGTTCAGCGCCTCCAGCCATGGTTTGCGGTCTTCGTCATTCAGCGGGTTTCCCGCTTGCATCTTCAGTTTGTTTGCTGCGGGGTGGTGGTCATCGGCATCAATAAAGGGCACGCCCATCAGGTAGGCCAAAATCGCGCCGATCGTGGTCTTTCCCGAACCCATCACGCCCATTAACACGATAATCATCAAAATGTCCCAATCCGCTCTTGCTTTCACGACAATTTTATACTGAAACTAAAGGAAATTCTACGGAAGAACAGGGAGCTGAAAATGAAACTTGGCATCGTCGGTCTCGGGCGCATGGGCGGAAACATAGCTTTACGCCTCATAAAGCATGGTCACGAATGTGTTGTCTACGATAACAATGCAAAAGCGGTAGATGCTCTCGGCAGTCAGGGCGCTATGAAGGCGCGCGATCTGGCTGACATGGTCAGGCAGTTGCCAGCGCCCCGTATCGTCTGGGTCATGCTGCCCGCCGGAAAAATAACAGAGGAGACGGTGACGGCGCTTGGCCGCGTCATGCAGGCCGACGATATCATCATCGACGGCGGAAACACCATGTATAAAGACGACATCCGCCGCGCGAAGATGCTGCATGAGAGCGGTATAGTCTATATCGACATCGGCACCTCCGGAGGCGTCTGGGGGCTGGAGCGCGGCTATTGCATGATGATCGGTGGAGACGCAAAGGCTGTTAAACACATAGACCCTATTCTCTCTGCGCTCGCGCCAGGCATGGGCACAATCCCCCGCACGCCGAACCGCGAAGAACACAACCCGACGGCTGAGCGCGGTTATCTGCACTGCGGGCCGGTCGGTGCGGGTCATTTCGTCAAGATGATCCACAACGGCATAGAATACGGAATGATGCAGGCCTATGCCGAAGGATTTGATATTCTCAAAAACAAGAACAGCACCATGCTGCCGGAAGACCAGCGGTTCGACCTCAATATCGGCGACATTGCGGAAGTGTGGCGTCGTGGCAGCGTTGTCGCCTCCTGGCTGCTCGACCTGACAGCCGCGGCTTTGGCAAAAGATGAGTCCTTATCGACTTTCAGCGGAGACGTGGCCGATTCAGGCGAAGGCCGCTGGACAATCGACGCGGCCGTGGAAGAGGCGGTGGCTGTTCCCGTGCTGGCGTCCTCCCTGTTCGCGCGGTTCCGTTCGCGGCAGAGCCATACTTTCGGCGAGAAAATACTGTCCGCCATGCGCTTTGGCTTCGGCGGCCACACCGAGAAAAAAGATTAAACCTTAATCCAGTCATCTGTCGGAAGCTGTGATTTTCGCTGCCTTTGTTGATGAGGGCGGTTTTCCCATCTTGTTTCATTTTTTAGTTTATAAACATATAATCTTGACATAACTTAATAACATATATACCATCCTTATTAATACAACATTTCAAGAAAGGCTAAAACTATGAAAGAACAGGCAAAAAAGACAGAATCAGTTACTGCTCAATTTAACCGCGTGGCAGGCATTGTTTATGTTGGCGACGAGTTAGCCGAGGGCACCAGCATATCCTGGCCTGAAGTTACGCCTGAGAGCCTGCACCGGGCCCTCGACCCGCCTGTAGAGTCTAACGTGGGCCTCGCCCATGGTTACCTGATCGCAAATATGCTGAGCCCGCTCGATGAAAACTCGCCTGCAACGCTGGCCTGGGCGGACCGCGAGGAGAAGCAGTTCCAGGATTATATCGCGGATGCAAAGCCCTCCGAAGATGCAGCGCTCGCCTTTCTAACCAAAGCCTCAAAAATTGGTAAAGTGGTTGAACCGGCACCCATAAAAGTCGGGGATAATTACTTCCGTTATGAACCGGAAGAGGATATTTCGAAACAGCCCCGCTTTCAGACCTCCAACAGCG
>Ga0206939_10284_pt1 | contig 11458 bp, 9 predicted proteins | sample Alteio_BWOrgHeat_10_FD_152921 | JGI IMG/M metagenome (GOLD analysis project Ga0206939, IMG submission 152921) | Enriched cells from forest soil in Barre Woods Harvard Forest LTER site, Petersham, Massachusetts, United States -... | ecosystem: Environmental > Terrestrial > Soil > Temperate forest >... | reverse complement strand
GAGCTTCCCGCCTGCTGCCCAATCCACCGACGCGATAATCAAATCATGGATGTTATCGACGCAGTCGTAGAACGGGTGGGCGGCGCAGTAGGGCATTCGGCCCTTGCCAAATTGGTTGAGGACGATGGCGGGATGATCCGTTATGATTTCAGCTTCGTATCGAAAACCTGCGTTGGCCTGGGGTATCTCTTGCCGGTCAATCAACTGCATCGTTGGCGGCGTACCCTCCTGGAAGCCGCCCTCTTCCATATAGAGACGCCGCGGGCGGGCGACTTGGCCAAGGCAGCGGGTTCCTTCGCGAGGTCTGACGTAGCATTGCGGACCATGTACTTCAAAATAAGACATTTCCTGGTCCACTTCCGTGAAAAAGTCTTTCAGTTTGTTGCGGTGAACAACTCTGACTCAGGCTTCGTTAACTCGCCAGCAGGAAGACTAGCGTTTAGGCTGCCCGCTGCCAACAGCCTGCCGGTTCGCGAGGTATTCTCCAAAGTAAGGCCCGTGCCGATTTGCGCAGTCCTTGAAATGAATTTGTATGCGATTCATGTCGGTCCCCGTTGCTTGGTGTGAAGAATGCTAGAAGCTTAGCTTAAGCCCGAATTGAACATCCCGCGGATTAGCGCGGGTACCGGTGGTTATGGCAAAGGACGGACTTCCAAAGGTCGTATTGGGATCGGCAAATTGTGGTTTGTTGAGAGTGTTGTAAGCCTCCGCCCGGAATTGCAATTGGAAGCGTTCAGTAATGGCGATATTTTTGAGGAGCGCAGCATCAAGGTCAATAAAGTTCCAGGACGGCAAGATTCCGCGACCCGAGTTCCCAAATCGGGGGTTGCCGGCCTGAAATGCGGCCTGCAGGGCCGTCGTGGAGAAACAACTTGCGTTTAAGAAACTGGTGACAGCTCGCGGGCCTCTTCCGCTGCAGGTCCTGTCGGGCCTCGGGGACGCCGACCCCGTATTGGAAAAGTCCGTTCCTGCTATCACGGTGAGAGGGAACCCCGATTGGTCGGTAAAGATGTCCGATAGCGCCCAACCGCCAACCAGGAGATCGACCACTTTGCCTCTCCCCCCGAGGAAGAGCTGGTCCTTTCCAAACGGCAACATCCAGACGCTGCTGACAACAAACCGGCCTCTCACGTCGTTAGCGCCAGGCCCGTAATCCGCGTTGATATCGTTGTAATTCTGGGGTCCCGCACTGCCAGATCCGCACCCGTAGCATTCATCCCCCTCGTTATTATTAAGAGTCTTGCTCCACGTGTAGCCACCCAGCAGCGATAACCCATGGGACATACGTTTGGTGACTTTAACCTGCAACGCGTTGTAGTTGGAAAAACCTCGCGAATCTGCGTAAAAGGTGCTGTTGAAATCGGGGTACGGCCTCGGGGGCTGCCCTAGACCGGGTAGAGGTTGGTTGCTGAAGAATTCTCCAAACCCAAGGTGATATGCGTGATTGCCTACGTAATTGATTTGCACAGCAATATCTGACGATAGTGCTGATTCGATACCAAAGCTCCACTCTTCACTCTTCGGGGTCTTGTGATCAGGAGAGACAAAAGTAGCCAGGAACTGGCTAGTAAGCGGCGGGATGCCGGCTGTTCCCGTAAAAGCCGTAGCCGTGGTCGTGCTCTGGCCGCTCGGCAGCAAGGGCGAGGGGGCACCGAAGGTCGTGCTGTAGATCTGCGAAGGTGCGGAAACCGGGTTGTTATCTCCATAGTGCTGGTCGTTTAACAGACTAAAGTCATAGAACATACCGACCCCAGCGTGGACTACTAGCCTATCCGAGTTGGAAGGCTGCCAGGTCAAACCAAAGCGCGGCCCAAACAGGTCGTGTTCCGGAGCAATGATTGTTTGTCGTCGCCGCCCGGTGAACCCGAGCTCGGTACGCTGCGCATCCGTGGCAATCAGGCAACGGCCGTCAGCGGTCTTTAGATAAGAAAACTGCGGATCCGTGCACAAGGCGTCATTCTTCGCGGCGGGCATTGCTGTAATCAAAAGGGCATTCCCCGGTCCAGAAAACGCGGGTCCAGTCGGAAGGAACGACACATAGTTACCATATTTTTCCGTTGCCGGACGCCGGTACTCATAGCGCAGACCAATATTGAGAGTGAGATGTGAGGTAGCCCGGAAGTCGTCCTGAACGAAGTAATTCCAGAACCCTCCACCCCTCTGGTACATGAAATTGAAGGAGAAAGTCCGCTGTGCATTTTGGGGAGACCCCAGAAGGAAATCGGCAAATGGAGATGTTCCAGCGGCGATACTTTCACCAGCTAGAGAAGAATACTGTCCGTTGAAGTAGAACAAGCCTTCAGGAGCGAGTGCAGCCTGTGTGCGCAAAGACTGCCAGAAGTTCATGTCGGCCCCCACTTGGATCGTGTGGCGCTGGAGAATCTTGCTGAGGTGGTACTGGTAAGTCTCCACCATGTCGGGGTCCACGAGGGGTGTATAAGCGCCATCTCCGACACTCGTGAATGTCGCAGCGGAGTATCGGGTTACTGCACTCAAGAAGTTAAACTGGGGGAATTCTTCTAGGTTGGGGTTGATTGCCGTCAAACCTTGAACTCCGAAGCTTGCGGTGGTCCCGGGAGGTCGAGGACATCCCTGGCAATTCGCGATCTGGAAGTCGCGCTGGAATCCCCCCCAAGCCTCCTGAAGAAGTGTTGAACTGTAGGTATGGGTCCAGCCGACAACCGCCGACTGGCCGCGGTAATATTGGGTAGTACCGCTAAACGGCAACGCATTGTAGTAAATTTGGCTCGTCTGGGCGAACATGTAGCGGGCGAAGATAGAATCTCGCGGATCGAAAGTATGATCAACGCGCACTAGCCAGTTGTATTCGTTGTCAGTGTTCGGCGTATTGCTGAAGTAATTCGGGGTTCCAGCGCGATTAGGAGTAACATCATAGAGCGTCGCCAAGACTTTCTGTGCGACCGGATCGATATTCGCGATGATGTTTCCTGGGATCGGGTTGCCTATCAGAATTGAAGTGCCTCCATTCGCGCTTCCCGCTGGGCAAGTGAAATTTGACAAGGTGGCGGGGTCAAACAATTGTCCCGTGTCAAAGTTCAGGTTGGCAGGGCCGCCTTGGCCACAAAGATTAGCACTGACGCCGGTCAACGTCGAACTGAGGTCACCAGCTTTTTGTGCCGCGGTGGGAATGGTGGCAGTGGCCGAACTCCCCTGTATTTGTCTCAGAGGCTCGAAATTCCCGAAGAAAAAAGTCTTGCCCCTTCTTATGGGGCCGCCGACGGAAAAGCCGAACTGATTGCGTATGTACTCCGCTTTCGGGGTCCCGGTAGGAGAGAAGTAGTTCTGCGCGTCAAAAACTTGGTTACGTAAGAACTCGTAGAGGTTTCCGTGAAATGAGTTCGAGCCCGATTTCGTCACCAAGGCTATGACAGAACCGGACGACAACCCGTATGCTGCGGAATAGATGTTGGTTTGAATTCTGAATTCCTGAACCGCATCGGGAGTGGGCTGGACCCCGAAAGCCCCGCCCGAGAGCTCACGACTCGTAACACCATCCACCAGGGGGTTGTTCCCAGAGTTGCGGCCCCCGTTAGCGCTATAGACGGTGCCGGTCGCCGTAGGATTGAATCCGTCCCCCCCCGGGCGATCGATTCCACTTACCGCCCCCGGAACCAGCACCGCGAGCGATCCGAATCTGCGTAAGTTAAGGGGTAGCTCAGTCACCTCGGTTGAGTCAATCACCGTGCTGATGCTGGCGGTCGCAGACTCTAGAAGCGGTATCTCGGCTTTGACGTTGACGACGGTTGAAACACTCCCCACTTCCATGTGGACATCAAAAACAGCCTTCTGGGCCACGCGCAACTCGATGCCCTCGAATGTCTTGGCACTGAAGCCAGCCTTTTCAACCCTAATACTGTATGTGCCCGGAGGCAGCGCCAGAAAAGAATACGATCCGCTGCCATCACTTGGAACAGTGGTAGCAATACCTGTGCTTATCTCCGTCGCTGTGACGCTCGCCCCGGGTATGGTCGCACCCGTTCCATCGGATACGGTTCCGCTGATGGTTGCGTTGAGTTGGCCGAAACATGGGATCACGCCCAGTAACAGGAGAGCCAGCCCAAGAGATAGCTCTTTACATCCAAGCTTTCTGGCAAGATTCATGGCTTAACGTCCTAAACGTTCAAGTTGGCCCCTCGAGACGATCTACATGTAAAATATAAATTATTCATTTGTCAAACATTTTATTTAAAATGTTTAAACAAGTAGTGGATATGAGGGAGGATTTGACAAAATATAAATGATAGGAATAATGGTGTCGTGATGGTTTCTACAGGCCTTGAGAACTCAGTCCGCACCCTTGCGGGTGTTGCCGTCGAAACAGTGCGGAGCCAAATACTGAGGCGGCAGCTCGCCCCCGGAACAAAACTTAACCAGGCCAGTCTGGCCGAACAACTCGGAATAAGCCTCGTACCTTTACGCGAGGCTCTTCGCAAATTAGAAGCTGAGGGGTTGGTTCAAATCGTTCCCCATCGCGGTGTATTCGTCTGCCCTATTTCCCGCGATGAACTGGAGGACCTCTACACCATCCGAATGATCTTAGAGGGAATGGCAACCAGGGCGGCAGTTGCTCGACTGACAGATGATCACGTAGCCAAGCTCTCTGCATTGGTTCTCGAGATGGAGCAGGAAACATGCAGAGAGGATTACGCTAAGTTGTTGCTGATAAACCGCGCGTTCCATCTCACGCTTTACGAAGTTTCGGGCCGGCGCTTTTTGTGTGATTCGATCACCGGTCTTTGGAAAAAAAGTGAGCGATATAGGGCTTTTTATGTCCATTTGCCAGGACGTTCCCGACAGGCACTTAGTGAACACCATGAGATTCTTCAGGCCCTTCAAGGCCGATGGGCGAAGGAAGCAGTGCGCGCCGTCAGAAACAATATCCGGCAAACGATGACTGGTTTACTTTTCGCGTTTGACAAGGGCTACGAAACCGAACCGGTCGCGAGGGAGCCGGCTCTGATTACGGAGCCGGTTTTGTCCGACGAGTCGGCTTTGTCTGACGAGGGATAATACTGATTCTCCCATCCCGCGGGATGCGGCGCGGAAGAGCTGAATGACACCAAAGTAGCTGGGGCTTTTCGATGAAGCGTAGAGAGTTTGTAAAAGCCGGCATCGCTGCGTTGGCCACGTCAGCTTTCGAAACCCCAAAACCGGGAAGCGAGCTTGTGTCGTCGTGAACCTCGCCGAAGGACCCCGAAATCCAATCGTCAGAGGGTTCGAGGGGTATGACAGCGGATCTATCAAACTTTACCAGCCGTTCGAAAAGATCCGAGACACGAGACTGCCAGCGCATCTGACGATTCCTTCCGAACGGCTTGTCATCGTCGTTGAAGGGTAATTCGGACTAACTTAGCGAAGGATCGGTGTTGCATGGAACTGGAAGTGGCCGAAAGACTTGGGAGATACGCAACTCCAACTCTGTTCGAGGTCGCTCCTGAAGTAAGCGCACTGTCGCATTCGATAGCGCCCTTGTACCGTTCGATTCATCTGTGGGGTCCGGCCTATCCGGTCTTGGCAACAACCGGTGACAACTCCGCTATCCATCGCGCGGTGTCCTACGCCCCTTCCGGCTCAGTGATCGTGGTGGCGACCGGGCGCGATACACAGAGGGGTTATTGGGGTGAGGTTTTAATGGAGGCCGCGCTGGCGCGAGGAATCCGCGGCTTAGTGATGGACGGGGGGGTGCGAGATACCAAAGCCATGCGTGACCGGCCCTTCCCTGTGTTTTGCGGTGCGATATCGATCGCGGGGACCACGAAGACTGGATCGGGCGTAACGAACGCGCCTGTCATGATAGCGGAGGTGCTGGTCCGGCCTGGTGATTTTGTGGTTGGGGACGATGATGGCGTAGTTATCGTCCCGCCAGAAATCGCCGATCAAGTGCTGGAAGCCGTCGAAGTCAGAGTTCAGAAAGAGGCCCGCATTGTCCAAAGAATAAGGGAAGGCGAACTCTCGGTCGATCTATTTGACTTGAGAAACGGGGCATAACGGCGAATGGCGAAATTGGAATGGGGATTTATCGGCTTCGGAGAGGCAGGATCGGCATTTGCCAGCCACATCAGCAACCATTTAAAGCGACCTATTTTTGTGTCAGACCCGCTTCTGAATTTGCACCCGATCCCCGGGCCTGTTCGCGAACGGCTGGACATAGCTCCTGCTGAGGTCTTGCGCGACATCGCATCCTTGGCCGCAAAGTGCGATCTCGTAGTCTCCCTTGTAACGCCCCGGGTTGCTTCGGCAGTAGCCGGGCAAGCGGCAAAAGTGTGGAAGCGAGGCCTCTTCATTGATTTCAACTCCGTTTCGCCATCGGAGAAGCGGGCTATGGCAGATCTCTTTCCCCAGGGTGCATACGTGGACGGAGCGATTCTGGGGTCGGTCGCACGGGAAGGAGCTGCCTCCCCTTTGGCCGTGGCGGGACCACGCGCCAGTAGAGCTTCCGCGTCGCTCCGCAGGGTCGGTCTAACCGTGAGCGTTGTGGGACCTCAAGTTGGGGCGGCCTCCGCCTTGAAGATGTGCCGCAGCATTTTCATGAAGGGGCTTGAGTGTCTATTTGTCGAAACATTAATGGGTGCCGGCGAATTCGACTTGGGGGAATCGGTACTGCAGTCGATCGAACAGACATTCCAATCCTATGGGTTTCGCCGTCTTGTCCAGATGTTAGTGACTACCCATGCCGTCCACTGCAGTCGGCGCTCTGACGAAATGCAGAGCGCAACCACGATGATGCACGAGATGGGCATGCCGGGACACATGACCAAAGCAGCACGTGATTTTCTAGCAGACAGTTCCCGTGCCGGCCTCCCCGATCATTTCCGAAGCTCGGAACCGGATGGGTTCGGACCGGTAATCAGTTATCTCAGAGACACCTACGGAAAGAAGCGATGAAACCATTAAACGGCAAAGTGGCCTTGATAACCGGTGCCGCTCAGGGTATGGGATTAGAGACTGCGCTTGAACTGACTCGCCGGGGAGCTGTTCCAGTCTTACTCGATACGAACACAGAGAAATTGATCTCGGCACTCGAATCTGTCCGCGCCATCGAGGCCGCGTCCCTCAGTTTTACTATGGACGTCACGAAGAAAAACCAATGGACCCAGACAGTCGAGAAGGTACACCAGCAAATGGGCTCGATTGACATCCTGGTGAACTGTGCAGCGATCTTCACGGTGACGCCTTTCGAGGAGATTAGTGAAGCCGAATGGGATGGTGTTTTCTCCGTCAATGTGAAAGGTACTCTATTTGCGTGTCAGGCGGTTTCCCCTTACATGCGGCGCCAAAAATCTGGGCGAATTATCAACTTGTCTTCGCAAGCCGGCAAGACCGGTGGCCTGTTGATCGGAGCCCACTATTCAGCCTCCAAGGCAGCAGTTCTCTGCATGACCAAGACATTTGCAGCGGCATTGGCCCCCGACAACGTGACCGTGAACGCGATTTGTCCGGGCATCATCAACACCGATTTCTTAAAGGGTGTTCCTGGCATAGATAACTTCTTCGCGCGGATTCCGCTGGGAAAGAAGCCAGGCGAAGCGAGCGATGTGGCGAAAGCCATCGCTTTCCTAGTGAGCGAAGATGCTGCATATATCACCGGCGAGACCATGGATGTTAATGGTGGTCTTCTCATGGATTGACAGCTATGCTTGAAGCGGAAGTACCCTTCGAGTTGAGAGGAAAAGTAGCCCTGATTACCGGTGCCGGCCGTGGAATAGGTCGCAGCACGGCGATCGCCATGGCTCGAGTCGGGGCTGACATCGCAGTTGTCAGTCAGTCGCAGGCGGAGATCGACGAAGTCGTGGAGATGATCAGAGGTTACGGGAGGAGGGGCTTGGCAATTCGCCGGAACATGAGCGAACCGGTTGCACCGGCGCAGGTCATTCAGGCTTGCGTTTCCGAATTCGGTAAGTTGGACATATTGGTGAACAACGCTGGCTGCGTAGTTCGTAAGACAGCGGAAGATACCAATCCCCAGGACTGGGATATGGTCCTTTCACTCAACGTGAAAGCCATGGCAGAGATGTGCCGTTTGTCGTTGCCCCACCTTCGCAAGAACCCTGGGGCGTCTATCGTGAATATGTCTTCCATTACCGGCGTCGTTGGGACTCCGCTGCGGTCAGCTTATGCGGCGACCAAAGCTGCAATTTTAGGCTACACGCGGGTACTCGCTAAGGAACTTGCCCCCGAAGGAATACGAGTAAACGCAGTACAGCCGGGGTTCATCGATACAGCCTTCGTCTCGCCCTATCTGGCGGACAAGCCTGGCGTCATGGCGGATGTCTTACTGCATATTCCTCTTGGACGGGTCGGAGCGCCAGAAGAAGTCGCATGGCCAATTGTATTTCTGGCCTCGCCGGCAGCATCGTATATCACGGGACAATCAATCGTCATCGATGGAGGATGGATGTTGTTCTAATGAGCCACTTTGTAGCGGTGACGGATTCCCCGGCGGGGGATGATCTTTCGACGGAGCGGGCGGTGCTGGCTGGCATACACGTTGAGAAAGTGGCTTGGCATGACGAATCGAGCTTGGGTGCCGCCATCCATAGTGCTGACGCGGTCATGTGCATGCACGCACCCTTAACCAGTAATGTTATCCATTCGCTGTCACGTTGCCGGGTCATAGCGCGTTTCGGAACAGGGTTGGACAATATCGATTTAGAAGCTGCGAAACTCGTGGGCATTCCAGTAATTGGTATCCCGGGTTACTGCACTCAAGAAGTTGCTAACCATGCGATGGCGTTACTACTTTCTTGGAATCGCAAGGTGGTTGAGTACCATCGGTTCGTCAAAGAAAACCTATGGAATGAAAGCAGGCACACTACGGGTAATTGGGCCTGCGGACCCCTCACGCGCCTATCGCAGCAGACGCTGGGTCTATTGGGGTTCGGTCAAATTGGTCGAGCAGTTGCTCGACGAGCGTTGGCGTTTGAGATGAAAGTCCTCGTCCACAGCCACCGCCCTGATCCGGAGGCTGCAAAGGGGTTGGATATCGAATACACCACTTTCGAAGACCTGCTGGGGAGATCCGACTACGTCTCATTGCACATTCCCCTAAAGAACGAGACAAGTCACCTCATAAACGCGCGCACCATCAGGCTGATGAAGCGGGGCGCCGTACTCATTAACACCTCCAGAGGTGCGCTAGTGGACGAGAATGCCCTTGTCGAGGCGCTTCAGGAGGGATTGCTAGGGGGGGCGCTGCTCGACGTCTTCGAACGGGCTCCCCTCCCTGCGGATCACGCATTTCGGACCATTAAGAATGTGATTCTGACTCCTCATGTGGCTTTCTATTCCGAGGATTCGTTGATGGAACTCCGCCGCCGCGCGGCCGCGGCCATTCTAGGTTATCTGGGGCAGGGTCCCCAATAACATGATGGCGCGATAACGTTTGAAGCAATTGCCGGTTCTCAACCACAGACCGGCTGTTGAACACCGAGACTCAGGAGATTAACATCGTGCGCATTTCCGAAATTGAAGTTATCAATCTCGCCTTTGAATATCCAGACCGGAAGGGTTTTCGATACGCCGGCGGATATGTCACGAGCCGCTGCACGTCCCTCATCATGGTAACAACTGACAACGGGATAACCGGGCTGGGGGCCGCGTACAGTTATCCCGATCTGGTGAGGATCATTGTCGAAAACCATCTGAAACCTCATCTGCTTGGCGCGGACCCGCTCAAGGTGGAGGAGCATTGGGAGATGATGTATGGCCTCACCAGATGGTACGGACGGAAGGGGGTTGCCATCTCGGCGCTGGGCGGAATTGACATTGCTCTGTGGGATCTGCGCGGCAAGGCGGCGGGGAAACCCGTTTTCAGGTTGCTCGAGGCCGAGCGAAATTCCGCTCCCGCTTATGCGAGTGGTTTGTTCTGGCAGGATGACTTGAGTCAGCTGGAAGAAGAAACGGCCCGGCACTTGGAAAAAGGATTCCTGCGCGTAAAAATGCGTTTAGGGCAGAGCAAAGACTACGACTTGGCAGCGCTCGAGGCCGTTCGCAAAGCGGTTGGTCAAGATGGAGATGTGATCGTCGATGGATCGCACCGTTATACGCTTGACGCGGCCAAGACGTTCGGAAAAAGCCTCACCGCGAATCGAGCATTTTGGTTTGAGGAGCCTTTCCCTCCCGAAGATATCGATAATTATGTGACCTTACGCCGCCAGCTTTCGGTGCCTTTGGCTGCAGGGGAGAACGATTTTGGAGTCCAGGGCTTCAGAGAACTCATACGAGCCGGGGCTGTCGATATCGTTCAGCCCGACGTATGCCGCGCAGGAGGGATTACCGAATGCCTGCGCATCGGTCGGTTGGCAAGTGCCTCCAATCTTCGCGTCGCTACTCACACTTGGAGCGACGCTGTTGCGCTCATTGCAAACGCTCACTTGATCGCTGCACTGCCCACCGGCATCACGGTTGAGGTCGATCAGACGGGCAATCCGCTCATAGACGAATTGTTGACCGAGCCGCTGGTCATCAAAGATGGCCTGCTGAAACTTTCTGAGGAACCCGGCTTGGGGATCCAACTCAACCCGGCTACCCTCAAACGGCTGGTCCTCCCTCCTGGTCAAATGATGCCACAAGGCAACTACTCTGACTTGATCTTTGGACACGACTATCAGAGCATACCGCCTCCGTATGAAAGCGAGAACAGTCGAAGTGAATGACAAGGAGATCAGCCAATGACTGGCAGAAAATACCGGGTCGCGATCGGCCAAATCTCAGCGGAATCAAATCACTTTGTAAGTTCTCCGTGCGAGATCGAATTGTTTCACAATACAGGTTACGTTCTCGAAGGTGACGATCTCTTAGGGCTGAAAGACACGGATACCGAAATTGCTGGCATGCTGGCAGTACTCGAAAAGAGCCGCGAGGTAGAAATCATCCCTTTGCTTGCTGCACGCGGAATATCCTCGGGACCCTTGACCGAGCAATGTTACGCCTACTTGAGAGATAGGCTGCTTGCCCCCCTAAAGGCTGCGGGACGTGTAGACGGGGTAATCCTCTCACACCATGGTTCCATGGCGATTGTCAACCAGGACGATCCCGAAGGAGATATCGCATCTGCCGTTCGAGAAATTGTGGGTCCGACTATTCCTATCGTGATGACGCTGGACATGCACAGCAATGTGACTCGACGAATGGTGACGGCAGTGAACGCCATCCTGTCATACGAGCATTACCCGCATGATGATGTTTTCGAGACAGGCGCTCGCGGAGCCCGACTGCTTATGAAGACAATGCGCAGGGAGGCTCGACCCGTCATCGGGCACGCCAAGCTTCCTCTGTTGTTGACGGCATTCAATGCTTCAACCACGTTGGATACGCCCTACAAAAGGCTGATGACGGACGCCAAGTTGTTGGAACAAGAGCCGGGCATGTTATCGGCATCCGTTCTCTTTGTAGGCTCGTACATCGACATGACAGATATGGGCTGCAGCGCGCTGGT
>Ga0206939_10283_pt1 | contig 11481 bp, 10 predicted proteins | sample Alteio_BWOrgHeat_10_FD_152921 | JGI IMG/M metagenome (GOLD analysis project Ga0206939, IMG submission 152921) | Enriched cells from forest soil in Barre Woods Harvard Forest LTER site, Petersham, Massachusetts, United States -... | ecosystem: Environmental > Terrestrial > Soil > Temperate forest >... | reverse complement strand
GCCAAGCTTGCCATCTGATTGTAACGTTGCGTTTTTCAGTACAGGCCCATCATTGCGCGCTGCGCGGCTTCCGCTGCCTGCCCATCGCTTGTGCCAACATACTGCATGGTGCTGCCGATTGACTTGTGACCGAGACATTGCTTGACCAGCGCGAGATTCACGTTTCCGGCAATGAGATGGCTTGCCAGCGAATGCTTGAGCACATGTGGGTGTCTCTTTTCGGCCGGTAATCCAACGGCTTCGGCGATCGACTGGAAGACTCGAAAGAATGCGCTGCGATGCAGTTTCCCGCCCTTCTGTGACGTGAGAAGGAAATCGCTGCCATCGGGCTCACGATCGCGCAGCCAGGCGCGCAGCGCGTTCAGCTCGTCCAGCAATGGCACACCCCGGTGCGGGTACAACGGCTGAGTCTGTGATAGCGATCCCTTCAGCCGGCGCACGGTGATCGAGCCAGCTTTCAAATCGATATCGGGCAGCCGCAGCCCACACACTTCGGATGCTCTCAGGCCGTGGCGATATGCCAGCAAGATCATGCACCAATCGCGAATCGAGCGGGCCCGAGCGATCTTCAGCACGCGGAGAATCTCTTCCGGCGACAAGAAGCCCATAGATGAACGATTCGACTTAGGTCCCGGTTGTATGCGTGATTCTATTTCGATAACTTGCCTCTTAGCTGCCATGGGAGCTTATCCCTCCTTTGGTGGTTAGGACGTGCCGGTGCTTCCGGCGCCGGCGCGTCCGCTTGTTCTAGATGAATCTCGCGAATCTCTGTCTTCCTTTTCCTTATCGCGATTCCTCAGGCTCTGCTGAAGAGAGCGCGGGTTGATGCCAGAGCCGTCCGGTAAAACGAAATGCGCGCTCATCAACTGGAATGCCGCTGTGCGGCTGCGCGCCTTGATCAAATGGCTCTTGAACAGCCCTGAAATATAATCAGCAAGCTGGCGCAAGGTCCCTTGCCAGACGATCGGTTGCGTGGAGGGCGGGAGCTCCTTGATACCGAGTTCTTCCTTCAACTTTTCAAATCGGGCTTCACGAATCGCACGTAGGGTTTGACGGAAATATTTGCTTTCCTCTGCGACTAGCTCGGGAACATCTTCCGGTGTGATCAACGGCTCGACTTTAAGCATTCGTCGCCCCTTTCAGTAACTTCGCTGCCCGTTTCTTCGCCGCGTCCATAGTGCGAATGCCGGCGAGCATTGATTGGCGTGCAGCGTCGGTGTTCAGCTTGGCGTAGATCTCAGTCGATGTTGTAGACGCGTGGCCTAGGGTTTTGGCGATCACTTGTAGGCTGCTTCCGGCAATGCTTTGATAGGAAGCATTTGTGCGGCGCAAATCGTGAATCGTGAAATCGCTAATCTGCGCGCGCTTCAACAATCTTTTCCACGGTTTCTTTGGTTCCTGAAGATGACCGCTCGCACTGAGTGGATTCCCCTTCTTGTCCTTCGGCGAGGGAAAGACCCATTCCGATTTATCGCGCAGATGCGCACGGCGCTTGAGGACGGCGAGAGCACGCGGTGTGAGCGGCAAGACGATGGGCTTGCCAGTCTTCGTTTTGGTAATTGTCCAGATTCGATGCTGATCGTCGATCTCGGACCACAAGGCCCCGAGCACGTTGCTGCGCCGTGCTCCCGTAGCGAGCGCTAATTCAACGAAGTCGCGAATGTCCTGATTAGGCTCTTGGCGTAGCGCAGCATCCAAGCGGACAAGCTCGACGGGTTCTAGGAATCGATCGCGGCGAGCATAGCCATTGAATTCAATTCGAGTCGCGGGATTCTCACCGGACCACAGCTCCACTTTGTTCGACATCGCCCAAAAATAAAGTCGCCGGATGAGCTGCACCACGCGATCCGCCATCACCTTGCCGTGGTCTTTGCCGATCTGCTCGTGAAGCTCCCTGACTTCTTTCCGCGCGATCTGGTCGAGTTTCCGGCTGCGCCAATGCGAGAGATACTTGCCCAGCATCCAGCGCACTGCATTTTCGGCGCCCTGGGGATTCGTGGACTTCGCCCGTACGCGCTTCTCGATGTAACGCTCGATGAGCACGCCAAGCGTTAACTCGCCCCGATTGCGCTCGAATGGATTCTCTTTCAGAGTTTCCCCCCGATTTAGAACCTCTTGAGCGGCAGTGAGATTGCGCGCTTGCGTTCGCGCCTGATCGATGCTGCTTGCGGGAAAGGTGCCCAGATCACGGAAGGTGGGATATCCCTGAATTGTTTTGAACCAAAAAAAGCTCTTGCGGCCATTGTCAGCGATGCGCAATCCCAGCTCGCGCTCCATCAGATCGTAGAAGGTGACGCGGCCACTCTTCGGCGCCGGGATGTTTTCGATGGCCTTTTTCGTGAAGTGAATGCGCTGCGTTGCTTTTCTCAATTTCGCCTCAGGTTTAGGCTGGGTTTATGCTTGGCGGCAAAAGCGGTCAATTTCGGCCCATTCCCAGGTAAACCAAACAGCCTCTACTGTAGCGCAAATTGTTAAGCGAGGAAAGACTTATCCACATGAGGGAAGCAGAGGGTATGGGGCATTCTTGTGCCTTCTAAGCAGAGGGTCGGGAGTTCGAGTCTCCCCGGGCGCGCCATTCTTCGTTTTTAGCCCGTGTGAAGATCAGATCGAACGGCTTTCTATATGTCGGATCGGGGAATCTGCTTGTCGCTCAAAGCTATCCCGAGCAGTATGAAAACGTTAGATTCGTGCACAGTTGGTGCACAGTCGAGTTCCATCGACCCCAGAAAATCAATACAAGCGCGTTTCCCAGGAGTAATCCTTTTGGAGCCGGTTTCCGCATAATAGAAAGGTGTTGGAATGACCCACGACAGTCACGTTGCAAAAACGGCTACCGTTAAAAACCTCTTTGACTCCAGTCTGGCCGGAGATACAAAGCAGCGCATTATGGAGCTCCATCATCACAGTCAGCGGCTGTGGGGCAATATGACCATCGCCCAGACCCTCGCCCACTGCACTTCCGGCTTAGAAATGGCGATGGGCGTTATCAACCCCAAACGTGCACCGTTCCCTGCCAACCTCATGGGCCTGCTGATTAAGCCGCTGGTCTTCGGAAATGACAAGCCCATGCGTCGCAATTCACCTTCGTCGCCGGAGCTCTTTTCAACGGACCACACCAAGTGCGACTTCGAGCGAGAACGTGGCTATCTCATCGCAGCGATCGATCGCTTCGCCAATGAAGGCGCAGCGTGCTGCTCCCAGCACCCACACCCTTTCTTTGGTCCACTCAAACCGCAGCAATGGGCCATTTTAATGTACAAACACATCGATCATCATCTGAGACAGTTCGGTGTTTGAAGCACAATTAGGCCTCAAGTCTGAGCGCTAAGGGTTGTTAGCTACAGAATCGATCCCACTTGGGAGAAAGCACTAGCCTAGTATTTGTCCGATAATCGGACCAATCAGGAGTTAGACGCTTCGACGCGGTGTAGACTCTGGGGTGATCGAAGAAACAGCGCGACTTGACGAGTCGCACACTCCGATTCCGCTAAAGCATTTAGCTGCTTGTCAAATTGAAGGCTCAAGATGAACGATCAACAAAAGAGGGAGCAGTATTCGGGAGTGCGAGATCAAGAGATCCGTGCGGCACTGGATCAGCATTGGGCGGCGTCCGATGCCAACGATTTTGAAACGGAGCACCGCATCTATCGCGAGGACGCGGTGCTGGAATACCCGCAGTCAGGCGAGCGAACTCGCGGTCGACGCAACATACAGAATCAACGCGCTAGCCAGCCGAGCAAGAAGCGGTTTGCTGTCCGACGAATCATTGGCGGCGGTGATCTTTGGATCACCGAATTCATCCTGACATATGACGGCAAGCCGTCCTACACCGTGAGCATCATGGAGTTCAGGGACGACAAGGTTGCGCGGGAAACACAGTACTTTGCAGATCCATTCGTGGCTCCCGCATGGCGGGCTCAATGGGTCGAACGGATGGACACATAATCTCGAGGCGCGCGAATTCGCTAACGACACCGCCATTTGCGGAGGGACAAGAGGTGGATTGGAAACGGTTGGCCCAGTTTGCGCTGCTGGGTAACAGTGATCTGGAACAATATGCCATCCTGCTGGTACGCGTTTCGCTCGGGCTGTTCTTCGCCATCTCCGGGGCAAACAAATTGTTTGTCGCCGGCAGCGCGCAAACTATGTACGAAACGCTCGTTGGGGCCAAAGTCCCGTTTCCCCACCAGATGACTTATTTCGTGTCGGGTGTCGAGTTCGTTGGCGGATCCTTGCTGACCGTGGGGTTTCTTTCGAGCCTGGCCTGCGTGGCTTTATTGGTCGATATGCTTGTCGCCATCCTGACCACCAAGCTTTCCGCCATGCCTAAAGGACTTTCGCCTCTTAACTGGCTCGACGATTTCCTCTACTTTCCGGAAGTCCTGTACGTGCTCTTCTTTGTCTGGCTGATCTGCTCTGGTCCGGGAAAGTTCAGTGTCGATTACTGGCTCGCCGGCAAGTTACGCAGGTGATCGATCGACGAAGCAGCTTGTCGCTAGACAAGAGTTCACATGGTTCGCCACGCCGGAACTACTGTAAGGAGGCGCAGATCGCGATCGGGCAATGGCGGGTGGATACAACACCAGGAGACCACACTCGGCCATAGGCCGCACGCCCCGGCGGCCTATAGATCGTTGGTTCCACCAAACTCGGTTTCACAGCCCTCGGCTGCGATGTAAACTCTCTCACTCGCCTTGGTACAAAAACTCCACCTATTTACTTCTTTACGCCGGCGGCACCAGAACCAACTTGGTCATTATATTCCGCCATCTCCGCTGGCGAACAGAGCAGCTCCTGGATATCGAAATCGGCTGGTTGCAGGTGGAGAGGCTCCTTGTTGAGGGCTTTCCAGGGTTCCGTGTACATCTTCGGGTCGTTAATCGTCATGGTAAGCTCCATGGTGTTTTGGTCCACCCGGTGAAATTCTTCCGTTATCCGCGCATCTCCACTATGCGGACGACCAGCATGATCGAGCCAGCTTTTTGGATTCAGCCCGATCGTGTCGACGACGAAGGTGTAATCATCCACCCATTTGCCAACGGCGTATCCGTTCCACCGTGGCGCTGCGATGTCCATGTTGGGCAGGTCTCGGCCATCGGTCCAGATGATGCGGTAATTGCCGTAAAACGGGCTGAAGAGGATCACCTGGTTCGCGGTCTGAACCAATTTGACCGATCTAAATTCCCACAGCTCCATGTACGGGAACCCGAGCGGATCGCATTTGTCCGCAGGATCATTTGCAAGCGCGGCGTGAACTTGCCTCACTCCCGGTCCCGAGGGCAAATTGGCCTTGAGCGCTGCCAGCCCCAAAGGCGTGTAAGGTAAAGGATGCTCGATACCCGTCTCGTCGAGTCGCCCTCCTTCGGCACCCTTTCCTCCTGGGAAGAGCGCAGGATGTTCTGGCGCGCCACTTACCCCACATACGGCACCGCAGGCCGGTCCTGCCGCATCCCAAATCCCTGAAAGGTCACGCTTCGGAGGCGGGCCTGACTTTTTCCCAGCGTATGAGGACGTTGGGGGTGGGATGCTATTCCATTTTTTCGTCGCATCTGCTGCCGCGTTGGGCGTTTGAGGGCGCAGGTTAGGGGAGAACGTCAATCCTATGATTAGGCCCACGGTCCAGACTGCCAAACGCTTGTTCATTTCTGAAATCCTCCTAAGTTTGCATTCCGTTTGCGGTAACTCCCGCCGCCATTGCAGGCGCTACACGAAGGGACTAATGAATGCGGCAGAAGTTATACCAAGCGAAGTGTAAAAACAAGACCCCATACTGCAACCGCTTGCTGGCCGTCAAGTTCAAAGGACACCACTACCGACAAATACGGCTGATTGACGATGGTTGTGTGCGGGTGCTAGGCTGTGTGGATTGCGAAAGCGGACGCTTTCGATGCGCTGCCACTTTCCATCGTTTCGCGTGCCAGCCACGGCTGCGCGGTATCCTCTTATCTTCTCTGTGGAGTTGCGCTATGCCCTATAAATTGACAGTTAATGGGCGGTCCACCACCGTCGATGTGCCGCCAGACATGCCGCTATTGTGGGTGATTCGGGACGTGCTGACGCTTCACGGCACGAAATACGGCTGCGGCATTGGCCAGTGCGGCGCTTGCACCGTGCACCTGAACGGCAAGGCCGTGCGCTCCTGCCAAACACAGGTGTCGGTCGCGGCGGGTGCGCAGATCACCACTTTGGAAGGACTTTCGCCGGACGGAACACACCCACTGCAACTGGCCTGGCAGGAGATTGACGTTCCCCAGTGCGGCTATTGCCAGGCGGGCCAGATCATGTCGGCTGCCGCGCTCCTGGCGGCGAAACCCCAGCCAACGGATCAAGATATCGATGCGGCCATGAACGGCAACCTATGCCGCTGCGGAACGTATTTGCGTGTCCGCCAGGCGATTCACAAGGCTGCATCCACCACACGGATCACTCAGGCCGCCGCCCGCAACGGGTCTGGCAAATAGTAAGGAGGCACCGTGGACACCATGATTGGACGTCGCTCTTTCCTTCGCGTCACCGCCCTCGGCGGCGGCGGAATGCTGCTCGCGTTGTATGTCGATCCCGTTGCCGAGCTATTTGGGCAGGCGCCGCAAGGACCTGCGGCCGCATTCACGGCCACGGCGTTCGTCCGCGTCGACGCGGATGGCACGATCACGATCACGGCGAAAAACCCGGAAATCGGGCAGGGCGTCAAGACCCATCTGCCCATGATCATCGCCGATGAGCTCGATGTGGACTGGAAAGATATAAAAATTCAGCAGGCCGACCTCGACCAGTCGAAATACGGGCCGCAAAACGCCGGCGGCAGCACGGCCACGCCGGTAAATTGGGATCCGCTACGCCAAGTGGGCGCTGCCTGCCGCCAGATGTTTGTGGCCGCAGCGGCGCAGACCTGGAACGTGCCGGAATCCGAATGCCAGACGGCGTCGGGCAAAGTGATGCATCGCTCGAGCAATCGCACACTTGCATACGGCGCGCTGGCGGCCAAGGCAGCCACACTGCCGGCCCCCGATCTCAAGTCGGTGAAGCTGAAGGACCCGAAGGATTACAAAATTATCGGCCAATCGAACCGCGGTGTGGACGTTCCTTCGATTGTGACCGGCAAACCGATCTACAGCATCGACTTCAAGCTTCCGGGGATGCTGTTCGCGGTTTTCCAGAAGTGCCCGGTGTTCGGCGGCAAGGTCGTGAGCGCGAATGTGGACGAAATCAAGGCCGCGCCCGGAGTGCGTCACGCCTTCGTGGTGGAGGGCGGGACCGAACTAAACGGCCTCCTTCCTGGCGTGGCCATCGTCGCCGACACGTGGTGGCAGGCGCGCACGGCGCGGCAGAAGTTGCAAGTGACGTGGGATGAGGGTCCTACGGCAACGCAAAGCAGCGAGGGATTTGCCAGACAGGCGCAGGAGCTCTCGACGCAGAAGCCGGCTATCCCGCTGCGCATCGACGGCAATACCGAATCTGCGTTACAAGGCGCGACGAAGGTTATCGAAGCCGCCTACTCCTATCCGTTTCTCTCGCACGCCCCACTCGAACCGCAAAACTGTAACGCGCAGTATAAGGACGGAAAGCTCGAGCTGTGGGCGCCCAGCCAGACACCCGAGGCGGGCCGCCAGCTCGTTGCCAGGACGCTGGGAATTCCGGCGAGCGACATCACGATCCACCTGATGCGCACGGGCGGCGGGTTCGGCCGGCGGCTGACCAACGACTACATGGTTGAGGCGGCCTGGATCGCGAAGGTCGTGGGCGTGCCGGTCAAACTTTTGTGGACGCGTGAAGACGACATGGCGCACGACTTCTATCGGCCCGGCGGCTTCCACTTCCTGAAGGCGGGGCTGGACGGCTCGGGAAATCTCGTTGCCTGGCAGAACCACTTCGTCAGCTACGGCCAGGGGCAGCAGTTCGCCAACTCGGCCAATATACCGTCGAACGAGTTCCCCGGAACCTTCGTGCCGAATTTCAATTTTCAGGCGTCGATCATACCGTTCGGCATCCCGACGGGCGCGATGCGCGCACCGCGCAGCAATGCCTTCAGCTTTGTATTCCAGTCCTTCGTGGACGAATTGGCCCACGCGGCAGGCAAGGATCCGCTTCAGTTCCGCCTGCAACTGCTGGCGCTGCCGCGCGTGCCGGCCGCTAAGCCGAACCCGGGCGAACTCGACGTGGACGCGGAGCGCATGCGGGGCGTGCTGCAACTGGTCGCCGAGAAATCGGGCTGGGGCACTCGAAAGCTCGCGAACGGCAGGGCAATGGGTGTGGCCTTCCAGTTCGCGCACCGCGGCTACTTCGCCGAAGTCGTCGAAGCCAGCGTGGATGCGAACAGCAAAGTGAAAGTGCACAAGGTTTGGGTGGCGGCCGATATCGGCAGCCAGATCATCAACCCGAGCAATGCCGAGAATCAGGCGCAGGGCTGCGTCATTGAAGGACTCAGTCACGCCATGGGCTACGAAATCACGATTGACCGCGGCCGGGCCGTGCAGACGAATTACCACCAGTATCCGCCGGTCAGGTTGGTACAGGCGCCGCCGGAAATCGAAGTGCATTTCCTGAAGACGAATAATCCCCCGACTGGCCTGGGCGAACCCGCCCTGCCGCCGGTGCTGCCGGCGTTGTCCAACGCTATCTTTGCGGCGAGCGGCAAACGAGTTCGGTCGCTGCCGCTGGCAAAGAGTGGATTCAGCTGGGCGTGAACAATGTAAGAAGCGGACAAGTTTCTTACCGAACGCGTCGAAAATTTACTTTGACCTTCTGAACGCGCTTCAAGCTTCGTCTTTTGAAAGAATCCTCTTATCTGCCGGTAAGTCGTAAATTGTTTTGGGAAAACTCCCCTTGAATGCGCTCACAAAAGGAGCTAGGCCAATGAAATCAGCGAGGCATTTTCCCCTGGTGGCATTAGCTGCAGTAGCCTTTTGCGCGAGCGCCTGGGCGCAGGGCCAGGGCACGGACTACAGCAAGATTGAGATCACCGCAGAGAAAATCGCGCCGAACCTCTATATGTTGTCCGGTTCGGCCGGTCTCGACCCAGGCCATCAAGACGCTGCCGGTGGCAGGATCGGCGTGCTGGCCGGTCCCGACGGCATCTTCATGGTCGATGCCCAATATGCACAGCTCACCGACAAGGTGGTGGCGGCGATCAAAAAAATCAGCCCCGCGCCGATCCGTTTCATGGCCAATACCCACTTACATGTCGACCACACAGGCGGCAACGCGAACTTCGCCAAGATGGGCGTCACGATCTTTGCACGTGAAGAGCTCCGCGAAGAGCTGTTACATCCACCGGCGGCGGCCAATGGCAATCCGGCTCCCGCGAGGGATCCGGCCTCACTCCCCGTCGTGACCTACGGGCTGGGCGGGCCGGTGAAGTTTCATATGAACGGCGAAATCGTCGACTTGATCCCGGTTCGGGCAGCCCATACCGGTGGCGATACGATGATCCGGTTTGAGAATGCAAATGCGATTATGATCGGCGATTTCTACCGGAATTACGGTTATCCCTTCATCGACACGAATAATGGCGGCTCGCTGAAGGGCGCGCTCGAAGCGCTCGACGCTACCATGAAGCTGGCCGGCCCGGACACGAAGCTCATTCCAGGCCACGGCACCATCATCAACCGGAGCGACCTCATTCCCTACCGCGACATGATCCTCGACGTGCAGGCAAAAGTGCAGCGGATGATTGCGCAGGGCAAGACCCAGCAGGAGGTGCTGGCCGCGAAGGTGACCGCCCCATACGATGCAAAAGTTTCTGGCGGACTCTTGCCGGCTGGTGCGGGGACGAGCGCCGACCGGTTTGTGGGGATGGTGTATTCGGAATTGAAGGCCGGCAAGTAAATCCGCGAGCTACGCCTCTGCCTTATCTTGTTCCGCGCGCTGAAGCCCGAGCAGTCGCTCCACTCAGCTTATTTCACGGTGCTCTGTTCGCGTCAATTCAAGTAGCGCTTGAAAAATGCCATTGCCATGGGCCAGGAATCCAGGGTTGCTACGGCGTTCTCACCCAGAGTCTGTTGATCCAGGAAGGCGTGCGTCACGTTGGGGTAGACCTTGAATTCGAAGACTTTCCCCAGCTTCCGCATGTCGGGTGCAGCAGCGGCGACCCTGGGAGCTAATCCGGGGTCGTCATCGCCCGCGAAGGCAAGGACCGGCGCTTGTATTTTTGCCATCGTGGCTGGATCGGGAGGGGCGCCATAGAAGCTTACGGCAGCGTTTATCCCAGGCATGTCTGCAGCACTGTCCCAAGCGATCCCGCCGCCATTGCAGAAACCGGTGATGCCGCTCTTGCCATTCGCTCTTGGCAGCTTAAGAGCATACTCTCGCGCAGCTGCTAGAAGCTGTATCTTCAGGGGTTCAGGGCGCGTCCCCAGCGCCTTGGCCAGATCGTCCGAGAAATGGAACGAATCAAAGTTGCCGCCGTCCGGTCCGAGGCCTGACGCCAAGTCGGGCATAACAACGATAAACCCCTGCATAGCGATTTTATCGGCCACGGCACGCATCCAGTTTGCTCCTTCACCTTTCCTCGGAGCGTCGCCCAGGTCCATGCCGGGACCAGGATGAATGAGAACAACCACGCCCGCCTTATCGTTGCCGAGCGGCTGAACCAGCCAGGTGTGCATCTTCACGGCACCTGCCGTGGTATTCACCGGGATATCTATCCACGCGCCCTTGCGGGGCGATGTGTCTGCCACTTTCATCGGGCCGTTGAGATGGCCCGGCACGATGTCGTCTCGCTTGGCTATCTCTTGCTGAGCTGCGCGCTCACGGGCCGCCGAGGCGGCAGAGACGGCATCGTCCTTCGGTTGCGGCACGGCGCCCGCTTGTGGCATAGCCGCCGGGTTCGCCAAATTAGTTAGCAGGGCCAGGGTGTTGTGCCAGGCGTGCTCGCTCATATCAAACTTGACGACGCGCTTCTGCGTTGGGGTGTTAATGGCGGCGTCCAGCTCGCTTGCGCCCAAGTTGAAATCAAGGATCGCGCTTTTACCATTGGAGCCCGGCTGGCTCAGGAAATAATCGCGCACGGCATTGGTCCGGCGCTGAACCTCATACGGGCCTAGCTGGCCAAGCGCCGCAGTGATCGCTTCACGATCGCCGAACGACTCTGTGCCCCCGCCGTTCGGCCCCAGGCCGGACAAAATGTCGGGAATGACCGCGATGAAACCTTGGTTCACAACCTCAGTACCCACCGCGCGGACCCAGTCGCTTAAACCTTGATTCTTCGCGGTGACCACCACGACCGGTGCCGTCCCTGCCAAGTCCGGATAAACGACAACCGTGCGGATCTTGACCGGGCCCATCGGCACTTCCAACCACTGTGGGTGGTGGGACCTGAGCGATACGCTCAGCACATCTTTGGCCGCTTCTTCGGAGGGTAGCCCCAAAGGCATTGCACTCGGCGTAGCCGGCATATCCGCCCCAGAGGCTCTGCGAGTGATCCCCGAGGTCAAAGCGGCCTCGACCCCGCGATCTCCACGCGCAAACCAACCACCTGCGGTG
>Ga0206939_10281_pt1 | contig 11516 bp, 7 predicted proteins | sample Alteio_BWOrgHeat_10_FD_152921 | JGI IMG/M metagenome (GOLD analysis project Ga0206939, IMG submission 152921) | Enriched cells from forest soil in Barre Woods Harvard Forest LTER site, Petersham, Massachusetts, United States -... | ecosystem: Environmental > Terrestrial > Soil > Temperate forest >... | reverse complement strand
GAATTCCTCTTCAACCAGTGCTCAAGCTCAACTCGATGAAAGGGATCAACGGCGTCGGCGTCGTGATCGCGGTGATTATCGGAATCGTTCTCGCGATTCCGATAAGTAAGGACTCACCTCCCGGGGCCGCGGATACGCAACATTTTTTCTACTATCTTTTGCCGTGGCCGGCTTTGATGATCCTCGCCTATAAGCGGGTGGTGATGGAGCCTCTCGAGCGAAAGATCGTGATCACCAAGGGGATCTGGCCGATCGTCGGCCGCGAAGAGATCACATACGACGATTCCGCCAAGATCTTGGTCGACGCAACGCAGATGCGGCGATCCGGCCGGTCGTACACGGCGCTACTTCACCACCCGAGCAAGAAAAAGCCGATCCTCATCTTTGCGGACGGGGACGATGACCAGCTCAAATCAATCATCGATTTCGCCCACAATGCGGGTTTGCGGCTTCAGGCCAAGAAGGGCATGCAAAAGCTTGCTCCCGACTGGGTGCGCAAAATCATGCCCGAACTGCATCAAGGGTAAGGCGGCTATTTAGCGTTGGCGAGGGTCTCCGCGATTTCGACGGTGACGAGTTTGGGGCCGATGCTGCGAATGTCGGGGGTAGTGATGAGGGAGTCGTGGGCGCCGATGCCGAAGACGCCGCCGGTGCGGACCTCGATGGAGTGGACGCGATCGCCGAGGAGTTCGAGGTCGTGGACGTTGCCGATGGTGGTTCCGGAGACGTTGACGACGGGGAGGCCTTTGATGTCATTAGCTTCCGTGCCGGGACCGGGTTTGTTGGCGGAGGCCCAGAAGATCGTGTCGGCGTTCTCGATGGTGACGGCGTCGGGGCCGATGGCGAGAATTTGCGCGTAGGGGAGGCCGCCGCGGCCGGAATCGCCGGAGATGAGGAGGGCGCTGGCGGTCAGGGTATCGGTGTCGATTAAGACATCCTTGACGGCGCCGACCTTGATTCCGCCGGCCATGCTTACGACGGGTCGGCCGATGAGGTCGCTTACCTTTTGTCTAATCTGTTCCATCTGCCGTTGGACCTCGGGAGAGGGGCGGCGGTTCGGGGCTTTTAGGACGGCTAGTGGCCTGGGTATTTCAGAGTCAACGCCTTGGTTACCTCGCCGCTGAATCCGTCTCCGATCAGCGGTTGGCCGTTGAAGGTGGATTCGAAAAAGATGTCGTAGAGGTCGTTGGCGAGTTCGAGGATTTCTTCGCGGAGTTCCAGGGTTTCGATGAAACGGCACGGAATGGCGGCGAGGCCGAGATGGGCACCGAGGATATTGCCGGCGATGGCGCCGGTGCTGTCACTGTCTCCGGAGTGGTTGACGGCGACGCCAATGCCGTGGGCGAAATCTTGGGCTTGAACGGCGGCGCAGATTGACATGGCCAGCGCTTCGTCGCCGACCCAGCCCTCGCCGAAATCTTCGATCGGCAACGTTTCGCCGGTTTGGGCGGCGTTGGTGATGACTTCGATGCCCTCCCTTAGCTCTCGGGCGTGGGCGAGATGGGGGTCACGGTCTTGGATCGCTTCGAGGATCGTTTCGCCGCCGTGCAGGATGCGGTGGACGATGAGGGCGAGATAGCCGGAGGGGATTTGGCCCAGGGGGTGGCCGTGGGTGATGGCGGCGCCTTCGACGCCGGCTTCGTATGGGTCGTCGCAGACGATACCGAACGGGGCGCTACGCATGACGCCACCGCAGCCTTTACTGTGGTTCTCGGCACGAAGGCTCGACGAAGCCAAAAGGGCGCCGAGGCATGTGTTGCCGGGGGCACGAAGGCTGTGGAGACGCTTGACGGTGATCAGCCAGCCGTTGTTTTGGATACGCTGATTTCGGTAAGCGTCGGGCTGGCTCTGGGTAAGTAGCCAACGGCTGTAGGCCATGGCGAGCATTTCGAGGGCGTCGGATGAGCGGACTTTGGCGCGGATGAGGCCCTCGATGGTGAAGAGGGTCATTTGGGTGTCGTCGGTGATCGCGCCCTTGCGTCCGTAAGCACGGTCGAATTCTTGGATGCCCTCGGGACCGTATTGGGCAATGATGGCTCGTTTGGACAGGAACTCCACGGGGGCGCCGAGGGCATCGCCGATGGCGCCACCGACGATGCAGCCGAGGACTTTGTCTCGGGAGGGTTTGGAATTTGCGGAGGTTTTGGGATCATAGAGTTGCATGTCTCGGTTCAGGTGGGCCGGTTTGCGGTGGGTTGACGCGGTTTGCGCTTATCGGTTTTGTCTTTCCGTTTCTCCCTCGGATTGTCCCTTTTGGTGCGAACGATATCGGGGTTTGAGATCACTTAGGTTATGCGGGTTTGCCGGTCTGACCTTCGCACTTGGGATTGAAATGGGTTTTAGCCGATCATTTGGGGTTTCGTTTGCCTTGCTCGGAGGTGCGCTTTCGGTAGTTGGGTTTTCCGGGGTCAGTTTGGGGGCACCAGTCCCGCAGGAAGGGTCGGCAGGCAAAGCAGCGCGAGCCTACATACCTGCCGATTTGGACGATGCGTTGAAGCAGTTGGACAAGATCTTGCCGGCGAAGACGCGGGAAGAGATGCGGAAGGGAAAGGAAGGCGACATGTCCCGGTACCACATGGGGCTGGGCTTGTGGATGCGGAACAACTGGGGGTTGTGGGGCGGTTCGCGGCTGTCGAAGTGGTTCAGCGGGCACGCGGTGTTTCATCCGGACGACATGTCGATGGTGATCCTGACCTCTTACTACCGTCGGCTTCACGGCAAGCCGATTGAACTGGCGAAGCAGGTGAAGGCGATTCAGGCTTTTTACGCGGACGCGGAGAAAGTGGAGGAGGCCGAGAAGAAGAAAGCGGCGGCGACACGGATCGCCATCAAAGGGATGATGCTTGGGGTGACGGTGGCTCCAGGAGAGGCGGCGGTTGTGGACTTTCCCCACTTGGCGAACGACTCATTTCGGGTTCGGTATGCGGCGCCGTTTTCTGGTGGCGTGCTACTCACGGCAAAGCGGTTCAATGCCGATTCGATTGGGAAGAAGCCTGACTTCTTTATTCAAAGCTTTTTTCTGGATCTGACCGACGATACGCTTCACCCGATCGAGGCCGGTCCAGGGGAGACGGTCGAGGATGGGGTGGTGATTGGAGGTAATGCATATCTCAATTGCCTCGGTGAGAAGAGCGGACGTATTTTGCGATTGGGTACCGGCGGTCGGACATTTTTGCCTTGGCCCGGATGGTCGTCGCGGACGATTCGCCTTGGGCTTGAAGTAGGACGCGACGGGAACGCCACATCCCTATTGGCGGTGGGGTCGAGTCAGGTTGCGCGCTGGAATGGGAAGGCGTGGGAGGACCTGCCTTCGAGCGGTCAGGAGTTGCCCTTTTGCGCGTTGCCGGCGAAGAAGATCGGAGAGAGAATCTTTTTCCGGGATGAGGGGGAGCACGAGGACGACAAGCGGCTTTCTTGGATCAGCGGCGAGAAAGCTTTGACGATCTTCGATCAGGACGTGGGAGTCGTCGGGAGTGAGGGGCCGAGGTGGGAGAACGTTTGGGATTACACAATGTCGACTTTGGGTGAGTTGTGGATCGCCACGGGATCGAGCATTAACTCCCAGTCCTTAGTGCGTTGGACGCCCTCGGGCGGATATCGAGTGGCGCTTTGGAACGACTCGGTGAAGTGGACGCCGAATTTGTTGACGTTCGACGACTCGCAAAGCAAGGGGCCGGAACATAGGTTTGCGGTTACGGGTTTGGAAACGGGCGCTCAAGGGGTGACAGCGGTGGGGCCGCATGGACTGTTTAACCTGCGTGAGGGGCAGGTGCATGCTGAGTTGGAGTTTCGGCATGCGCCCCAGGACTGGTTTCCTTCGGAATTGCTGACCTTATCTTCGAGTGTCCGACTGGTGGGAGGGCACTTTGGGGGGTTATTCTTGCTTCGGCGGAGTGGCGACGGGCGCACAACGGCTCGGGGGTTGGACGATCGGATGGGGGCGGCGAAGCGGTTTTAGGGTGGATTTCTTTTTTCCGCCGCGTTTAGACGGGGCATTGCTTAGTGCTTGTAAAGCGACCCGAGGCAGTCCCGCTCTTTTGTTCCAAGGCAACCGCAGGCGTGTGGCGATCCGACCTACCGCATTCGAGCGCTACACTTAGCGGAGACAAGCATGATCAAGTCTTTGAGGACGAGGCACACCGGGTTGGCGCCAGAGTTGTCGGTCGAGTGGTCGAAGCGCTTTAACCTTATTACCGGCGACAACGGACTCGGGAAGAGCTTTCTACTTGACCTATCTTGGTGGGGACTCACTCACTCGTGGGCAGGACCTCCAGCCATGCCTAACCGCGGTCAACCTTGGGCCGAGCTTAACTTTATCCTTAGCGGTAAAGATGGTGACAGCGGGGGTGTTTCCCAGATCGATATTGAGGGAAACGATCTCGCCGAAAGACTTCTTGGTCGGACAGTGTCGGAAGGCGTGGTGGTGTACGTTCGAGTCGACGGAGGGTTTTCCGTCTGGGATAAGGCAAGGAATGGCTTTTCGCATTTAACGGGTAGACCTAAGGTCTATAACTTTGCCACCGAACAAGTCTGGAATGGTCTAGACCTCAACGGAATTCGAGTATGTGAGGGATTGGAACGAGATTGGGTTACTTGGCAAAAAGGTCAGGAACCACAATTCATCGCGCTACAGGAAGTTCTTAAAGCTCTTTCACCTCCGGGTGAACCGATTCAACCAGCGACGCCTCAGCGCGTTTTCTTGGGAGAAGGGCGCGACCGACCGATGATTGTTCACGCGGGCCAAACGGTTCCCCTCGTTCACGCCTCTGCGGGCATACGTCGCATTATGGCCCTGGCATATTTGCTTGTATGGAGCTGGTTCGAATATCTCGAGGCAAGCGAACTCAGGGGCAAGCCGCCTTCGGAAGACTTCGTCGTTTTGTTCGATGAGCCCGAGACTCACCTCCATCCGAAGTGGCAAAGATCCGTACTGCCGAGCGTCAGGGCGGCGCTAATGGGTTTTCTCAACAACGGAGAACCTCAGGTTTTGGTTGCGACACATGCTCCCCTTGTCCTTGCATCCATCGAACCGTTTTTCGATCCGGCGCTTGACGACTTGATCAATCTTGGACTCGAAGACGGCGTGGTTAAGGTGACCCAAGGTTTGTGGAGCAAGCAGGGGGATGCCGCGAATTGGTTGGTTTCGGAGGCGTTTGGGTTGGAGCAGGCGCGGTCTTTGCCGGCGGAGCAGGCGATTGAGGCGGCAGAGGCATTTATGCGCGGGGCGGCCGATGAACTTCCGGAAGACTTAAACAGCAAGGACAAGATCCATGCGGCGCTTCAGCGGCTTTTGCCGGACCACGATCGATTTTGGGCGCGCTGGTTGGTTCGTACGGGTGGGCTTGGTGATTAGCGTCGCAAAGGTCGGCGAACCGGCCGAGTTCGACCTTGAATGCAGAAAGCGAGGGTTGGATTGGATTACTAATAATCCCGGAAAACTGACCGAACCGAGGGATTTCTGGTCTCCCTTTCGGACGCACCTGCGGAACGGCTTTAACGGACTTTGCGGCTACGCCGCGATGCTTTGTCCTACAGGCGGTACCGTGGACCACTTCATTTCGGTCCGTAACGACCCGACTTTGATCTACGAGTGGGGGAACTACCGGTACGCGTCAGGCACGATGAACGGGATCAAGCGGAACAAGGACGCAAAGGTTCTCGATCCCTATTTGGTTCCGGAAGGTTGGTTTGAGATCATCCTGCCCAGCCTTCAAATGAAGGTTACGTCATCGGTGCCGGCATCGGATCGAGACAAAGCCGAGTACATGCTCGATGAGATGCGTCTCGGGGACGACGAACGCATTATCGAATGGCGGCAAAGTTACTACGAATTGTATCAACGTGGCGAATTGACGCTCGATGGATTGCGCCGCGTGGCGCCGTTGATTGCGGAAGCGGTCGAAAGACAACTCGCCGTCCCACATTCGTAGGACCATGGCAACGCGGCTGTTCCGGACTCGTTCCTCTTGTGGTCAACGGTTCGGTGGCGAACGGTTGGGTTAAGATTTCGGTCTAGAGACGCCAATGTCTTCAAAAGAAACATCCGACGATATACAAGCGGCAGCGTTGACTCCGGTTCAGGAGGGGTTGGGGCTGGCGAAGTGGCGGAAGCTGCTGACGGTGACGGCGACTTTGCTGGCGCTGTTCGCCATTTGCGCGATCTTCGTGTTGCTGGGGAAGGCGATTCATCACACGCTTTTGCTGTTCGCGTTGGGTGGATTGGTTGCCTATGCGCTGGAGCCGTTGGTGGCTTTCGCGCAGCGGCCGCGGTTTGGGAAGAAGCAGAAGGCGCTGGGGAAGACGGCGAGCGTGATGGCCGTGTTCACCGGGCTTTTCCTCATTTTTGCGGGTGGAGTTTGGTGGCTGGGGAGTCATGCGGGGAAGCAGATGAAAATTCTGCAGCAGGATGCGCCGGCGTATCGGGAGCGGGCATTCGCGATGGCGCACGACGTAGATGCGAATCTACTGAAGCCGCGGGGGATCGAATTCAGCGTCGAGGATACGTTGCGGAACCCGCCTCCGGAGACTTCGGCTTACGTTTCGCGGTTTAGCAAGGAGGCACTTCCCTTCTTGGCGCACACGGCATCGGGGTTGGCGGAGTCGCTGGTTGTCCTGTTAATCGCGATGTATCTACTGATCTTCGCGACCCATATGAAGGAGCAGGCGAACCGGGCGTTGTCGCCGTTTCTCCTGAAGTACGCACTGGCGTGGGAGGAGGATGTCGACCGGATCCTGGGTGGGTTTGTGCGGGGGCAGTTACTGATCGCGTTGGTTAACGGTCTAGTTGCGGCGGTCGGCCTGCTACTCATCGGCGTTCACCTTTGGCTTATCATCGGCTTCTTTGTGGTGGTGGCTTCGCTGATTCCGGTGATCGGGCCGTATATCGCCGCGGTCCCGGCGGTGCTGGCGGCGTTGATCGGGCCGACGCATTTGACGCCGGTAGCGGGGGCGGTCGTCGTGCTCGTGATGTTCATCGTGATCAACGAGGTCGGGAGCAAGATTCTCTATCCAAAGCTCGTCGGCCGGGCGCTGAATTTGCACGAGGTGGTGGTGCTGTTTGTGCTTTTTGCCGGGTTGGAGGTCGGGGGAATTGTGGGGACGCTGTTCGCGGCGCCAGTGGCTTCCCTGGCGATCGTGACGATTGTTCATCTGTACCGGCTGTGGCAGGAGTTGCCGGAAGAGTCGATCGCGGAGGAGCTATCCGAGGGGGACCCGGCGAATTCGAGAATTCGGGCGTTTAAGCCGACGCGGTAGAAGCGTTGGTCTTGCGCAACCTGCCGCTTAACCCTAGCATTCATATCAGGGCTTCACGAAGCGGCCCGCTTCCGGCTATGATGGTCGGCACTGTCTTATGTTGCTAGTGCTACCTCCTCTGTTTTTGGATCAGATTTTTCCGTATGTCGACCTTCGGGACCGGTTTGAGCGGCGGGTGAATCGGGACTTCTCGTCGAAGACGGGGGACGACCGATCGGACATTTTGTCTCGGTGGCGGGTGGGAGCCGAGGTGAAGCTGAAGAGCGGGTGGTCGGGGGAGATTCGGTATCAGTTCTCGAACGACCAGTTGTACACGCCAGGGCCAGATTCGGCCACGACGAACAGCGATTTGGATATCGCCGACGTTTCCCATGCGGTGGGCAATGGGACGGCGACGGTGGGGCGGCAGAAGATCAACATCGGGACGCAGCGCTTAATTGGGCAGGCGGACTGGCTGAACGTTCCGCGATCGTTCGACGGGCTTCGGTATAAGGATGGGCGTTGGGATGTGTTCGCGGCGGATATCTCCGTGATCTCACCTCGGCCGAGTTTGGCGAAGATCGCGGGGGCGACATTTGCGAGTGGGTCGGGGCTGACTCAGCTGTTCTTCAAGCACGATCGGCAGGCGAGCGGAGAGATCGATAACGGGACGCTGGACGAGATCTATACGCTGACTCAGGATAAGGTCACTTACGATTTTGAGGGGGCCTTGCAAGCGGGGCATACGGCGGGTAAGCGGTTAGAGGCCTGGGCAGCGCATGGCCGGGCGACCTACGCTTTGACTCCGCGAACCTCTCTTTATGTCGAGGGGAACGCGGCCAGCGGGGGCAATGGGCCGAAGGTGGTCAGCACGTTCGACAACCTTTATCCCTCGAACTACGCGCCGTACGGAATCATGGATTTGCAGGCTTGGCGGAACATGACCGAGTTGGTGTTCGGCGTGGATCAGAGGCTGGCCAAGGACCTGCTGGGGAAGGTGTCCTTTCATCAAGTCGGCCTTTTGAATCCTTCCGACGGGTGGTATGGGGCGACGGGGGCGGTTAACGCACGGCCGGGCGGGACGTATATTGACCCTACGGGGCGGAGTGGGAAGGACGTCGGGCAGGAGATCGATTTTGAGGCGGTCTGGTCGCCGAAGAAGACGTGGTCAATTTCGGCGGGGATTGGGATGTTCCTGCCAGGCGAGTTTATCAACCACGTTTCGGCGGGTGGGGTGAGCGACCAGACGTGGGCGTATTTGCAGTTTCAGACGCGGTTTTAGGATCGCGGCGTCAGCGTTACGGCCCGAAGGTTCATGACGTGGGTGCTTGCCTTGTGGGTGGGCTTTAGGTAGATCCGGATCGATTTAGCCTGCGTGATTGTGAGGTTGCCGAGGGGGATGCTTACGTAGTCGGTCCAGCCGTTGGTGGCGGGGACGGCGCCAGTTAGATGCTGGTCGTTTAGGGTGACTTCGAAGGTGCTGCCGGCTTCGTTCGCGGGGATGGAGACGGTAGCGGTGGCTTGATACCGGCCTGGTTTGGGGGCTTGGACGGTCCATTGGAGACGGTCGTCCGGGTCTTGCCAATTGCCGATGTTGGCGGGCGGGCCGGGCTCGAGGATGGCGGTGTTGCCGAGGATTTCGGCGTTTTCGGCGGTGAGGCGAATTTTGCCGTCGGGGTCCGGTTTGGTGATCGGGTTGGGCGGGGTTCCGGGGGCGTAGGTGTCGTAGAGGGAGCGGACTTTTAGGACTTCGATTCGGTGGACGGCCCTGGCGAAGACGGTGACGGGGTGGCCAGGGGCGAGGGGAAAGAAGTTGTCGGAGAGGTCGGCGTCGATGTCGAGCCAGACGCAGGGGGTGGGTTTCGTCGCGGTGAGGGTAATTCGGTAGGCGTCGCCTTGTTTCGCTATTTTGGTCTTGATGCCCGGGTCTTGGAGTTCGAGGTCTTTAGGGCGGCCGAGGTAGGCGACGGTGGTGGAGTCGGGCTGGCCCGCGACGTGAAGGGTGGCAAAGAGTAAGGCCCCTGGCGATGTAGTGAAATCTACTTCGGTGGCTTTTATTCGTCCGGGTTCGGCGATGGCATGGCCTCGCCTTTCGATCTTGCCGTCGGGAGATATGAGTTGCCAGTCGATTTGGCCTTTCCCTTTTGAACTCCGATCGTCGACAACGTATAGAGTGGCCACCTTCGTTTTTTCGTCCGCAATGGCGGACACAGCGACGGGGGAGTAGGCGCGGCGGAGGGCGTAGTAGAGGGCTTTGGGGTGGCCGTACCAGTCGATCATCGACCACGAAACACTTGGCCAGCAGTCGTCGAACTGCCAGACGAGGCTGCCGGTGGAACGGGGCCAGTCGCGACGCCAGTGCTCGACGCCCGTGAGGATGCCGTCGGCCTGCTGGATTTGACTGAGCCAAAGGGTGGAGTCAAAGTCCTTGGGCCGCCGATAGGAGCGCAGCATCGTGCTGACGATGAGGGCGTTGCCGTCGCGCCAGTTTCGCTGGTGATTCAGCATGACCGGGCTCTCTACGGTTTGGCGATCCGAGGGAGCGGTGAACACGTCGACGCTTCGCGGGGAGGGGAAAGCCTGGAAGCCGTACTCGGACATGAAGCCGTGACGGTCGCGGTAGGAGGCGAAAGTGGCGCTGCCGTGCCAGACATCCCAGTAGTGATCGTCGCCGATCTCGGGGCTGCCCGGAGTGTAGAAAGCGGACGGGGCGAGGGCGTGGACGACGTCTCGGAGGGTGGTGTGGAAGAGGAGGTCGTAGTCGTCGCGGCTCATGTGGCCGGCATCGGTCTTGTCGGCGATGAATCCGATGACTTCGTTGTTGCCGGAGTAGACGGCGATGGCGGGGTGGTGACGGACGCGGCGGACGTTATCTACGGCCTCTTGACGTACGTTGGCAAGCCATTGCGGGTCGAAGGACGGGTAAGTGGCGTCGGCAAATTTGAACTCAAACCAGACGAGGAGGCCCTTTTCGTCGCAGACGTCGAAGAAGGAATCGGTCTCGTAGAAGCCGCCACCCCATAGGCGCATCAGGTTCATGTGGGCGTCGACGGCGAGTTGGACGGTGCGGCGCTCCTCGGCGGGAGTGGTGCGCATGAGGGCGTCCCGGGGGACCCAGTTGGAGCCCTTGGCGAAGAATGGGCGGCCGTTGACGGCGATCGAGAGGGGGTGTTGGTCGGTCTTGGGGGTCCAGGTGATCGTTCGTAGGCCGATTCGCTTTCTTAAGCGGTCTCGGGTGTGGCCGTCGTGGTCCTTTAGCTCGATTCGGACGGTGTATAGGTTTTGGGGGCCGAGGCCGTTGGGCCACCAGAGGTGGGGGTTTTTGAGGGTGACCTTGGTGGTGGTTCGATTGGCTTGAACCGGGGTGTCGGCGTGGGCGACTTCCCGGCCTTGAAATTCGACGGTGATTCGGACGGTTTCGCCTGCTGCCGAAGGAGAGGGGCATGTTTGCGACGTCGTCGGTCGAGAGGGGGCGTCTGGCGCTAGACAGTTCTTGGCTTCCTGACGCGCTAGCTTCTTAGTTTTGGGCCTAATGCGGCGGAGGGTCTTGGTCAAAGCGGTGCTGAAGCACCGCAGTCTAGAGCCTTCGGCCAGTTGGACGGAGTTGGAAACGTTTGGCCTTTGGTCGGCGCCTGCGTCGTCCGTTGCGGTTCTAACCGTGAGGGTTACTTGGCCGGGGTGGAAGTGGTCTTGGTCGATTTGGGCGTCGGTGAGGCGGGATTGGTCCCAGCCGAGGAGGGCGATGGGATGCTCAATACCGGCGGTGATGAGCTTGGGGGAGAAGTCCCAGCCTTGTTGGTAGGGTGGTTTGCGGACGTAGCCCCAGCCGTGGGTTTGGACGGGTTTGCCGGGGAAGGCGGCTTGGGTTTCGTGGGCCTTGAGGAAGGGCTCGATGGGGTCGAAGTCGATCTGGATGGCGTTCTTACCGGCGCGGAGGTAGGGGCGGACGTCGAACTCCCAGGTTCGAAACATGTTGTCAGCGTGGGCGACTTCCTGGCCGTTGATATGGATCGTGGCAAGAGTGTCGAGGCCTTCGCAGCGGAGGATTTGGTGGGGGTGGCGCAGGAAAACGCGGTCGACTTGGAAGGTTCGGGAGTAGGTCCAGGGGACTTCGCCGACCCATTGGACATTGCGGTCGTTGTCGCGGAGGTAGGGATCGGGGATCTGGTGGGCGCGGAGGAGGTCGGCGTGGACTTCGCCCGGGACTTTCGCGGTGAGATTTAGGTGGCGCGATGATTGGGTTAGCCGCCATTCGCCCTCAAGGGGGATACGTTGGGGCGTGT
>Ga0206939_10280_pt1 | contig 11581 bp, 3 predicted proteins | sample Alteio_BWOrgHeat_10_FD_152921 | JGI IMG/M metagenome (GOLD analysis project Ga0206939, IMG submission 152921) | Enriched cells from forest soil in Barre Woods Harvard Forest LTER site, Petersham, Massachusetts, United States -... | ecosystem: Environmental > Terrestrial > Soil > Temperate forest >... | reverse complement strand
GCCGACCACGACCAAGATCACGGTCGCAACGGTAATGAAGATTGCGAGCAAGCGTCCGTTGTTCATGACATCAGCCTCCCGGGGGTCAGCTCCTCGGAGGTGGCGGGCTCGGCGGTTGGACGACTGACCCATCGTTCCTCCGGAATCAGCACCACCAGCAGGGCCAGGATGCTGCTACCAAACGGGAAAATCCCCCACATAATGCCCTGCCAATGGGGAGGGATCTGTGCGATGTTCATGGCCACCGCCGGTGGCGCTCCCTCTTTGCTCCACACCGTGATGGTTTTTTCTTCAAGATCATCCACACGTCGCCAACCGGCAAAGGACAAGAGCGGCTCATAGTACGGGTCTTTCACGAATACCCACTTCAACCCGTAATGATCTGCGTGATACAGGATGGCCCGGAGTGCATCAAGGCCGCCCTTACCGAAATACTTCGAATTGGCAAGCGAACCGCCGCTGTTCTCAGTCAGTTCGGGCAGCGTACGCCCGGAGTTCCATTCGCCATCGACGCTGCTGGCGTCCGTAAGAACCGCCAATCGCGCAACTTTGTTGCCGAATCCTAATGTGATATATCGGTACTTGTCGTGACCGTCACGATCAAGCCACGCGGCGACCGTGTCCACCTTGAAATCCGCGGCATCCGCCGGGTGAAAGGTAATCCACCCGACCGCCAGTCCGCAGGTAAGAGCCGCCCCAACGCCTAAACCGACAACCGCTCGCAGTCGAAACCGGTCGATAAGTTCTGTGGCCAAAAGCCCCACAAAGGGCAGCGCAAGCAAAGTTGCCCAATAGGTGAACCGCTCCATGGTCAACACTTCGTAGGCACGCCCCAGCAGCAGGTGGCCTGCCGGAGTCGTCCCGCCGAGTCCCACCAGAAATGCAACCCAGAAGCCGATCAGCAAGGGACGAAGTCGAACTCTCGCCGAACCCCGCAAAACGATGAACGGCAAAACAAGAATCAGGGCTCCGTAGGGAATTAGGAAGTAGTTGAGTCCCAACAGCGGGCTCAGTATGAAGTTTGCCCGGCTCCCGTGTGGAATAGGAGTCTGCTTGACCGGATTATGGAGCAACGCGATCCAAAACGGGAGAAGGATCACCGCGATCGCGATCCCTACAACCACGGAGATCACGACGGTACGGATAACGATGGCTGAGGTTGAGGTCTGCTCCCCTTCCTGACGCTCCAAAAGCGCCAGCGCAAGCACGGGCAGGGCAAAGAACATGGACCCGAAGAGCAGCGTGGCATGGTGGGCAGCGGCCGCTGCCATGAAGAGCACGGTGGCTTTGATAAACGAGCGCCACTTGCCATGCCGGACCCACTCATAAAGATAAGGCAGGGCGTTCAGATAAAGCGGGGCCGCGGAGGTGGTGGATAACTGTCCCGCGGAATAGACGAGGAAGCTTTCTGAACCAAGAAAGACACTTGCCAAGGCGGCAAACGATGCCGCGCGTTGACTCACCCAAAGCAAAGAGAACCGATAAACACCCACCGCCAGCAGCAATATAGAGATGAACTGGACCGCCATGTATGCCAGGTCCAAACCGAGGATATTGGATAGAACGGCTATCCACTGCTGCGGCAATGGTGGATAGGTAGTCTGCGAAAATCCCGCGTACCACTTTGTGTTCCACGGATCGAACCAATGGTGTAGATAGTGCGACGCGAAGAAAATATGGAAGTTTGTATCGTACGAATGAAGTGGCAACTCCATCAGGAGAAGCGGCAGATGGACCGCGCAAGCCACCAATAGGATGAGGCTTATGGGTATGGGCCGGGTAGACGGGGCGACAGACTCAGTTCTCTCCAAAGTCCCCTCTCGAAACGCTTGGCATACGAACTATAAACCAGCACGCTGGTTACGACTAAGTACCCTTCGGGTTATCTTTAAGGGCCATTTTCGTAAACTATGGTGCATCCAACGCTCAGCGCCGCTAAGATATTATAGGCTTTTGTGGCCCTGAAACGACTGCCCTGGTGACCGCTTGATTACTAGCAATGGACGCATTTGGGTTATATCTGTACTGGTCCTTGCGCTGGGCTGTTCGCTGCAGGCGCAGACCTACCAGGTGGGTGCTCCCGCTCCGAATAAACCTCAGACAAAGCCAGGACAACCGACAAAACCCGGGCAGCCAAACCAGGCACCGGCTTCCGGTCAGGGGCTGGGCTTTGGATCCAATATTGAGAACGCGCGGTTGGCGCGAGCGGCCGAATTAGCTCTGAAGCGTGGGGAGCATGAGCTGGCGGTTGAGTATGCTCAGCGTGCGGCTCAGGGCGCCCCCAACGATCCGCAGCTTTGGTTTCTGCTGGGCTATGCGGCACGGCTGGCCAATAAGGGTTCGCTTTCTGTCGAGGCGTATAGCCATGGTCTTCGGCTCAACCCATCGTCACTGGATGGGCTTTCCGGCCTGGCGCAGAGCTATCGCATGATCGGCAAGACGGACGAGGCCGAGGCGCTGCTGAAGCGCGTGGTGGCGGCCGATCCGAAGCGGATCGACGATGAGATCTCGCTGGCTGAGCTGTACATCAAGTCGGGCGACTACGCCGTCGCCCTGCCATGGCTAAATCGCGCGGAACAGACGCAGCCTGGCACCCGGTCAGAGTTGCTGCTGGCGATCACTTACCAACGCCTGAAACAGCTTGACCAGGCAAATCATTATCTGGAGCTGGCCAAGAGCCGCGCCCCGGAGAACACTGAAGTACAGCGGGCTCTAGCGGGCTATTACCTGGAGACGGGCAGCTATACGGAAGCGATTGCCGCGCTCGAAGGAATCCGCAACCAAAAGCCGGACATAAAGGCGGAGCTGGCGTACGCCTACCAGCTGAACGGCAATCCGACTGAATCCGCCCGGGTCTATACCGAGGCCGCGAACGCGGCACCCAAAGATCTGGGGCTACAGCTTTCTGCGGCACAAGCTGACGTCGCGATCGGTTCGATCGACAGTGCGAACTCCTTTCTGACGCGGGCCGCCGCCATGGATGCCGACTATTACCGTCTGCATGCCATCCGGGGAGAGATTGCGCGGCTGCAGGACCGAGACAGCGATGCGGTCAAGGAATACCAGGCTGTTCTCGCTCACATGCCCGCGAGCCCAGCGGAGGGTCCGCTTTACGGGATCCAGATGCACATGAACTTAATGGATCTCTATCAGAACCTGAAGCAGACCAGTGCGGCCACGGAGCAGCTGGCGATCGCGCAGAAACAGGTTGCCGCGCTCGACGAACAGGGAGCCGACCGGGCGCAGTTTCTGCGCCTGCGCGCCACGATCGAGATGCACGGCGGCAATCTGGACAGCGCGCAAAAAGACGTGAAGGAATTGCTGACGATCAACGGCAAGGACCCGAACAATCTGCAGCTCGACGGCGATCTGCAGATGAAGGCGGGAAATACCGATCAGGCCATCGCAGCCTATGGGCAGATTCTGGCGGCCGATCCGAAGAACAAGTTCGCTCTTATCTCGATCGGCTATGCATCGCGAGCGGCAGGGCACGACCCGGACGCGGAGAAATACTTCCAGCAGTTGGCCGACGCTTACCCGAAGTTTTATGTACCCTATCTGGCCTTGGGAGACCTGTACACGGCCCGGCGCGACTACGCCAAAGCGCAAGATTCCTATGACAAGGCGTATGCGCTGACTTCGAGCAACGCGCTGATTGTGGCGGGAGGGATGAACGCGGCCATCGAGGCGCACAACTTTGATGTTGCCGGTGTTTGGTCCGGGCGGATCACCAGCGCGATGCTGGATGAGCCGCAGGTGATGCGGGAGCAGGAAAGGTACCTGAGTTTTCGCGGTCAGTATCAGCAATCGGCCGACGTGGGCGAGAAGGTCATCAAGATGCTGCCTAAGGACCGTGACGTCGTGGTGTACCTGGGGTACGATCTGCTGAATCTTGACCGCTACGACGATTTGCTGAAGCTGACCACGCAATACAGCGAGGTCTTTCCCAAAGAGCCGGACATTCCGCTCCTGGCCGGCTATGTAGACAAGCATGAGGGACAGCTCGATCAGGCGCGGCTGGATTTTACCAAGGCCCTCGACCGGGATCCCAACGTCGTTACCGCGTATATCAATCGCGGATACGTATTCCACGATCTGCACCAGCCTAAGCCTGCGGAAGCGGACTTCGAGGCCGCTTTGCAACGGGAACCAAACAACGGCGAAGCTCATCTGGGGTTGGCCTACGCGAGCCTTGATCTGCGCAAGCCTCAGGCCGCCATCAAAGAAGCGCAGCTCGCTTCCACGACCATGGGCGATACCCAACCCATCCACTTGATATTGGCGACTGCTTACGGGCAGAGGCGCATGCTGGGCAGGTCGGCGGCTGAGTATCGCGCGGCGTTGAAGTTTACTCCCAACGATGGAGCGCTGCATCTGGCGCTGGCCGATACGTTATACAGCCAACGGAAGTACCATGAGGCGATTGACGAGCTTGAAATAGCGCAGAAGCTTTCGCCCAACAATGCCGCCGTCTCGGCGCTCTTTGCCCGCGCCTATTCACAGCTGGACGATCGGGACCAGACTCTGAAGTATGTGCAGTTGGCCGAACAGCAGGTTCAGCAAAATCCGCCCACGGTGAGCATTGCAGGCAGCAGGCCCAGTAATCCAGGCAGCAACGCAGCCACGGCGCTCATCGCAGGAGAGAGAGCCAGCGCGAGTGGGATCTATTTGTCGACCGGGCTGGCTTTGAGTCAGCTTGGGGACCAAAATGCGGCGCTGGATCGGTTTGGCAGAGCGCTGACGACGCCGGGCAGCGACCGGATGAGCATACGTCTGGCAATTGCGCAGATCATGGCGAAGCAAGATCATGCCGAGGATGCGAAGAGGCAGATCGCCTTGGGGCTGATGGAAGCCGACACCGGCGAGACGCAGCCGCTGACCGGAGAACAATGGATTGGCGCGGCCGATATTTTTCGCCAGGTGCATGAGTACGAGCTATCGCAGACCTACGTGCACCGTGCCCAGCAGGCCGGCGCATCCGACAACGCGGTGCGCATCAGTCTAGCCAACAACTACCTCGCGCTGGGCGACACGGCGCGGGCACAAGGTCAGTTGGCGGCGATCAGTGCCGATGCCGACAGCGAACCTGATTACCAATATCTGTTAGCCGAGGCGAACGTATTACGGCAAGAGCACCAAGGCACCCAGGCCTTGACTGCATTTGCCCAGGCATCCGATGCAGCCGGCGAAGATGAGACGGCCGAACAGGCGCTACTACAGGCGGGAGCTAACGAAGGCTTGAGGGTTAATTCCAAGCTGAGCCTCCTGGCTGATCTCGGCGTCGCCGCGGTGTTTGAAGATACGACGGTGTATGTTCTGGACTCGAAGCTGGATGCAGCCTTCCCCGTGCCGCCTTCGGATACCGCAAATCTTCCTCCGCCGCGCTCGTCGTTGGCGTCGCAAGGGACGGTTGCCTACCATCTTCATTTGAACTATCTGCCCACGGCCAGCGGATTTGTCCAGATACGCAATACGGAGGGCTCCATCTCGGTGCCTGCCACGAATTCGATTGTCACCCGTAATACCAACGACTTCTCCTTTAACTTCGGGTTGAATCCTACGGTTCATCTTGGCACCAACGTGGTGACCTTCAACAGCGGGGCTCAGGTGACGGTACGCCGTGATCTCAATACGCCGCTGGCGTTGAATCAGAATCTGTTTCGCGTGTTTACCTACGTGTCGACCAGTTCGTTTTTCAACCTGGTTTCAGCGAGTGGGTTTGTTCTGCGCGAGGCTGGACCGTTTACGGATAGCAATCTGCACTCGGCGACCCTGGCCGGTGGGTTGGACTTTCGTGTCGGAGCGCCCTGGGGTAAGACGGCGCTGGTGACGGGCTGGGGGGCGGCCAAACAGACATTCTCGCCGCTCACCAACGAGAATTACTACACGTCTTCTTATGTCGGGCTGGAGCGGCGGTTTGGCGAGCGATTTGATGTGAAAGCAATCGCCGAAGACCTGCGTGCGTGGCGCATTGTGGGGGCCAACTCGGGCATTGCGCAGGCTGTGCGTCCGGCGGGGACAGTTAGGTTCGCCGCAACGCGCAACTGGATTCTGCAGGCGGGGGGCGCTTACTCCGATACCCTGGGCTTCCACGCCTACAATGCGGTGCAGACAAATTTTTCTGCTACCTACGCCGTACCCTTCCACCGCGGATTCCAGGAAGAGACGGGAAAGATTGCGCTGCAGTATCCGATTCGTTTCACCGGCGGTATACAGCAGGAGAGTTTCTTCAATTTCCCCGGACCGCATAGTCAACAGTTCCGGCCTTTTTTCAGCATCAGTTTGTTTTAAAGACTCGAAATCAGTTTGAAAGTGGTGGGGCCCTTTTATGAAGATTTGCTTGGTTGCGACCTTTCCTCCTAGTGGACGTCAGCTGAACGAATATGCGTTTCACATCGCGCGCGAGCTGCAGCGGATTCCCTACGTGCAGTTGACCATTCTCGCCGACGAGCTGACGGACTACGAATTTGCCACTGACGAAAACGGGGAACCGATCAAGGCAGAGGAACAACCAGAGCTGCCGGGCTTCAATGTGATCCGCTGCTGGAAGTTCAATAGCCTGTCGACGCCGGTGCGTTTGCTGAACAATATTCGGCGGTTGAAGCCGGATGTGGTGTGGTTCAACCTGGTTTTTTCCAGTTTTGCGACGCCGGAGAATCCGTTTGCCGCTTTTGCCGGGCTGTCTGTGCCTGCGCTCAGCCGAGCCTCCGGCTACTACACGCATATCACGCTGCACCAGGTGATCGAGCACGTTGATTTTGCCGCCGCCGGGGTTGGCGCGCGCCGGGAGAAGCTGCTTCGCATGGGTACCCACTTCACTACGCGGACCCTGCTGCGGGCGGATTCGGTTTCTGTGCTTCTTCCGGCCTATCGACGCACGCTGGTGGACAAGTACGCAGTGCGCAACGTTCTGCTGGGTAAACATGGAACCTTTGCTCCCACCCCGGAGCCTCCGGATTTCAGCAAGCGGGGCAATCCGGAATATCGTCTTCTGGCAATTGGCCATTGGGGCACCTATAAGCGTCTGGAGACGCTGATGGAGGCGTTTCCGTTGGTGCTCGAAAAGATTCCGAACTGCCGCCTGATCGTAGCCGGGGCCAATCATCACACCAAGGCGGGGTATTGGGAATCGATCCGCGAAGCGCAGCCGGCGCATTTGCCGATTGAGTTTCGCGGCTATGTTGCGGAGGAAGATATTCCTGAGCTTTTCCGTACAACTTCTGTGGTAGTGATGCCCTACGACTCGGCGACCGGATCAAGTGGTCCGGCGCACCAGGCGTGTGAGTACGGGATTCCGATTGTGTGCGCGGACATTCACGATTTTCGGGACATGGCGGCGGAGGAAGATATGGCCGTCAACTTCTACAAGATTGGGGATGCGGGCGATCTGGCGCAACAGCTGATTTCCATCCTGGAGTCTCCGCAGTTGCAGCGGAGCATGGGAGAGCACAACTTCGCCGCCGGCCAGGAGATGACGATGAGCAGCGTGATCCGCAATTATCTACGCTGGTTCGAGCTCAATCGCAGCAAACGGGCGCTGCGACGGGGTGCTCTTTCCGGCCGCCGCAGTATCTGGCAGCGGTTCCTGTTGAGCTCCTAGCAGGATGCCTGTATTTGCTTGTAAGCCGTTTCTTTAGTACTCATCTTCCGGGCACTGGCGTTCTTGTGCGGTGACAGATTCCCGGCGAAATGTGCCGGTGATTGAGTACTATCGAACATGAGAAGCGACTTTTGAGTTGTGGCGTGAGACCCCCCTTTCCACCCACTCCAACCGGTGAAAGCACGACCGGCGCATGAAATGCTCCCGACTGTAGCGCTGAGTGACCATCGGTCGCACGTCCTTTTTGCCTGATGTACCTGCTTTGGGTTGTGTTCCTTTTTTCACAGCTAAATTTGTCCCTCGCGAATTAGGAAAGAAGACACATGATCCAGGTGTACCTCTCCCGCCTCGTCTCTCGGATACTTGCTCCGATGGCGACGATCTCCGCTCTCTCCCTGCTGTTAAGCGGCTGCGGGGGCGCTCATTTCAATGCTGCTCCAGCGCCGACGGTCACCATCGCCGCCAGCCCCACTTCGATTACCTCGGGCAGCTCGTCCACCTTGACCGTGACGGCGGATAATGCCACCGCGTTGACGGTGACCGGCACGGATGGCAGCTCATACAACATGCCATCGAATGGCGGGACGCAAAGCGTCAAGCCGGCCAAGACCACCACCTACACGGCGACCGCGACCGGTCTTGAAGGCTCCACTACGGCAACGATGACCCTTAGCGTGACGGCATCCGGGACGACCCCGCCGCCGGCGCCGACGGTTAGCATCACCGCCAGCCCCACTTCCGTTACCGCAGGCAGCTCATCCACTTTGACCGTGACCGCGACCAATGCCACCGGGGTGACGGTAAGCGGCACAGACGGCAGCACCTATACCTTGGCCGCCAATGGCGGAACACAATCGGTCAGCCCGACGGCGACCACCACATATACAGCCACCGCGACCGGAACAGGGGGCAAGGCAACGGCCGAGACGGCCGTAACCGTGACCCAGGCTGGGACACCACCCCCGGCACCGACGGTCAGCATCATTGCCAGGCCTGCTTCGATCACCTCGGGGAGTTCGTCCACCCTGACCGTGACGGCGACCAATGCCACCGGAGTGACGGTGAGCGGCACAGATGGCAGCAGCTACACTTTGCGGTCCGATGGCGGAACGCAGTCGGTCAGCCCGACTGCAACTACGACATATACCGCAACCGCGACTGGAGCGGGAGGCAAGACCTCCGCCAGCGCGGCCGTGACCGTGGCGCCGGTTGGAGCGCCGGTGCCCACGGTCAACATCACCGCCAGCCCCACTTCGATCACTGTGGGCAATTCGTCGACCTTGACTGTGGCTGCGACCAATGCCACCGGAGTGACGGTGAGCGGGACGGATGGCAGCACCTATACATTGCAGGCCAATGGCGGAACCCAGGCGATCAGCCCGGCGGCGACCACCACGTACACGGCCACCGCGACCGGAGCAGGCGGCAAAACATCCGCCACCACGACGGTTACGGTAACACCGGTAGCGCCGCCGGCGCCCACCGTCAGCGTCAGCGCCAACCCCTCCACGATCCTCGCGGGCAATTCGTCTTCTCTTATTGTGGGTGCAACGAACGCCACCCAGGTGACGGTGAGCGGGACGGACGGCAGCAGCTATACCCTGCAAGCCGATGGCGGAACCCAGCCGGTCAGCCCGAGCGTGACCACGACCTACACAGCAACCGCGACCGGAGCGGGAGGCACGGCTTCGGCGAGCACGACGGTAACGGTAACACCGGTAGTGCCGGCGCCGACCGTCAGCATCATCGCCAACCCCACATCGATTGGGTCAGGCAGTTCCTCCACCTTGACAGTGACTGCGGCCAACGCCACCCAGGTGACGATTAGCGGAAGCGATGGCAGCAGCTATACGTTGCAGGCGAACGGTGGAACCCAGGCAGTGAGCCCGACCGTGACCACGACCTACACGGCGACCGCGACCGGAGCAGGAGGCAACGCCTCAGCAGGCGCGACTGTAACGGTGTCGCCGGTGCCGACCGTGAGCATCAGTGCCAACCCCACATCGATTGCGTCCGGCAGTTCCTCCACGTTGACGGTGACTGCGGCTAACGCCACCCAGGTGACGATTAGCGGAAGCGATGGCAGCAACTATACGTTGCAGGCGAACGGTGGAACCCAGGCAGTGAGCCCGACCGTGACCACCACGTATACGGCAACTGCGACCGGAGCTGGAGGCAAGGCCACGGCAGGCGCGACCGTAACCGTGTCGCCAGCGCCGACCGTCAGCATCAGCGCCAACCCTACTTCGATTACGTCAGGCAAATCGTCCACGTTGACCGTGACGGCGGCTAATGCCACCGCAGTGACGATCACCGGCACCGATGGCAGCAGCTATACACTGCAGCCGAGCGGTGGAACCCAGGCGGTCAGCCCGACGACGACGACTACGTACACGGCCACTGCGACCGGAGCGGGGGGCAAGACCACCGCCACCGCCACTGTAACTGTTACGGCGCCGGCGGCGACGGTCACCATCACCGCCAACCCCACTTCCATTACCTCGGGCCAATCGTCCACGCTCACCGTGGTTGCGACCAACGCCACCGCGGTGACGATTTCCGGAACCGACAGCAGCACCTATACCCTGCAGCCGAGCGGGGGAACACAGCCGGTGAACCCGACCTCAACCACCACCTACACCGCAACTGCAACTTCGACCGGAGGCAACGCCACCGCCAATGCAACTGTAACCGTGACTGCGCCCCCGGCGCCGACGGTCACCATCACCGCGAACCCAACGACCATTTATTCCGGCGCTTCCTCCACGTTGACTGCGGTTGCGACCAATTCCACGCAGGTAACCGTGTCGGGAAGCGATGGCAGCTCCTATACGCTGCAGGCGGCGGGCGGAACACAAGCGGTCAGCCCGACCGTAACCACGGCCACCACCATCACATATACGGCAAATGCGAGCGGGGCTGGGGGCAACGCCTCAGCGACCGCGAGCCTGACCGTGGACCTGGCGACCAGCGTTCAAGCCATTAACCATGTCATCTTCATGCTGCAAGAAAACCACTCGTTCGACAATTATTTCGGCATGTTGAACCCTTACCGGGAGGCGAATGGCTACAGCGTCGGCGACGATGGCGTTACCTACACGGTGGATGGCATCGACGATAAGCTGACCACGATCAACAACCAGGACGACGAAGGTACACGCTACTCGCTGTTCAAGCTGGCCAGCACCTGCGTGGACGATATGAGCTCCGACTGGCTGTCAAGCTACGGCGACGTCAATCGCTATAACTTCCTCACCACACGCCCCATCCAGCAGAACGGCTTCGTGCACAACGCGGAAGGCTACGCCGACAGCTGCGCTAATTCCGGCGTCTGTTCCGGCACTTTCACTGACCTGACGGGCGAACGTGCGATGGGCTATTACGATGAGGGATTTCTCAACTACTACTACTACATGGCCTCGCAGTTCGCGCTGTCGAATCGTTGGTTTTCACCGGTATCAGATAAGAGCATTGACAACCGCATCGCGACCTTTACCGGCGGCACGACCCAGGGCCTGGTACTTGATCCGGGCGGCCAGGATCATCTTAGCCAACTCGCCATCCCGACTATCTTTAATAAGCTCGACCATGCCAACGTCTCGTGGAAGGTTTACTACACCGTCAGCCTAGGCTTTTGCCTCAACGATGACGATTGCACCAGTGGTTCGAACGCCTACTATCCCGCCACCGACTTCTCTTCCTTGACTTATTCGTATAACTACGTGTACCTGAACCCAAGCAAAGCTGCGTGCACCGGTACCACGCAGCCATCGAGCGTGGTGGGCGATGCGTCGAATTCCTTCTGCATCGATCCGAACCACATTGCACCGCTGACCCAGTACTACACCGATCTGGCCAACGGCACGCTTCCCAGCTTTGCTTTCATCGAAGCCGGATACGCCAACAATGACGAGCATCCAGGATCGGGCCAGTCCATTTTGCTCGGCCAGGCGGAAGTGGCCAAGGTGGTGAATGCGTTCA
>Ga0206939_10278_pt1 | contig 11586 bp, 10 predicted proteins | sample Alteio_BWOrgHeat_10_FD_152921 | JGI IMG/M metagenome (GOLD analysis project Ga0206939, IMG submission 152921) | Enriched cells from forest soil in Barre Woods Harvard Forest LTER site, Petersham, Massachusetts, United States -... | ecosystem: Environmental > Terrestrial > Soil > Temperate forest >... | reverse complement strand
GGGCAAGAGTGGCTCCCATCCAGAGGAGGGCAAAAGAGAGGGGATGAGCGTGGCGCCAGAGCCACACAAATAATCCCGCACAGAGAATCAATGCAGCGAGCCCGGCTAGAACACGAGGTTCGCCGAGGCTGTGACTCTCATGGAAGACATAAAACGCCGTAAGGTGAGCGGGCCAGACAAGCTTTCCCAGATAGTTCCCGACTAGCGCGATGGCGCTCAGCAAGACCGAGCTCCAAGGCAGCGTGGGCCGCGAAACGGCCGGCGCGAAGCTGCCCAACGCTAAGCGCCGGAAAGCCAGGTACGCGACTACGGCCAAGCAAAGAGGCAGATAGCGATGCCATTTGGCGCGAAACGGAGTGGTTTCTCGGCCGGGCCGGTAGAAATGCTCGTAAACCAGAGCGAGAGCCGGGAAGACCAGGGCCTGTTCTTTGGAAAGCAGGCCGAGGCCATAGGCGATCAGCATCAAAAAATAGGAAGGCCAAGCTCGCGCGGCTCCCGGGCCGTTTTCAGTCAGACGCAAGTACAGGAGAAAAGTCAGGAGGAAAAAGAAGCTTAACTCCAGGTCAGTAATGCCGGCTATCCAGGCGACCGACTCGGTATGAATTGGATGCAAAGCGAAAAGGCCAGCGGCGATCAGCGAAAGCAAGCGGTCTCGGAAAAGGCGCTCGGTTACGACAAAGAGGAGTAGCACGATGGCTACGTGCAGGATCACGTTCAAGAGATGGAACCCGTAGGGAAGGCGACCGAAAGTCCGATAGCAGATGAGATAAGCGAGAGTCATCAGCGGCCGATAGTAGTTGCTTACGCCCTGAGCGCCCTCAAAGCTCCAGACGGTGCTGCCGAAGATCCTGCCGAGGTATCGAAAGCTATGCACATAAGCATTTTCGAGAATCTGCGGCCGGTCGTCATAGACGAAGCTGTTGGCGAGCGTATTGAGGTAGGGCAAGGCCGCCAGCAATATCAGTATGAGGAACGCAAGCGGATCCTGGTTTTGTCTCGGCTCCCCGCGTGCCACGATCTTGGGCATGAAATTATGGTACCGGAGCGGTCCAGGGGAATCCACGACTGCGCGCCCAGAGGTGACATAGGTTCAAACAGAGACCTAATGGCAGATTGCCCACGCGCCGCCAGAGGTTCATCCTATATATAGGAGCGAGTGAATAAAGGAGCGAGCCGATGCCAGCGGAATCCCTCAAAGCCGCGGCGCCGTATCTGATCGAACAGAGATACGCGGATTATTCCGCTGAACAACACCAGGTTTGGCAGGAACTGGTGCGGCGCAGACGCCCGCAGATCGATTCCCATGCCTGCCGGGAATATTTGGATGGATATCAAGTCATCGGTCTGCGGGATGACCGCTTGCCGGATCTCGCAGCGATCAGCGCACTATTGGGACCCAGGACCGGATGGAGCACCACGCCGGTGAGCGGTTTTCTTCCGGCGGAAGCGTTCTTTGAAATGCTCGCCGCGCGCATGTTCCCCACGACGACGTGGCTGCGGGGACGGGATTCGCTCGAGTACACGCCTGAACCCGACATCTTCCACGACGTTTTCGGGCACGTACCCATGCACGCGCATCGCGTGTTCGCGGATTTTCTGCAACATTACGGGAGCGTCTGCGCGAAGATCAAGGATCAGGAATTGCTCGAGCAATTGGGGCGCCTATTCTGGTATACGGTTGAATTCGGTTTAATTCGGCAGGATGGGGAGATCAAGGTTTACGGCAGCGGAGTGATCAGCTCGCATCGCGAGTGTACCAACGTGATTGAAGGCGGCTGCCAGGTAAGAACTTTCAATTTGGAAGAAGTTCTGAGAACTCCGGTTCGGGTCGACCGCATTCACAAGCTGCTTTTCGCCATCGAAGACTTCGACCAGCTCTACGAGGCCATGCATGCGGCCGAGGATTGGGCTGAGGAACGCTTGCTGCAATCCCATCCAGGCCAGTAGATCGGCAGAGATCCGCCTTAGGCCAGCAGTTTCCGCAGAAGAAGATCGAGGCGGTCTCGGGCGTCTTGCGAGATCGCGATAAACTCGACGCCCATTCCTTCGCCCTGATGCGCATGACGCACGATCGCTCGCGCGTTGACTTCACCGGCAGGAACGTCGAAGCGCAGTTGAACCAAATCGCCTACGGGGGGTGGTTCTGGAGTGGCAATAGACAGACCGCCGGCGCTGATCGTTTGCACCCGGGAGACGATGGATTCTCCATTGCCCTTCCAGGTGACGCTCATCCCTCGCGGCAGGGCGATGCGAGGTAGGGCGCGCTTCTCGATTCCGCTTGGCTGCCGTTGTTCCTCCAAACGATCCCAAAATTCCGGATGTGGAACAGGGAAGGTCACGGCTACCTCGAGCTCCTGCGTTTTTCGGCAAGCGGTGCGCAGGACACGGCATTCCTGTGCCTGTCCAGTAGCTTCGTTAACGAGGAGCAATTTTTGCCCTGCAGTGACGGGCACTTTTAGAAGCAGCAGGGCGCCCTCCGCGCTGACGTTGAGAATGGGATTCTCCTCATAGAACGGGTTCAATCCCGGCCCATGGCCGTAGACTCGAATGTTCGCCGTGATCGGCCGCCGCTTGCTTCGCCGGCGCTCCGCACCGGTCTTCACGGCGATATCTTTCGTATCCTTAACTTCTGTTTGTGACGCTTCCGCCCTTCGAAGCGCTTCAAAAATTTGGCTCATGGACGTCCGCTCCCTCAGAGATCGGCAAACTAGCTTGCGCGAGATACCTCTCTTCCGCAATAGATCATCGGAGCCAATGCGCTTAGTACCGTTAACCTATAAGCGGCGAGGCCAAGGAGACGGCACAAACTGCGAGTGCTCCAGATTGAAACACCACTCTACTATGCCATTGAAATCACATCATGTTAAGCGCACATCTCCTCAATAACCCACAGAGCACTGCCCCACAATGAAACTCTTGTTGTTCATCAATCTGCTCGCATAATAGTACACAACAAGTTAACAACACTGCGAGGGGCGGTTCAAGCCTGCGATGAAGCTATTCGGCTCCGGGGTTGGCAGTAACGCGGCGGGTTTCCTTCGAGACCACTGGCGCGGCATCGAGCGGCGTCAATGGTGGCTTTCGTCCTCGGCGATTGCCGTCTCACTGATTCTGACCTCAGGAATCGTCTGTCTGCTGCTGCCCTCGACGATTCCGCAGGCGCCCTACTATGCCTTCGATACCGATCTCGCGATGCACGCGCTGGTTGGAATCATCCTGCTCTTTGACGTTTACGTCATTTTTCAACAAGTTCAACTTTTTCGGTTTCGCAGGGAATTGGCACAGCGAGAGGAACTTTTCCGTCTGATCAGCGAGAATGCGGCAGACATGATTGCCGTGGTGGACGTAGACGGCCAGCGGCTCTACAACAGCCCCTCCTACCAGAAGATGCTGGGCTATTCGCAAGAGGAGTTGGGCAAGACCTCGGCCTTTGAGCAGATCCACACGGATGACCGCAAAAGCGTGATGGACGCCGCTACCGAAGCCCGGCGCACGGGAATGGGCCGAACGGTGGAGTATCGCATCCGCCATAAAGATGGCCGGTGGCTGACCCTGGAATCGACCGCGAGCGTGGTGAGGAACCGCGACTGGGAAGTAGAGAAACTGGTGATCGTCAACCGGGACATCACCGAACGGAAACAATTGGAAGAGCAACTTTACCGTTCTCAGAAGCTCGAAGCCATTGGCAGATTATCGGGCGGAGTAGCACACGATTTTAATAATCTTTTAGGATTGATTATCGGATACGCCGAAGCGCTGCAGCAGAGAATTCCAGGCGACGACCCCTACCGCGAGGCTGTAGATGAAATTCAGAACGCCGGCAAACGGGCGGCGGCCCTTACACAGCAGCTCCTGGCCTTCAGCCGCAAACAGGTCTTAGAGCCGCGAGTTCTGAGCCTCAATACCATCATTACCGATATCGAGAAAATGCTCCGCCGATTGATCGGAGAAGATATCGAGATGGAACTTATTCTCTCGCCGACGACCGGGACCGTGAAAGCGGACCGCAGCCAGATCGAACAAGTGATCTTGAATCTGGTGGTCAACGCGCGGGACGCGATGCCCCATGGCGGTAAGCTGACTGTCGAAACAGGGAACTGGCGATTAGATCAATCCACGATGCTCCGCTATCCCTACGTCATTCCGGGGCCTTACGCCATGTTAAAGGTGACGGACACGGGTTGTGGCATGGATGCGGAGCTGCAGTCCCATATTTTTGAGCCTTTCTTCACCACGAAGGAAAAAGGAAAAGGCACAGGGCTGGGGTTGGCCACAGCTTACGGAGTCATCAAGCAAAGCGGCGGCTATATCTGGGTGGATAGCGAGATTGATAAGGGAACCTCATTCAGAATCTATCTGCCGGAAGTGACCGATGCTCCCGAGGTTATTGCCGAGGTCAAGCCCGCGGCCGCAGCCGCGCCTGAGCGACGAACGATCCTGGTGGTGGAAGATGAGCCATCGCTGCTGAAATTGACCAGGAATACGCTTCGTGCAATGGGCCACACGGTTTTTGAGGCAGGCGACGCTTCCGAGGCGCTGGCGATTTCGCGTAAGACGGAAATCGTCATCGACCTTCTCTTGACCGATGTGATCATGCCCGGAATGAGTGGAAAGAAATTGGCCGACGCGCTGTTGACCGAGCGGCCCGGCATTGGCGTGCTTTATATGTCCGGGTACACCGATGGTGAAATCGCCACACATGGCGTTTTGGAAGAGGGAACAGCGATTCTTCGTAAACCCTTCACCCGGGACGAACTTTTGCGGCGAGTGGAAGATGCTTTGATGGCGGTCGCGGGGTAATCATGAACTCTGGCACCGGAAATCCTAGCGGCATGAAGCTGGTCGTCATCGATGACGACCCCAAAAATCTCAAATTTGTGAATTTCATTTTGGCCAGCTGTGGCCTGGAAATCCATGCCGCATCGGACCCGCAAGCAGGCCTGGATTTAATCCATCGATTGCGCCCGCAAATTGTGCTGACGGATCTGGTGATGCCCGGCGTGCAAGGAATGGAGTTGCTGCAAAAGATTGTGGAGTTTGATCCCGGGATCGACGTTATTTTGATGACCGGCTACTACTCGACCGAATCGGCCGTGGAGGCGATTCAAAAGGGCGCTTCGGACTATTTTCCCAAGCCGTTCTCGCCGGAGAAACTCCGGCAGCGCATCGAGCTCATCGTTGCCGATGCGAAACGCCGACAGCGCAGTTCCACGATCGAAAACGAACTTCTGGAGAACTTTCAGTTTGAGGGAATTATTGGCCGCAGTCCGCTGATGCTGGATCTGTTTTCGAAACTTCGCCGCATCGCCCCTCATTTTCGCAGCGTCCTGGTTACCGGTCCGACCGGGGCAGGCAAGGAATTGGTGGCCAAGGCCCTGCATCAGTTGAGCGGGTCTGAAAAGCGGCCCTTTGTGGCCGTGAACTGTTCGTCGATTGCGGAAAGCCTGGCGGAAAGCGAGCTTTTCGGGCACGTGAAGGGGGCGTTTACCGGAGCCAATCAGGACAAGATCGGCGTCTTCGAATTTGCCAACGGCGGAACGGTAATGCTGGATGAAATCGGTGAAATGCCTCTGCCGATGCAAGCGAAACTGCTGCGCGTCTTGCAAAATCATGAGGTGCAGCGCGTGGGTTCGCCGGCAGTCAGCAAAGTAGACGTGCGCATCGTGGCCGCGACCAACCGCGATTTGCAGGAGATGTCCCGCCAGGGGAAGTTTCGGGAGGACCTTTACTTCCGGCTCTGCGCGATTGAACTGAAGGTCCCTTCGCTTGCGGAGCGTCCGGAAGATCTGCCACTGCTGGAGCGTCACCTTTTAAGGTCCTTCGCCGCTCAATACAAAAAGCCCGTCGCCGGACTCACGCGGCGGGCGCAGACTTTGCTGGCCCGTTACTCCTGGCCGGGCAATATTCGCGAGCTGCAAAACGTGATCGAGCATGCTTGCATGATGACGGAATCGGACGTGATCGACGTTCGCGATTTGCCAGAGCGCATGCAGAATCAGGGCACAGCCATGAATAGCGAACATGAAGCGCTGATGTCCATGGAGCAACTCGAGCACCGGCACGCCCAGCGCGTCCTGGATCACGTAGGCGGAAACAAGGTGCGCGCGGCAGAAATTCTCGGAATCAGCCGCACTCACCTCTATCAGCTTCTCAAAGACAGCGCGGAGAAACAGAAAGAAGCTGTCTCCAAGGCCGACGAGTAACGAAGTTCTGATAATTTTTTGTTTCTCGCTGCGCTCAGGGGCCACTATCGCGCCCCTTAGGCCGCCTACCGACCCTCTTTTAGCTAGGGTTTATTCTTCGATTTAGGAGCTTGCCTCGCGCGCTGCTGCGCGCGCCTATGGAAACACTCGCGGATTCGAGCGGGTTTTGCGACGTCACAACTTCACGTGGGCGCGGTGGTGGAGCGTCCAAGCGCCTAGTCAAATCATCAATAGTTTAGAAACAGAATGTGCACAACGCGTCTTTGGACGCAATCGAATTTCTGGAGGGGAACGAAATGCCAAGATACGGAAAGGCGGCAAGCAAAACCGTTAAGAGCGCTATGCACCGGCGGAAGCGCGGGACACTTCGCTCGGGCCCAGGCGGAAAAGGAGGCCGCGTCAAAAGTCGCAAGCAAGCGATTGCCATTGGCCTCTCGGAAGCTCGCAAAAAGGGAGCGAAAGTCCCCCGAAAGCGATCCAGCTGAATCCGGGCGTTGCTCAGCACGTCGAATTCAAATCTCATTATTCGCGCATTCCGCCGCACGCGTTTCGATGTCGTTAATTTGACTTACTCGGCGGGCTTGCTTATCCAAGAGACGCGCACAAGGATGGCCATGACCACAACGAAGACAAGCAAAACTCCGCGGGTAAATGACGACGAATTCTCAACGAGCCCCGAATTTGCCGCGAGGGAGACCAGCGCAAACACGGCGGCCGCCAACGTAACGCAGACCGATAAGAGTAGCGACCCAAAGTCCTGCTGTTGTTTATTCCGGACGACGCGTGAGAGGCGGATGACGACAACCAAAAGGACAGCTAGGTAGGCGACCGTCAGAACAGTCCCCATCGCGCACGGATTGTACGTCTCGACCAGAACGAGGGCAAGAGCTCAGCCGCAATCGCTATCGAAAAGGCGGTGTAGCAAATACGCAATGAAAGCCGTCGAGGCGCCGCCCGAATTTTAGTTCACCGCGCCCAGCGACGATGCCGAATCTGAGTCGCGCCGTCCGGGTCAGTCACCCTTGAAAAGCAATCGAGCAGCCACGACGTTGTAAGCCGCTGTGATATTTGCGGGGATTCTATCTTTGCCCATCCACTGGTCATACTCGGGCATGCGCAAATCTTTCTGAATCTGGTCCAGCGATTTGCCGTCCTTGACCATCTGGCCGACGCGATCTACCAGCAATGCGTAGTATTGCTCCATGTCCGTGAAGATCTTGACCGTCCCAGGGGTGCCATGTCCGGGAATCACAAACTCCGGGTTCAAAGCCTTCAGCATTTTGGTGTCGGCCAGGATATCGGGGATGGTGACCCAGGGACGAAGAATGTTGAATTGGTTGACGACAACAACAGAGGCCGAGAACAGCACTCGCTCTTTCGGCAGCCAGATGGCCGAGTCGGCCTCGCTGTGCGCGTTCTTGAGATACAACAACTCAAACGTTCTCTCTCCGACGTCGAGGGTCATCTTCTGACGATATTCGATCTGTGGCACGACCCAGTGGTAGCCTTCCAACGCCGCGCGCATCTCGGGAGCGCTGGCCCTCAATCTTTCAATGCGCGCTGGGTCCCCGGCCTCCCGATCTTTCAGTGCCGCTGAGGTTCCTTCATGGGCGACGACGACCGCGGGAGGAGAAAAGAGATAATCGCCAGCCCAATGATCTCCGTGCGTCTCGGTGTGTATGACGTAGCGAACCGGCATCGATGTGAGCTTCTTAACGGCATCCTGGATCGCACGGGAAGCAATTGGCGTCTGTCCGGTATCGATAAGGACGACACCCTGTTGGGTTAAGATGATGCCGCAATTCGACTCGGGGCCTGCGTCATTGGGACGCGGGCCTCCGACGTAGACGAAGATCCCATCCTTGATCTTATGGACATTGGGCCCGAGGTCCTGCGCCGCGACTTTACCGACGGTTAGCAAACTGACCGTCACTGCGAGCGCCCACACAAGTTTTGGCCTCATAGCTCCTCCTGCGGAAATTGAACAGTTGGCGGCAGGCTACAGGGGAAGCGTTTGGGTGTCAAGTTACGCAGCGCATTGGCGAGACCTGGTCAGATCTCCAAACTAGAGTCCAAAAAAAAGAATGTCCTGCGCAATGAGAATCGGGGTAGCAGGTTGATCGCGCGAGGATTGCACGGGATTGTTTATCCTGACTCGCTCAATGCGAAAAGCCTACCTCTCTGCTCGGCTTAGCAATAGACGCACGGTTCGCTGTATGCGAGGATACCCGGTAAGTTGGCAAGCACACACCGGAGGGTCCGTGAAAAGACGCAAATTCCTGGCGTCGACGGTCGCAGCGTCAGCGCTTGCCGTCACGCAACGCTCCTATTTGAACGCCGCCCAAGGCGCGCCGCATAAAGAGGGCAGGGAGTTCTATCAACTCAGGCGCTATCACATCATCAGCGGACCGCAAAGGAAGCTGTGCGATGACTTCTTCCGTGACGCGCTGATCCCCGCGCTGCATCGCCTGGGCATCGGCCCTGTCGGTGTGTTCGATCTTTCGATTGGGCCGGAGACGCCAACGATTTACGTTCTGATGCCGGGCCCATCCGCCGAAACACTGGCGCCGGTGGAAACGCACCTGGCGCAAGACTCCGAGTATGTGAAGGCCGGGGCGGCATTTTTGAATGCTCCTGCCAAGGAGCCGGCGTTCGACCGCATGGAGAGCTCATTCCTGCAAGCGTTCGAGAAGTGGCCGAAGCTCGTCCCGCCGGCGGCGAGCAAAACGGCGAGCCCGCGAATCTTCGAGCTGCGAATCTACGAGGGCGCCACTGACCAGGATCACAAGCGCAAGGTGGAGATGATGCAGTCGGGTGAATCGGAAATCTTCACGAAGAACGGCTTCGAACAGGTGTTCTACAGCGACACGCTGATCGGAACGCGACTTCCGAATTTGACGTACATGCTGGCGTTCGACAGCCTGGCGGACCGGGACAAGAAATGGGCCGCATTCCGAGCCTCGGATGACTGGAAGAGTTACTCAACTCAACCGCGGTGGGCTTTTGAAACAATTGTGTCCAATATCACCAACGTGATCCTGACGCCGACCGCGTACTCGCAGATCTAGACGTGAGGAACCTCGCAAGAAGCTCAGGCTAAAATCTCCGCTCAAGGGGAAAAACAATGTCTCTCAATCGGCAGTTGCTGTGCACTTTTGGCCGTGCGCTGGTGTTTGTAGCCGGACTTTCGGCTGCCGGGCAGGCAGCCCACGCCCTTGCCGCAAGTCGGACTGACGATGCGAAGGCCGGCGGCAATCAGGAAGTGCTCAAGATAAACGCGGAGTGCAACGCCGCCGAATTACGGGCCGATGTGGCAGCGATGGACGCTTGCGAAACCGAGGATTTCACGCACACGCACGCCAACGGTATGGTGGAGCACAAAGCCGAATATCTGAAGGGGGTCGGAAGCGGCGCGCACAAGTTCTTAGCGCTGGATCTTTCCGACGTTCATGTCCGTTCCTATGGTGCTACGGCGATCATCGAGGAGCACATGCACCTACGAGCGAATAACAGTGGCAAGATCGCAGACGTCAACAATCTGGTCATGACTGTGTGGACCAAGCAACAGGGCAAATGGCGCGAGGCCGCGTGGATAGCCGTTGGCCTGCCGGGCAGCCGATCCGGCGCGTCTGAAAGCAACTGATTCCGAAAGTCAGTCTTTTTCGCCGCCCCCGGGACGCGGCTTATTTAGGCGTGAAGGGCCGCGACTGATAAGTCAGCCCTCCGTGAGCATGTATTGGAGTTCGGCTTCCCTTCAACTCGCTGACGTCAACAGTGGACTCTGCCTCCAGCACGGCGAGTTTGGAGAGCGAGATTCTCTTGTCCTCGGGCAACAGATCGTTCACCGCCAGGATCACTACGCCCTGTGCGAACTTGTACTTGTCCCACTTCGTGAGTTGTATTTCGCGCTTCGGGAAATAGAGGCGGTCACCGTCGGAACCTAGAAGCAGGGTGAGTCGCGGCCGAATGGGATCGGTTCGGCTGAACTCTTGCTCGATCACCCTGCAGGCCGATAGATAGATCGTTTGGGCTTCGGCATAAGGTACGGTTTGGTTCGTGGGATTATGGATTGCAAACAAGCCATCCTCCGCCGACGTGGAGTCGCCGGAAACGACACCTTGACGACTGAGATCCTGCGTACCGGAATTTGGAGATCGAGGCTGACTGTTGGGGGTGGCGAACGTAAGCACTCCTCCAGCGTTCTTTACAGACAGAGAAGTGATGACGTAGTCCCCGGGCGGCAGAACGGTATCGCCCCAATGCACCTCTTTAGAGAAGCGGAAGACCGCCGAGGTCTGCGACTGAGCGTGCGCGAGACTGGGAGACGGGATCGCCGCACTGAGTACGCAGACGACAATGCGAACGCGTAAGAACTTCTGCAACGGCTGGATTTCGAGTTTGCCGGAGCCCGTTCTATACAAGGATAACCGTGTGCTTAGAAAACTGGTAATTCGAGCCAAGTGATTCGGACCCATGAGCCTCACGCCAGATTCCCCCACCAGCTAACTGCGAGCTGCCGGTAACTGATAATCCTCATTTACGGTGCCACGCCTAATCGTGGCGGTCCAACTCAAAGAATGCATGCGTGCGATTGAAAAAACTTGGGGTGTGGAGAATTTTCCGCGTGAGTGTTGACTGTTGCCGGAACTCTGACAAGTTCCCGCCTCTTTCCAACAGCGTATGTGAGGGGAAATTTACGGATCATTCACACAGCCGTTACATCAATGCGCGAGAGTCAGCGGTTCAAATTCGGCTCCGTCGGAGGAACCTTGAAACACTCTGCTTTGTGCGCGCGCTCACTGGCCCTGAGTCTATCCGTATGCTTCATCTTGTTTATTGTTGTTATTGCCCCGGCGCGATTGCAGGCGAGACAGGAAGCGTCTGTGGTCCTCAATGGCACCGTTCTCGATCCCGCAGGTAATGCTGTTGAAAACGCGGCCGTCGTCGCGAGAAATGAGTCGTCCATCGCAGTAGGCAAGGCGACCACCGATCAGCAAGGCAAGTTTTCAATCGGCGATATTCCGGCCGGCACCTACACTGTAGAGGTCTCGGCGCCAGGGTTTGCATTAGCCAGTCGCCGCGGCGTCTCAGTCTCTGCCGAGCGAACCGAGGAGATCTCGATCCCGCTATCCATAGGAAGCATCAGCGAAGCGATTACCGTGGAGGCGAATACATCCGGTTCTATTGCGGCGCAAATGGCCCCGATGGACGGCTTGCTCGAAGCGCACTCCGCTCGGACCGAAATCACGCCGGTGTTCGTCCAGAACTTTAGCTCGCCCGTGGCAGATTTCGGCGAATTAGTAGAGATGGCCCCTGGAACTTTCAGCATTAGCACCAATGGAGTCGGCCTGGCGCAGGACAAAACGTATTTCCGCGGCTTTCC
>Ga0206939_10152_pt2 | contig 11662 bp, 10 predicted proteins | sample Alteio_BWOrgHeat_10_FD_152921 | JGI IMG/M metagenome (GOLD analysis project Ga0206939, IMG submission 152921) | Enriched cells from forest soil in Barre Woods Harvard Forest LTER site, Petersham, Massachusetts, United States -... | ecosystem: Environmental > Terrestrial > Soil > Temperate forest >... | reverse complement strand
CGTGCGCCTCCGGATGAGCCATTTAGAGAAAGCAGTTCTTCGATGACTTGTCTAGGTGCACCATCCAAAACTTTGCGACTTTCTTCCGCCAATTTATCAAGATCAAGCACTTTAGATGAGTGTATTCCTAAACCATGATCAGGCTGGTAAATGAGGGCACCCATGCCGTGCTGTCCGACATATGCAAGTCGATCCAGCGGGGTCAGATTCTCTGGCGCGATACCAAGGGAGCGCATGTGCCGGTCAAGCAACAGACGACCCCAGCCATCGGGCAGTGAATCGTTGAACAGCCCATATAGACCATCAAAAATCCCATCTTCACAGGTAACAACTTCAGCCTTTAGGGGCAACTTGTAAGGTGATAGCTCCAGTCCCTTACTTAGGAATGAAGCATCATACTGGAACCATATTTTACGATCCCTCAAGGCCAGCTTTCCTACAGAAAGAGACTTGCCATCCTGGGCCAGTAAAACAGTCAGCACGGATACGGGTGTATAATTCATTTTATACGGCCTCTCTGCGGCATACGCGGTGTTTCGATCAATTCATTAATAGAGGCTGGCGCAGCGGCTCTTGCTTTAAAGACCTTATCAAATTCATCGATGACATCGAGGACGAGGGCTATTTTCAAGATAGAGTCGATAGAGATATGTCCTGTCTTTTCAAATCTCTTGATGGTGCCGGCAGATATGCCAGCACGGCGTGCCAAGCCTTCCTGACTTAAATTAAGCGCAAGCCGACGTATCTTGGCTCGTTCAGCCAATTTATACCGAATATCCTGTGGTGTTTTCATTATAAAAGACAATTATTTATCCTTTATCTTCTATTTATCTACTTAAAGTATAACATTTTATCTGTTAATGTTCAATTAAAGAGATTTTTCTACTAAGTATGGATAAGATGCTGTATTTACGTGTAAAAATTACCATATTTACCGTAATGTTTATTATCCGACTTAGCTTAATGGTATGGTGGAATCTATTTTGAAGTGCGACTTCCCTTTAAAAACCGGGGTTTCTAGCCCCACAGGAGAAGCGCATGAAAGTAATAAAATCGTATAACCATCTTACCATAGAAGACCGTCGCCAGATATATCGGCTCAGTGGCCAGCGGATCAGTGTCACCGAGATTGCGGCCCGTTTGGGGCGGCACCGATCCACAGTTTTCCGGGAGATCCAAAGAAACAGGCATGACGCTGAGGAAGAAGATTGCCAGGGCTATTTCCCTGTCACGGCCCAGGACTTCGCCGGCCAGCGGCGGCGAGCCGCGCGCAGGAAACTTCTTCGTCATCCTGATCTGCGTGACTACGTCATCAGTAAGCTGAAGGAATATTGGTCACCTGATCAAATCTCCGGATATATGCGGCAACACAATGTTGGATTTTATACCTGTCCCGAAAGCATTTACCGATACGTTTATAGTCCCGAAGGAAAAGAAAAAAATCTGTACCGATATCTGTTCAGAAGCATTCCCAAGCGACGACAGAGATTTGGAAGAAAGTCTCGTAATGGGCATATTCCTGAGGAAAACTCGATTCATTTGCGTCCTGAGTCAATCAACAACCGTGCAGACTTTGGACATTGGGAATGCGATCTGATGATCTTCTTGCGCGAGCATGGCCAAGCGAACGTAACATCTATGATCGAGCGCAAGAGCCGCTACATGATGCTTGCAAAGAACGAGAATAAAATGTCCGGAATCGTCGTGTCTGGTATTGCTGGAAATATCTCAAAGCTGCCAGGGGTTTGCTGCAGCATTACGTTTGACCGGGGATCGGAGTTCATGGCGTATCCCCTGCTCCGCAAGACTTTTGGCGTGCAGAGCTACTTCTGCGATCCACGGGCGCCTTGGCAGAAAGGTTCGGTCGAGAACAACAACGGGCGCATCCGTCGCTTTCTGCCCGCCAACACCAACATTGCGACCGTTCCGGAGGCCTATCTCTACGAAATATGCCTCCGGATGAATAAGACGCCAAGAAAGTGCCTGCAATACCGAACCCCACAGGAGGTATTCACCCAGTATTTACATTGTTCAGAGGATAGACTATCTTGTAACCATAATCTGTCGCGTTTCAGGTAGATTTCACCATGGGTCCATTCCAGATCGAAGTGTGATCTGTCTTTAAAACAGGCTTTTCCTCTTCAAGACGAAGTCGCAACGGAATGATCTTATAATCAAGCAGAGAAATATCCACCGCCATGTAAAAACTCTCTACCAACTTGGGTTAATTCCTGTTATTTTCCGTACAGAAAATCAAAGACTTAACCCAACCGAATGCATCCATGAACCCCGCACCCGAAACCCAAGCTGCTCCGGATGCCGCTAACGTGAACCTCGACACCGGCGTCCTGGCTCTGGTGCTGGCCTCGCGTATTTTGGGGATTGCGGCGGATCCGCAGCAGATCCTGCACCAGCTTGGCGGCGGGAAGATGTCCGTGCCGGAGCTGCTGCGCGCCGCAAGGCAGCTCGATCTCAAGGCCCGCTCTATCAAGAGCGACTGGCCCCGCCTTGTAAAAACCATTCCGCCCTGCATCGCTGTCTTTGGGGACGGCAGCTTTATCGCCATCGGTAAAATTACCGAGGACTCTGTCTATATTCAGGACCCTGTTGCCAACAAACCCCGGACCATGCCCCGCGCCGAGTTCGAAGCAAACTGGACCGGCCAGCTTATTCTGGTGACCCGCCGCGCCACCCTCGCCAATCTGGCCAAGACCTTCAATCTTTCGTGGTTTCTGACCGCCATGCATAAATACCGCCGTCTGCTGGCGGAAGTGCTGGTGGCCTCGTTCTTCCTGCAGCTGTTCGGTCTGGTCTCGCCGCTGTTCTTTCAGGTGGTGATCGACAAGGTGCTGGTGCACCATAGTCTCTCTACACTGGATGTGCTGGTACTCGGGCTGGTGACAGTCTCGATCTTTGAATCCGTGCTGACAGCCCTGCGCACCTATGTATTCTCCCACACCACCAGCCGCATTGACGTAGAACTCGGCACCCGCCTGTTCCGCCATCTGGTCGCTTTACCCATCTCCTACTTCCAGAACCGCCGTGCCGGCGACAGCGTCGCCCGCGTGCGCGAGCTGGAGAACATCCGCAACTTCCTCACAAGCTCGGCCCTGACGCTGGTGATCGACCTGTTCTTTACTTTCGTGTTCCTGATCGTGATGGCTTATTACTCCCCGTTCCTGACAGGCGTTGTTCTGGCTTCCTTCCCCTTTCTGGCAGCCATCTCCGCCGGCGCAACACCCCGGTTCCGCGCCCTGCTGATGGAGAAATTCAACCGCGGCTCCGAGAACCAGTCTTTTCTGGTCGAGACCATCACCGGCATCGAGACCCTCAAGGCCCTTGCCGTCGAGCCCCAGATGCAAAAGCGCTGGGAAGAGCAGCTTGCCGGTTACGTCAAGTCCAGCCTGCGGGTGGTGAACCTCGGCAACTGGGCCAGTCAGGGCGTACAGCTGGTGAGCAAACTGGTGACAGCCGCTGTTCTCTTCTTCGGCGCCAAGGCCGTGATTGACGGCACCATGACCGTGGGCGAGCTGGTCGCCTTCAATATGCTGGCCAACCGCGTGATCCAGCCTGTTCTCCGCCTTGCGCAATGCTGGCAGGATTTTCATCAGGCCAGAGTATCGGTCGAGCGTCTGGGAGATATTCTCAATACCACGCCAGAGCCCTTTCACACACCCGGCCGCACCGCCCTGCCCGCCATCAAGGGCTCGGTCATATTGGAACATGTGAACTTCCGCTACCGGCTTGATGGTCCTGCCGTGCTGAGCGATATCAATATCGATATTCCCGTAGGCCAAGTCCTCGGCATTGTCGGCCCCTCCGGTTCCGGTAAGTCTACATTGACCAAGCTGGTGCAGCGCCTCTACGTCCCTGAGTCCGGCAGATTGCTGGTCGATGGCGTGGATCTCTCGATGATCGACGTCAGCTGGCTCCGGCGTCAGGTGGGCGTGGTGCTGCAGGAGAACGTCCTGTTCAACCGCAGCATCCGCGAGAACATTGCCTTCGCCAACCCCGGCATTGCGATCGAGCAGGTTATCACTGCCGCCAAGCTGGCCGGCGCGCATGAATTCATATTAGAACTGCCGCAGGGCTACGACACCATGGTCGGCGAGCGCGGCTCGAGCCTCTCCGGCGGGCAGCGCCAGCGTATCGCCATCGCCCGCGCCCTCATCACCAACCCGCGCATCCTGATATTCGACGAAGCGACCAGTGCGCTTGACTACGAGAGCGAACGCATTATTCAGGAGAACATGCGCCAGATCACACGCGGCCGCACGGTCATCATCATCGCCCACCGCCTCTCCGCCGTCCGCCAGTGCGACCGCATCATCACCCTCGAGAAAGGCCGCATCGTCGAGGACGGCTCGCACGATATCCTCTCCACCGCTGACGGGCGCTATGCCTCGCTGCTGCGTATACAGGGAGGGTGATGTGCCTAACCCCCTGATAAACAAGCATTGTTCCCATAATGGGAATTATAGTTCCAAATTTGGGAACTATATGATATACTGGGTCTAAGGAAGCCGATGAGAATTATTGCCCGGAAAACGCTGCTTGATTTTTGGAAAAAACATCCGGACAGCGAAGAACCTTTAAAGGCGTGGTTCAAGGTTGCCGGCGAAGCCCAATGGAACAATCCCCAGGATATAAAGGCGCAATATAAAAACGCCAGCATCCTGAAAGATGGCCGGGCAGTGTTTAATATTGCAGGCAACAAGTACAGACTGGTGGCGTGGATTAATTATGATTACAGCGTGCTCTATATCCGGTTTATCGGCACGCACAAAGAATACGATCGTATAGACGTACAAACGATATAAGGAAGACAAAAAAATGAACATTAAACCCATAAAAACGAAGAAAGACCACAAAGCCACCCTTCTGCGCATTGAAGCGCTGATGGGCGCCGGGAAAAACACGCCAAAAGGCGATGAACTGGATATACTGGTTACTCTCGTAGAAGCCTACGAGCAAAAACATTATCCTATTGATAACCCTGACCCTATTGCCGCCATCGAGCATAGAATGGAGGCGCTGCATCTTCACCGAAAAGACCTGGCGCCTATACTGGGATCCAAAAGCCGCGTATCCGAAGTCTTAAGCCGCAAACGCAAGCTGACCATGGAAATGGTCCGCAATCTGCATGAAAAAATGGGCATCCCGGCACGAACCCTTATTCAGGACTATGAACTTCGCACACATTGAAAGTAGACGGCCATACAATGAAACCCGACAACCTCAAGCGCAACATCGACACTTTAAAGCAGTCCTCATCCTATGTGGACCGCTATATCCGCCCCATCGCCAGAAAGGCCCTGTTCAGCAAGCACGACCCCGAGGTCGAGTTTATGCCCGCCGCCCTCGAGATGCTGGAAACCCCGCCGTCTCCGGCAGGGCGGGCGATCGCTCTTTTAATCTGCCTCTTCTTTGCTACAGCCATCACATGGTCCTACTTCGGCACTGTTGATATTATCGCCACCGCTACTGGCAAGATCGTTCCGAGCGGCCTCAGCAAGACCATCCAGCCGCTTGAGGCGGGTATGGTCAAGGCCATCCATGTGCAGGACGGGCAGGAGGTCAAAGCCGGTGACACCTTGATCGAGATCGACACCACCATCAGCGCCGCCGAACAGGACCGCCTGCAGAGCGAGATGATCACCGCCGAACTTGAAGCCGCCCGCCTCAAGGCCGCGCTTAAATTATCCGATAATCCCATTGCGGACTTCCTCCCGCCCGACGGCGCCACCCCGCAGCAGGTCGATCTCCAGAAATCCCAGCTCATAAGCCAGGTGCAGGAGATCAAGTCCAAACTATCCGGCCTCGACAGCCAGATCGCGCAGAACGAAGGCAACCTGGCAGCCGTCTCCGCCACCATCGACAAGCTGACCAAGACCATCCCCCTGCTTAAAAAGCGCTATGATATGTTCAAGCAGGCCTCGGACAATGGCTCTGGTTCTAAGATGGATGCCATTACGGCGCAAAAAGACCTCGTCGATCAGGAACAGGAACTAAAAGTCCAGCAGGGCCGTCTGGCCGAAGCCGGCGGTGGCCTTGCTTCCCTGAAGGGTCAGCGTCAGGAAGCCGAAGCCGGGTTTAAACAAAAAGCCCTCGACGACCTCGCTCAGACCGAACAGAAAGCTGCCAGCCTCAGGGAACAGCTCGTTCAGGCCACCGAGAAAAACAACCAACAAACCCTGACCGCGCCGGTAGACGGCACGGTGCAGCAACTCGCGATCCATACTGTGGGTGGCGTGGTAACCCCGGCACAAGCCCTCATGACGATCGTGCCCAAAGACAGCAAGCTCGAGATCGAGGCCATGGTCCCGAACCGGGATATCGGCTTCGTGCATGAGGGACAGGACGTAGAAGTCAAGGTCGATACCTTCAATTTCACCAAATACGGCTTTATCCACGGCACCGTTAAATCCATCTCGCAGGACGCCATCACCCAGCAGAAACCACCGCTCTCCTCTGATGACCAAAAAAAATCCGGCGCCGAAAACGAAACCAGCGAGCCGAAGGGACAGGAACTGCTCTATATGGCCCGCGTCGCACTCGACAAAACGCAGATGCAGGTTGATGACCGGCTCGTCAACCTCTCTCCCGGTATGGCCGTGACTGTGGAGATCAAGACCGGTACACGGCGCGTGATAGAATACCTGCTCTCGCCGCTGTTTAAGCACAAACAAGAAGCGCTGCATGAGAGATAAAAGATGCTACCTCAAAACGTAATTAAAGCGCCACTGGAAGCAAAAGCAGTTCTAGACCATGCCAGCCTTCTGTTCGGTCAGGGAAAGTATGCAGAGGCCGCAACGCTTTACCAGAGACTCCTGCAAACTAACCTGAAAGATTACGCCACCTGGGGAAATCTGGGGATTACCCTGCGGGAACTGAAACATTCTCATACGGCACTGGTCTGTTTGAAGCGGGCCATTGAACTATACCCGGCTTCTCTTACCGTCCTCAGAAATTATGCAGGCTGTCTGCGCCTATTGGGCAGAAAGGATGCTCATCTGGCGGGATCTATCGGTTGTCCCGTCTGGAATCTTCTTTCATATCGTCCTTACTGGCTTTACCTGCGGGAACGCGAAGACAGCCCCTGGTACCCCTCCATGCGCCTGTTCCGTCAGCCAGAGCTGGGGGACTGGGATAGTGTATTCGAGAAAGTTGCGGTTGAGCTGGAGAAGGCCGTTGCCCTGAAAAAATCCGGCACATGGACTTGGTCACATGCCGGTTAGCCCTTGGTATCCTTCCATGCGCCTGCTCCGCCAGCCGAAGCCCGGCAATTAGGACAGTGTGTTTAAAGAAGTTGCCGCAGAGCTAGAAAAGTCTGTTAACCTAAAGAATTTGGGAAGTCTTTAAATGATGGAGAATCCTGTCTTGCAAAATGAAATAAAGACATCCGCTGAAGAGTTCACTTCCGAACAAGCTCTTGCTCTGTTATATAAGGGAGAATATAGAGAAGCAGCACGGGCTTGCGGAAGGCTGTTGCTCTCTGACCAGAACAACACTCTCTACTGGTGCAATCTTGGGTTTGCGTTAAGAAAGCTAAAGAAATTTGACACTGCTATCGTGTGCGCAAGGCGCGCAATCGAGCTATCTCCTCAAGATCCAATCTGTCTGACAAACCTTGGTATATCTCTCTCTGAGCTAAATAGGACTACAGAAGCATATGATGCTTTTGAAAGAGCCCTTCAACTACAACCTGATAACTTCATTATACACAAAAGCTACGCAACAGCACTAGCTGACGGTGGGAACCAAAAGAAATCTTTATTTCATTTGAACGTAGCCGACAGAATAGTTCCTGAAGACAATTATATTAGATGGCTGCGCACAACAATATATCTCGAACTAGGGCAATTTAAGCAGGGTTGGATTGACTTTGAAATCCGAGCTAAACAAGAAGGTGTTCTTCCAAAGTTTAAAGGTAAAGTTCCGCCGCGATGGCAGGGAGAAAGTATAGACGGCAAAAGGATTCTTCTCTATACGGAACAAGGGGCAGGCGATACCATCTTATGTAGCCGCTATATCCCGATGGTCAAGGCGCGTGGCGGGAAAGTAATACTCCTATGTAATCTTCCTTCTCTGCAACGTCTTTTCCAACCTGTGCCCGGCATTGATGAAATGTTTGTGACAAAATCACTACAGGGGGAATTTGATTACTTTGATTACGAAGTGCCTATGATGAGTCTACCTGGAATTTTTCAGACAGAAATTGACTCAATTCCTCCAGCTCCTGCTTTCTTTGTGCCGGAGTCGCCACCTCCGGAAACAAAACAACTTTTAAATATAGCCAAAGATCGCTTCAAAGTAGGCATTGTCTGGTCAGGCAATCCAAAGTTTCATGAGAACCATAAGCGGGCTGTATCTTTCAACCGCTTCCTGTCACTGGCAGAAATACAAGGTGTGCAACTATACAGTTTACAAAAGGGCGCTGGCGAAGAAGAATTAGCGGCTCACGGTGCACAGGGGCTCGTCATGGAGCTGGGGCCTCATCTCAATGACTTCGCGGATATCCGGCGTCGTCTGCGTCGGATCGGTCTGGAACGAGACGTCGTCGATCTCGCCAGTGGTGCTATCCGTATTCGTATAGGTAGCTGTCAGGCCGTGATAGTTGTCGTTCTCATCTGTCTGATTGGTTGCTGTTGTGGTCAGGCTGATAGAAGCTATGCCAGCGGCAGACATCGTTTCCAGTTCACCGGAATCGACGACGCCGTTGTCGTTGGAGTCGACCCAGATACGCAAGTCAGACCATGCCGTATCGGACGAGTTAATAACGCCGTCGCTATTGCTATCGAGATCCGCCAGCGCGTTTAAACCATTAACGGCATATCCTCCTCCGATGAGAGAAGTCGACGTGCCGAACAGCTGCGATCCGTTGGTGATCGCACCGCCAGTTGGATCATCCACCAGAATACCGCTACCCGCTCCTGCCCAGGCTGTCTGTTCTTCAAAGCCATTATTCTGCAAGTCAAACTGTGTACCCTGATCCAGCGTGGTTGTGTTCGCCAGACCCGTGCCTTCCAGATTGATTACCAGCGGCTCAAAGTGAGGCACACTTGTTGTGCTTAAAAGTGTACCCCATGACTGATTTGTTATAGGATGAGTCGAATATAATACGTAGGGCAAATCCTGCAGTGCAGTCGGGGAAGCAGTAGAAGCACTAACCGGCGCATAGGATGATTGGTTGGCGGTGGGAATGTACCAAGTACCGTAAGCAGGAGTAGGTGGAGGAAGAAGGCTGGCTCTATAATTATCAAACCACCCATCAGTTTTATCCTGACTATACTCTCTTTTGTTGTTAACTGTGACATCAAATATTCCAATTTGATATGTATCTGTAGCATCTTTATCTTTAGAGACCGCAGCAGTTTCAATAGCTGCTGCAATGGCAGCTGAATCATTTGTTGCCCATGCTGTGGTAACAGCACCGTACGCCTGCAGCCATTTAATGTTACCAATTTGGTTAGCAAGCTCTGCTAGCAATGCAACAGTGCCAGCAGGCGGGGTTTCGTTGTAACCTATAGCTGCAAAATAGTTATTAATCTGGCCCGCTACGTAATCTGCCCAGGCGCTTGATTGGGCGTTAATATAAGAGCTGTTTTCTAGCAGAAGTGTATTGATCTGATTGATCCGCGCATACCCCGCAGTTGCATTACCATCGCCAATATCGAATGCAAAAGCTAACTCCTTATCCTTATAATTAGTGACAGAGCCTATATCGCGCGCAGCAGCAAGGATAAGACTGATCTCGTCTACACTAAATCCAGCCGCATCAAGAATGTTAATTATCGCGTCCTGTGCATAGACATTTGTACGCAAATCAAGCTGTAACGGTCCAAATGAGGGGCCGCTATAACCGGTAGAAAAGATTAGTTGGTAAAAATTACCATTAAGATCTCCAGCTTCTTTCACACTTAACGGACCAGAAAATGTACTGGCTGTAACAGTGGTCGTCATTTTTTATCTCCTTAAAAGGGGTCCTTAGTTACCGTCGGCTTTCTGACGTTTGAATATTTGATCTAGAGAGTTCACCAACATTTGCTCGGTCACCGGAAGCATATCAGGGCTTTCGTAAAATACGGAGTAGCCATTTACATCTCTGCTTTCGTTCTTGAAGGTTGCTTCAGCATCACCTTTAAAGACACTTAGAACTGCCTTTTTCTCCACGGCATAGGCTTCGTCGACAGCTATATAATGGTAATCCGTCGGATGATCGGCGTAGAAATCAAGGTTAGGTTTAAGAAAAACAGCGACGCTGTGGTCGACTAAAAGCATTCTATCGGGAGCGACCTTATAAAGAAATGCCATCCCGCTGGGAGACATTTGAGCCAGACGTGTTGTAATATGACCAAGTGCAGGGTTGTCAGTAAGGCAATGAGACGGTGTATGTTGTGCCTCTGGATGATCAAGAAGACGAATAAATGTCCCCTTTTTCTTTGTGCCCAATCCACTTCCTGCTTCAATGTACATATCAAAATCATACAAACATGTATCTAATATGTTGGTATAAAGCGTATCGCGTTCATTTAATCTTGGTATAAACTGCACTGTTTCATTATCTTGAAAAGACAACGGCATATTAGAATTCAAATCAAGCTTAACCCAGCCTTTTTTCTCAAGCTCTGCTCCCTGAGCGATGGGGGTATGGCTCTTAGATGTCCAGAGAACGTGACCCTTCCAATCAACAATGTAAGTATAGTAGGGGATACCAGGGCCATGCTCTGACACCATAAAAGCAAAATCATCCCCCTTGGAGTACGTCCCATTTATCTGTGCATTCACAGGCAACTCAATGTACCCATTACCCGCATCAACATGAAACTTATCCTGTGCCGCCTGCGCGTTCACGCTGGAGAAAGCTCCAAAAAATACCAAAACCAAAAAAGCAAAAAACTGTTTCATGCAACTCTCCCAGCATAAATTACCCCGCCCAAGACTCTAATATGCCTTAGGCTATTTCCCAAACTTTTTCTCGACAACATTTGTCCTAAAGACAGGTTTTCATGAGTCGCATATGCACGTACTCATTTCTCAGAAACCTTCTGATTAAACATGTCGCTCAGAAAGGTATGGTGCCGGAAAGAGAAGCCGTTGTATCCGGCGTCGTCTGCGTCGGATCGGTCTGGAACGAGACGTCGTCGATCTCGCCAGTGGTGCTATCCGTATTCGTATAGGTAGCTGTCAGGCCGTGATAGTTGTCGTTCTCATCTGTCTGATTGGTTGCTGTTGTGGTCAGGCTGATAGAAGCTATGCCAGCGGCAGACATCGTTTCCAGTTCACCGGAATCGACGACGCCGTTGTCGTTGGAGTCGACCCAGATACGCAAGTCAGACCATGCCGTATCGGACGAGTTAATAACGCCGTCGCTATTGCTATCGAGATCCGCCAGCGCGTTTAAACCATTAACGGCATATCCTCCTCCGATGAGAGAAGTCGACGTGCCGAACAGCTGCGATCCGTTGGTGATCGCACCGCCAGTTGGATCATCCACCAGAATACCGCTACCCGCTCCTGCCCAGGCTGTCTGTTCTTCAAAGCCATTATTCTGCAAGTCAAACTGTGTACCCTGATCCAGCGTGGTTGTGTTCGCCAGACCCGTGCCTTCCAGATTGATTACCAGCGGCTCAAAGTGAGGCACACTTGTTGTGCTTAAAAG
>Ga0206939_10277_pt1 | contig 11804 bp, 9 predicted proteins | sample Alteio_BWOrgHeat_10_FD_152921 | JGI IMG/M metagenome (GOLD analysis project Ga0206939, IMG submission 152921) | Enriched cells from forest soil in Barre Woods Harvard Forest LTER site, Petersham, Massachusetts, United States -... | ecosystem: Environmental > Terrestrial > Soil > Temperate forest >... | reverse complement strand
AGGTGTCGAGCAAAGTCACGTCGCGGTCGTAAAGGATATTGCCGTTTTGATCTCGCGGATCCTGCTCCTCCCCGGGTTGAAATGCAAATGGGGTGTGAATGAGGTAGAGATCCAGATAGTTGAGCCGGAGTCGGTCCAGACTAGCCTCGAAAGCCGGTTCGACGCGCTCTGGCCGATGGTTGGTGTTCCACAACTTTGTCGTAACAAAGATGTCTTCACGCGCAATCCCTCCACTGGCAAGTCCTGCCTGCAAGGCCTCGCCCACCTCACGCTCGTTCCGGTATCGCTCCGCGCAATCGAAGTGCCGAAATCCAGCTTCCAGCGCGTCTCTGGTAGCACTTATCGTTGTGGCTGCATCGGAAATCAGGGTCCCAAACCCGAGTACGGGCATATGGCCGGCTCCGTGGTTGAGCGGGATTCTCGTATTCCGAAAATCAGAAGATTCGATCATGATGACACCTCGGCAGTATCTCGCGTCCAGCATCACCTTCCGGATACGCGGAGGTCCTGATCTTAGTAGATCACTTCGTGATATTTTGGGTCCACGATCGTGCTGCCATCCGGTGCGATCGGCACACAGTTCTGAGAGCGCGCGCTGGATACGACAGAAAGCAGCAGCCTCGCGGAAAAAGACGTGACATTGCGTGTTCCTGAGGAGCCTTGGTCAGCCATCGTAGCATGCTGCAAAATAGCGCCAGCCGGAACCACGAACTCCGTTGCTCCTCTTGGGATGCGCACCCAGAGGTACAGGGACAGAGAGCGAATTGGTGAAAGTCGCGACGTTTAACATTAATAATATCAATAAGCGGCTTGATAACCTCTTGGCTTGGTTAGCCGAAGCTGAGCCGGACGTGGTTAGTCTTCAAGAGCTCAAGGCGGAGCAGGGTGCCTTTCCCGCAAATGCCCTTCGAGCTCTCGGGTACGAAGCAGTCTGGCAAGGGGAGCGGTCCTGGAATGGCGTGGCTATCCTCGCACGAAACCATGCTCCCGTGTTGACCCGCGCAAGCTTGCCGGGAAATCCTGGAGATTACCAAGCCCGCTACATCGAAGCGGCGGTTCAGGGAGTTCTGATCGCTTCCATTTACCTCCCCAATGGGAATCCGCAGCCTGGACCGAAATTCAACTACAAGTTGGCCTGGTTTGAGCGCCTTATTGTCCATGCCGCCGAACTCATGGCGAGCGGCGTCCCCGTGGTGCTGGCCGGTGACTACAACGTCGTGCCGATGCCGCAGGACATCTATCCGACTCGATCGTTGGATAACAACGCGTTGATCCAACCCGAAAGCCGGCAAGCCTTTGCGCGTTTGCTGGCTCAAGGCTGGACCGACGCGATGCGGAGGCTACAACCAGCTGGCCCGCTGTGGACATTCTGGGACTACAAATTTGAACGGTGGCCTATGGACAAAGGTATGCGGCTCGATCACTTTCTGCTCTCACCGAAAGTGTCGGACCGGCTCGTGGAGGGTGGCGTAGACCGATGGGTGCGTGGGCAGGTAAACGCCAGCGACCACGCGCCAACATGGATAACGCTCGATCTTTAGTCAGAGCTGTGGGCGCTTCTCAGGACCTACCCGTCTCTCCTGCGTAGACAGAGCAGCTAGAGCCTTGGATCAACCGGCTCGCTTTCCAATGCCAGAACTCCGAAAACGCACTCGTGGGTAAGACGCAACGGCTCTTTGCGGACAAATCGCTCCAACGCCTCGATCCCCAGGGCGAACTCCCTGCTGGCGAGAGAGCGTTTCGCGCCTACATTCCGCGAACGCAGACGCTCCAGGTTTGCGGGCAGCAGGTACTCAGGTCCGTAAATGATGCGGAGGTACTCTGGCCCACGGCATTTGATAGCGGGCTGCGTGATTCCTCGGCGGCCCTCCGCGATGAAGTTGAGAGGCTTGACCACCATACCTTCGCCTCCACGGGAGGTCATTTCCGTCCACCAGGCGACTGCATTGGTGCAGCTCTGCTCGTCCTCAATATCGACGACTTGAAACGGAGTGGGATGCAAGACTTCTGTATCTGCCTCGCAGAGCCTCCCGATCATCTCCATGTGCCATGTATGGGGTTTGTCCGTGTGGACCGCTCCTTCGCTCGCCAGGATATGGAATGGGGCCAGCTTGAGATCGCCAAGGGAGGTTACCGGCCAGCAATACTCCCGATACGCGTGGATGTAATGCTCAACTGCATTGAGCCGCTCCCTGGTGCGGTTCGACAAAGCTTCCAGGCCGGGGACACGCAGCATTGCCTGCGCGATTACGTCGCTCTCCGCCTTCAGAGCGTGAATGCCGGCATTTCCCACCGGCGCATACTGCTTTTGGAGTAACTCCTGCGCCTTTGCCGACCAGGGCATCAGCTCGCAGTCGAGACAGAGCCAGTCGGTTCCCAGTTCATCCCAGAGGCCCGACTCATAAATTGCCGTCTGAAGGCGGATGAGAAACTGGCGCTCCAGTTCCTCGTCCGTGAAGAAGCGACGGCCAGTGCGGGTATAGATCATTCCAAGCGAAGCTTGAACAACGCCGAATCGCTTCTGCGACACGTGCTCGTCTTTGCATAGCACGACCACAGCACGCGAGCCCATGTGCTTCTGCTCGCAGACAACCATCGAGATGCCTTCCTTGCGGTAGAAGGCCAAAGCCTCGTCGGGGTGCTCCAAGAGATTCTCGTGCTTGCTCGTCTCTGTCGGCGACATAGTTGGCGGCAGATAGATGATCCACTTGGGATCACTCGCGAAGCGGCTCATGATTTCAAGAGCCGCGATTGCATTCTCCTCACGGATCGTGATCTTCGGCTTCATCCTTGTGTCGATAAGGCGCTTTCCCACAACATCTGCGAGATCAAGCACGTCATCCTGGGCGTGCTGAAGCAGGCGTGGAGTCTGGGATGCCTGCGGAAGGAATGGTCTGGCGGGCTCGTAGTAGGTCCGGTGCGCTTTGACGGAAATGATCTCGCGTTCCGGATAGCGCAGGGCTGTGATCCCTCCGCCGAAGACGCAGCCGGTATCGATATTGACGGTGTTGTTGAGGAAGAGGGGCTCGGGCACCGGCGTGTGTCCGTAAACCACGAGGGCTTTGCCGCGATAGTCCGCAGCCCAGTTGTACCGGACCGGCAAGCCGAACTCATCCGTCTCGCCGGTGGTCTCGCCATAGAGGGCGAATTCGCGGACAGAACCGGAGCCGCGTCCATGCATCGACTCTTTCAGCCCGGCATGAGCGACGACCAGCTTCCCGTCGTCGAAGACGAGGTGGCTAACCAGCCCGTCTAGGAACTGCGCCATTTCGATGCGGAAAGCCTCCGGCTCCTGGCGGAGCTGTTCCATCGTTTCAGCGAGGCCATGCGTCAGTTTCACGTCCCGGCCTCGCAGCGCTCTCACCAGCTTCATGTCGTGGTTGCCGGGAACGCAGAAGGCCTGTCCTAAATGAACCAGGTCTGAGACGAGGCGAAGAACTTGCACGGTGCCGGGACCACGATCAACCAGGTCGCCGACGAAGACGAGCTTGCGTCCGTGAGTTGACGAAATGGAATATCTATCGTCTTCGCGATCGACCGAATAGCCGAGCTGCCCCAGTAGTTCGACCAGTTCATCGAAACAGCCATGAACGTCACCGATGATGTCGAAGGGGCCATGCTCGGCCTTCTTGTTGTTCCACAGCGGTTGGCGCTCGATCGAGACGGAATCGACCTCTTCCGCACTAGAGAGCTTGAAGACGTGACGTATCCCCTCGCGTTCGAGCCCGCGCAGCGAACGCCGGAGTTGCTGTGACTGATTGCGGATGACATGGGGTCCAAACTGCCGATCCGGGCGAAGTGCATTGCGATCCTGGCACAGCCGTTCCGGTAGATCGAAGACGATCGCCTCGGCGAAGAGGTGGTACTCCTTCGCCAGTGCGATGAGCGATTTGCGAGCCTCCGGCTGGACATTGGTGGCATCAACCACCGCAAGGCGTCCCCGGGCGAGCCGCTTCCGGATGATCGCGTGCAAAAGGTCGAATGCGTCGCCCGTGGCGGACTGATCATTCTCGTTGTCCGAGACCAGCGCTCTGCAGAAGTCGGAGGAGACGACCTCCGTCGGCAGGAAGTGCTTTCGGGCAAACGACGATTTGCCGCAACCGGATGGGCCGACGAGGAGGACGAGTGAAAGTTCTGGAATGCTGATCTTCATGCCGCGCCCCCTCTCTGAGCGAATATAGCCATCTGCGTGGGAGCGCCTCGTTCCGCGTCCTGGGGTCCCACAGGTTCGAAGCGGACCTCATATTCAAAGCGCTCGGCTACCCCGTTTGCCCAGCTTTCGAACTCGTGTCGTTTCCACTCGAAGCGGTGGTCGCCATGACGTAACTCTCCCGCCGGAAGTGTCTCAAAAACTGCGTTGTACTCGGCGTTCGGAGTAGTGAGAATGACATGCTTCGGTCGCGCGAACTCAAAGACAATACGCTCAAAGGTCGCGAGTCGGGCCCCATCCAGATGTTCGATGACCTCGACGATGGCGGCCGCCTCAAAACCGTTGAGACGTTGGTCCCGGTAAGTCAGGGACCCCTGAAGCAGCTGGATGCGACTGCGCTGCCGTTCGGGCAACTCATCGAGCCGAAGGCGCTCCCTGGCGATCTCAAGGGTCCTCCAGGAGACATCCATTCCCAGAATGGACTCGAATTGCTTCTCCGCCAGAAGAAGCTGGAGCAGCTTACCTTCGCCACAGCCAAGGTCGAGTACACGCATCGCCCCGGTCCCCTTGATTACGGAGAGCACCGTCTGGAGACGTTGGGTATGCAGGGCGGGTGTGCGCTCCGCTGTCTCTGATTTGACCGCTGCGCCCTCAGTCTCATCGCTGGGAGTATCGTCTGCTAAGAGGCGGCTCAGCGCCTCCCGCGTGAGGTTCCGCTGGCGCTTGAGATAGCGGGAGACGATCAGGTCCTTCTCCGGATGCCGGGGCAACCATCCTTCTCCCCTCTTCAGAAGCTTTTCAATCTCATCGTGAGCTACCCAGTAGTGCTTTTCGTTGTCCAGGACCGGAATCAGCACGTATAGATGGGTCAGCAAATCCTGAAGGCGTACAGTTCCGGAAAGCGTGAGCTCCACGTAGGGGGAGTCGCCCCACTCCGGGACCTTCTCGTCCAGACGTGATCCCTGAAATTCGACCAGGTAGCCCAGCGGCTCGAAGAGCCGCCTGACCAGTTCCTCGCCACCTCGCGCCGCGATTACGGGCAGAAAGCCAGTTAAGGGGATAGCCGTGTCCGCAAGTTCCTGGCGCTCTTTACTTCTCCCACTCATCGCGCTCGTGAACATCCGGCCCATGGCAACACTCAGAAAGGAGTTCGCGGCGTACGGGCGATCGTTCACATACTGCTCAAGCTGGCCACCTTCGCCTGCGGGACCGCGACCTCGCACCATGGCCACTGGATCGATCTCGATCAGCAACGCTGCAGTGCATCGCTCGGCAGAAGCCTCGGGATAGAACACAAAGCCCTTTCCAAAGGGGAGCTCTTCGGTATGGACGCGGGCCGGATTCTTATGCAGGAGATAGCCGAGGTCGGTAGCAGGCCTGTGAGTGGTAGAAATGTTCAGGAGCATCGGATTCAGTTTAGTTGACGGGGTATCTTGTAGGCCGAAGGAATGCACAGTTGCGTTTTCCAGCGCTACGCCAGCTGGCTGAATTGTGAATCACACGAGGTTTTAGTAACGATGCGCTTCTCTCACGCGTCGAGTGAGGGGATCGCTGGCCTAGAGCGGTCTCATGGGTACCAAACGAAGCCGATTGCCCTGGGTAGTTCAGAAGGCTGTTGTACCCAACAGAAGCAGGAGCGAGCGCTAGAGTGGTTTCGCAATTGGTGTAGACCGAACCCGCATTTCCTGTAAAGCTTGGTGGTGCCATCGAACCTCATGCGGCTTTCCGTAAAGAAAGCCGCACATGAGTGCCCTCGGTGAGTGCCGCGTGCAGGAAATCCGGGGAAGCCCCGTCGCCTTTCTTGGTTTTCTCCCAAGGAAACCGCTCCTCGCGACCTTTTATGAGACCACACTAATTGCGATCGCTTGATCCGCTGCCTTTCGAAGAAGCTCGGAGATACGCGCACGCGAGAAACACCAGTTCATCGCGCAGCCTTTCATATTCGCCTTCCGGTGATGCGGACTCGAGTAACCGTCGGCTCACACCCATCATCGTTGCCTGCAGCATGGAAGCAACCAGCTGAGGATCTGAAAGTCAGTTCGTTCTGCGCCGTGGCAAGCATCGCAGCGATGAATCGATTGGCCTTCAGACTCATCTCCCGCGAGATTCTTGCGCCATCAACGTCTGAGCTGACCGAATAGAGCGCAATGCTGGCCTTCGCATCTTTCATCTTCGCGTCCAGGAAGCGTGTTACCAGCACGGTCGCCATCTTCTCGAGCGAAGAGCCGGACTGCTCGCGACATACCGATTCCAGCACCGCCCCGATCTCATCCATATGACGCTGCAATGCCGCCCGCAACAGCGCAGCTTTGTTCGGAAAGTACTGATACAGCGTACCGACCGAGACCCCAGCGCGGGCTGCGACTCGCGTTGTTGTCAGGCGCTCTTTGCCGACTTTCAGCAAAACCTGAATCGTTGCCTTCAGAATCGCGTCTACGCTTGCAGTTGAGCGTGCCTGAACCGGGGATTTTCGCGGCTCCAGCGTACTTTGTGACTGCTTCAGCAAATGCGAACTCCTAATCTGAAGATTCCTTCATCTAACGAATGATTGTAAACGCCGGTTCTGAGCCAATTCTATCGGCAACTCTGAGGAGACATATGACGAAACAACTGAGTCTTGGCGGGACATTTTCCTTTTCCAACACTTCAATGACCGTAAACCGCTTGGGCTATGGCGCGATGCAGCTTGCCGGGCGCGACGGCAACAAGCTGGTCTGGGGTCCGCCCGCCGATATTCCCGGAGCCATCGCGGTTCTTCGCGAGGCTGTCGCGTCCGGGGTGAATCACATCGACACCAGCGACTTTTATGGTCCGCACGTTACCAATCAGCTCATCAAACAGGCGCTTCATCCTTATCCGGACGATCTGGTCATCGTGACCAAAGTGGGCGCGCGTCGCGGCAGCGATGGTTCTTGGCTACACGCTCGCTCACGCCAGGAGATTATCGACGCCGTGCACGACAATCTGCGCAATCTCGGACTCGATTCGCTTCAAGTCGTCAACCTGCGCATCGGCGGCCTCTCCTCACCTACGGACGATCCGTTCGAAGAGCCGCTTACCGCGCTTGCCGAACTCAAGCAGCAGGGTCTGGTTCAACACCTCGGCCTCAGCACGGTATCCCCCCAGCAGTTGGCCCAGGCGCAGGCGATCACTGAAATTGTCTGTATCCAGAACTTCTACAACCTGGCTCAGCGCAACGATGACGGATTTATTGATGCTCTCGCCGCGCAAGGCATCTCCTATGTGCCTTACTTCCCACTCGGAGGATTCTCCCCACTGCAGTCCTCCAGGCTCAACGAAGTAGCCGCTTCCCTCAATGCGACTCCCATGCAGGTGGCGCTCGCCTGGCTTCTTCACCGGTCGCCGAACATTCTTCTGATTCCGGGCACTTCGTCGGTCCAGCATCTCCGCGAGAACCTTACGGCCGCAACGTTGAAACTCCCGGATGAAGCGCTCGCTACATTGGACGACGTTAGCGTTGCAGCCGCATGATAGCCAATCACTGACCCAGGCCCTTCTGGATAGCCTTGTAAAAGGGATCGAGGGCCTGAAAACCTGCACATTAGCGATGGGCATGGATTTTTAGGTCGCACGAAATCGATAGCAAATGGGGGGAACCGAGGTTCGGCTCGCTGTCACTTGCGTCCGGCGGCCGTTGCATGTTTCAGGTCATAGTCCGCCCGCGCTGCTTGAAACTTTGCAGCATTGGTTGCCGCCCATTTCCAAAGCGGGTGCACGAGCTCCAGCATTCCGAGTGCCAGGTCGGTGATCCACTATCCCCAAATGCCCCGGGGGTTCACGCGTCCAGGCAACGGATTGATAACATAAGCCGACATGTTGGGACTCATCGGTTCGTCAATGAGCGCGTTGGCGATCATTCACTTATCGAGGTTTTGACACATCTTTTCAAGCCACGCGAAAGCCTAGTTGAATCCCCGTTCTTCTCGCTGCCTCCTCAGTCCGGCATGCCGAATCTTCTTGCGAGAGATTTGATCGGCTCGCCAGTCCGCCGGAACTGCGCCGGAGGCGTCTCGTAGGTGCGCTTGAATGCGCGATTGAACGCGGCCTCAGAACTGTAACCCACATCCAGGGCTACTTCGAGCACGCTCTTTTCTGTCCGTTGCAGCGCTTCAGCTCCCAGCCTCATGCGCCAATCTGTCAGGTAAGCGATGGGAGACATTCTCAGAAAATGACGGAATCGCTCCGCAAGCCGCGTACGCGACAGCCCCACCTCCTTTGCCAGGCCAGTCACGGTCCATTGCCGGGCCGGATTGCGATGCAACAATGCAAGCGCCCTGGCCAGGTTTGGATCCCGAACTCCTGCGAGCCATCCGGTCTCCTGTTCCGGCAGCATGCTCATATAGCGGCGCAGTGTCTCGACGAAGAGAACCTCCGACAATTTTCCAACTACGAGCGAACTGCCCGCACCCGCTTCGCTGGACGCACCAACCGAGAAGCGAATCGAGTTCTCGATCCACTCACCGGAGGGGCCCGACGCGACGGGCACTTTCAGAATCCGCGGCAGTCCCGCGAGCAGCACGTCGCAGAGTCGTGGATCGCAGGCCATGTAGCCGCAAACGAACCTTGTAATCTCACCACCACCACCAAAGCGAACCACCTTGAGCCCATCTTCTACATTTTTGGCAAATGTTCGAAACGAGTCCACGGGACGTTGCGGGGAGCCGTTGCCGATCAGGTGAGGATCACCGCCGGGAAAAACCACAATGTCTCCTGCGCTGAGTTCAATCTGCTTGCCGCCTTCCAGGGACGCATATGCGCGTCCCTCTGTCAGGAAGTGAAACATAATCAAATGAGCGTCCTTAGAAGGCAGAAAGGGAGCAATTCCCGCGGCGCCCGATGAGCTCAGCCACCAAGGCGCACTGAATTCGGCGTTGAAAAATAAGGCGCCTTGCAAACGAATTGAGCTCAGGACCTCAGAAAGAACATCCATTGCACTTGCACCCTCCCAACAATGGGCGTTTGAGATAAGAATGCGAGTGGTTCAGTCAAATGCAAGGGGCCCGTCCACCACACAATAGAACTTGATCTTATCCGATCAAATCCAAGCAGAGGAAGAGTGAACATTATGAATACAATAGCCGCGGTTTCCCACACGGTCAGCGACATTGAACAGCTGAAGGAGCGTCTGAAGGCAACCTGGATGACGGGCGATTACGATATATTCTCGCGCTATTTGGAGCCAGATGCGCACCTGTTCTTCCGCAGACTTGGCGTCGAACCTGGGCAGGGACTTCTGGATGTGGGCTGCGGAACTGGACAGCTTGCGCTGATTGCCGCGCGCGCCGGCGCCAAGGTCACAGGCTGCGACATCGCTACAAACTCGCTGGAGCGGGCACGCGCGCGCGCTTCGCTGGAGCAACTCGACATCTCGTTCGAAGAAGGCGACGCCGAGGCATTGCCCTTTGGAGATGCGCAGTTCGATGTAGTTACGAGCCTGGTGGGCGCAATGTTCGCACCACGCCCATATCAGGTTGCAGCGGAGCTGACGCGCGTATGCAAACCGGGCGGCAAGATCGTCATGGCCAACTGGACACAACAGGGTTTCGTGGGTCAAATGTTCAAAATCATCGGCAAGTACACCGCCCCAACCGGCATGCCCTCGCCGCTGTTGTGGGGCGGTGAGGCCCACGTTCGTGAGCGTTTTCGTAAGGGCATTCTCGATTTCCGGTGCACGTTGCGCTTCTACCAGTTCGCATATCCGTTCCCACCCGATACCGTCGTCGATTTCTTCCGCGAGCACTATGGCCCCATGTCGCGCGCCTTCAGTTCGCTCAGCCCTGAAGGTCAGGCCCGCCTCAAGGAGGAACTTGTTGCCCTCTGGACAAGCCACAATCGCGCCCAGGGCCCAGGCACGCTGGTCGATTCTGAGTACCTGGAGGTGGTTGCCTATCGCGGGGAGAACAGCACGGATATCTCGATCGTCCGATCGCGAGATCGAAAGCCCGAGAGCCGCCGTGCGGAACTGCTTGCCGACCGCATCGAAGAAGGCGCAATGCGCCTTGCTCAATTCGCTAGCCGGCTTACGGACCAGCAGTGGAATACTGCGGTGACAGAAGGAGGGAAGCAAGGGCGCACGATCGGTGTGATCGTTCACCACGTAGCCAGCGTCTATCCGATCGAAGTGGACCTTGCCCGCACCATCGCTTCCGGGAATACAGTCACCCAGGTCACGTGGGATGTGGTCAACGGCCTCAACGCGAACCATGCGGCCGAGCGGTCGGCGGTCTCGAAACAGGAGACCCTTGAACTCCTGCGAAAGAACAGTGAACACGCTGCTGCGGCAGTGCGCGCCTTCTCCGATGCGGAGCTGGATCGAGCCGCTCCGTTCTCGTTGAGCTTCGGAGCCCCTGTCACTGCTCAATTCGTCCTTGAAGACCACGCAGTTCGTCATAGCTGGCACCATCTTGCGCGTTTGCAGAAGACTGTGGGGCAGATTGTTAACAACCCATCCTCGCAACTCCGCTGAGTTGCCTCACGATAGGCGCAGGACTACAGCCCGGGCTCGCGGAGAATGCTCGGGCTTAGCTTAGAAGGAGTGACCAGGCGGGACTGACGGTGGTCGCAGGTGAGCCGGTCCGTTAGGCTGCGACGACTGCTGGGATTACAATGTGCCGTTGCTTCGGCTGGGGCGCTCCTAAAGACGAGCAGGTTCATTCGTACATCAACGCGCTTGCATCGTCTCTCGGCACCTACCTTTATGGGCGCAGGATGTACGAGACGATGGTTACTGGGAGGCCCGTGCACACGATCCCCGGCCAACCGCAGTTTGTGCTCGACTGGGCGCGGCAGTGGCGGGTGGCCGAGAAGATCGTTTACTCGAGGACCCTAGCTGAGCCGCGCAGTACAAGGACGCGCGTTGAGCGCGAGTTCGATCCCGACGCGGTCCGGCGCCTCAAAGCCGACGCCGGGCACGATATCTCCGTTGCAGTCGATCGTCTGTCCCGCGGTCGTCGGCGGCGGAAAGCGCTTCTTTCCTGACGGCGTGCGGCTGCACCTGGAACTGTTCGAGGAGCGCCGGTTCGGCAATGGCATGCTCGTCCTGCAGTACGGCGTCCGAAAATTTCAGATTTCCCATATCCAATGTTCGTAGTGTAGGAGGCAAATGTCTGCCTCCTACACAAATGGTTCCAGTTTGGATAAGACGGTGGGAAGAAATTCCGCAACCGTCGGATGTATATGCATTGCGCGCTGTACTACCGTATACGGCGCCTTCGCATACATGACGTCCAGCAAAACCTGAACCACTTCGTCACCGCCGATACCAAGAATCGCCGCACCCAGGATATGTTTTGTTTCCGCATCAACGGAGATTTTGATAAAGCCTTGCGTCTCGCCTTTCTCAATGGCGCGGCCCACTCGGCTCATCGGATGTTTTACCGCGAGTGCGGCGCGCCCTGACTTTCGTATTTCGGCGTCCGTCATCCCGCATCGGCCCAGCGGCGGATCTATAAACAAGCCGTACGTCTGGATTCTGTCGGACACGCGGCGATGGTCAGCGTTGAGGAGGTTATCGGCGACGATCTCATAGTCGTTGTATGCCGTGTGCGTAAACGCACCGTGGCCGTTGCATTCGCCCAGGGCCCAGATGCCCGGCACGTTGGTTTGCAATTGATCGTCAACCGTGATGTAGCCC
>Ga0206939_10275_pt2 | contig 11811 bp, 7 predicted proteins | sample Alteio_BWOrgHeat_10_FD_152921 | JGI IMG/M metagenome (GOLD analysis project Ga0206939, IMG submission 152921) | Enriched cells from forest soil in Barre Woods Harvard Forest LTER site, Petersham, Massachusetts, United States -... | ecosystem: Environmental > Terrestrial > Soil > Temperate forest >... | reverse complement strand
GGATGCGAACGCTGCGGCTAGCCTCAAAACGGCGCAGCAGCGGCAGCCGCAAGCCTCGTCAACTTTGCAACTCGAGGCCATAGTCGAAGCTGCCAGCGGGAATTGGTCTCAAGCGGAGACGAGGCTTCTGAATCTGGGTGAACGCTCGCCCGCCGGTTTGCACAAGGTTCTCGCGGCGTGGCCGCCGAGGTTGGTTCCAGGCCACGGAGTGAAGGGTACTGTTTGGCAATGTCTACGCCAAGGCACGACAACTTGCCCATTGAAAAACGTACAGGGAAGCGTTCTGCCTGCTGAGCGCCTCTTTCAGGAGGGACGCTGGGAACAGCTGGCGGCAATACCTGCTCCGGCTCCGGAAAATACAACAGAGTGGTTCTGGCGCGGCGTGGCATTCTCAGAGCTGGGAGATTGTTCACAAGCGATTCCGGCCCTGGAACGTGGACTGAAGGCCGGGGCCGAGACCGCCGCCTCCTGGCTGACGAGCTGCTATGAGTTAGAGGCTGTGCACACCGCAGACCAGCTGAAAGCCCAGGGAAAAGAAGCGTCGGTTCATCAGATCCGTGGCGATATTTTGTTATCCATCAGGCTCGATGCGTCGCAAGCCGCAATGGAGTACACCGAAGCGCTACGCCTGAAGCCAAAGAATCCGGAACTATTAGAGAAGCTGGCAGAGGCATACTTTAGCCTCGGGGACATGGACCGGGCACGGCGCAGCGCGCAAGAGGCTCTCGAGCAGAATCCTCATCGTGAACCGGTGTTGCGATTGTTGATCCGTGTTGCGATGAGCGAACGCGACTATCCAACTGCTCTTTCGCTTCTCGACCGATTGGCTGAGCTGGAACCTGACGATGCCTGGACGCGTGTGCAGCAAGGAACGGCTTATGCGCAGACAGGGCGCCCGGAGGACGCGGTGCAACGCTTGAAACCAGCGTTGGACAGCGGGTATCCCGACGAGAAGGGTGCGCTGCATGCGGTGCTTGCCGGACAACTGCGCAAGCTTGGCCGCGATCAGGACGCTAAAGACGCGACGAACGAAGCCATCAAGCTGGCCGATTCCTTTGAGCAGCATACTCAAAACAAACCAGATGATCATCAGTAGGCGAGAATTTTTGCGGAGGACCGCGATGCTTACAGCATCGGCGCTTGCGTGCTCCCATGGCCGGGCCGCAACGGCGGCCGGTCAAATCCGGATGATGAATGGAGCGCCGGCGAACGGCTTGGATTTTGTGCTCCGTAATGATGCCCAAGGGCACAAGTATCAGGTGGAGACGCTACCTGGCGGATTGGGCGTCATCGATTTTGATGGGGATAGTTGGCCGGATATCTTCTGCGTAAATGGCGCGGCTTTGCCCTCCCTCACCAAGACCGGCCCGGAGTTCTGGAATCGTCTCTACAAGAACAATCGCGATGGGACATTCAGCGACGTCACCGTCAAAGCCGGCCTTGCCGGGCGAGGCTACGGAATGGGGGTCGCTGTCGGCGATTACAACAACGACGGTCATGAAGACTTGTTTGTCGTTGGCGTCCACGGCAATCAGCTCTATCGCAACAACGGCGATGGAACCTTCTCCGACGTTACAGAAAAGGCCGGGATCAACCAGCCGCCGGTTCGGAAACTATGGTCGATTGCGGCCGCGTGGATTGACTACGACTGCGATGGCAGGCTGGACCTTTTCATATCCAATTATTGCGACTGGGAAGCGGGAAGCGATCCAGCCTGCGGTGGACTCGCGGCCGCTGCGCGCGTCTACTGCCATCCCGACCTTTACCGGGCGGAAAAAATGCAGCTCTTCCACAACAATGGGGATGGCACTTTCACTGAAGTGACCTCGAAGGAGGGCCTTCCCAACCTTCTCGGCAAAGGCATGGGAATTGCCATGGCCGATTTCGCGGGAGACCATCGCCCCGGTCTCTTTGTCGCCAACGACAATGCACGGAATCTGTTGTTGCGTTCCACGGCACGCGGGCTGCAGGAAGTAGGCGTGCAAGCAGGCGTCGCCTACAACGGAGACGGGCGCAACATCTCCGGTATGGGCGCAGACTTTGGAGATATTGATGGAGATGGGCGGCCGGATCTGGTGATGACCGGACTGAAGAATGAGACTTATGAGTTATTTTTGAACCGTGGCGAGGGCGCCTTCGATGATGGAAGCGCGGCCTCCGGCTTGCTCGCTTTGAGCAGCCCGTGGAGTGGTTGGGGCTGTGGCCTGGTGGACCTTGACAACGATGGCTTGCTCGATCTTTTCATTGCCTGCGGAGGCCTAGATACAAATGAGGCGCAGCCCAATCGAATTCTGCGCAATCTTGGAGGGAAGTTTGTCGACGTGTCGGAGGGCGTAGGCGCAGGTTTCGCAACAGCGCGGCTGCACCGCGGTGTCATCTTTGCGGATTTTGACCACGACGGACGGATCGATGCGGCGGTTACTGCGATGAATGCGCCCATTGAGCTCTGGTGGAACCGAAGTCCCCAGCGTAACTGGCTGCAGCTGCGACTCCAGGGAAAGCGCAGCAACCGGTCCGCAATTGGAGCGCAGGTAACCTGCAAATGTGCAGGTCGAACCCAAACACGTTGCGTAACAAACACGGTTGGCTACGCCTCCACCAGCGATTTAACGGTGCATTTCGGGCTGGACATGGAGAGCAAAGCCTCGGTGGAGATTCGATGGCCTTCCGGAAAACTGCAACAGCTGGGTGAATTGGCCGCGAATCAGCGCCTGCGCGTAGAAGAGGCGGATTAGAGCCTGTGTCTCGACAGACCCATTCCGGGGCGCGTGCTGGGTCGTGCTGGCGCTTCTCATCAACAACTGTGGACGCTCGCGCAGGACGTAGCCACTCCTCGGCGCCGATCGCCAATTTCACCGACGTGGCAGCTAAAGCAGGCCTGACCGCGAGCAACGTCTATGGCGGTATGGACACAAAGAAATACATCCTTGAAATCACAGGCAACGGCGTCGCGGTCTTTTATTTCGATAACGACGGATGGCCGGATCTGATAGTTGCAAATGGGCATGTGTATCCAGAGATGGATAAGTTTCATCTGGGCATCGACTGTCAAGAACCGCGGGTTTTTTACAACAACAATGGAAACGGAACCTTCGAGGATATCTCGGCGCAGGCGAGAGCCGGAATTACGAAATCATTATCTCTTCTCGAGGGTTGGTGGTGGGGGACTTTTGGAACAACGGGCAACGTTCGGTATTGGTCGCCAACGTGAATGCGAAACCGGTACTCCTCATCAATAGCGTGGTCTCACACAACCATTGGGTCGAGCTTCGAACGATCGGCACCAAGTCAAATCGTGACGCGATAGGAGCCAAGATCATGGTTCAAGCGGGAAAAAGAGCTCTTGTGGGCGAAGTGCGGAATGGTTCGAGCTCTCGCTGACCGATCTCCGCGTACACTTCGGGCTCGGGACAGCCAGTCAGATCGATTTAGTGACAGTGAGATGGCCAAGCGGACTGGTGGAACGATTCAGCGGCATCTCGGTCGACTCGATTCACACCTTAACCGAAGGCAAGGGAATCGCCGTCGCCTCCCGGCCTTGAACTGATATTCGTTTCCGGTTGCCGTTTTCCCGCTTCGAGCACTCTGTGCACCAAACCTCCCGGCTGGGTCAATGCAGTGATGTCCTTGTTCAACAATGCTGCTGGCGCGTTCCAGAGCGACCAGTTAAACCAATAATCCCAGCCATAGTTGACTTCGCCGTTGTCTCCGCCGGCGCTGCAGCAATTAGTGCCATCCCACATATATCCCCACGTAAGGTAACTGAGCGCCAGATTCTTCCGCAGAAGCTCCAGTCCAAAGTCCTTTTGCCCTTCGTAGATAAAAGTCAGCGCATTCCAGATGACCTGGTGGTTGGTATAGACAAATTCGCCGGTGAGGTAACCTGTTTTGTCCGATGTCCAGAGAGTACCGTCAGGCATCGAGTAGATCGGAGGCATGCCGACTTTGCTTAGATTGCAAACTTTCTCGCGCAGAGTCGAGAGCACGCGGCGAACATTTTCCTTAGGAAAAATCTCGGGCAAGCCGCAAAAACGCGCCCAGTATTGGCCGTTGAGTTGAGGTGAAAAGAAGGCGTCCAAGGTCTTACCTGTCGTAGTGTCGTTGTAGACGAGGTAGTGATCGTTTTTCCAGAGATACTTCTGCATGGCTTCCCTGCCGGCGGCGAGCAAGACATCCAGACGGTGAACCTCGTCGGTGTCGCCCATAGCCTGCGCCCACGCCTTAAGCATTTCGGCCCCGGCCAAACGCAGGCCACCCGGGTGGGTGACATAACCATACATGGAACGATCTTCGAACCATTCGATATCGTTCCAGGCATGCGGTCGATGTGGCGGCATGGCGATAATTTGTGACGGCCCGAGATCAGGACGCTGGCTGAAGGAATACTCCAGAGCTTTCTTCACCGAAGGATAGAACTCCTTCACGAAAGCTTCGTCTCCCGTGATTTTCCAATGCAAGTATGCCGTCGAAACGTAGCAGAAGCCGGATATCACTTCCTGGTAGTCATACGACATGGGATTCGCCGGATCGGCCCAGCGCCCCATCAGTTGGGCGAGGTCGCCGTTCTCCTTTTGTGTCGAACGAATGGCGCGCAACAAAGACAGTGCGCAATCCGGGAAGAAAAACGAAAGCGTCGGTCCCTGCATTCCCACGTTGGAAAGCGTGCTCATATGCGGGCACGCACGCGGCGACTCTTCCAGGGCGAAGAGGCCGTCCTGGGGTTGGCACCAGCGTCCAATGGGGTCTTTCGCCTGCGCCCACATGCTGCAAGGAGCAAAGTAATAAAGAGAATTGATCAAGGAGTCGGCCAGCCATCCTGGCAGCGTATGGTCTTCGTAGATAGCCGATTGCCAGGCAATGACTCGCTGGAGCAACTGCTCGTGATTGTGCTCAAGAAAGCTTGCAACCTCGCCGGCGTCGGCAAAGCGCGAGGCATACATATGCGTGAAGCGCTTGCCGGTCGTGGAAAGCGTCTCCCCCTCGGGAGCATAGGTCATGATCCGGCTTCCCCCAGTTCCGGGGTTGCCGTTCCCTTCCCATTCGGGCGCGTACCACGCCAGGATAATTCGAATTACCTTTTCCTCGCCCGGTGGGATGTTGTAATCGACCGTCAGTGACGAACTTCCATCGTCTTGTTCCCCGGTGGAAGGCAGATTCCTTTCCGCCGCATCCCAATGTTTTCCATCCACACCCAGGCCACCACCGGAGCGCACCGAGCCCTCACCGATTGCCGCCAGCACGTAACTCATGCCCCAGGACTTATTTTCCACCCATATGCCGGAAAGTCCCGCAGGCGGCGCGTGGCGCGAGACTGTAGCAGTAGGCATGACAGGTTTCATTGGCAAGTCAGGCCATCCAATCGAAGAGTCTCTCGAGTGATGTGCGGCAAAACCGGGGAAGTTAAAGATTAGGCAACCCTTCTGCGCTGACGACCCAGTGTTACGGAGATGTGCCTCGAAGACAGCGCCAGGTGTATTCGAGGCTTTCGCATCCCCTGGTATGAAAGCCGACCAGCAGCGCAAGCCAATTTGAACCGGCGCATCAGACTTATATTCGATGTCGGCTATGGGATAGTGTCCCCAGTATTCACTCTCCTGCATTGAGCCCAGAACCTTGAGCCCCATCGTTGCACGATTGTTTCCGGCGTAATTCTTCGTTTGGGCAGTGCCGCAGACCCACGATCTGCCACCGCTTGCCACACCCATGTAGGGAACGTTCAGGGGGCCGCCAATGGGCGTGAGGTGATTGAAGATTGAGGTGTACCCGAGCACTCCAGACGGTTCCAGGTACAGCGCTCCAGTGTCGATGCCGCCCAGCGGCATTCCGGAACAAGGATAGGCCCTATCTACATAGCAGGTGAAATAACCGGCCGCCTTGGTGCGATAACAGATGCCGGATACGTCTTTCGCGTATCCGGCCGCTTGGAAGGTGTTCCATTGCGAGCCATCCAACCCTGGAGAGAAGAGCCGGTTAAGCTCTTTCCTGGTTGCTGGAGGGGGAACCGCAGATGCGTTCCCCTTCGAGGCAAAGATATTGATGCGTGACCAGTTCAGCGCGCCGGCGGCTGCGGAAGCTCGCAAAAAGCTACGCCGGGAAAGTCCAAGTCCCATAATTCCTCTGCTCTTTGATTTCTCAGTGACGCCAAACCCTCAATTCTATTTACCGGGCATGAAGTTATCCAACGCAACGACGCTATCACTCTTCACGTCCGGGTCGAGTTGATACGGAATCTTTGCTTCATGAAAGTTGTTACCAAAGAGATGGATATCCTGAGAACTGGTTCCGGCGATCTTCAAAAACACATTGGTGCCCGGCAGGGCTTCCATGTTGCGCAATGTAGCGTTTTTAACCTGGTTCAAAAGGACTGCGGGAATCTTGCGTTCAGGCGATGCCGAATTTCCGGTAAAGCCATCCAGCTGCAGCCGGTCAACATCTTGCAAAGCGAGGGCGCTTTCCCACTTGTCGAACGAAGGCTTCTCCCAGTTCACTTCAATATTCCGGAGCCTAAGATTTTTTACAAAGCGAAAACTCATGGCGTGCACCGTGGTGTCATAGGGCGCCGATGGATCGCTGGAGATGAAAAACTTGATATTTTCAAAAGTGACTCCATCCAGCCAGCTATCCGGATGGCCATAGATAGTGGAAGCTCCCTGGCAATGCACGATGACATCGTGAATGATCACGTTGTGAATCGAGCCAGGCGACTCGCTGAGCTTAACAGGCTCTTGATTCCATTCAGTTTGCCGCTTGAGTTCGAAGTTAAAAGCGTTGCCGTCTCCAGCCCAAAACCAATCAAAGCGGTGCAGGTCCATGGTGAGATTCGACATGACAACGTTGCTGATAGAGCCCCCAGTCGCGATCTGCAGAGTAACGCCACGGTTGGTGTCAAAAATAACGCAGTTGTTAATCAATATGTCGCGGATGGCCAGATTGTTGCCTTCACTGAACTTGATCGCGGCAGATGCCGAAGAGAGCCGGCAATTGGTCACAGTGATATGTTCGCATGGGGCTGTCGGCCCCCATTCGTCTATTCCGCAGACAAAGACAATGCAATCATCGCCGGTAGCGATCGTGCTGTTGGCGATGTTCACGTCGTTGCAGCTGACGATGTCGATACCATCGGCCCAAACAGCCTCCTTCAGGCTGGTGTACATGTAAATGCCATCGACGTCCACCCGCGAGCAAGCATAGAGCGCGAAGGTCCAGCTGAAAGAGCGGACGAAAGACAGGCCGGTGATACTCACGTTCTTCGAGCGTCCCAGCCACAATAAGTGAGGATAGACCTGGCGATCAGGGTGGCCCGCAGGATAGGAGCGCATCTGCGATTTGCCCAGAGTTTCCACCAGCATCTTGTGGCTGAATGTCCGCTCGATCGTATCCGGCGCCCAGAAATACTTGGCTTGGCCGTCCACCGTGCCTCGGCCTCCGATCGCAATATCTTCGAGGTCTTCGCCAAAGAACAGGGCATCTTTTGACTTAACCTTTTGAAGATCAAAAGCGGCGGGATCTTCTGATGCGAAGAGAGTGGCGCCCGCTTCGATATATATGTTTACATGGCTGCGCAGAACAAGGGTCCCGGAAGTATAGTCGCCAGGCGGCAGATACACCGTTCCGCCCCCAGCCGCGGCGGCAGCATCGATGGCCTTTTGAATCGCCGGCCGCGCGTCATCCGATTTTTTACCCGTCGCTTGAAAGTCCCTGACGTTAAACACTGTCTTTACCTGGAAGACGGCTTCGCCCGCGTAAAGGCATGAGGGCCCCACTAAAAATAGTTGAAGCAGAATTGTGATCACGATAAATTTCTTCGAATTAAGCCGTCCCATCAAACTCCCGTCCTTTCAGGTAATGCACCTTGCATCGATTGAGCATTTCTCTCTCCCTTCAAAGCGAGGAGCACTTCACAACCGCGGATGCTGGTGAGAGCCCATCCGACTTGGCCTGGAGAGTAATTGTACCCTCGTGTCCAAAGGGGCGCAGAATGGCCAGGCACCTTCCGCGAAAGGTCCTGCATGTGGGCTCGCGGAAGCTGGCTACATCCTTGGGGTTGGCGCTTCCAACTGCAGCCAGCTCTCCGGCGCCATCGACGTGGAACTCAATCTTGCGGACGATATCAGGGACCGGCGCACCCGCTGCATCCGTGATCTCTACTGTGACAAATGCCAAATCGCCGCGGCGGGCAGGAATCGTCTGACGATCCGCTTTGAGGCGGAGCCGCGCAGGCCTGCCCACCGTCTTGACTGCAAGCGAACCGATTTCTTGCCCGTCTTTGAAGGCGATGGCCCGCAATTCTCCTGCGGTATAAGGCACATCAAACTGAGCGATGAGCTTGGTCGATTCAGATACCGCCTTGGAACTGATCTCCTTGCCGTTCAAAACAAGTTTGACCTGGTCCCCGGAGGAATAGACCCGAACCTTCAAGGGCTTGCCCTCATAGCCGGTCCAGGTCCAACTTCGAAGCTCGTCCAGCCATCCCCAGTTAGCGAGTTCTTCCGTTCTTCCCGCCGGCAGCGGGCGCTGAACTGTCATCTCAAGACGGCTTCGCCCCCAGAGGACATCTCGATAGTAGGATTGCGGCTTTTTATCGCCGATCAGATCGATGTCGCCGCAGTACGCATTGAACCATGGGTACTGCTGTCGCCACCATGACGGGGTTTGCGAGAGGATGGAATGCCCAATAGCAGACTCGCCCAGGTAATCGATTCCGGTCCAGACAAAATCGCCGAGCACATAGCTCAGCCGCTCCGCGGAGCGCCAGCTATCGTAGGCTTCGATGGGAAAGGACTCCGTCCCCATCATGATCCGATTGGGAAACCGTTTGTGATCTATTTCGTATTGCTGCCACTGGTAGTTGTACCCGCCCACATCCAAATGCAGGAAAGCCGGATCATTGGCTTGCCACTCGGGCAAATTGTGGTCGTATGGCCCGGGGACCGCCATGATGACAGGCCGTATTGGATCGATACTCTTCACCACGTCCCGGAGCTGTTTGGCGATTGCCACTCCTTTAGGTTCCCGGCGGCCATCGATCTCGTTGCCGATGCTCCAGAAAATGACGCTGGGATGATTTCTATCCCGCATCAACATGCTCTTGAGATCTCGTTGCCACCAGTCCTCAAAGTAGAGATGATAGTCGTCAACATTCTTGCCCAGATTCCAGCAATCAAACGCTTCATCGATAACCATCATCCCCAGCCGGTCACATGCGTCGAGAAAGGCGGGTGAGGGAGGGTTATGACTGGTTCGAATGGCATTGAAGCCGTTCGCCTTCAAGATCTCTACCCGCCGCTCCTCTGCGCAGTCAAAGGCGGAGGCTCCGAGAATGCCGTTATCGTGGTGCACGCAGCCGCCTTTAAGCTTCACCTTCTCCCCATTGATGCGCAGGCCGCGCTCGGTATCGACCTCAATACTGCGAATGCCAAAACCAACGGTGGAGCGGTCGACTGTTTCCCCCGCTACCAGAAGCTCAATTTCAGCTCGATACAATTGCGGCGTCGCGTGCGACCAGAGTTGCGCAGCCTTGACATCAAATGAGTGAACTACTGTGTATTCGCTGCTGGCTGGTAGCTCCGCCGTTTTCTCGCCGGAGCCCGCAAGTTCACCATGTGGCCCAATGATCCTGGAGCGAACGGCAGCATCTTGCGGAATCTTCCTCCGGTTTTCCACCGCGATGGAAACTTCAACCACCGAGAGCTCCGGCGATATCTTCGGAGTGGTCACACCCACTCCCCACCGCGGTATCCGCACCTCCCCCGTCAAAGTAAGCCAGACATGCCGGTAAATTCCCGAACCTGAATACCAGCGGCTGTTTGCCCCCTCATTTCGTACCCGAACGGCCAGGACATTCTCGCCGTCTGGTTTCAGAAAAGGCGTCAGATCATAAGCAAAAGGGGTGTAGCCGTAAGGGTGGTTGCCGAGAGGTTGTCCGTTGAGCCAGACTTCTGAATTCATGTAAACGCCATCGAAGCGCACTTCAGTCTGCGCATGCCTGTCCGTCGCGGGAAGCAGAACGTGCTTGCGGTACCAGCCAGTCCCGCCCACAACCCATCCAGTTGCTTCCTGGCCGGCGCTCAAAGCTACATCGAAGGGACCTATCCTGGTCGGTGTGTTGCCACCAACCCAAATTGTGCCCTCGCCCGTTGCCTCGGAGTTTGGAACGAGATCTTCGATGCTCCAGTCGTGGGGGAGATCCACCCTCTGCCACTTGGAGTCGTCGAAATACGGATCTTCCGCGCCGGCGACGTCTCCACGGAAAAAGCGCCACCCCTGGTCGAGAGACTGTTCGCGCAGACGAGTCGAAAGAGGCGGGGCCACAGAAGCTCGGGCGAGATTGACGCCACGCTGCCCTTGTTCTCCTGAAGCTGGCTCCACGAAGAGTGGTATCGCGGCGAACCCGGCAAGCCCTTTCAAAGCATCCCGACGATTGATCTGGTGAGAGTCCTTTTCAGACTGCTTCATCGAACTAGCCAACCACCTCCTCGTTGTGAACGGGTTTACCGGCGATAGCCGGTGCAAGCGCTTGAACCTTTAAGCGAGCAAACAGTAACCGATCGGCTGTGACCTTGTCAAACCTTCCGTTGAGGGAACGCGATCAATATTAATTAGTTATACTTGCGAAGTATAAATGCTCGCAACGCCACGCCTAAAGGTTCCTTGGGCTGGGGACGGGGATCCCGGCGTTTTAAAACGATCGACACCCACCAGGGCCACTTGAGCGCTTATTTTAAGGCGGACCGCGCAAGGAAAAGCGCCTATTCAGCCCAATTTCAGGTAGAGCGCGGTGTAGCGATCTGGCTTTTCCAACCGGATACGGGTTCTTCCGTCCCTTCGCGTTATCAGCAAATCCCTTGTCTTTGGCCAGACGATCTGCGCCCCTGTCACTTTCAATCGGCGCGGATCAATGGAAAGTTCAATCTCGGGCGTGGGGCGTAACTCACCTTTTGTCGCCAGTTGAATGGTGTCTAAAAGTTGGACCAGAACCAGTTGCTTGCCTGCATCGTGGAAGAAGGTGCCATGTACAAACTCTGAAAAAGGATCTGTACGTATTTCCCCCAGCGGATTCGAAACCAGATGCTGTATTACTCCAGGTATCCAGTTCCGAATCCAGGATGCGCGCCCTTGCACAGCCCAAAATATGGGAACACCCAGATATAGGGATTGGCCTTTGCCGAACCTATTAAACGCCACCGCCGTCCCCGCCGTTTGTGGCCCGGGAGGAGGCGAACCCCATCCAACCCACTGGTCGTGGGGAACGTCTTCCGCAAGTAAAGGCAATCGGTAGCGCATTACCTCCAGGGCCGTCGTTGCCTTGATCGTGACGAAGGGTCCCGGCAATCCTACGGTGCTTTTCGAAAGCGCATCAGCCAGCGGATGGCCAACTGGTTCCATATAGGTGGAGATGGGGTTTCCTTCTCTCTGCTTGCCAGTCGCGTCATAGGCGTATTTGGTCACCTCGGAGACATAGTCGAGGCCGAAGACATCGGCGAGGGCGAAGTTGTCACGCTGCTTGTAATGTTCATCCAACAAGCCACAACGATAACTGGAAATCAACGTTCCACCCTTGTTCACCCATTGACGAATTGTTTCCGCCTGTTCCGCAGACAACACCAGGACTTCCGGAAGAACCAAAACTTCAAACTGGCCTAAGATTTCCGGTTTCAAATTAAAATCGGGGAGGCTTTCCACGGGACGGCCGGCATAGGTCATCGTCTCTAAAGCGCCTAAGGTGGAATGCCGGAAATCATAGGGACGCTTCTCTGCTTCGAACTCTTTGCGAGTCAATTCGCTGTAAAGCATTGCCGTGCTCAGCAGCGG
>Ga0206939_10274_pt1 | contig 11937 bp, 11 predicted proteins | sample Alteio_BWOrgHeat_10_FD_152921 | JGI IMG/M metagenome (GOLD analysis project Ga0206939, IMG submission 152921) | Enriched cells from forest soil in Barre Woods Harvard Forest LTER site, Petersham, Massachusetts, United States -... | ecosystem: Environmental > Terrestrial > Soil > Temperate forest >... | reverse complement strand
TTTAAGTCGCCGATCTTTTCCTCAAGCGTGTCGAACAACGTTCGGCGCTGAAGCGTTAGCGCAATGGCTTGCGCCAGCATTTCAAACAGATGGACTTCTTCAGCATCCCACCCTTTCGGGGCAAAGGTCCCCAGAAACAAAACCCCGAAACAGGCGGCTTCATTAATAAGGGGTAGACAAAGGTGGCTCGCGTAGTTGAATTGTTCGCTCGCGCAGGGCTCGCCGGAGCTTTGACTATAGCGGAACGGTTGTCGGAGTGCGAAAGCGGGGCAGGCGATCATGGGCAGATGATGCGGCGATCCGGGGCGCAGGGCGGGATGTTCGCCCAGTCCGCTTAATGTCTTCCAAGAATTATTGGCGATCCATAAGCGGGTATAGACACGAAAAGGTTCAAGGGCTTTGCGCAGTTCGGTGAGGATGCGTTGTTGCAATTCCGCGGGAGGCAATGCCGGCGGCAGGGCATTAACGACTTCAAGAAATTCAACCATCGTTTTAAGAACATCTACATTTCGCTTGAGAATTTTGTCTTTCCGGCGGGAGCGGATGCTTAAGAGGATGGCTTGACCGGCGAGGCTGAGGCCCAATAATGCGAGCCAAAAAGTCAGAGCCCGCCAGACCGACATATCAGGCGGCCAGAAGTCGCTCAACTTCCCGGTAGAGGTCCTTGGCGTAGAAAGGTTTGGTGAGGTATCCCGAGGCGCCGACTTCACGACCCGTCATCAGGTCTTCTTTTTCTTTGCAACTGGTGAGGAAAAGCACCGGCGTTTCTTGTCCCTGCGCGTGAGTTTTGATCATCCGGCAGAGCTCAAATCCATTCACCCAAGGTAGCATCACGTCGAGAATGACCAGGTTCGGTTGATGACGCTGCAAGAGATCGGGAAGTTGGACGCCGGTCGAGGCTAAGACGACCGAATAGCGGTTATTCAAAAGCTCAAGGACAATCCGGCGAACGACGGGATCATCATCGACGACCAATATTTTTTGTCGTTCTAGTTGTGATTTTTTGGAATGTTCCTGCAAGTTGCTTGTAATAGTAGGTTCGATGCTCTCGGAACGTTCAGCAGCTTTGGCCATACATGTTCCTAACACCCCTTGTGGGGGTTGTCAATGGGTATTTGAGGACGTTTTTACGTCGGGAAAAGGAGGTGATGGAGCGGTCGCGCTGGAAGCGGCCACGACAGGTGTTTTAATAGCGTCCAAGGTATAGGAACAACGCGCGTTCCAGAGCGCCCAGCTGTCCACCCCTTGGTCTATGGCAGCCTGCATTTGGGCGCGGACTTCCTTGGCATGATAGCGAATGCCGCGGCCTGGCAGAGAGAAATCTTGAAAATAAGGGCGTAGCTTTTTGGCGTTGGCCGGCCCAAGGACTTTGAGGGCGTCGTGCATGGCCAAATGAATTGTTTTGTAGGGTTGGTCGTTGGGATTGGGGATGCCATATTCCCCTTTGGCGTAATGCGATGGGTACACCATGGGGCAAACGAAATCGACTTGTTCAGTCATAGGGCCCATGAGTTGGCCAATGCCCATACCGCTTGTCACGGACGTCGTGAGGCCAAATACATCGATCGAAATTTTGACTCCTAGCGGATGCAACACTTGAGACGCCTGGCGCAGAAAATCAATCAAAGCGGTCGGCGCAGTCTGTTTGGTGCGTGGTTTTGCGAAACGCATCATCGAGAGTTTTCCGTCGGTAGGAAAGCGGATATAGTCGAATTGAATCTCATCAAACCCAAGTTTTGCGGCTTGTACGGCGATCAGCGTGTTATAGCGCCACGCATCGTGATTAAAAGGATCCATCCAAGTAATTTTATGGCTGTCAAACCAGATATCTCCCTGGGGATTTTTTACCGCCAGCGCCTTATTTTTTCGCGGCATAATGTTGTCTTTAAACACGACGATGCGCGCAACGGTGTATATCCCTTGACGTTTCAGATCAGCCACCCAGTTGGCGATATCGGGCATCGCGGAAACGTATGCGCCGGCCTTTTCCGCCATCGGCACGCCGGGAATATAGACTTCGCCTTCGTATTCTTTGACGTCGATGATGACGCTGTTGATGACGGTGGTTTTAAAAACCTCGTTTAAGTGGGCGCGGTATTTTTTTGACCCCGCGAGCCAGGCGGTGACGTGGAGAGCCCGTACAGGTTTATAAGAAGAGTCGGTAACGGTATGGCTGGATGCCGCAACGGTAGACATGGAGACGTCGGGCGTCGAAGAGACGACAGGAACTGTCTCTGTGGAAGCGGCAGATGCGAAGCCTATCACGGCTCCGCAAGACGCGGTCATTGCTATAGAACGAATGAAACGTTTCAACTGATTTATTTTACCGGTGAGGTGCTTGACCCTAAAAAATTGGAGCGGGAGAGGGGAATTGAACCCCCGTCTGCTCGTTGGCAACGAGCCATTCTACCATTGAACCACTCCCGCGAAATCTATGCCATCCGTATATTAACAAAAAAATATGGTCCCCGGGGGACTCCCCGCCACTACGTCTCGGCGGGCCCGCCAACGCTGTAATGGCGGGGAACCCTTGTTCGACGTCCCCCGGCCTAAAAAATATTGGTCCCCGGGGGACTCGAACCCCCACGCCTCGCGGCACTACCACCTCAAGATAGCGTGTCTGCCAATTCCACCAGGGGACCGAAAACGGCAAATCAGAGATCAGAAAACAGAGATCAGAAATCTTGACAACTTAATTATTTTACTTCATAAAGCGCTGTCCGATCTCTGATCTCTGATTTCTGCTCTGAAGTTAAGGTGTGGGTGGGATTTGAACCCACGAATAATGGTTTTGCAGACCACCGCGTTAGACCGCTTCGCCACCACACCGAAATTTGCGATCATTCCGTTTGGTCAGCGAGGATTTTAGCTAATAATCCCCTTCTCTACAAATAGGGCCCTTATTTTACCGGCGCTTTTTCGTCGAGGAGTTTCCTGACAGCAGGAATGAGTTGATCATTCAGAATGGATTTATCTAAAAAAACGATCCCATTGTCTAAGATTCCATGCCTGGCGATAATGTCTTCGGCATAGCCGGACATAAAGAGCACTTTTATCTCCGGTTTTATTTTCACAGCTTCTTCCGCCAACTCGCGTCCATTCATTTTGGGCATGATCACGTCTGTCACGAGCAGATGGATGGCCTCATGAGGATTTTGTAAGAGCTCGAGAGCTTTTAGACCTGATGGCGCCTCAAGAACCCGATATCCCTTTTTTTTTCAGTTTGAGCACGACCACCCGCCTAACGACCTCTTCGTCTTCGACCACCAGCACGGTTTCATTTCCGCCGGCTGTGAGGTCCATGACTTTTTCAACGTCGGGCTGTGGAACGCCTTGCGCTTGTGGAAGGTAAACTTTAAAACTGGATCCTACCCCCATTTCACTAAATACGGCGATATCGCCGCCGGTCTGTTTGACGAGGCCGTACACCGTGGCTAATCCGAGGCCAGTCCCATGGTCCTTTTTCGTCGTGAAGTAAGGTTCAAAAATACGGCTCAAAGTCTCCTGTGACATGCCGATGCCAGGATCGTTGACTTCGAGCATCAAATAGTTGCCCGGCGCCAGACGCGGATACCATTGCGTGAAGTCCTTGCCGACTTCGAGCGTGGATGTTTCTATCCTAATTTCTCCCCCTTTGGGCATGGCGTCGCGCGCGTTCAAACAAAGGTTCACCAAAATCTGCTCAAGATAGGTCGCATCTGATCGTACCCAAGGGTTTGAGGCCGCGAGCCGATATTTTAATTCGATGTCTTCGCGAATTAACCGGCGCAAAAGGGCCGTCGTATTGGCAATGAGCATATGCATATCGATATCTTTTAGGACCATTGTCTGTCGACGGCCGAAAGCCAGAAGCTGTTTTGTTAATGCGAAGGCCCGATCGCTGGCGCGCACGACATCCTCCAAGTCGGCTTTTCGCGGGTCCCAAGACGGAAAACTTTCTTTGACATCCTGGGCAATGCCGACGATGCCGGTCAGGAGATTATTGAAATCATGCGCCACTCCACCGGCAAGGCGGCCGATGGCTTCGAGTTTCCGGCTTTGGTTCAGTTCTTCCTGTTTTTCTTTGAGCTCTGCGGCCGCCTCGTGACGCTGCTGCAGATTGGTCACGGCCATGCATAAATCATGATCCTCTGAAGCGGGCAATGTGGTTAAAGAGATCGCGGCAGGTATACGCGCGTTGTCTTTGGCGGCGAGGACAAGTTCCGTTTTTAAAGTCGCGGTACTGGCATTGGCCAGCAGGCTGTCGAGGGCATTTTGAAATTCCGGCTGAATGTAGTCCCTAATATTTTTGGAAATAATGTGCTCGAGAGGACTTTTGACCATCTCTCCGAATTGGCGGTTGCAAAAAAGAATCATGCCGTTTTTGCTCAACGTGAGCGCGCCCTCGTTGATGTTGTCCATGAGAACGCGATAATTATGGTCGGCGCCTTTGAGCGTAAAGACCTGTCGTCCATCGGCGCCTTCGACCACCAGCGCATCGACTTCGCCGGAGCGGATGGCTCGCAGCATTTCTTCAGCTTTCTCGGCGCGCGCTTTCAGCGCCGTGATCTCGTTAGTGTGTGAGGCGCGATCAGCGCTCTTGGAAGCCATTGGAATCAGGACTGTTTCGTTTCGATCTCAAGACCCATAAGGACGCGCTCCTTATCGGACATGTCTCCGATCAACGTTCGGATCGGTTCCGGCAATTGACGGATCAGAGTAGGGGCCGCAATAATATCGGCTTCCTTGGTCTTTTCCGGATGCTGGTAGATGTCCACTACCTCGAGTGTATGTCTGTTTTTCAGATGCTCTTCGCACAATGCGGTCAAATTGGCCACAGCACGAAGCGAGTTCGGCGTTGTGCCGGCGATGTAAAGCTTTAAAACATAATTGACGTCATTCATAGGGGTCTCAAGTCGAGTCCAATCAAAACACGGTCGGTGTTGGAAAGATCTCCAATGATGGTGCGCACTGGTTCCGGGAGTTTTCTCACCAAGGTCGGAATTGCCAGGATCTGATCGCCTTCGGCCAGCTGCGGATCGATTAATAAATCGATCACTTCAATTGAATATTGTCCTTTCAGATGTTCTTCGCAAATGCGTTTGAGATTCTTCAGGGCCAGCACGGATTTCGCTGTTTGTCCAGCCACATATAAGCGCAGTTCAAATTTCTCGGGGGAGCTCACACGCGCGCTCCGGTTTTTGCCGCGGCTTTTGCTATGAGCATTCCGTGTGAAGAAATCACATAAGGCCGAGTGTCCCGGGAATGTCCCATGCCGCGAGACTTGATGACGGAGATGGCGCGCTCGTTGCGGCGCACCGTCTCCACATCGCGCAATTCAATCCACGTATCGATTAGGGACGTGACACCGACATTGCTGGAGCGTTCGAATTCGCTTCTGCCACCCAACGAAGTGAAAAGTGCCGTGATCCCTTCTGCCTTGAAGTGGTCGATGATGCGTGTGAGCATCGCTTCAATATCCATTTCGGTTCCGGCTTGCGAGAAGCCCGTGAGCGGGTCGAGTATGACCACTTGCGGCTTCAAGTCTTGCACCAAGTCGTAAATTTTCACGAGATGCGCTTCCAACCCATGCGCGGTCGCGCGATCCGAATGGCAGCTCAGCAATCCTTTTTTAGAGGGCGTACTGAGGTCAATCCCCACGGATTTCATGTTCCGTGCCAATTGGCTTGGAGATTCTTCGAACGATAGAAAAAGTACTTTCTTTCCTTGTTGAGCGGCAGAGGCCGCAAAGGAAGCGCCGAGAATCGTTTTGCCGGAGCCTGCTCCGCCAGAAACGAGAATAGTGCTCGCGGAAAAATATCCTTTTCCACCCAAAAGGACGTCCAACTCTTTAATGCCGCTAGAAATGTGTTCTTCTTTGGCTTGATGTTCCAAGGCCAAGGAGGTGATCGGAAGCACCGATATTCCTTTTGACGTGATTAAGAAGGGATATTCATTGCTGCCGTGGCTGGACCCTCTATACTTCACGACCCGAAGTCGGCGCGTAGACACTTGGTCGATCACGCGATGGTCCAGCAGAATGACGCAGTCCGACACATATTCTTCCAGACCTTGCCGCGTATAGGATTTATCTCCACGCTCCCCTGTGATAATGGCGGTGACTTCTTTATCCTTCAGCCAGCGAAAGAGGCGGCGCAGCTCCGCGCGAAGAACGGCTTCATCCGAAAATCCAGAAAATAAGGCTTCGATCGTATCCAGAACGACGCGTTTGGCTCCAATAGATTTAATGGCATGATCAAGACGTACAAAAAGGCCTTCGAGATCGTAAGAGCCGGTTTCTTCAATTTGGCTCTTTTCGATATGAATGTAATCCAGTTTGATTTTCTTTTGTTGGATCAAATCATCGAGATCAAATCCCAAGGACCTGAAATTTGCCGTGAGGTCTTTTCCATTTTCTTCGAAGCTCACGAAGATGCCGGGTTCGCTGAAATCCATCGCCCCGCGCACAAGGAACTCCATCGCAAAAAGCGTTTTTCCGCAGCCGGCGCTTCCGCAAATTAGGGTTGGTCTCCCTTTAGGCAATCCCCCTAAAGTAATTTGGTCAAGTCCGCGTATGCCGGTGGGCGATTTTGACAAAGATTCCATCCTGCCTCCTCAATAATAAACGATAATAGCGACTGTAAATATGGCTTCTATTCTACAGAAAACTATATTGGTCGTCGAAGATGAAAGTATCGTGCTTCGCGTCATCAATTCTCTTTTAACCAAAAAGGGCTACCGCGTTTTGACGGCAAAAAGCAGCGCGGAAGCTCTTCGTCACTGCGAGAATCAAGCGAATCTTCCTATTGATCTATTGTTGACCGACATCATGATCCCAGGACTTAGCGGACCCAATTTGGCGCGGGGAATCACTACACTCTGTCCGAACATTCAGGTCATCTATATGTCCGGGTATACGGCGGACATCATCGCTGAAAAAGGACTCTTGGACGCAAACTCCAACTTTATCGAAAAGTCTGATATCGCCCGATCTTTAACCGAGAAAGTTCAGAATCTTCTAACGAAGATCAGTCCCGATCGCGGCTGAATATCGCGTACAGTAAGCCGCCCAAGACGATCGCGCAGCCGATGGCCGGTCCCGGGTGCTTCTTCACTAAGGTTTGCGCGTCTTTCCAAGCGCTGATGCTTTCATCTTCGACATCTTCCCACAGGTCATTGGCTTTATTTTTCGCCGTCTTGACGAGCTTTTCGCCGCGGGCCCGGGCTTCATCCGTGATATCAGAAATCTTCTCTCTGGCCTCTTCTATCAAGCTGTCGGCAAGATTCGTCTCTTTTTCAGCCGCATGTTTAAGTTTCGATGTTTCGCTCATAAGGCCTCCTTTAATAGTCGCTTCTGAATAATTTGAACCTTTATAAGGAGAAAGGTAACAGCGCGTCGCGAACGCTCCTATCCTAAGATGTGGCTTGGCTTCTTGTTAATTGATCGTCTAAAGCTTTGTCCAAGGTGTAAGCGGCGCTGATCAATCCCACATGGGTGAATGCTTGCGGGAAATTCCCCATTTGTTTTCCGCTGGGGCCGATTTCCTCGGCATAAAGTCCCAGCGGGCTGGCGTACCCGAGCATTTTCTCAAACGTCCAGCGTGCTTCCTGCAATTGTCCCGAACGCGCCAAAGTTTCCGCGTACCAAAATGTGCACATCGAGAAAGTGCCTTCGCGGCCGCTTAATCCGTCGCCGATGCCTTTTCCAATTTCGTAGCGGTAGACGAGGCTGTCCGAGACTAAAGTTTCCTTAATACGGGCCAATGTTGAAATCATGCGCGGGTCCGTCGGAGAAATAAATTTCACGAGAGGCATGACGAGTGAGGAGGCGTCGGTGGCCGCCGTGCCATAATATTGAACAAAGGTATTGTGTTTGGCATTCCATCCCTTCGTCATGACTTCCTCGTAAATGGCGTCGCGAGTTTTTGCCCACAAACGTCGATCTGTCGGAAAGCTTCGCTTTTCCGCAATCCGGAGTCCACGGTCCAATGCCACCCAGCACATCACTTTGGAATAGACGAAATGCTGCGGCGCGTTGCGGACTTCCCAGATTCCTTTGTCTTTTTCCCTCCAATGCGCGCAGACGTAATTCAGGAGGCGGCGTAAGTTCATCCAAAGGTCATAGGAAATGGGTGAGCCGGACTGATCATAGAGAAAAACTAAATCCATAAGTTCGCCATAGATGTCTAATTGCTTCTGTTCATCCGCCGCGTTTCCTATACGGACCGGCTTAGACCCGAGATATCCATCCAAATGCGGCAATGTCTTTTCCGTGAGGTTGTGCTCTCCTTGCAGCCCATAGACGACTTGAAGCGAGCCGTCGGGATTAAGCTCCGTCATCCGGGCCTCTAGCCACTTCATAAAGGAGTCGACCTCCTCGGTAAACCCGAGGCGCAATAGTCCGTGCAGGATAAAACTAGAGTCGCGGATCCACGTGCAGCGATAATCCCAGTTGCGGTGTCCGCCGATGACTTCGGGTAGGCTGGTCGTGGCCGCCGCCACGGTTGCGCCGGTGGGCGCGAAGGTCAACATTTTTAAAACTAGCGCGGAGCGCGTCACCATTTCGCGCCACCGGCCTTTGTATTCCAACTTCGAAATCCAGGTACGCCAGTAATTGAGAGTATCTTTCAGAGCGTCTTCAGCCGGGGGCAGTATGTGATCGGGATCCAACAGAATATTTTTTTCGGCAAACCGCAGGATAAATTCCGCCGATTCATCCGCTTTGAGCGTGAAGCTGCTCGTGACGCCGGTATTCTCGATATGCAGCGGGATCCTCGAGCGCACCATCAGTGAAACCTTTCCGGACTCAAACAGGACATCTTGTTCGCGGCGCGTGATGCGATGGGAAGCCCGCGCGTAATTAAAAGCCGGAAAACATTCCATGTTAAAAGATAACGTTCCTCTGACCACTCGCACGATTCGATAAATGTCGTTTTCTTTTGTATCGAGCGTAGGATTCTTCGGTACGGGCATAAAATCCACAATTTCGCCCACGCCTTCCGGGCTCAGGAATCGCGTGATCAGGATATTGCTGTCGGATAAGTAAAACTGTTTGCGGTCTTTCGGGCCGGTAGGAGAAATTTTGCAATATCCCCCCTTCTGAGAATCTAGGAGACTGCCAAAGATAGAAGGCGAATTGAAATGCGGCAGGCAGCACCAATCGATCGACCCGTTGATGCCAACGAGCGCCGCGGTATGAAGGTTGCCGATCATGCCGTAATTTTCCAGCGGCTGATAAGGAGGCTTAGGCTGATCCATTTTCTTCATAAGACTGTAATCGTTTAGACACCTCTTCTGTCGCGGCGGTAACTTTTTTCTGGGCGACGTTTCTAATTCGTCACATGATGAAAACACAACGCGGCGATCCGTATCCCCTTGGGGCGACGTGGAATGGTATTGGCGTGAATTTCGCTATTTACTCCGAACATGCGGAGAAAGTGGAACTCTGCCTGTTCGATGCCGGAGCGAAAACTGAATCTTTGCGCCTTCCCCTCAAAGAGCGAACGGACATGGTTTGGCATGTCTTCGTCCCGGATGTTTTGCCCGGCCAGCTTTATGGCTATCGCGTATACGGGCCCTATAAACCCGAAGAAGGCCACCGGTTCAATCCGAATAAGGTGCTCTTAGATCCTTACGCGAAGGCCATCGGCCGCAATATTCAATGGGCTCCCGAAATGTTCGGCTATACGGTCGGCCATAAAGAGGAAGATCTTAGTTTTGACGCGCGCGACAACGCCGCTTTTGCGCCATTGGCCGTTGTCGTCGATACCGCGTTTACCTGGGGCAATGACGCGCCGCCTAAAGTGCCGTGGAACAAATCCATTATTTATGAAATGCATCCGAAAGGGTTTACCAAACTGCATCCGGATATTCCGGATTCTTTAAGAGGAACCTATGCGGGGCTTGCCACCCAACCGGCCATTCACTACCTCAAGGAATTAGGAATTACGGCCGTGGAACTCATGCCTGTCTTCCAGCATTCTAACGATCAACATTTGATCGACAAAGGGCTCTCCAATTATTGGGGATACAACACCTTCGGCTACTTTGCGCCGGAAGTGAGTTATGACGGTCGCAACGGCGGGTGCGAGAATGCGATCCGCGATTTCAAACGGGTGGTGCGCACGCTGCACCGCGAAGGCATCGAAGTGATTCTGGATGTGGTTTATAACCACACGGCCGAAGGCAATCATTTGGGACCTACGATTTCACTGAGGGGCATCGACAATCTGACGTACTACCGGATAATGGCCGACAAGCCGCGCTATTACATGGACTATACCGGCTGCGGTAACACACTCAATATGCGCCACCCGCGCGTCCTTCAATTCATCATGGACAGTCTGCGCTACTGGGTCACCGAAATGCATGTGGACGGTTTTCGTTTTGATCTGGCGAGCGCCTTAGCGCGTGAGCTTCATGAGGTCGACAAGCTCGGAGCTTTCTTCGACATCATTCACCAAGATCCTGTTCTGTCGCAAGTGAAGCTGATCGCCGAGCCCTGGGATTTGGGTGAAGGCGGCTATCAAGTCGGTAATTTCCCGATCGGCTGGACGGAATGGAATGGGCTTTACCGAGACACGGTGCGGCGTTTTTGGAAAGGCGATGGCGGCGTCACCTCCGAGCTTGCCACGCGGCTCGCCGGTTCAAGCGATCTTTATGAGAGCAGCGGACGCCGGCCGTATGCCAGCATCAATTTCGTGACCTGCCATGATGGCTTTACGCTCCAGGATTTGGTCTCTTACAACGAAAAGCACAACGACGCCAATAAAGAAAATAATAAGGATGGCTCGGACAGCAACAATAGTTGGAACTGCGGCGCGGAGGGACCCACGAGCGATCCCGTAATCAAGGCCCTGCGCGATAGACAAAAACGCAACTTCATCGCGACGCTTTTCTTGTCGCAGGGCGTTCCCATGCTTCGCGGAGGCGATGAACTCAGCCAAACCAAAGACGGTAACAACAACACCTATTGCCAGGATAATCCGATCAGCTGGCTGCATTGGGATTTAAATGCCGAACAGAAATCTTTTCTGGAATTCGTGCGGAAAATGATCCGGCTTCGCCGGGAGCATCCCACCCTTCAAAGGCATACCTTTTTTCAGGGACGCGCGCTCCGCGGCGGCGGCGTCAAAGACATCAGCTTCCTCGACCCTTCAGGCAATGAAATGACGGATCCTTCATGGGCGGCTGATTTTGTGCGCTGCCTGGGCATCCGTTTAGCGGGCGACATGATCGAAGAGGAAGACGACATGGGCAACCGCATTGTGGATGATACGCTGCTCATCTTATTGAACGGGCATTTCGAAACGATCCAATTTGCGCTGCCGTCCATTCCGGCTCACTCCTCGTGGGAGATGCTGATGGATACCTCGGAGCCTGATCGCCAATCGCGCGTGATTCGCCGAGGAGTCCGATTCGATTTGAAAGGCAGATCCACCGTTCTTTTTCGGGTTGGACGCCATGGCTAACCTGCTCTCCGAACGGCTTTCGCTGGGAGCGCGACCCATTCAGGAGGGAACAGAATTTACGGTGTGGGCTCCCGAGGCTCATTCCGTCGACGTTGTTCTAGAAGGAAATTTTCCCCAGATCTTTCCCCTCGCGCGTTCTCAGGACGGTTATTTCTTTGGTGTTGTACAGGAGGCTCGTGTGGGTTCGCTCTATCGCTATAAAGTCGATGGAGAAGGACCATTTCCCGATCCCGCCTCGCGTTATCAACCTCAAGGGGTGCATGGCCCCTCTCAAATCATAGATTCCCAGTCCTATCGTTGGTCGGATCAACAATGGCGAGGGATCGCCTCCTTGCGCGAAAGCATTCTCTATGAACTGCACGTCGGCGCTTTCACGTCCGAAGGGACCTTCACGGCATTGATCGATAAACTTACTTACTTGGCTGATTTAGGTGTGACGACGCTCGAGCTCATGCCGATCGCCGATTTTGCGGGTGATCGCAACTGG
>Ga0206939_10273_pt1 | contig 11944 bp, 11 predicted proteins | sample Alteio_BWOrgHeat_10_FD_152921 | JGI IMG/M metagenome (GOLD analysis project Ga0206939, IMG submission 152921) | Enriched cells from forest soil in Barre Woods Harvard Forest LTER site, Petersham, Massachusetts, United States -... | ecosystem: Environmental > Terrestrial > Soil > Temperate forest >... | reverse complement strand
CCAGTTACTCATCTCCAATCAGTTAGCTGGCGCCCCCACGGTGGAATCTTACTCCATAAAGTAAGGTTGCAGATTCAAAACGCACCTTAATCAGAACATGCTTTCCGATACGGTGATGACATCGCCCGGCAGCACTTTGATTTCGGATTCGGTATGGCCGCTCGCCATTTTTTTTTGGCGTTTAACTGGAAGGTCTTTTGTTTTCCATCAATCCTTCGCATCAGGATCACTTTTGCGGGATTCGCTATGCGGGTATAACCTCCCGCCATGCCGATGGCTTGAAGCACATTTACCTCCTGCTGGTCGGGCATGTCATAGGAGCCTGGCTTCTGGACTTCGCCCAGGACCGTAAAGCTGCGCTTGGAAAACTCCTGGACGATCACGCTCACCTGCGGGTTGGTCAAATATCCCTGGGCCAGGCGTGCTTGCAGGGCGTGGGCGGCCTGCTGCGGGGTCATCCCTCCGACCGGCACCGTCCCGATCAAGGGAAAGACAATGGTGCCCTCGGTGGATACTCTTAAAATTGACTTAAGGTCCGCCTCTTGAAACACGTTGATTTCCAGGACATCCGCCGGAGAGATCCGATAATCGTCGCTCGTGACGAGCTTTATGGCGGGCGCATCCGGGTTCGTGGTTTGGGCCTGGTTTGATGGCGTCGAGCCACAGGCGGCCAGGAACAGAGCGGCCTGCCCGCAAAGCAGCCACTGGCCAATCCTCCAACCAAAATGGGCTCGGTTAGAAAAGGAATGATGCCGCAATGCTGTACAAATTCTCGGTGAATTTGAACGCAGCGAGCGAGGAACTGTTTTCCCGATGTTCATAAGATAGCTGGACGGTTCCGTGTTGGGTGACGTCGCAAGAAAGGGACGTTTTATAAAAATAATAATCATCGCGGCGGGCGACGGTTATGATGGGCTCATTATTCTCGTATTGGTCATGGGCCAGGCCGCCGGCGACGGAGAGATAGAGTCTTTGCAGGAACCGCTGCCGAACGCTCGCCTGATAGACGCTCTCCACGATGTCTTCGCCCGCATATTCAGCCGAGGCAATGGTGTCCCGGTTGGCCCTCAGGGTGAGCTCAGTGCTGTCGGTGGCATCATAGGTTCCACTCACATCAAAAACGAACAGGGACCGGTTCGGGACCCTGCTCTGAAACTGCCGGTATTCGTCCCCGGCCTGGGCGTTGAACGACAACTTTTCCGTCGGCCGGTACTTTATTTGCACCAAGGCTTGCTCATAAGGTTGATTCGCCCCCTGCGCCACGTTCAGGTAACCACCGGCCGCGGCTACCCCCAGTGCCGTTTTGGGAGCGATCTGGTAATCCAGGTAACCGGTGACCCGCCCATCCGTCGACGAAAGACCGCCGTTATAATCGGAATGTTCGCCATACAATTCCGATCCGCCCGTTAATTTTCCGGTCAAGGCATAGGCGGCATTGAAATCAGCCGTGTAATCGGTCTCGTCAATTCGGCGCCCCACATCGATGACCGGTTCCGATTCGGTCTGGAAATGGAGGTCTCCTTTGACGGTCCAAAGATCCCGCTCCTGCTGGGCGGCCAGCCGGACGTCATGGTTGAGGTGGTCATCGTTATGATATTTTGAGAAAATGATGCCGTCGGGAGTGTAACTAAAATACGCAAAGTTTTTCCAAGGCAGATCTTCTTCACCGGTTCGGACCAGGAAATGCGGAATGTCGGCAAACGAGGCCAGGGCGTCCCGGAAATTTCCCGCGCCGACCGCAAGGGTCGGGTCAATGTCCACATAAAAGTCCGCCTTTTGATTGGTCGGCTGGATGAAAATATTATCATCATAGGTCGCGGAAGAGGCCAGCATGGTCACGAACTTCCAGGTTTGGTCATGGTCGGCAGAGATTTCTCCGGGGACCTCCGGCTGGTCGGCCGGTTGCGAGGTCGGAACCGCATCCGCCTCCGCTGGCGCCGCGTAAGCCGAACCGGACAAAAGCAGGAGAATCGCCAGGAGTCGGCCGGCCCGATAATACAAATTGGTTTTCAATGCGGCCTCTCTCCGGCCGGCGCCCGGCCCGGCATCAATCATTGGAGTTTTCATGGCGTGGTCATGGTGCCTAAATTTCCATTACATAACCGTTTGCTTTGTAATCAATTACAGTTTCCATCCAACGCCGCCCAATTTTCCGCTTTTGTGAATGCCGCCTTAGATAGCGTTATGGCCGTTGGGTTCCGCAAAATGCACGCAGCGGTTTTTGCCCCCTGTACCCGCAGTGAGAAACCGCGAATGGACGCGAATAAAAAGAAGGCCGGCTGAAACTTTGTCCATATTTTGGGCCGTTTCCGATCGCGGTTCAGGTCATTTTCACCAACCTTGCCATTAGCGCTTATATTCGTGTCCCTGCGCGGTTATTAGCGGTTCAATTGCATGAATCCGTCTAAAAAATTGATTCAAAATTGAAATCCCTGCCCCGAACTTTTTTCCGCAATGGCAGTCAAGGAGGCGGACCATGAGCACGATTACATCGAAGCGGGTATTGCGTTATATCAGTCGCCTTGGGCTGAGAACGGGACTGCAGGCTGCGCGTATGCACACCCGTCCGGGTTCGGTTGTCCGGATGCAATTGGCCGGGATTGAACATCCGCTGTGGGCGCGCGCGGGCACATCCGACGTCGAAACGTTTGAAGAAGTGTTCCTGATGCGGCAATATGATCTGCCGTTTGCCGGTTTTGAACCGCGGAACATTCTCGATCTGGGAGCAAACATCGGCTATGCTTCCGTTTACTTTGCCGCCCGCTGGCCGCAGGCGCGCATTCTGGCGGTTGAGCCGGCGACCAGTAATCTCGTTCTTTTGGACAAAAACACCCGGCCATGGAACCGCATCACCTGCCTGCAAGCGGCGGTGTGGTCACATCCGGCCTGGGTGCAGGTGGCCAATCCCACGGATGCGCCCAATGCATTTCGCATGAGCGAATCGCATGATTCCCGGCAAGAAAACATTCCGGCCTACACTATCTCCCAGTTGATCGAACGCCAGGAATGCGGGCATGTCGATCTGTTGAAAATGGACGTGGAAGGAGCCGAGGCCGGGATATTTCAAAATGCCCCGGCGTGGCTTGACCGGGTAAAGGTGCTGATCATTGAACTGCACGATCGCATCGTGCCGGGGTGTGCGCAGGCCCTTTATCGCGCACTGCAAGGATATCGTTTTCAGCAGGAGATCATGGGAGGCAATCTGGCCATTGACCTGAGGTAGTGGCAATTAGTCACGCCTTGCCGGGCGAACCTCGGGCCGCATTTTTTGTCTGTGGCCCCATGGCCATTCAAAATGGTCGCCGGAATTACCGCCGCAATGCATGAACACGACGGACCCATCCAGGAACACGGATATCGAGGTGCTCAGGGCGGTGGCGATATCGTTCACGCTGTGCGCACATTTGATCTGGGGCCTGCTCCCCAAAATCGGGAGCCTCGGGCTGAAGCTTCAATCCATGCTGCGGTTCTGGACGGGCGTTGATTTATTCTTCGCCATATCGGGATTTATCATCACCTCCTCGTTGATAAAAATAATGCGGGAGGAAAATCCTGCCCCTGGAACCGCCCGGACGCGGGGATGGCCGGAGTTTCTAGAGGTGGCGATTCCCTTCTGGATTAGGCGGATGTTTCGCTTGCTGCCCTCGGCCTGGCTTTGGATTTTAATCACATTATTTCTGGCGTCCACGTTCAATTTCCATGCTTCCTTCGGCCCCTTGCGGGACAACCTGCATGAAGCCGGGGCGGCCGTTCTGAATTTTGCCAATTTTTATTACTACGAATGGTTCGCGAAGAATAATCCAGCGTACGGCTCATTTGGCGTTTTCTGGAGCCTGTCGCTCGAGGAGCAATTCTATTTGGTCCTCCCCTTTCTCCTGTTTTTTGTCCGCCGGCAGTTTTTGGTGCCGGCGCTCCTGGCGGCCTTCCTGGCGCAAGTCTTTCTTCCCCGACCCGACGGATTTGATCCGCACCACACGTCATTATTGTGGTTTGTGAGGACGGACGCGTTGATTCTGGGCGTGCTGATTGCCCTTTGGAAGCAGCACCGGAGTTACCAGCTCAGCGAGCCCTGTTTTTTGCGGCATGGCTTCCCCTCGCGCCCGCTCATCGGCCTGTGCGTTTTGCTGCTGGCAACCGTTCCGGCCTCCCGGGCCCTCGCCCCCGTCTCAACCGGGCTCCTGGCGATCATCAGCGGCGTATTGGTGCTGATCGCCAGTTACGATAAAAATTATATTTTGCCGCCGTCCCGTTTCAAGTCCGTGATGGTGTGGCTGGGGTCACGATCTTACAGCATCTATTTGATCCATGTAACGTGCCATTCGTTTATCACGGAATTGAAAAGGTCGTCGGGCATCGCCGAGGGCGGCATGACTTCCGTTGTGCTAAGCCTGGCCTGCCTCCCCATTATCCTCCTCGTGGCCGAGGCCAATTACCGGTTCATCGAGACTCGCTTCCGGCGGATGGGCCGTCGCCTGGCCGATGGTTTCAGCCTTAAATTGGGCGACAAGCGATTGGTTGAAAGAACGGAATTGGTGGCGGACTAATGGAGGATGGAACCGCATGCCACCGGGCTTTTTTTGGCGTCCCCCGGCCGGGCAAAAAGTCACAATCCACAGCGGAACAATCAGGGTTCTTTTGCTGTTTTGTGGTGTCATCGACAGGCCTTAGCGATGCGAATCTTCACGGACCTGGGGGCAAAACCAGCTCACCGGGCATTCTGACCAGGCGTCAACCAAGGAACTTAACCAGGATAAGTTGATCATGAACCAACTCATATCGCAGGAAATTTGGAGCGTTTCCAAAGGGAAGTTAAGACAGAAATACCCCAGCCTTACTGACAACGACCTTGCCTATATTCTGGGCAAGGAGGACGAAATGATTGACCAGATTCAACGAAAGACCGGCGAGAGCCGTGATGAAATCGAAAAATATCTGCGCGAAGCATGCCACGGCTGACCCCGCGCCGGCCGCGCTGCCGAAAGGCCGCGCGATTTTAATCTTTAACCCAGCCCGAAAGCCCGAACCCCCGCCAGAATTCTGGCGGGGGTTCGGGCGTTGCCGTCGGGATCAGTGATCATGTCCCGCGTGGACCGCTTCCGTGTTCAGGCTGCGACTGAGTTCGGTCAGCCGTGCATCGGCCATCTCTTCCTCGTCCAGCGTGGTTTGCAGGAGGCGTTCGGCTTCATCGTATCCGAGCAGGCCGGCATAGGTCCGGGCGCAACCGTAACCGGCGATTTCGTAATGCTCGACCCGCTGCGCCTTGGCGATCAGGCCGGCATCCTTGACCGCCGGGTCTGCCTTTTCGTGGATCCATTCCCCGGTCTCCATGACCAGCCCGGTGACGGCTTTGCATCTCCGTCCGTGGGCCGTCTCGTTGAGTCCGGCGAGAATATGTTCCAGCCGCTGCGCATGGGCTTTGGTTTGTTCGAGATGATCCTGAAATGCGGACTGGAGCAACTCTTGGGCAGCGGCCCTGGCCATGACGGGGAGAGCTTTTATAAGTTGGGTCTCGGCGTCGTGGAGGTCGCGGAGTTCCTCGATGAAGAGGTCTTTAAGGGAATTGAATTTAGACATGATGGTTTCGTAATTTTAAGGTTAATGACCGGCCTGACGATTGAAGGTCAGTGCCTCGGCGACTGATCACAGGTTGTTGCCTCGGTCGACGTCTTCGATCTCGGCGAGCAGGTGCTCAATTTCTTCGCGCCTGGCGCCGGTTATTTTTTGGATTCGGCCAACCAGCTCCTCCTCCTTGCCTTCAACGTAACGGAGATCGTTATCGGTGAGGTTGGCATATTTCTGTTTCAATTTTCCTTTGGCGATATGCCAGTTTCCTTTCAGCGTTTGTGTATTCATGGCGGGCCTCCGATTGAGGGTTATAGTTTGCCGCGTGAGATCCCCAGGCGGCGCGAAAAGCCGGGCAGGGGAATGATGCACAGCGCGTGCCACGCCCGTTTTTTCGGCCATAACACGCTTATCCAAAATTACATGAAAAACATTCAAAACATTTTGAAGCGGGTGCCAGGCGTGCAAAATGAAAACCAACCCGGATTGAGTCGTGAAGTTTGCACAGTAATCGCAGGCGTACCGGCCTGACGACTCGAGCATGCCCATAGGTTATGCTGAGGCAAGAAACACGGTCTTTCGCAAAGCGGCGGGCCATGTGGTACAGTCTGGCCAAGATGAAAATTCGAAAAACGAACGAACGAATGGAGTGACCCTATGGAAATCGGCCTAGACAGTTTCGCGGCGGCAATCCAGGACCCGAAGACCGGTGCCGTGCTCGGCCCGGAAAAACAAATGGGCAACCTGCTCGATGAAATCGAACTGGCCGACCAGGTCGGTCTCGACGTCTTGGGCATCGGTGAACATCACCGGCGCGAATTCCTGGACGCGGCCCCGGCGATCATCCTTGCGGCCGCCGCTTCCCGAACGCGCCGAATCCGCCTGACCAGCGCCGTCAAGGTCCTCAGCGCCGACGATCCGGTCCGCGTCTTCCAGGAATTTGCCACGCTGGACCTGATATCCCAGGGCCGGGCCGAGATGGTGGTGGGCCGTGGTTCCTTCGTTGAAGCGTATCCGCTGTTCGGCCTCGAACTCGATGACTACGATTCGCTCTTTTCCGAGAAGCTGGATCTCCTGCTCAAAATCCGGGCCCACGAGCACGTGCATTGGTCGGGAAAGCACCGTGCTCCGCTTACGGGGCAGGGAGTCTATCCCCGCCCTCTGCAAAATCCCCTGCCCATCTGGCTTGGGGTCGGCGGAACGCCGGCATCGTTCGTGCGCGCGGGCTCGCTTGGCCTTCCGCTGATGGTCGCGATTATTGGAGGCGAGCCTCACCGTTTCCGTCCGCTCATCGATCTCTACCGCGAGGCCGGCCGCCGGGCCGGGCATTCCGCCGCGCAGCTCAAGGTCGGTATCCACTCCATCGGGTTCCTGGCCGATACGACCAAGCAGGCGGCCGACGAATTCTATCCGGGTTATGCCGAGACTTTCACGCGAATCGGCCGGGAGCGCGGCTGGCCACCCACGACGCGGGCGCAGTTTGACGCCGCGCGCGGCCCCCAAGGTGCGTTGCTGATTGGCGACGCGGAAACCGTCGCCGAAAAAATTCTCTACGTGAATGAAGCCCTGGGCGGCATTTCCCGTCTCACCTTCCAGATGGGCGTTGCGTCGCTTTCGCACGACAAGCTCAAACATGCGATTGAAATTGTCGGCACCCAGGTGATTCCGCTTGTAGCAAAAGCTTCTGTTCACGCCAGCGCCTGAGCGGCGGAGGATCCACTCCCCGGCCCGGCGCCTGAAATGAGAGATTCAGCCGCGGCGGTCGCAAAATTCCCGCCGGCAGGCCAACACCCCATAGCGCCAGCACCCGGCCGACGTTAAGGTTGCTGCTATAGTGATCCACTATATCGAAGCGTGCTGCCGGAGGCCTGGGCGCAATTTTTTTGGCGAAACGAATTTCCTGCGATTCGCTCTTCCGTGTCTCTGCGCCTTCGGTCTCACCGCCAGCGCCCGCCTGTCGGCCCAATCGGAGGATTCCGCGCCCACCCAGCGGGCGCGCACTGCGCCGGTCCTCTCGATTTATTTCGAGAACGATGTTTTCGACGGCACCGACCGCCACTACACCGCCGGAGAAAAAATTTCGTGGCTTTCCGCCGATCTCACCGACTGGGGCTGGGCCGGGTGGCGCAAGGACATCGTCGAAGCCCTGCCGTTCGTGAATCGTCCCGAGGGCCAGAAAAATTTTGGCATCGCCTTTGGCCAGGCCATGTACACGCCGCAGAACCTCACGCTAAGCACGCCCGACCCCAAGGACCGGCCCTACGCCGGCTGGACCTATCTCGAACTCGATTTCATCAGCAAGACGCCGGTCATCGCCGACACGCTCGCCATCCAGTTTGGCATGGTTGGCCCGGACAGTTATGCCGAACAAACCCAGTACCTCGTCCACAAATTGATCGGCGACCCAAAGCCGCAAGGCTGGGCCCACCAGCTTCACAACGAACCGGGCGTAAACCTTATTTATGAACGCAGCTGGCGCATTTACGCACGCACGTTCAACCACATCCTCGGCCTCGACCTCGTGCCCCGCGCCGGCGCCTGCCTCGGCAACGTGCAAACCTACGCCAACGCCGGCGGCATCCTGCGCTTCGGTTTCAATCTCCCGAGCGACTTCGGCGTCCAGCTGGCCAGCCCCGGCAGCATCGGCAGCGCGCCCTCCGACGACCTGGATCCGCGCGTCTCCCTTAGGCGCAATTTCGGCCTTTTCGTTTTCACCGCGGTGGACGGTCGCGCCGTGGCGCGGGATATTTTTCTCGATGGCAACACGTTTCGCTCGAGTCCCTCCGTCGACAAGGAGCCCTTTGTCGCCGACCTGAGCGCCGGCCTCGGCCTCATCGCCGGCCCCTGGCAATTTACTTTCACCCAGGTGAGACGGACGCGTGAATATACGACCCAGCAGCCATCCCACGACGATTTTGGCTCGCTCACCGTGTCACGCGCCTTTTAGGCGGCGGTTTGGACAGATCCGTCATGAGCGTGGCGAGAGCCTGGTTGAGGATATATAATCCAGGTAAAATTTGATTGTATAATTTACAAGATCAACCGTGGTCGGGAATGCAGCGGGTAACACCCCATATCGGCAGGGGCGCAGGTGGAGTATACTTCCTGCATGACAATAAAAAACCTGTTTCCCTTGCCCGCGGTGGCGCTCGCCGCACTGCTGTGCGCCCCTGCCCCCGGGTTTGCCCGGTCCGTCCTGCTCACGGCGGAAAACTTCACGATTCTCGGTGGCACGGCCATCACCAGTACCGGAGTGGCTGGCACGACGATCAAGAACGGCAACGTCGGTCTTGCTCCGGGCGCCACCAGCGGGATCACCGGCTTTCCGCCGGCCGTGGTGACCGGGGGAGCGATTATCACCACCGGCACGGCTACCACCCAGGCGCGGCTGGATCTCATCACGGCCGAGGTCAGCTTGGCCGGCATGGCGTCCAATGCGAACATGAGCAACATCGACCTGGGCGGCAAGACCCTGGCCCCCGGCGTTTATACGTTTACCGGCGCGGCGGGGCAGACCGGCGCACTCGTACTCGATGCCAAGGGAAAAAACAACGTGTTCTGGGTTTTCCAAATTGCGACCGCACTCACCACCTCGGTAAATTCGTCGGTTACCGTCATTAATTTGGGTACCAACGGCGGCAGCGATGACGCCATCTATTGGAATGCCGGGAGCGCCATCAATATCGGCGGCAACAATATGATTGCCGGAAATTACCTGGCGGGCACCAGCATCACTTTCGGCAACACCACGAGTGGCAGCGGCCGGGCCCTGGCTTTGGCCCAGGTCTCCCTCAATCAAAACGTGATCGACGCCCACGGCGGCCCGGCTGGCAGCGACTGGACCGGCGGCTTGGTCCTTGGTGCCGCTGGCAGCCCTCCGGTGCTCGCCCAATTTCCGTCTCCCTCCTGCATTGCGGTGGATGCATCCGACAATCTCTATGTGGGTGATTCCTCCCTCAACACGATCCAACAAATCTCACCGACGGGAGTCGTGAGGCTTGTCGCCGGCTCGTCGGGGTTGGGCGGTTCGACCGATGGCACCGGTTCGGGCGCCCTTTTCAACCAGCCAGGTGGTATTGTCATCAACAATTCAGGTGTTTTGTTTGTTGCCGATACCGGCAACTCGACGATTCGCAAAATTGCGCCCGGCAACATCGTCACCACTTTCGCCGGCTCCGCGGCAAACAAGAGCTATCAAGACGGCACCGGCACGGCCGCCTGGTTTAATTCACCGGTTGGAATTGCCCTGGATGCATTCGGCAACCTTTTTGTGGCAGATTCCAAAAATTCGGTCATCCGCAAGATCGGCTCGACCGGCACGGTCACCACCTTCGCCGGAGCCGCCGGAGTTATCGGGTCAACCGATTCACCGGCACGGTTCAACGTTCCCTTTGGCGTGGCCGTGGATTTCGGCACCAGCACCGTCTACGTCGGCGACAGCAGTAACAACACGATCCGCAAAATCACGGCGCTCGGTGTCACCTCGACCCTGGCCGGCCTGCCTCTGACCACCGGTTCGGCGGATGGAACCGGCGGCGTCGCGCGCTTCAATCTACCGGACGGTGCAGCCACCGACACCGCGGGCAATGTCTATATCGCGGATACGGCCAACTCCACCATTCGCAAAATGACTCCCGGCGGCACGGTCACGACCATTGCGGGCCAGGCCGGAGTCCAAGGCCTGACGGACGGAACCGGCACCGGCTCCCTGTTTAACCAGCCCGAGGCTCTAACCGTGGACACGGCTGGCAATATTTACGTGGCGGTTACCGGCAACGGTGTCATCCGCAAAATCACGCCAATCGGCGTCGTGACCACCATAACGACAACGGCATCAACCACGCCAGCCTCGACACTCCCGGCCGGTGCTGGATCCTCAAGTGGCGGTGGTGGCGCGTTCGATGACTGGTTCCTTGGCTTCCTCGCGTTCGCCGGCCTCTTGCGGTGGAAACATCGCAAAGCGTAGGAAGTGACTTTGAAACAAGGCGGGGGTATCGCCCGCTCAGCAGCCCGCAGCGCTCATTCTCCCTCGGATGAGCGCTGCGCCGTGTCGGGCCGACTTTGTCGGGGCAAGCGGATGCCTCCGGGTTAGCACAACACCCCATTTTCATCCGGGCGTTTTCCGGGCAATCTCAGGCCAATGAATGATCTCCGGCTCTCTCCCGCCCCACCACCGATCGGCGAATGCCTCGCGGCGCTTCCCGTCCGACCGTCCGCTTCCACCGCAAAAGAAATTTTTGCCCGGGGGACCGCAGGGAATCACGCCCCGGAGGCACGGCCAAACTACGGTCGCTTAATCGCTCTCACGCTCTCGTCATGATCGCCCCCACTTCCTTTTCCGACACCTCCGAGTCTTCGCGCCAAGCGGCCGGTTCCTCCAACGAGCCAGCCACCTCAAGCCAGGAGGCCATTCATGATGCCGAGTTGGTGAGGCGTTTCAACACCGGGGACGACGCTGCCTTCGTCGAGATCGTCACGCGCTATCGCGGAAAAATGTTCGCCATCGCGCTCGCCCATCTTCGGAACCACGCCGACGCCGAGGAAATCGCCCAGGACACTTTCATCCGGGCGCATCGCGGCCTGGCGCGTTTCCGCGGGGACTCGTCGCTCGCCACCTGGCTGCACCGCATCGCCTTCAATCTCTCGCACAACCGCTATTGGTATTTTTTTCGCCGCCACCGGCACGATTCGCTGTCGCTTGACTCCGCCCTCAGCGACGACAACCAGGCGACCGTCTCCGACTTGATCGCCAGCGATGCCCCGAACCCCGTACGCGAGGAGGCAAACCGCGAATTTTTGGCGCACGTCAGGGCGTGCATGGAGAAACTCAGCTCCCAACAGCGTGAAATTCTCATGCTGCGCAACGGATCGGACCGATCCTACGAGGGCATCGCCCAAACGCTCGGGATCAGCATGGGCACGGTAAAAAGCCGCATTGCCCGCGCCCGCGAAAACCTCCGCGAGCTGCTCGTCGACGTGTATGTCGAATTCGAGCCGGGCGCCTCGCCTTTTTCCCAGTGGTTCGAACCCAGCCGGCCCGCCAGCCACCGAAACAGCTCCTGTGCCTGAGCGAATCATTCACCTTCTCCCACCTGCCGGAGTACGGGAATCAGAACGATTAAGAGAACGACCGATGAAGCCCATGCAGCTCTGCTGTTAGGGCTATACCCCATAGCTCGCGCCGCACTTTAAGCGCATCTTGAATACTGCTGAAAAATCGTGCCGGCGCCCACGATGGGCGCGGGGATAAAAAACTTCAGCCTGAATGCCAACCACCATCATCCAAAAACTGGCCGAGGATAATCAGCTGCTGGCTTATCTCGACGAGCGCATCCTTCAGGCCGAGCTTCATCGTGATTATCCTCCCCCCCGGCTGTCTTCG
>Ga0206939_10173_pt3 | contig 11974 bp, 9 predicted proteins | sample Alteio_BWOrgHeat_10_FD_152921 | JGI IMG/M metagenome (GOLD analysis project Ga0206939, IMG submission 152921) | Enriched cells from forest soil in Barre Woods Harvard Forest LTER site, Petersham, Massachusetts, United States -... | ecosystem: Environmental > Terrestrial > Soil > Temperate forest >... | reverse complement strand
GTCTTGGCGGCGCTTTCGTTGCCATTCCATTTCGAAACTAGGGCCAGATCAAGAGCATAGTCAAAGTAATGGAGGTTGTAACGCCAAAGTCGCGTGGTTGAGGCTGGATTCCAATTAACGGGACGTCCAAGGGGCAACTCCCGATTCAGAAGCCGGAAAGTTCCTTGCTGAAGACGGTGTGCGCTCTGCGTTAATTGGTCCAATTGAGGATGGTATCTGGAATCCTCGTTGTGAAAAAATTCTGCACCAGGCCGACGGACCAGATTTTCCGGAACGGTATAACGGCTCCGCGCCAGCCATCCGAACCCCCGAAGCAACCTGGCGTCCAACTCCTTCCTGAGCCTCGCCACGATCTGCGAAAGCCGGAAGTGGCGAGCCGTGCGCAGGTAGAGTCCGAGTGCTATTGAAGGCATTCCTCTGCTTCTTTCGGCAATTCTTCGATCAGATTCACGGAGACAGTACGAGGCTGGCCGGAATTCATCGACTCAACTGCAAGCAGTGTGCAGAGCGTTGTCTGAAAATATTCATTGGGGTTCACCTCGGGCCTCCCGTCGCGCACCGCGCGAATGAAAGCCGCAATCTCTGCCGCGTGTCCCTTGTCCTGTTCCAGCCAGCTTCTACGCCGCCTTCGGCTTCCGGCGCGACACAATTCAATCTGCCTGTAGTCATCAATTACCGCAACCGAACCGTCCGCAAAGAGTTCCAAACGCTCTTTTGAGAAGGAGGGCGAACCGTCGGTTGTATAAAGAACCGTGCCCACGGATCCATCGGTAAATCGAATCGTCAGGGCGGCGTTCTCATTTTCAGATCTGTCCTGGTTCTTGCCGCCGGCGCTGGACGCGAAGACCTGCACCGGGACGCCGTCGGCAAAGTAGCAGAGGGTATCTACGAAGTGTCCACATTCGCCGATGATCCTTCCCGAACCCTGTTCAAGATCGTGTTGCCAGTCATTCGGCGGTAAGGAACCGGCATTCACCCGATAAACCGCCATCAATGGCCCATTGCGGTCTTTGATGAAGCTCTTGGCGGCACGCGCAAACGGCGCGAATCGTCTATTAAATCCGACCATCAGCATCTGCGACGGATGAGCCAGAGACACCTGCCTGATCTGGCGCAACTGTTCGAGATTGACTGCTAGGGGCTTCTCGACGAATACGTGTTTGCCGGCTTGAATGGCAGTGCAGATCAGGCGTGCATGGCTGTCCGGACGCGTGCTGATCACGACGCAATCATTGTTTGCATCGTGGAGAATGTCGTCGGCATCGGAGGTGCAGTATGCAAACTTGAATCGCTCGCCCGCCGCACGCGCGCTCAATCCACCCTGGGAACAAACCCCTTGCAGTGTGACGCCAGGAATCGAATTCAGGGCGGGAAGAATCACTCCCGTGCAAAAACTTCCTGCGCCGATAACTCCAACTCGGACCGAGGTGTCCTTGGTTCGCGTCTGTGATCCCGCTTCAGAGCAGCTATCCAACAGGGCGATTCGATTTTCTGGTACCGAATTCCGATCCGTGTAGGTCAGCAGCACACCCAGGTAGCGCTCGTCGCCTTTGATGATCAAGTTGTATGCGTCCAGCGCCCTATCCAACGGAAACTCGTGCGTCACCAGGCTTCGTACATCGAGTTTGCGCTCCGCCATCAGGCTCACAAGGGCCGCCATATTGCGGTTCTCCGTCCACCGCACGTACCCTGCCGGGTAATCGATGCCTTTCTCTTCGTAAGTACGATCGTACCGGCCCGGGCCATAAGAGCGGGACATTAGAACTGACAGCTCTTTTTCGTAATAGAGTTTACGCGGGACTTCCATTCCCACTTGGCCTACGACCACGATGCGTGCGCGATCCCTGCTCAGATCGCCCGCAACCTGAAGTGGTCCGCTGGATGCGGTTGCGACCGTGATCAGTACCGCGTCCGCCCCCAGTCCGCCCGAGAATCGCATGCACGCATCCAGCAACTCGGCTACGTCGCTTCCGGTCGCATCCGCACCGAAGTCGGCGGCCATCTTGCACCGCTGGCTATCCGGATCGATGCAGACGACTCGGCAACCGCTCGCCTTCAAGATCTGGACCGTAAGCAGGCCCACAAGTCCAAGCCGGTTGTGAACGCCGCCTCTTTCACATCCAGGTTCTCCGGAATTCGGACAAACAGGTTCTTCGGAACAAAGGCCACTTCGGTATGACTAGCATAGCCAATACCGCCACACGCAACCTTCATGCCGGCCTCGATCCCATGCACTCCGGAACCGACCGCAATCACCGTCCCCGCACTGCTATAACCCAAGGGCGTATCGGTCGAGAGGCGGAGCATCGCCTTTTTGTAGGCAGATAACAGCCCCTCTGTGCGCGCCTTGTCGAGTACCTTTCGCACGAGGTCTGGACGGGACATAGCTTTTTGCATCAGGTTCTTGCGACCCATTTCGACCATGGCGCGTTCGGTTCCTGCACTGATGAGGGAGTACCCGGTGCGAACCAGCACACCTCCAGGCCGGAGTTGCGGTGCCGGTGAATCACAAATACTCAGTTCCCCGGACTTATAGTTCTGAACAAGCTGTTTCATGGCAATTCGAAGCCCGATCTATCCTTCCTTGGTTAAACAAGAGGAAGAGCTTTCAAGATGCTGTGTGATCACGGCAGTGGCGTTCCTGTGGAATGATGAAAACGCCGCGCCCACTTTATGGCCCAATTCGGGAACGGGGATTGTCGAGCATCCGGCGTCCCTGCGGTGCGGGCCGGCGCTGACTCATGCACCTCGAGTTATCTTGCTCTTGTGCAAGGTCGATATTACAAAACGGAGTTTCCCCCCGGGCCCTCGCGGAATCGAGTCCCAATACTCGATGCGAACGTCCATATCATTTCCGAGCCGCTTGCTGATTTCGCTGCGCAGCCGCTTTTCATCGGCGCTGCGATACAGTAGGCCTCGCACAATCCGGATGCTGACTTGTCCTGGCGCTTCTTGAAAGATCTGCGCCTCCCGCACGTTTACCAGATCCTTGAAGATGTGGTCCATCCGTCCCACCATTGATCCGTCATGGCGCGCGACGTAATCTTCGAGGCGCCCGTCCAGTGCTTCTATCAATCTTCCCGGCCGGCCGCACGGACAACTCGAATCCGTGCTGATCCTCGCCAGGTCTCCCACTTCATAACGAACGAATGCGGTAGCAGGATTCAGAAATGCCGTGCCGACGACTCGACACCCGTCAATTTCAGGTTCGGGGATGAATTCCACTGCCGAGAAATCCTCATCCACGTGGAGACGCCCAATTTCGCATTCGGAAATGTTCGCGGCTCCTTCCGCCATCCCGTAGTGTTGGCGCGGGACTACGCCAAACGCCTTTGTAATCGCTGCTTTTTGAGATGGAAGCAGGTTTTCCGCCAAGGTGGTAACCCAGCGCGGAGAGTATCCCAGATCAGATCCGGTCTCGACCATCCTCGTCGCTAGGAGCGCGAGCAACGATGGATACCCGGAAATCCAGGGCGCACGTTGTCTGCGCAGTTCCTGAATATAGGCCGGTAATGTTTGGGCAGACATATGATACCCGCTGAACAGGATGTGCTGCCGAGCGTGGTCATAGCGCCAAAATGGTGGGTTGTTCTGTGATATTGGGACAATAGAACGGCCGCCAAAGTATGCGCATTTTGTATTCAGGTCAATACCGTGCCATCTTCTGAACCTCCACCAGACAGCCCATTGTTCCCGGTACGCCTGACGACTGGTTCGGAAACGCAAACCGTTCCCGGTTGTGCCGCTTGTATGACACGTGATACAGGAACGGGCATCCACGGCCTCAGATTCGAGACTCGCAGCGTGCCCCGTGAATTCTGATTTCTTAAGCACAGGGATAGCTTGCAGATCCTCAAGCGTACGGATGCTCTGCGGCTCGACCCCCCAGTCTCTGAACCCTGCACGGAAATAAGGAACGGTTTCGCTGCAATGGAGAATATATTGTTGGAGAAGGCAATCGCGGTAGTGTGTGAATTGCTCAGCCGACCATCTGCAGCGCTCCTCCCCGGCAAGAAGCATCAGCATGAATTCGGCGTTATATCGCGATCTTCGGATGCGAGTGCCTTCATACGTGCAGGCGAGGTTCTGCACGAATCGGGGCATGTAGGCATAGATTGATTCGAGGTCTGCGCTCACGGTTTACTCTCGATGTGCCCGATCCACCCAAAGTGCGGTCTGAAGTGGAATGTGCAATCCGACGATATCTGGTGCAGGGACTTAATCCAGGATTCGTTGTTGCTTCGCAGGTGAATGGCTTCCATGGGAAAGTCGACGAGGGGAAGAGGATGCGTCTCGAAGGCCTGCGCCAGTTGCGGGATACTCCGTACATCGAAACCCATGAGCCTAGCTCCGACACAATCTACGGCCACCGGATTCCAGCCTGCAAGGACGATTCCCGCGGGATAACTGTCCGGGGAAGCTGGCCCGTCACCCTCACCTCCGATAATTCCATCAACGACTGCAAAATATCTTTTCTTCGATTCCCCGGGAAAGTCATTTTCGTCGGCGTATAAGAGAAGTCGGTTGATATCCAGCACCATGCGCCAACACGTATCATTGCCGTGCCAGTTACCGTGACGGATGACCTGGTCTGTTCGTCCGAAAATGCGTTTCCCGGCCCTTTTGGCCAACCTGTAGACGAATGGCATTCCGGCGACGCGCATGCTTTGACGTTGTAGCCAACGGATTGCCGAACGCTCAACGGTCGTTTTTACCGACGGAAAGGGAAATTGATCGCCGCCGCCGGACGGATCACCATCCGTATGGTGGGGCAACCAGTTCCGGCCCAGGTTGATACCCACAAGGTTCTTCATGCAAAGAGTTACGCCGACCTTTTTGTGTGTCTTCAATTTCGGAATATTAATGAATACATCGGCGGCGGTAGCAGTGCGCGAGATGCGGTACTCATGCTTCCCACCCGAGTGATGTCCATTGGTTTCGGTCTGATCGTAGTCTGATCCGTAGTATCGTCCGGCGCCCTCGTGATTGGTGAGAGCGCTGTACTCGCCAAGGTCGACTTGCATTCCGCCCTGAGGGTCGGAAGGCAGCTTGATGCGGTTACAGATAACGTCGTCTCTAACTTCCTGCTGATAATCCCGCAGATCCAGTAATTGAATAGGCACGTCCGCTACAGAGGAACAATACTGCACCACATCTCTGAGACCGGACCGATTCATAATTCGATCCCAGTCTGAATCGTACTGGGGTCCGTCCATGACGGATACTTCCCCCTTGCCCTTTAGAGCTAGGAGGACGTAATCAAGTACTGCCCGGATCACGGAGCCGTGGGTGATCACCTGAATCCATTCCTCCGGCCGGAGAGCATGCGCCTCCGCGAGGAGATTTGGCTTGAGCACCACCCTGTCGCCAGGGCGTACCAGATCGCCCAATGGGTTCCAGTCCGCAGTTCCATAGTGGGCGGCGTCCAGGCCCAACAGTCGGAAACACTCCCTCACGCCTCCATAGGCGAGGTTGGGCTCCTTCCCGACTTCTCCCCTATATTCGGGATAGTCCACGTCGGGGTGGAACGGAGGTATCTTCGGATACTCGGGTCGGCTTAGGTGAATCGCCGCAACTGTGCTTGGATCAAAAGCGATCATCGTGCGCTATCAATACATCAACAAAACAGAAGGGTGGTAGCAATCGAGTGAAGGTCGAATCAGTCGACGTGTAAATCACTTAAGGCTGTTCGTGCGTTTTCTTGCCCGGGCGTCGATGTGGAATAACAGGAGCCAAGCCCTGCGGAAACGCCTTCCCCTCGACAATGCTCTGGACCATCTGTTCAACTTTGGAGCCCGTTTCCTCTGGAGAATACTTGTGTGCAAGTCGTCTGCCGCATATGCCCATGTCTTGTCGCCGCGTCCGGTCAGCCAACAGGGCGCTGATCGCGGCCGCGAAGCTGTCCGGCGTTCGCGATACAGACAACCCCGCGCCGCTGGCTGCAATTTCCGCTGCGTAGTTTAGCGTATCGCTGACTATGACTGGAACCCCGGATGCCATGGCTTCGAAAACCGAAAGGCCGAAGTTCTCCTCATAGGATGGCAGCACGTATACGTCCGAATCCGCGAATGCCTCCAGGCGCATCGACGGACCCGCCGCACCAGGCACAACTGTCTGCGATTCAATTCCGGCTTCCTTGATCCAATCGATGATCTGGCCATGAAACGAATCCGGGTCGGGGGGCCCGACAATGGCCAGGCGTGCATCAGGCCTCTCAGCGACGACCTCTCGCATCGCCTGAATCAAGATGTCCAATCCCTTCTTCGCGTGCAGGCGAGCCAGAAAGAGAACGAGCGGGCCTTTCTCTCCGCCCAGAAACCGCTCGCGAAATCTTCCTCTTTCCGGCAGCGATGCGAATTCGGCCGTGTCCACACCGGTTGGAATAATGACCGACGGCACCGGAAATTCCAACCCGGCAGTCTCCTTCCGCTCTCCTTCGGCTGTATAAATAATGACGGACGCATTTCGAATGATCCGGTTTGCGAAGAGGAGATTGTAGATCCATTTTTTCTTTACGCTTACCTTGCGTATGAACGGTGCGAGCACGCCGTGCGGCCAGATCGCGTAAGGCTTGCGATAGAAGCGCGCCAGGAAATAGCCTGCAAGGACGGGAAATGAATACAACGAGTTCAAGATTACCAAGTCAGCGCGTTGCACGACTCGGCGGAAACTCCACAGCAAGGAGGGAGAAAGTGCCCAACGGGTCGTCCAGGCCTTGGCCGTCAAGATTCCGAATGTACCTTTCCGTTGATGCCGCCCAAATGCTTCAGATATATCCGATACCACCGACTGTTCCCACCCGGGAAATCCGCGACCGCCTACCAGCAGTACGGCTTGGATCCCTCGTTCGGCCGCCCAGCTGAGGATCATGGGCACTCCGATGATACCGACGTGCCTGCCCCGGGTCCCTTCCACAAATCCGACGATGGTTAGTGACTTTTGAGTGGCGAAACAGTCCCCCGATGTCGTGAACGAATCGCGGCCGTGAACAGACCCCTGCCGCATATCTTCACACTCATGGCGTTCGTTTTCCGCTTCAGTCCACATAACCGACAACCCTCGTCACATACTTCCGGTCCGGCGACAACTGCTTTACAGGGCGGGCCGGATTCCCGGCGTACAAATAGTTCGGCTCTGTATAGCATTTATTCAGAAGTGCGCTCGCACCCAAAACCGAACAGTCTGGAAGCGCCGAACCCGCTAGCAAGACAGATGCAGCTCCCACGAAACAATACTCGCCCACCGAAACCGGAAGTGCCCGCTGCCTATTATTCTCAAGATCGATTCCGTGCGACAGGATGATCGTGTGGCTTCCTGCGACGGTGCTGAATTTACCGATCGTTACCGTGGCGCTGCAGTCGATCAGGTGACGGTTTGTTATCGCCGCCTGCTCGCGCACGATCAATTGTGAGCGCCGGTCCGTCTGGTGCGTATAGTGGGTCGTGCCCGCAATCGGTTCGCCTGAAACCCAATTCAGGTTCCCGATGCCTGCCCCTTCCTCGAGACGGAGCAGGTCCATTCCCGGTCTGATGCACGTCAAGTGCCCGATCCGCGAGCGCGGCCCCATTTCCAGCTGCATCGGACAGACCCATGAGAAGCCGATGCGCGCAGTCTTGTCGATCTTGAAACCCAGCAGTTGGACCAGTACCCAGCGCCGCATCGGCCAGGGCAAAAGTATCGACAGCATCGAGATCACGATCTTGAAACGCATCTTGCCTCTTGAGTAATTAGGACTTCGGGATGGACGTCGCGGTCATCCTTGGAATATCGGTCGGACTGGAGTCATCCCCTGCAGACGATCAGGCAAATATCCCACAGTGCTAGTTCCCAGGCAGGTCAACAACACTACAACGTAGTAAGGCACGAACAGGCGATCCTGCTGTCCATACGGGGTAAACGCGATATCCCACAACAAGGTGAACGCGACAAATCCTGCCAGTGGGACAAAACCCACCCGTGCGGGGTAAAAGCGAACGAGGACCCTCAAAGTCAGGAACGCTATCCATCCCCAGAAGAGCGCACCTGCAACTCCGGCCTCAACCCAAGCTTCAAGGAGATACGAGTGCGCTGGAATACGGAATTCATTCTCGACGAGCTCGCGTTCCATATCCACAGTATTCTCGTATCCGAGTTGCGCCATCATCTGCAGATCCAGCAGTACGTATAACGGATCCTTCGCCCACGAACCGTGTCCCAAAAGCGGCGAATCATAAATTGCCGCGAATGCTCCAAGAACATCGCTGCGTCCCCCCAGCAGCACTCCAAGCTTTCCCGACGCCTGCACCTGATACTTTTCTTGCGCTCGCTCCCCGAGCATTCCTGCTTCAGCAGCATACCCATAAACCCAGATGATCAAAGTTACAGATATCGCGGCCACCCCGGAGGCCAACACGATATTCTTGAAATTGATCCGGACCGGTGGACAGCCGCGGCGTTGCCACGCCGCGATGCTGACGAGATAAGCGCATACTGCGAGACAAACGCCTCCCCGACTGCGAGCATCGCCAAGAATATTTGCTATCCCAATCGCGACACCAAAGAGCGCCGGCCATACTCCCCTGCACTTCGGATGCGATGCCGCGAGAAAAACAGCCATTGTTGTGGGAAGAGCCATTCCGTTTTTCCAGGGATGATCAATCGCCAGAAAATATGGATTGATGAAGTACAGCAGCACGCTTCCGACGACCAACCCCCATCCATACAGTAGGATCCTCCTGGAGCGACCATACAGAAAAGCGTGAAGCACACTGAAATTCACCAGCGTCAGGAGGATCTTGCTCCAACCTCGGGCAAAGTCCGCGAATGCTGAGTTCCTCATAACATCGGTCAGGCACTGGGATGCAAACCACAGTGAGCACAGAGTAACGAATGTCCTGGCGAGGGGCGATGACAGCCTTATGTTGTGACGAAGGACAAGACAGATAAACACTGCGACGAAAAGAACATCGGAAGCCAGGAGTGTTCCTACGAGTTTCACCTGGACAAACTGCAAAAGCGGCAGCACAAAAACGAGGGCGTCGACCAGACGTGACTCCCCGTCCGCGGTTCGCGCAACTGCAACTGTCATTCCGTCCTTGGATTCCGAAATCATGGTGGCTAATATAGAGAGCGGAAATGTGGTAAGTGAAGTCGCGCCAATTACACGTGAGCGTCGACACCTGCGTGAGAGCCCAGTCCCATCCGCTTGACTTCCGTCGGCAGTCTAAAGAACGAAACTGCGAAGCTGAACGCGAGAGCCAGTGTATACGACGTTCCGGAAACAAGCATTCCGTACACGGCGCCCCACAATCCCAGGCGGATCACAAGGGGTATTCCCACAGCGAATGTGCATGTTCCGCTGCAAACATAGGCCCAGAATTGAAACTTCGGCTTCTCCATGGCGTTCAATGCATGGCTTATTGTGGTTCCCAACCACAAAATGAGGGGCACGAAGGTCAAAGCAAACAGGTACCTCCCCAGTCCGTCGTACTTCCCCTCGTACAGGATGTGAACGATACTCTGTCCGGCCAAGCGAGTTCCAAGAGCATATACGGCCGAGACCACCAGCACACCCATGGCGTATTTCTTCCACAATGCAAATAGCTTGCGCATATCCTTTGCAGCATAGTGCCGCGCCAGCGCCGGCACCATCAGAAGAGAGAGGGCAATGAATACCTGTTCGACTGGACCTACGAGAAGATACATCGCCCTCAGATTTGCTACCTCTCGGGCAGAAAGAAATATCCCCACCAGCCAGTAGTACCCTTGCTGGGTGAATTGAAATACAAAGGCGGTTGCCAGGACCCATTTTGAGTAGTTCCAATGGTGCTTCCAGTAATCGGGCTCGCATTCGATAAAGGTCCGCGTGCCCCTTCCCGAGCGAAGTTGGCGTCCGAAGATCACCCACGGCACAACCCAGCCAAGAGCCAGCGAGATGAGTACTGCAAAACTGTCAATTCTATGTATCGTTTTGAGCAGCCAAAGCTCCCCGCTTAGGAACACGAAGAATGCCAACGAAGTCGCAGCTGCCAGCGCGGGCTGCCGTTGGACGTAGAAGAGCCGCCGTATCAAATACGCCGAAAGCATAATTCCGGCAGCAAGCGCCAGCCCCCACGCGGCGCCGGACATCAGTTGAGGACAAATCCAGGACAACAACAGACAGCTCAACAACAGAACAGCAGTCAGCAGGAAGCATAGAATTCTGTTCGTCCGAAGAATCAAATGAACGTACTCTGAAAATCGCTCACGATATCTTCCGGCACCGTAAACCGTGCAGGGCTCTAGGATTGCTGCATAGTACAAGCCCAGGAGAAACGAAAACGCAGAGTAGGTCAGTGCAAAGATTCCGTAGTCCTCTTTGGTCTGTGTCCGCGCTAACAGGATATTCGCAAGAAAGCCACCGCCAACCGCCAATCCCTGATCAGCCATGCTATAAAAAATCTTTGCGAGAGCTCCAAAGGCGGGCAGTTTGACAGCGAACCATCTGCGCCTGTCGCCGTTGTCGCCCTTTACACCTTCGGTGCCAGATGTCAGTGGCTGGTTTGGCTCGATATTTACTTTAGAAAGGCCAGTCATCTTGAAACAAGGGGGTCAGGGTCTTTTGCAGAAAGAACAACTCCGTTCCCGGGCGCCTGGAAGTTCTGGCGGGAGTCGTCATGTGCCGTTTGCGCGGCAGCCGCGGACCGCGGAGGAGTTCATCTTGCTCCCCGGCGATCGATGGTACGAACTCGAATGGCTATTGGGCAGCGGCTGGCTTGCCAACTACCACATTGTGCCCCATTCGGATCGCCTGGATCACACTTCGAAGAATCGGTATTTCGACAAGACAATTCGCGAGGCGGGAAAGAAAGGAATGGCTCTGAGGATGCGCCCCTGAGAACCGCGCATTTGTTCCGAATACGCCCCGCAAAAGCCGTTTCAATTCCCAGTAAGACAGATTGCGCTTTCCTTCATATGGAAGTCCGATCCTGAACTGCACGTACCGATTCATCCAACATCTGGGCATAAAACCCACCCCCCACAGGTTCACGTGAGGTTCCGGCCCGAGCGAAAAGCGGTTCGGCGTAGTCAGGTAGAGATATCCTCCCTCGCGGAGTACGCTGTCAATTCCCTGAACGAATTGTCGCTGAGACGTCACATGTTCAAGGACTTCAACAGCCGAGATCAAATCAAATGTTGCCGGGGAAAACGGCATCTGCTCGCCGAAGGCGCATACAAGTATTGCATTCTCGATGCCCGCCTCTTCGCACGCCTTTTGCGCGATCATCATTCGGTCAATGTCCGCATCCATGGCGACCGCCGTCTGAAAGGTCCTGCCCAAGGTTCTGGTTAGTCCGGCCGCGCCGCAACCCACTTCTAGGTATGCCGTGTCTTTTCGGGACGCGAGAGTTCCCAAGGGGATGTCGTGCTCAATTTGGACAAGCCACTTCTTCGCATTAACATCGGCAGAAAGAAGTGTGCGCCCTTCTCCCTCTTCAATCGATTTCGACGTCGGGAATTCCGCGAAGTAGTTGCTGACCATATCAGCGAGCGTTCCGCCTCGTGCCACATCGAGTGCCCGGTCGATCCGCTCAATCTCTTTTCTCTTGGCCGTCTCGTGTGCAAAGCTGAGGTCCATCCGCGGGTCGCTGATCCGGAAGTCGATCACACGTCCGTAGCGTGGATACGACCTGCCGCAAGAACCGCAATCCCATCGATCTTCATAAATTGCGCCTTTCCCTAGGCATGCCGGACATCGTAATATGTTCCAATTCACCACCAGTGTCTCCTGTCTGAGTCACGGCACGCCTTCAGGCATGCACCCGTCCTCTGGCTATTTGCTCGGTTCCGCCATCCTGCGGGATAGATCTTCCTTCAAGGCGACGAAGGACCGCCCCGATGGAGTTCTATATTTCCACGTGGGGAATAGGGCGGCACAGCAGCCCGCCGCCAGGCCCCCTAGTGCAAACAGCAAAATCACTAGAACGCGGGGCGGGAATGACCTTCGTTCCGGCTC
>Ga0206939_10272_pt1 | contig 12115 bp, 12 predicted proteins | sample Alteio_BWOrgHeat_10_FD_152921 | JGI IMG/M metagenome (GOLD analysis project Ga0206939, IMG submission 152921) | Enriched cells from forest soil in Barre Woods Harvard Forest LTER site, Petersham, Massachusetts, United States -... | ecosystem: Environmental > Terrestrial > Soil > Temperate forest >... | reverse complement strand
ATAAGCCGGGCTTTGATGTGCGCCCGGAACGAGGTTGTCGCGTGCCTGAACGTGCGCGGCAGGCGCAGTTTCGCGTTCCCAGAATCCCGGATGAAGCTGCGGGGCTTTGAGCGCGTCAAAGAGCGCGTCCGCCAGACCAAAATGAGCGTACACGTACTGGATGTGTGGCCAGAGCCACAGCAGCATTTTGGCAATCCATTGCTGCATCTGTTTGTTCGGTTTCATCTAGATCCTATGGCCGCGGGCGACGATGACTCGCATAGGCGCCTGGAGCATCCGTAGTGAACACTTTGTCCTGCACAGCGCTTGGAGCTTTTGCGGGGGGAGGCTGCGGCGGCTGGCCTCCAGAGGGATTGTTCGTGGCAATGCTGGAAGCAGCGGGATCTGGATGACCGCCATTGATGCTCATGGTTTTCTCCTGCGGGAAGGGGCTCCCGGTAAAAGCGCGCTTTGCGCCGTCAAAAGTTACAGCCTCCGAATGTCTGCCGTGACGTTCACGCCGTTGGTGCGCGAGCGCATGAGCAGGCGCACGAACGTCGCCAGCACGGTTGAGCCGTCAAAGTGAAATGTCTGATTGGTGGAATCAACGGACGTCAGGTTGCCGTTTGCGCAGGTCTGGTATTGCGTGTCCACGTCAACATCGGAGACCTGTACGTCAATCTCGAAACTGCCCGGCGCCGCCGAGAAAAACCCGGTGACCGAGAATCCGCCCGGACTTCCGCCCGGGGTACCGATGGCGATGCGTTGGCTGGCGGAAGCGCCGCCATTCCCCGCTGTGGGCTGTTCCGCATTCCACACCTGCGCGGAATCGCCTGGCCATATGGCGCTCGGTGGGACTGTATTGCTATATGCAGGCATACCGTCTCCCAAAAATGAAAATGGCCGCCTGTCTCCGCGCCAAAGTCACCAATAGAATGACCTTTCGCGCGTCAACAACGATCGGCGGCCTGTAGAGCTCCAACGTCTGGGGGGTGTCGGGCGCCGAAAGTCGACGGCGAGTCGGCCTTTCAGCGTTTAAAGAAGGAGTTAGAAACAAAAACGCCCGGAAGAATCTCCCGGGCGCACTTTCTTACAAGAAGAGTATAACACGCTCGTCAACTTTTTCGTTCTACATCGTCAGCGAATATTTTTGTCCGTGCTTCAGCTCGGACGAGCCTGTGCCCTGAGAACAGTTTTGAGCGAAGAGCATTCGGCGCTCGCGGGCCACTCGCGTTACACTGGTGTGGCACAAATCTCATGCGCGCGATTGCCTCGATCCGAGCCACGACTCCGTTTCGCTATATCGATCATCCGTTCGATAAGAGGTTTGGCTTGGACACCAGCGGATACATCAGCAAGCGCGATCTGGTGACCGGACATCCGCACGACGCTTACGTTACCGGCTATTCCGCCGTGGCTCCCTCGGTATTTCGCCAGATGTGCCGCCGCTGGATCGACACGCTCGCGGCGCGCAGCCGCGTGCAAGCGTTCAGCTTTATTGATGTGGGCGCCGGGAAAGGCCGCGCCTTGTTGCTCGCTTCCGAGCTGCCCTTTCGCAAAATTATCGGCGTGGAATTGAGCGACGACCTGGCGCGCATGGCCGCCCAGAACATCGAGATATGGAAAGAACAGCATGCCTCGCGCACCCCCATTCGCGTGGTGCATCAGGATATTCTTGATTTCCGCTGGCCGCGCACGCCGCTCGCTGTCTATCTCTATAATCCCTTCGAGCGCGAATTGGCCGAGGAACTCATCGAGCGGTTGCGATGGGCCGCCAAAGCGGGCTCGCGCTGCATCGACGTCCTCTATGTAAATCCCGTGTTCGGATATTTACTGACTCGTTCCGGAGTCTTCCGCGAACTCTGGAGCGAACGCCTCACCATGAGCAACGAAGATCAAAACGCCGATCCCTACGCCACCAGCACCGATCTGGTTTCCGCGTATCGGCTCAATTCGCCGTAGGCGAGAGAACCGGCTTTTGCTGCACCTGCGGCGGCCAAAAAGGAGCGACGGATGCCAGATGACAGCCGATACGAGCGCGGACGTGCCAAGCTCAAACAGATGCTGGGCACGACCGGGGAGGAAGCTATCGAGAACATTGCCGGCATTTCGCCGGACATGGCGCGGTACGTTCTCGAATTCATTTTCGGCGACATTCACACGCGGCCTGGCCTTGACCTGAAAATGCGCGAGATTGCCGCAGTCGCCTCGCTCGTCACGCGTGGCAGCGCCGAGCCGCAGCTTCGCGCGCATTTGCACGGCGCCCTGAATGTGGGCTGCTCTGAGCAGGAGATCATCGAGTTGATGATCGAGATGGCCGTCTATGCCGGTTTCCCCGCGGCCCTCAACGGCCTGTTTGCAGCGCGGGACGTCTTCGCCGAGCGCGCCGCTAAACCCGCCACGAAGAACAATCAGAAATCCCGGCAATCCCCGCGCACCGAACTGTAGTTCGCTAGCGTCGCGGATAGCCGATCAGATACGTGATCGGCAAACGTAGTAAGCCGCGCTTCTCACACCCGATCTTCCAAATATATCCAGCGTCGGATAGATTGGCGACGAGTTCGCGCAGCTCGCCCGGTGAATAAGCGCGCAGGCAGGAAACGATTCCGTCAAGGAATAGAACCAATGGAACGATGGGTATCAGCCATCTCCATACCATGTGCCTCGGAGAGAGCGGCCGCAGAAATGGCACCAGCAGAATATCTGCAATCGGAATAAGCGGCAGGAGCAGGAGCGTCAGCGGCCGACGGCCGGGAATCTCGAACACGCCGATTCCTTGCCCGCTCGCCTTCGCGCCTCGTAGAATCGCGCACGCCTGTGCCGGCGGAAAATGGTGAAACGAAGTGAACAGGGTGCGAAAGCCGGGTAGCTCCCGGGGCACGCGCGTGGCATCAACGGAGCCCGCACGGTAAATCAAATTTACGGAATCACGTTGCGCGCGTTCGCGCGCCTCGGCGTTGGGATACTTATCGCTCAACTCCACGCGAATGCGCGTTCCCTCTAACCATTCGAGCGCGGCGATGAGCCAGGGCCAGGGGCCTCCGGCGCCCGAGCATAGATCGAGCACGCGATCCGCGCCGGAGCGCTCGATGCCTTCGCGCAATTGTGGCAGGATGTCGCCGTACGGCTTGCCGATATTGAGCAGAACTTGCAGGTCGTCGGTCACCTGATCGCGCAAAAAAGCGGGAAACCACGGTTGATCGTGTATCTCGATGAGTTGCATCCTGCGCATGAGCCAGTTCCGCAATTTCTCAGGCGCAGTGTAGCGCAGGTGAAATGTCGCGAGCGACGGTGGAAATCTTTCTATCCCAAAAATATCAAATCTGCGCCCTCTGACGTTGCCACAGACGCTTGATACTTAGGGAGCGGCGAAATAGGGCAGGCGTTGCGGCGCGGCCAGGCGAGCGTGCAGCGGACTCGCCAGCAAATTCCCCACGTCGCGGCTCTGGAGTCTGCTGTTCAGGAATTTGCCCATGGTACGGCGCAGCCAGGGCCCGCCGTAGCACAGGGAAAAGCCTTCCTTCAGCAGTGCTTCGAGGCTGCCCGGCGGACAATGAGGATGGCGCCAGACAAGGTGTTTGGTGTCGTACTTGGCCCAATCCTGCTCGAAGATTCCGTATTGCGTCTCGAGCTCACTCCACAGTTGCGTGCGTGGATGCGGCGTCACAATCGTAATTTGCGTGACGTCGAGCTCGAGCGAAGCCAGCGTGCGCAGATCTTCCCGAATCGATTCCGGCGTCTCGCTGGGAAAGCCGATGATGTAGTAGCCGTGAGCGTAGCGCCGTGCCCGATTCAGCCGCTGCGCCAGTTCCATCACGGCCTCCACCTTCTCGCCTTTGTGGATCTGCTTGAGCACCTCCTGGTGAAAACTCTCGATACCGAAAAGCGCGCCTTCCATGCCCTTCGCCAGCCACTCGTCGAAATGGCGCAGAAAAAGATCTACGCGCGACTGCACCAGCCAGCGTATGCCATATCGCGCCAGCAACTCGATCACCGCTTCCGCGTGATCCGGGATATTGCCGAAGTTTTCGTCCAGGATCAACGCGTAGCGAATGCCATGCGCCACGTAGAAGCGCAATACACGCTCAATCGCGGCCAGCGGAATCGCCTTGGGCCGTGGAGCAAACGCCGTCGTCTGGCAAAAAGTGCACTGAAAGCTGCAGCCGCGCGTGGTGAAGAGCACGCCGATAGGCATCGGCCAGCCTCCGGGCAACCGGAATTCTGAAACCAGCGGCGGGTGCTGCACCGCGTCAATCGTCGTACCCAGCGCTTGCGCCACGGCGTCTTCGCTGTATCCGCTGAAGACTTCGTCGAAGCTGCCGTGCAGGGCGGGCGTGAGCGCGCCGTAGTTCCCTGCCCACAGCCGCGCGACTCCCGCGTCCCGCGCTTGCTGCGCCATTTCCAAAATCTGGTTGCTCTCCTCCAGATAAAATGAAAAACCTACCGCATCCCAGCCGCGCTCGAGCGCCCGCCGATATTCGGCACGCGTGGGATATTCAAGGATTTCGATGCCCGGAATATTTTGCCGCAGAAAACGCAAGCCAAAGGAGATTTGGCGTGGCATGCGGAAGCGCCAGGCAAATCCTTCGGGCGCATTCTCGCGGAAATAATCATACAGGCCGAAATCGCGGTGAACCGTAGTAAGCAGGACTCGGGTCATATAGTCACGCCCTTGGGCGCCTCCCGGCGAAAGTCACAGAATGAGTTTTTGGCGATTAAAAAGTCCAGCAGCACTCGCGTCATGTGTGGCGCCTCCGCAGCGGTGCGGGATCCGCCAATGCCGATCGGTGACAGCGATCAGTGAGCACCGATAGTACAACAAGACCGAGAGTTGCTTAGAAGCTTTCGTCTAAGCTTGCCCTCCACCTGTCTAGTAGTACAGGTTCTCGCGCCGCAACGCTGTACAACTTTCGCGTCGCCACGCCCTCGTCCCGCGCCTAGAGTGATCCTACATCCTCTGGGACTCGACGCTTGCCGATCCGGTTCTGGAGAACAGCTTCAAAGGAGGAAGTCGCATGTGGACGAAGCAGACGCCAAACCAACCTCAATCCCAACCTCAGCCTCAATCCCAGACGCAAAGCCAGGTGCCCCCGACGCCGCTATTCCAACGCACGCCCGACGCAACATCGGATGCGAGCGCATTTTCCAGCCGCCCGGCCACGCCCGCGGCGCGCAGCCTGGCGTGCATCGGCGCTAGCTTGGAAATCAAGGGACGCATCAGCGGTGAAGAAGATCTACAGATCGATGGCAAAGTGGAAGGCCCGATTTCCATCCGCGGCCATCGGCTTACGGTAGGACGCAGCGGCCAAGTCACCTCGGAAGTTTCCGCGCGCGAACTCGTTGTCTACGGCAAGGTCAGCGGCAACGTGAACGCCACCGATCGCGTCGAGATCAAGAAGGACGGCGCGGTGACCGGAGATATTCAGACCACGCGCATCAGCATCGAGGACGGCGCCATCTTCAAGGGCCGTATCGAGATCGATCGTCCCGGCTCCAAACCGGCTCCGAAACCCGAGCCCACAGGCGTATTGGTTGGCGCGGGCGCAGACTAACAAACGCCTGGGCAGATTCTCAATCTTCCGGCGGCGCTGCTCTCCAGGGCGCCGCTCCGTGAAACCCTGTCTCGAGTCGCTGCTTCGCGCCAGTTAGGGCTACTTCGCGGGCGCGCTTGCCGCTTTGGGCTTGATGGCCGTCGCCTGCTTGGCGATCACCACGCGCGCAATCTTATCGTAGGTCGCTTGAGGAACAATGTTCTTGCGCACCAGATCCGTCTTCACGCGGTAGGGACGGCCATCGACGATTTTCTGCGCGTAAACGTCGCTAATTCCAGGCAGCGTCTTCAACTGGTCGGGCGTCGCGGAATTGATGTCGATCAGCTTCGCTGCTGGGACTTTCGTCGCGGGCTTGGTCTTCGCTGACGAAGCTGCTTGCCCCGAGGTATTCGGTTTGGTGGCCGTGCCGGCCTGCGCAAATGACGGCGCAATCGGTCCGCTGCAAATCAGCACAACGGCTCCGATCATCAGCACCCACATTGAGAGTTTAGGGAAAGGGACTTTCATCGAAGGCTCCTTCATTCACAGGCTTTGGTGCCTGATTATTCGCATTATACGAAGGCTTGATCCTTGAGCAAAGCGCGGCAAAAGCGCTAAGGCGCGCCTATCGGGCCGCTCTTTAGCACCTCCTTTCATGCCCGCACCTCCGTCCTTGCTGCATAAGGCGCAAGACAACCCTCAAAGTGTGTCGAAGAAGGTAGCCTGTGTCCTTTCTTTGCCCCTCAGTACAGTTCACCGCATACAGCCTTCACTGTATAACGCACACGTTGTACGTACAGGATTCGCTTTAACCCCACCCTAAGGCGCGCCTGAATTTGTGTCACGGGGGGGCTCACTTGGGTACAAATCGGCTCTGTCATCGAGGAAATAGCCGCAACAAACCAAATTCACGCTATACCGCAGCATTAAGTAGCCGATTAGGTCATGTGCTCCTCTCGGTTCTTGCTCTCGCTGCCGCTCTTTATCCGGCTGCAGTTTCGGCTCAATCTTCGATCGGCGTGCTCCAGAAGGGCACGTTCAGCGCGCAACCAAGTTCCACCGGAACCGTCACGATCACTCTGCCTCAGGCTACCGGAGCAGGTCATGCGCTTATCGTCGGAGTCAGCTTTTGGCCCCTCGACCTCAGCAGCGTGACCGACAACTCTGGAGACACGTTCACCCGCGGTCTCCCCACATCGATCTTCCACAACGTTTCCCAAGGCGTTATGTACACCAATTTCTACTATGCGAAGACGACCGCCGGGGGCGCCACGACGCTTACTCTGAATTTCAGCCATGGCGGCACGTATGTGGTTGCGGCGGTGTCGGAAGTTGCGGGCCTCGACCCCTCTGCTCCTTTGGACAAATCCGGCTACAACGAATCGCTGACCTCGGCGACGCCGTGGTCTTCGGCCTCGATCACCACCAGCGCCGCGAATGAATATCTCTTCGCCTGGGCGGCTGACGAGTGGAATAACCCTTCTTGTTCCAACCCCACCTCAGGATGGACTGGGAATCAGACCACGGCAGGAGCCACCCTATGTTTGCTGGATCGCACCGCATCGGCGTCGGGATCCTATCAAGTCTCGGTAACGCCGAGCACCGCCTTCAATTACGCGATGGAGATCGTGGCCTTTAAGGGTGCTTTGTCTACTCCACCTCCTGGGCCTGCGACGCTCGCGATCTCGACGACCGTTCTGCTGGGCGGAACGTTAGGCACGCCATACTCAACAACATTGGCAGCGACAGGAGGAATTTCACCCTATACGTGGTCTGCGGCGGGTCTTCCCAGCGGCCTCTCAATAGCCCCCAGCGGAACCATCAGCGGCACACCCACTGCAGCGGGAACGTTCGCGGCATCAGTGACGGTCATGGACTCCACGAACGCCAAAGCCAGCCAGAACTTCAGTGTGACCATCGCCCCTGCCAATCCGCCACCGGTCATCATCACCGGCACACCGATCAGCGTCATCCAGAAGGCCACGTTCAGCCTTCAACCGAGTTCCGGCGGAGCGGTCACTCTCACCCTGCCGCGGGCTACCGGGGCAGGTCATGCACTCATCGTCGGAGTCAGTTTCTGGCCGTTGGATATCAGCAGTGTGACAGATAGTTCCGGAGACACGTTCACTCGCGGTATCCCCGCCTCGATCTTTCACAATGTTTCCCAAGGCGTTATGTACACCAATTTCTACTATGCGAAGACGACCGCCGGAGGAGCCACAACGCTGGCCCTGAATTTCAGCGGAGGCGCTACGTATCTGGTCGCGGCAGTGTCCGAAGTTGCGGGGCTTGACCCTTCCGCTCCTTTGGACAAGTCCGCATATAGCGAATCGCTGACCTCGACAACGCCGTGGTCTTCGGCCTCGATCACTACCAGCACTGGGAATGAATACCTCTTCGCCTGGGCGGCCGACGAGTGGAACAACCCATCCTGTTCCAATCCGACCTCGGCATGGAGCGTCAGCCAGAACACATCTGGAGCGACGCTGTGTTTGCTCGATCGCATCGTATCGGCGGCGGGTTCCTATCAAGCCTCCGTCACGCCGAGCACGGCATTCAACTACGCCATGGAAATCGTGGCATTGAAGGGCACATCATCGACACCCACCGGCATCACCCCTACCCCCGTTCCTGTGCCGCTGACGATTTCGACGGCCACTCTGCCGGGCGGAACCACCGGCACGGCATACTCCGCGACTCTGGCAGCCGCAGGCGGCACTTCGCCCTACACGTGGTCTGCCAGTGGCCTTCCCGGGGGGCTCTCGATAACCGCCGGTGGGACTATTAGCGGCACGCCGACCGCGGCTGGCACGCAAATGGCTTCTATGGCAGTGAAAGACTCCACCGGCACGACCGCGTCGGCCTTACTCTCTCTGACCATTACCAGCTCGTCTAGCAGCTCTTCTCTGCCTCCCAGACCGGCAACTACCTTCAGCCTGTTGCATTTTGGCAATGCCGGCTTCGGCGGCGATGACACAAACGTATTTCAGACGGCTCTTAATTTCACGGCCACAAATGGGGAAGCTCTCGAAATACCGGCCGGGAATTACAACGTCTCTCCGATCACGTTTCCAACCAATTCGTACGTGCTTGTGGACGCGAATGTGACCGTCACTGCCAATTCAGGCTATGGGACCAACTCCGTAATGCTCGCCATTCATTCCTCGAACGTGACCATTATCGGCGCTGGGGCGACCACTTCCGTCTTTCACATGCGCAAGGCGGAGTATACGAGTGGGGAATGGCGGCACTGCTTAGACATAGAAAATGCCAGCAACGCGACCGTCAGCGGCATTTCCTGCAACGACTCGGGCGGCGATGGGCTCTACGTGCGCAGCAGCACAAACGTCACGGTCGAAGACTCCATCTTTAACAACAATCGGAGGCAAGGTTCGAGCATTACCGGCCAAGTCAATCATATCCACTATCTGCGCGACCACTTCACGAACACGATCGGCACCGCGCCGCAGAGCGGCATCGACATCGAGCCGAACACCCCGGGCGACTTTCTGCTCGACGTCAATATTCAGGACTGTTACACGGACGGGAATGCCGGCGACGGTCTGATGGTCAGCACCTGGCTGATGAATTCGACCTCGCAACCGATTGGCGTCACTGTATTGAGAAATCACTCGACCGGGAATCAGCGCTACGGGTATGTGGGCATTAACAGTGACCCCTCCAACGCTCCGGGCGCAATTCTGATCCAGGACTCTTTCAGCGATCAGAGCGGAAGCGCTGGTGCGGCAGGGCGCTTCTATGCGGCGAACGGAGCCAGCCTTACATTCCAGAATTTGACCGTCACGAATCCCCACGTCAACGGACCCGACCCCTCCTATGGCGATAGCGCCGCCGTGGACGTGATACGTGGTGGCGGCGGAACGGTGCCGATCGGAAATGTTCACTTTCTCGGGATCAACATTGCCGTGACCAACGGCAAAGTCGATCACTATTTCAATTTTCAAGACGGTTCAAACGTAGGAATCACAAACGTGCAATTCGTACCCGGCACCACGCTCAGCGGTGCAAGGCTGGTTCCACCTAACGGGCTCATGCAGGGGCAGGGCTTCAACACACTAAATTAAGTCGCGCCAGCTAAGGCAACTTCAAATGTACTTGCGCCGCGCGAGCGTCACGGGGCCCTCGCGCGGCACCGCACTGCGCTCGAAAGGCCGGGAAAACACTACGTGCGTCACTTTGGCCGTAAGCATTCTTCCGGATGAATTCACCGCCCCCTAGCCGCCCGCTTGACGAAGTGCGCGCTTAGGATGTAAGAGCATAGACGCAGGCAAGCCGAGGAGGAATGCACATGCGTTCGATGCGCCGGGCAGTGACGATATTGCTTTCAGTCGGGATGATGTTTTCTGCGGGCATGCTCGCCAACAGGCTTCGCGCCCAGCAGCAGCCCACCTTAACCGCTCCGGCGAATCCCACGCCTTTCTACGTGGTCACCTTCGTGGACATCACCCCGGACAACAAAGAGACCGGCGCCGCGCTCCTCAAACAGTACGTCATCGATACGCGTAAAGCGCCCGGCGTCCAGCGCGTTGAGGCGCTTTCGCAAATCAGCCGCGTGAATCACTTTGTGATTTACGAAACCTGGTTGAACGAAGACGCCTTCCACAAGCACGAAGGCTCTCAGGCCATGCGCGACTTTCGCGCCAAGATGTTGCCGGTGTTAGGCGCGCCCTTCGACCAGCGCACGCACTTCAAAATCGAGTAGCAGGCGGAATCCGTCGGTTAAGATCCGTTATGCCGCTCGCTGCGAATCGTAGACATGACTGGGAGAATGCGCGCGGAGATGGAGACAGTTACAAAAGCCCCGGCTTAGCGGTAGGCCCGCACGTCGCTTTGAATCAAGCCCTGATACTGCGGGGTCTGTTCGCCGGAACCCTGCTGCTCGGCTAAGGCGCGCTCAGGCGCGACCTCCGCCGGGCGTCGGCCCATAAAATAGGTGCCAGCGGCCGCATCCACGGCGCCTCGCTTATGCACAAGCAGCAGATCGAGGTACTTCATCCAGAAAAGAGTGCATTTACAAAACACGCGGATGCCGGCGCGCAAGTAGGAATTCTCGGTGAAGCTCAACAGCAAATACTGTATTGACCATGCCGTAGCCATTGCTGGGCCGCCGCTAACGCCGCTCGAGATCTTCTCGAATTGCCGGAATTGGTACTCGTGCCCGCGGAGCGTAAAGCGGTAAAAGTCGTATTCCCCGCCGACTACTTGCTCCATAAAGGCCGTCTCGGAATAGACGACGCCCTCCGGTTTGAGCACGCGGAGCATTTCGCCGATGCAGCGCTGATATTCCGGCAAATAAAACATCACCGCCTGGAAAACAATCCCGTCGAAAGTCTGATCGGCAAAAGGCAGCACCTGAGCGTCGCACACTAGCGCGGTATAATCATCTATAGCTGCATCTGTCGACACAAAATCGATGCGATTGTCTGCCAGCAATTCTTCCATCCCCGCGCCCACAGTTGCCCCGCCAATGATCAAAACGCGAGGCTTAAGGCTTAGCGAAAACAGTAGTTCGCGAAAACGCTGATAGTTGCGCCGTGCCGCAACATTCAGGCTAAGCCTTGGGAGCACGGTCCGCGCCACCCGCTTGGCCCACTCGGCTCGTGTTCGCGGCATCGGCCGTTCGTAACTGCTGATCCGAAAGCTGCTCGTCGACTCATCGATGAGGATGGGAATCCCCGCGATCACGGGATAATCATTTCCGCAGCCCTTGCAAATGAAGGATTCGCCTCGTGGATGCAGTCGCGCGCGGCAATGCGGACAAATCAGGTATTCCTGTATTGCGGTGCTTATTTTCATCGGTCGAACATGAACGCTGGCTGGACTTAAGTACCTATAGCAGGGGTATCGTTGCGATCAAATACAGTGAGTTGCGTATTCCCGGGCAAGCAGGTCCGTAAAGCGGGCTAACGAAGCAAATTCCAGATAAAGGTAGCTTGATCCCGTCTAAGACCTGAAGAATCTCGCGCTTAGCGATCTAGATGTAAAAGGGCCCGGTAGACGTACGCTCAGTGGCGTCGTGTGAACAATTGTTACAAGAGCTTGACTGTGAGGCGCCTCAAGGAGCGGTTTCGACCGGAACAACCTTGGTCCCGCTGCCCGTAAACTCGAAGCGCAAAAGCCAGTCGCTCAAGACGCTTCGGCCCTCCATTGTTGCAGGCTCAAATTTCCAACGCTGCGCGGCCTCCAAGGCCAGACGAGCAAAATACTTGCTGGGTCCGGGGGAGTCGATCTCCGCTTCCGTCACCTTGCCCGATGAGTCCACACTGATTCTCACTCCCACGCTGACCTTACCGCGGATGGTATCTCGCGCGCTCCGCGGCACGTCGGGTAAGACTTGCTGCGCAACCTGCCCCGCCGTCAGCCCCCGCCGAATTGTCTTTTCCCGCGATAGCGCCGGCACCGGCGCCGGTGCTGGCAACGGGCTTTCCGGCTTTGCAGCACCCAGTGAAGTCGTGCCGCCTTCCGCCTCAGCCTTGGCGGCCTTCACATCGGGACGCGCGATTGCAGAATTCGTCACGGCCGGCTTCTCTTGCGGCGGGCGCGCATTCTGTTGCCGCACCGTAGCCGTGGGCTCGTCCTGCGAA